>MWVZ01000046.1_pt1 | contig 13112 bp, 8 predicted proteins | sample 1047221 | NCBI WGS metagenome assembly MWVZ01 (sample SAMN06349980, study PRJNA376086) | soil metagenome | isolation source: MS6-5 sample Antarctic (ecotone) soil | place: Antarctica | collected 2015-01-13
GCACTATACTGTGCAGGCATATCCAAGAAATATAAACTTGTTTTATTTAAAAAATGACATTCGTGAACGGATCATTAAAACTGGTAATTCATTTGCCGTACATAATACTGATGTTAGGTTTACACAACAGGACCTAAAATTAGAATTAGACAATTATCCCGAACGGTTTAGCCCAAATGTGATTTTACGCGGCTTATTCCAGGAAATGATTTTGCCCAATGTGGCTTTTATCGGGGGCGGTGGTGAGCTGGCCTATTGGTTTCAGCTCAAGGACTTGTTCACCCACTATGCTGTTCCATTTCCTGTAATGATTTTACGCAATTCTTTCCTGATTATTGAAAACCATGCAAAACATTTAATTGATAAACTTGGGATTTCAACTGAACAGATATTTACATCTCCATTAGAAATACTCAATACGATTATTGAAAAAGAAGGAAAAAAGCCACAATTGAATGGAGAACTGGATCAATTGTTTTTTGTTTATGAAGAACTGAAGAAGATTGTGAGCACAGTTGATACCTCATTAGTTAAACATATAGAAGCATTGAAAGTAAGATCTGGAAATCAATTAAAAGAGGTGGAAAAAAAAATGCTTAGGACTGAGCGTAAAAAACATGAAGCAGAAAAAAGGCAAATTGCTAAATTAAGACAGCAACTTTTTCCAAAAAATGTTTTACAGGAAAGGGTAGAGAATTTAAGTAGTTTTTATGCAAGGCAAGGCCATGATTTTATTAATGAATTATATACCCATTCACTTTTATTAGAACAACAATTTACTGTTTTAAGTATTTAATAGAATTAATGAATAATTCTATACACTTGTACTAACCAGTAATTCTGACACTATTCTTCACTAATCTTGCCGTGTAGGCTTATATAATAATCTTGTTCTTTTGCGTTTAACAGTAACTTTATTCATTAAATCAACAGGTACACCAGTTACTAATAATCTGCTCACATAAAAAAAGGGGAAGTGAGGAGTAATAGCAAACGGGTAATTAATAAAAAAGCCGGCTATATGGGCTTAATAAATTAGGTGAAATAAGATATTATTGATCTAAATTTAAAGGATAAGAATACGGCCCTTCATACCCCGGATAAATACCATCCACTTTTACCTGGCCGGTCAAACTACTCAACGCTTTTGTCAGGTCTTCCAATGAGGTAATAGCCTGGCCGTTTATGCTGGTAATTACAAACCCTTCCTGCATACGGGTGCGGCTAATGGCGCCTCCTTCTGTTATTTTATTAACTACTACACCACCTGCAATACCGTATTGACGGGCTTTTGTTTTATCAACTGATACCAGATCAGCACCGAGGCGGGTACCAACATTGATGGCCACTACATCGGTTTTTTTCCTGAGCATTACATTTACTGCATATTCTTTATTATTACGCAAATAAGTTACAGGCACTTTGTCGCCAGGGCGAAAACCTGCAATTTGGGCACTCATTTGTAAACCACTGTTAACTTCATTGTTGTTGACCTTTGTTATAATATCTCCTTTTCTTATGCCTGCAGAATAAGCGCCACCATCTGCAGTAACAGCATTAACATACACACCATCAGTAATATTAGGTAATCCCTGGGCTTTCTTTTGTTCCTCGCTCATATCATCTGTAGAAATATAATTAATACCTAAATAACCTCTTTGCACATCTCCAAAACGCACAATATCATCAACTATCTTTTTTACAATGCTAACAGGTATAGCGAAGGAATAGCCTGCATATGTACCACTGGGAGCGAGGATGGCAGAATTAATTCCAATAAGTTCTCCATTGGTATTCACTAAAGCGCCACCACTATTACCCTGGTTTACGGCAGCATCAGTTTGAATAAACGATTCTACCGGGGAATCATCGTCAGCCGTTTGGCGACGGTTAATATTAATAGACCGGCCCGTTGCAGAAATGATACCTGCAGTAACAGTTGTTTCTAACGTTAATGGATAACCAATGGCTAATACCCATTGTCCTAATTGAATGTTGGCAGTATTACCATATAACAAGAATGGAAATTTATTACCATCAATTTTTAATACGGCAATATCGCTGCTTGGATCACGACCTATAACGCGGGCCTTATATGTTTTCCTGTTGTGTAATGTCACCGCAATTTCATCGGCAACAACACCGGCACCACCATTGGTTATTACATGATTGTTGGTAACTATGTAGCCATCCTCGCTTATTAATACACCGCTACCAGAGGCTCTTTGCTCCGGAAATGAATTAGGATTGCCAAAAAATTCATCTAACATATCATCAAAAAAACCATTGTTGCGCCTACGGGGTACATCATTGGTTTGTTTTTTTGCCGGTATGCGTGTTTTAATGTGAACGACAGCGGGAACTGAAGAATTAGCTGCTTTTGTAAAATCGACCAGGTCTGTTACTCCGTTCATTTTTCCGTCAAAAAATCCTGCATAATTTGAAGGCATGCCATTTTGTGCTGTACCTATAGCCAACTCCTTTTTATCAAAAAAATGATTATAGGCCATAACACTTCCAACAGCGGTGGTTGCACTTATAACTGCAATCATTAAAATTTGTTTCCATCTCATAATTATAAAATTGAATTAAGGTAAAAATTATACTGTCAAATTACGTGCCCTGACAGAACAAAATAACTATGTTGTGAATTCATTCTATTCCCGCCTGTTTAGTTTAACAAATCTTTGCTAAGACCTTCGTAGATGTCAGCTTCCATACTTATAATGCCATTAAAAATTTTATGGTGTCAACTCCGTCAGCAAAGTTATCAATTTGGGGACATTGTGCTTCTCCAAATGGTAAATATTTTCTGCCTGTGATGCATTGTATCCTATCATCTTTTTCTAATTCTTTTTCGAGGTCTTTTCTGTTTTCATAATACTCGTAATTCAATTGGCTAATAGGCGAGAAGAGCGATTTATCTTGTACAAGAAGTGTGCTTCCACTGCTCATATAATATTTATTATTCAATAATAAAACTGCAAGGTTATAGTCGTAATTATTTTTGTATTTATTGTGGTCGAGATAGTAATTATATTTTTTAAAAAGGTTAACAAGTGGCAGGAAGTCATAATTTATTGGCACTAATATTTTTGTGACATTACGACATCCCAATCCAAAATACTGATGCACATCGTCAGTTAATTTTTCAATTTCTTCTTGCGTTTCTTTCCCGGTTAAGATTGCCACTGAAGTTCTGTTTTTACGAATAATATAGGGCACATTACGAAAATAATATTCAAAATATCGGGAGGTGTTGTTGCTTCCTGTGGCTATATAGGCATTGCACCCTTTTAAAAACTCATTTAAAGTAAAATGGGCGGCCGCACTTTCATTCCATTCTACAATTTTCTTTATTAAATGTCCTATTAACTCCTCATCTTTTGAGGAAGGCTTTATAAAAGCAATATGCCCGGTCATAAAAGTACAAAGTACATCATGAAAACCCACGAGGGGAATATTGCCCGCTAACACCAAGCCTATTTTTTTTGGATTATTATTGGTTTCGGGAATGTGGTATTTTTCAGCCAATGAGACTAATTGATCTTCGCGTAAAAATTGTGCAGAAATATTTTTAACTGCAAGGTCAATGAAATGGATAGTGAACCAATTGTTTTTGGCAAATGCGTTTAATTTTACAGCCTGCCATTCATCGGCACCGGCAATCATATACTCACCTAATTGCACTAAAAGATTTATTCGTTCTTTTAAATTCATTCATATTTATTTACTTTTCAAAGATGATATAATAATCAATGAATTAGGATAGTTAACATGAGGAATAAATATTTGAATGCTATTTGATGACCACAGTTTATTTTTGTTCCTTAAAAGATAACTTCAAATAAACATACAATATGGCTATAAAGATTACGGATGAATGTATTAACTGTGGAGCATGTGAACCTGAGTGTCCAAATAATGCAATTTATGAGGGTGGGGTTGAGTGGGCAATTGCCGATGGAACAAGTGTAAAAGGTGAATATATATTAGTCGATGGAACGGTGGTTAATGCAGACCAGCGAAATCCTCCTGTTGCTGTGGACATTTATTATATCACACCAAACAAATGTACAGAGTGCCAGGGCTTTCATGAAGAACCCCAATGTGCTGCCGTGTGCCCTGTAGACTGTTGCGTGCCCGATGAAATGTACCAGGAAACTGTAGAAGAATTATTAGTAAAAAAAGAAAGGCTACACTTATAAATAATTAGTATTTTTAGAATACAAAGTAGCAGGTGACTGCTTAATTAAACAGGTGATATTTCCTGTTATAAAGAGGTGAAGGGGTAACTACCTTCACCTTTCTTATTGTACAAAGAGAGAACCTGGGTCAGGTTATCTTGTCGAAATTATAATCGCATCAGTATGTATGTTAGATTCAATCTTTAAAAGTTTAAATCGTCTTTTACTTTTTAATTTAAAGAAAAGGCAAGGTGCCTTTGCTCACGATGTTGTTCTGGTGAGATTAAGATGGTCAAATTTTTATTTTAGTTTTGAAATATGAAGAAAAAAATTGCATTGGTTACAGGCGGTTATTCCGGCGAGGCTGTTATCTCTTACAAATCGGCTACTACCATTTTCAATCACCTTGATAAAGATAATTTTGATGTTTATAAAATTGATATAAACCCTCAAGGTTGGTATTACGAACTGGAAGGGAAAAAAATTGAAATTGACAAGAATGATTTTTCAATAACTATCAATGATCAAAAAATAAAATTTGATGCGGTCTTTATAGGCATGCATGGTACTCCCGGTGAAGATGGGAAGCTGCAGGGATATTTTGACATACTTGGCATCCCCTACACATCTTGTAATGCCGCTTCATCTGCAATTACATTTAACAAGCGATATACGGTAGCAGTTGCTGCCATGGCAGGCATTCATGTAGCAAAATCCTTACATCTTTTCAGGCATACAAAATTCGAATTAGATTTTATTCTGTCGTCGTTACAATTACCATTATTTATTAAGCCAAACAATGGTGGCTCAAGTATCGGCATGAGTAAGGTAACCGGGGCAGATCAATTACAATCAGCATTGGATAAAGCTTTTAAAGAAGATGACCAGGTTTTGGTTGAAGAAATGATAACAGGAAGGGAATTTACGGTTGGAGTTTTTAAATCAATTGGAGAAATTAACGTGTTACCTATCACGGAAATTATCACACAAAAAGAGTTCTTTGATTTCGAGGCTAAATACCAGGGTAAATCATCAGAAATTACACCCGCTCAAATTGATGAACAATGGAAGATAAAAATTGAAGCGGCTGCAAAAAAAATTTACCAGGTGTTTAATTGCAATGGCGTAGTAAGAATAGATTTCATTTTTGATGCAAATAACCAGGTTCCTTATATGCTGGAAATTAACACTGTGCCCGGTCAAAGCGAGGCGAGTGTCATTCCTCAACAAGTTCGGGCAATGGGTTGGGAATTGAAGGATTTTTATGGCAAACTTGCGAATGAAGCTTTAACCCCCCTTACACAAACCATCTAAGCAGTTTACTTATATTGCACCCCAAAATTGAGAATATACTTTGACGTTAATTAGAAAATACATAACGGGCCGCCCGCTTTGGTTTAATTTATTTGTTGCACTGGTTTTATTATTTTCAATGATATTTATTTTTATGTTTTCGCTTAACTGGATCACGCAACATGGTGTGTCTCGAACTGTGCCTGCGGTCACAGGCAAAAGTTTGGAAAACGTGAGATCACTGCTGAAAGAAAAAGGGTTTGACATTGTCGTGCAAGACTCTGTTTATTATGATTCTCTGCCACCTTCAGTTATTGTTAAACAAGTGCCTGAGGCGGATGCGGTTGTGAAAGTGAACAGGACAGTATATGTAACCATCAATCGTATGATACCACCGGATGTTGAAATGCCAAACCTTGTTGGTTATAGCTTTCGTAATGCAGAAATGGTGTTAAAAAACCTGGGTTTGCGTTTAGGAGATACCACATTTAGGCCCGACTTTGCTAAGAATTCTATTTTAGAACAGTCCTTTAAGGGTAATCCTATTCCAGCAGGCACAAAATTAAAAATTGGAAGCGCTATTTCATTGGTATTGGGTAGCGGAGTAGGTAACGAGGATATGCCAGTGCCAAAATTGATAGGTTTAACTTATGAAGAAGCAAAAATTTTGATGGAAGCACAGGGTTTGATCCTTGTACCGGTAGTGATAGACCCACTAGTTAGGGATACTGCCGCAGCCTATGTTTACAGGCAAAACCCTGAAACCAAAAATGAAGAAAACAGGCGATATAGAATACGTCCTGGTCAAATGATGGACATTTGGTTGAGCCTTGAAAAACCTGTTATAGATTCATTGGATAAAATGAAACAAAGTCCTATTCAGGACGAAGAAAATTAATATGAAAAGTATAACTGTCGAAGAATTAAAAAGCAAAATGGATAGGGGTGAAATGATCAATTTAATTGACGTCCGGGAACCACATGAATATGCAGAAGCTAATATGGGCGGCAAGCTGTTTCCGTTGGGTAAAATCCAAACCATGCAAGTGGAAGATATTGAGGACTTAAAGGAAGAAGAAGTAATTATTCATTGCCGTAGCGGTCATCGAAGCATGATGGCTTGTTTGGTATTGGACAGTCTTGGTTTTAAAAATACTTACAATGTGGAAGGTGGTATATTGGCTTGGCAAGAGAAATATGGAGTTGGAAAGTAGGGTTTAGAATTGAATATTGAATATTGAATTGATTAAAGTGCGGCGCTAAATAACCTTTAAACTGCAAAGAACTCAGAATCTCAAATTAACTCCGACCATCCAATTGGTTCCTGCCATTGGATGGATTATTATTGGTTTCGGGAATGTGGTATTTTTCAGCCAATGAGACTAATTGATCTTCGCGTAAAAATTGTGCAGAAATATTTTTAACTGCAAGGTCAATGAAATGGATAGTGAACCAATTGTTTTTGGCAAATGCGTTTAATTTTACAGCCTGCCATTCATCGGCACCGGCAATCATATACTCACCTAATTGCACTAAAAGATTTATTCGTTCTTTTAAATTCATTCATATTTATTTACTTTTCAAAGATGATATAATAATCAATGAATTAGGATAGTTAACATGAGGAATAAATATTTGAATGCTATTTGATGACCACAGTTTATTTTTGTTCCTTAAAAGATAACTTCAAATAAACATACAATATGGCTATAAAGATTACGGATGAATGTATTAACTGTGGAGCATGTGAACCTGAGTGTCCAAATAATGCAATTTATGAGGGTGGGGTTGAGTGGGCAATTGCCGATGGAACAAGTGTAAAAGGTGAATATATATTAGTCGATGGAACGGTGGTTAATGCAGACCAGCGAAATCCTCCTGTTGCTGTGGACATTTATTATATCACACCAAACAAATGTACAGAGTGCCAGGGCTTTCATGAAGAACCCCAATGTGCTGCCGTGTGCCCTGTAGACTGTTGCGTGCCCGATGAAATGTACCAGGAAACTGTAGAAGAATTATTAGTAAAAAAAGAAAGGCTACACTTATAAATAATTAGTATTTTTAGAATACAAAGTAGCAGGTGACTGCTTAATTAAACAGGTGATATTTCCTGTTATAAAGAGGTGAAGGGGTAACTACCTTCACCTTTCTTATTGTACAAAGAGAGAACCTGGGTCAGGTTATCTTGTCGAAATTATAATCGCATCAGTATGTATGTTAGATTCAATCTTTAAAAGTTTAAATCGTCTTTTACTTTTTAATTTAAAGAAAAGGCAAGGTGCCTTTGCTCACGATGTTGTTCTGGTGAGATTAAGATGGTCAAATTTTTATTTTAGTTTTGAAATATGAAGAAAAAAATTGCATTGGTTACAGGCGGTTATTCCGGCGAGGCTGTTATCTCTTACAAATCGGCTACTACCATTTTCAATCACCTTGATAAAGATAATTTTGATGTTTATAAAATTGATATAAACCCTCAAGGTTGGTATTACGAACTGGAAGGGAAAAAAATTGAAATTGACAAGAATGATTTTTCAATAACTATCAATGATCAAAAAATAAAATTTGATGCGGTCTTTATAGGCATGCATGGTACTCCCGGTGAAGATGGGAAGCTGCAGGGATATTTTGACATACTTGGCATCCCCTACACATCTTGTAATGCCGCTTCATCTGCAATTACATTTAACAAGCGATATACGGTAGCAGTTGCTGCCATGGCAGGCATTCATGTAGCAAAATCCTTACATCTTTTCAGGCATACAAAATTCGAATTAGATTTTATTCTGTCGTCGTTACAATTACCATTATTTATTAAGCCAAACAATGGTGGCTCAAGTATCGGCATGAGTAAGGTAACCGGGGCAGATCAATTACAATCAGCATTGGATAAAGCTTTTAAAGAAGATGACCAGGTTTTGGTTGAAGAAATGATAACAGGAAGGGAATTTACGGTTGGAGTTTTTAAATCAATTGGAGAAATTAACGTGTTACCTATCACGGAAATTATCACACAAAAAGAGTTCTTTGATTTCGAGGCTAAATACCAGGGTAAATCATCAGAAATTACACCCGCTCAAATTGATGAACAATGGAAGATAAAAATTGAAGCGGCTGCAAAAAAAATTTACCAGGTGTTTAATTGCAATGGCGTAGTAAGAATAGATTTCATTTTTGATGCAAATAACCAGGTTCCTTATATGCTGGAAATTAACACTGTGCCCGGTCAAAGCGAGGCGAGTGTCATTCCTCAACAAGTTCGGGCAATGGGTTGGGAATTGAAGGATTTTTATGGCAAACTTGCGAATGAAGCTTTAACCCCCCTTACACAAACCATCTAAGCAGTTTACTTATATTGCACCCCAAAATTGAGAATATACTTTGACGTTAATTAGAAAATACATAACGGGCCGCCCGCTTTGGTTTAATTTATTTGTTGCACTGGTTTTATTATTTTCAATGATATTTATTTTTATGTTTTCGCTTAACTGGATCACGCAACATGGTGTGTCTCGAACTGTGCCTGCGGTCACAGGCAAAAGTTTGGAAAACGTGAGATCACTGCTGAAAGAAAAAGGGTTTGACATTGTCGTGCAAGACTCTGTTTATTATGATTCTCTGCCACCTTCAGTTATTGTTAAACAAGTGCCTGAGGCGGATGCGGTTGTGAAAGTGAACAGGACAGTATATGTAACCATCAATCGTATGATACCACCGGATGTTGAAATGCCAAACCTTGTTGGTTATAGCTTTCGTAATGCAGAAATGGTGTTAAAAAACCTGGGTTTGCGTTTAGGAGATACCACATTTAGGCCCGACTTTGCTAAGAATTCTATTTTAGAACAGTCCTTTAAGGGTAATCCTATTCCAGCAGGCACAAAATTAAAAATTGGAAGCGCTATTTCATTGGTATTGGGTAGCGGAGTAGGTAACGAGGATATGCCAGTGCCAAAATTGATAGGTTTAACTTATGAAGAAGCAAAAATTTTGATGGAAGCACAGGGTTTGATCCTTGTACCGGTAGTGATAGACCCACTAGTTAGGGATACTGCCGCAGCCTATGTTTACAGGCAAAACCCTGAAACCAAAAATGAAGAAAACAGGCGATATAGAATACGTCCTGGTCAAATGATGGACATTTGGTTGAGCCTTGAAAAACCTGTTATAGATTCATTGGATAAAATGAAACAAAGTCCTATTCAGGACGAAGAAAATTAATATGAAAAGTATAACTGTCGAAGAATTAAAAAGCAAAATGGATAGGGGTGAAATGATCAATTTAATTGACGTCCGGGAACCACATGAATATGCAGAAGCTAATATGGGCGGCAAGCTGTTTCCGTTGGGTAAAATCCAAACCATGCAAGTGGAAGATATTGAGGACTTAAAGGAAGAAGAAGTAATTATTCATTGCCGTAGCGGTCATCGAAGCATGATGGCTTGTTTGGTATTGGACAGTCTTGGTTTTAAAAATACTTACAATGTGGAAGGTGGTATATTGGCTTGGCAAGAGAAATATGGAGTTGGAAAGTAGGGTTTAGAATTGAATATTGAATATTGAATTGATTAAAGTGCGGCGCTAAATAACCTTTAAACTGCAAAGAACTCAGAATCTCAAATTAACTCCGACCATCCAATTGGTTCCTGCCATTGGAAAATAAAAATTTTCTGTTGTTAACTCACTATTATTATAATAGCTAAATGTATAACCATTCGGTTCATATTTTTTATTGAACAGATTATTTGCCTGTGCAATAATCAATGCATTTTTCAACCACTTTTCATTAAGGCTATATACCGCTCTAAAGTCCTGGGTATAAAAAGGATTAAGTTTCCTGCTACTGTTACTCGTATTATCTAAATATTGTTTGCCTACATATTTACCAATTAAATCTATACTGAGTTTTTTAAAAGGAATGATGTTGAATGTGGCGCCACCAACAATAGAAGGCGAAAAACTGATAGTTGATTCATTATAGGTTTTCAATTTTTGACCACCGTTATCATAATCATCTATGTATTCTGTAAAATCTTTTAAACGGTTGCGGCTAAATGCAAGATTGCCGGAAGCTTTTAACCAGTTTGTAAACGTGATGCCTCCCTGTAACTCTACGCCTGCCCTGTAACTATTGTTGATATTGCTTCTTGTATAAGCACCTACATCATTTATTTTTCCCGTCAATACCAGTTGATCTTTATACCTCATATAATAGAAACCAGAGCCCAGGCTATATTTTTTTGTTTTGTATTCGATGCCAAGTTCTACATCATGTAAACGTTCCGGCTTTGGCAATTCTGCGGGGCTTGCTTCAAAATCATCACGGTTAGGTTCTTTATTTGCTATTCCGTAAGAGGCAAATGCGATTATGCCATTACTACGATAACTCATACCCAGTTTGGGATTAAAAAAATTATATTTCTTATCAAGTTGTAATAATGGATTATCCTTAAAACCATTTATTGTATGACGCACCCTTCTCCATTGAACATCTGTATAAATTTGTAATGCCTCTGATAGGTCCTGCTGCCATTTACCATAAACATTTGCATCTGTTTTTTTTGCGGCATTATTATACCATCTTTCTTTTTCCTTTGATAAACCATTCTCTGCCCAAACAATTTCGCCATAATGTTTTCCATCGTAATTAGCCAGCGAACCGCCAATATTCAATTGTGTTTTGCCTGCTGCATACTGCAAAGAAAAAATATTACCATAATGATCATTGTTTAACCATAACCTGCGTATCAGATCTGAATTAGTGAAAACCTGGCCGCCACTTATTTGATCTGGCAATCCATAATCAACATATTTTTCATCTGCTTTGTATTGTTCATAATATCCTTTGCCTTTAATATAAAATAAGCCTGTGTTGAATACCAGGTCTGAACTTATTTTTTGATTAAAAAACAAGTGGTAATGATCTTGTTTATAATTATCAGTTTCATTATCATAAGGGTCACCTGGTTTTTCTGTACCGGCATAATTAACTGTACGATTATTATTCAAATCTGCTTCTGACACGCCGTTCCATGCCTGGTAAGTTTTTTCTTTTCCCGAAAACATATTAAAGCGCAATTGAGTTTTAACGGATAAATAAGCAGTTGAAAAATAATATGAACTAAGATCGCTTGTTGCCCTGTCTATATAACCATCACTTGAAATATGCGATAAACGTGCATCTGCAGTAAAATGTTTGCCAAGTAATCCGCTTCCAATTTTTAAAGTGTTTTTTAATGAATTGAATGAACCATAACTATTGTTGAATTCTGCGTAAGCATTTTTATTTGTTTCATTGCTACTTAAATGAATACTGCCTCCAAAAGCGCCGGCTCCATTTGAAGATGTGCCTACACCTCTTTGTATTTGAATACTATTTACTGACGATAGAAAATCAGGCAGGTCAACAAAAAAAGTTCCCCCACTTTCTGGATCATTGAAAGGCACACCATTTAATGTAACATTAATACGGGTGGCATCGCTCCCTCTTATGCGAATGCCTGTATAACCAAATCCATTTCCTGCATCAGAGTTAATAACAACTGAAGGTGTTTGATTTAATAAAAAAGGCAGGTCTTGTCCCAGGTTTTGTTTAATAATTTCTTCTTTGCCAATATTGGTTTTAGCAAATGGGGAAGAAGGAGAGGCCCGGACAGATAGTACCTCAACAGGTAAAAGTTCAATCGTATCTTTTCTTTCGCTTGAATCTTTTTGTGCACACAAGCTGGCTCCGGTAAATAATAAAAAACTAAAAAAAATTGCCCTTTTCATTTGTTTATTTTTAAAAATGAAAGGTAAATGCAGCAGAAGAGAAGGAAATAAATGAAAGCCTTCCCTGCGCAGGCATTACCCTGATCAGGTTCTACGGGTATAATCTCAGATCCAGCCATTGGCGGGAACACCCCGGGTTGTGAAATGCAAATTTATAAAAGAAAAAGAATCTGTCTGTAACTTTATTTTCACATATACGTTTTATGATCGCAAGACGTGTTAGGTTATAAAACCCCATAGCTCTTTACCCATAAATAATAATCACATGAAAAAGCATTTTTTATTTAGCCTTGTTTTCTTTTGCGCTTTAGCCATCAATGCTCAAAAAATAATTAATGACGCAAACGTTGAACGCCGCTCTGCCAAAAGTTTTCATGCCATCAAAGTATCCGGAGGGATTGATCTTTATGTAAGTGAAGGCGATGAAGCAATCGCAGTTAGTGCCAGGGACGCAGAAACGAGGAATTATATTAAAACCGAAGTAGTAGATGGGGTTTTGAAGATCTGGTTTGAGTGGAAAAATGGAAGAAATATTTTTGGTCGCACTAATAAACAACTCAAAGCCTATGTGTCTTATAAAAAATTAAACGCTTTAAGTGCATCTGGTGGTTGCGATGTAATTGTTGACGGCACTATTACACAAAACAATTTGATCATCAATATTTCCGGTGGGTCAGATTTTAAAGGTAAAGTAGCTGTACAGGATTTGCAGGTGGAATCGAGTGGTGGTTCAGACGTGGATATTGCAGGTAAAGCTGCACGGTTGAGTGTTGAAGTAAGCGGCGGGAGCGATTTTAATGGTTATGACCTTGTTACTGAGACCACTTCGGTGGAAGCAAGCGGTGGCAGCGAGGTGGAAG
>MWVZ01000050.1_pt1 | contig 12581 bp, 11 predicted proteins | sample 1047221 | NCBI WGS metagenome assembly MWVZ01 (sample SAMN06349980, study PRJNA376086) | soil metagenome | isolation source: MS6-5 sample Antarctic (ecotone) soil | place: Antarctica | collected 2015-01-13
GTTTTGATTATGCTCGGTTTTAGTATCCAAACTTTATTCAATTATTTTGCCTAAGCCAAAAAGGGAGCAATTGTTAAAGGGTAAACGAGAGGGGAGAAAGGGAAATTAAAATCAATTTCTTATTCTTTCGCCTTGTGCCTTTCTCCTTTTCCCTTTCATCTGCGCCCTTGCTGACGCGCGAGCTTCCGCCCTTTTAAAAGTTTCTTTTGACTAATTTTTTGCATCCTAAAAATTAACATAATATAATTTTAGAAATCGGAGCAGTATCAAAATGAAGAGATTTATTGTAATTTGTCTGGCAATTTTCAGTTTTTCCGTCATTGCAGCGGCACAGTCGGGACGAAAAACCGAGATGACACCGACACCTTCGCCGCCGCAGCCGGAAAGCGAAGAACGGCAGTATTCGGAATCATCTTCGAGCAGATCGCGTTTGGAAAATATGCTGCGGGATATGCGCGGCAGCGAGTCTAAATCTGCTTCCAATATGTCAACTCCTGTCAGCAACTCAAAAAATCAACCGGAAACAACAAGTGACGGCGTTGAAATTTTGAAAATTGACAATACTTTGATTACGATTCCGGTTTCTGTTTTTGATCGCAACGGGATTTATATTCCCAGTTTGGAACAGTCGAATTTCAAGATTTTTGAAGACGGAAAGGAACAGGAAATCGCTTATTTCGCCACTACTGAAAAGCCTTTTACAGTCGTTCTTTTGCTTGATGTAAGTCCTTCGACGGAATATAAAATCAAGGAAATACAAGACGCGGCGATCTCTTTTGTCAACCAATTAAAGCCGCAGGACAGCGTGATGGTCATTGAATTCGATGAGGGATTTAACACTTTAACAAAAGTTACCAATGACCGCGAAAAAATTTACAAAGCAATTCGCAAAGCCGATTTCGGCAACGGAACTTCGCTTTATGACGCGGTTGATTTTACGCTTCTCAAGCGACTTAATAAAATCGAAGGTCGCAAAGCGATTGTTTTATTTACCGACGGTGTTGATACGACTTCCAACAAGCAAGATTACGACAGTACTTTGCGCCAAGCGTCGGAAGCGGACGCGCTGATTTTTCCGATTTATTACAACACATTTTCCAGAAACAGCGGCGGCATTTTGTCATCGCCTGATCCGCCAACCGATTTTCCCAACAGTCGGCGAAGAAGCGCGCCCGGAACGACGAGTGGTGAATACTTGGTCGGTAAACAATATCTGGAAGAATTGGCGGCAAACACCGGCGGCAGAGTTTTTCAAGCCGAATCATCAAGCGGTGGATTGACCCGCGCGTTTGAAGGAATCGCCGAAGAGTTGCGCCGCCAATACAGTATCGGCTATTATCCACAGGAAACCGGACAAGCCGGACAGCGCAAACAAATAAAAGTTCGCGTCAATCGTCCGAATTTGGTCGTCCGCGCCCGCGACAGTTACATTGTCGGCGCAAACGATAAAACGAAAACAACTTCTTCAAAATAGGAGCGCGGACGGCTCATCCGCCAACGGAGCGCAAGCGACGTTGCGAGCGTTGTCTGTATGCAGTTATGATTACAACGGTTATTTCTCGCGCTCTCGCACTCGAAGGCGGACGAGCCGTCCGCGCTCCAATATTATGAACTTTAAATTTACAACCGCCGGAGAATCGCACGGCAAAGCTCTTGTCGGAATTGTCGAAGGTTTGCCCGGCGGTTTGGAAATTGATGTCGAAAAAATCAATCATGAACTGTGGCGGCGGCAGCAAGGTTACGGACGCGGCGGACGGATGAAAATCGAAAGCGACACGATTCAGATTTTATCCGGCGTGCGGCACGGCAAAACGCTCGGTTCGCCGATTGCTTTTACTATCGAAAACCGTGATTTTGTTCATTGGGAACAAATTATGTCGTCGGAAAAACTCGAAACCAAGCCCAAAAATCCGCGCATCGTAACGCGCCCGCGTCCCGGACACGCCGATCTTGCGGGTGGTCAAAAGTTCGGCATACGCGATTTGCGCGACATTTTGGAACGCGCTTCGGCGCGTGAAACCGCGACGCGAGTTGCCTGCGGCGCGTTTGCACGACAATTACTTGAAAATTTCGGCATCGAAATCAAAAGCCACGTCGTTAAACTAGGTGAAGTTCCCGAAAGAGCTTTACAAAAATCATTCGATGAAATTTCCGCAATTGACGAAAATTCACCGCTGAACTGCGCCGACGCGGAAATCGAACAACAAATGATCGAACTGATTGACAAAGCAAAAGCCGAAGGCGACACGCTCGGCGGAATCTTTGAAGTCGTCGCCAAAAATGTCGTCGTCGGTTTGGGTTCGCATACTTCGTGGGGCGAAAAACTCGACGGACGAATCGCGCAGGCTTTTATGTCAATCCAAGCGACCAAAGCCGTCGAAATCGGCACGGGCGTTGAAAACGCCGCGCTTTTTGGCTCAAAGGTTCACGACGAAATCACATTTGAAAACAATAATTTCAAACGCCCATCAAACCGCGCCGGCGGACTCGAAGGTGGAATTACTAACGGCGAAGAATTGCGTGTACGCGGATATTTGAAACCGATTTCGACATTAAAAAAGCCGCTTCGTTCGGTTGATATTGACACGAAACAGGAAGATTTGGCAGCATTTGAACGCTCGGACGTTACGGCAGTTCCGGCGGCGGGCGTGATCGGCGAAGCGATGCTGGCGATTGTTCTGGCAAACGCGATGCGCGAAAAATTCGGCGGCGACAGTTTGGCGGAAATGTTGGAGAATTTTGAAAATTATTCAAATTCTCTAAAAAATTATTGATTGAAAAGCAGTCTATTTTCCAATGTCGCGGCGAAACTGCATTCCGTCCCACGATATTTGTCCGACGGCTTGATACGCTTTTTCCAACGCTTCGTCCAAACTTCCGGCAGTTGCAGTTACGCCCAAAACTCTTCCGCCCGCGGTAATAAATTCATTGTCGGAGTTTTTTGATGTTCCGGCGTGAAAAATTTTTATATCTTCGGCTGCCTTTGCTTTGTCCAAACCGCTTATCACATCGCCGGTTTGCGCTTTTTTCGGATAACCTTTTGAAGCGAGAACAACACACGCCGAACTTCCCTTTTGCCATTCTATTTCAATATTCGACAAATTCCGCGAAAGCATTGCTTCGCAAATTTCAACCAAATCGGTTTCCAGCCGAACAAGAATCACCTGCGTTTCAGGATCACCGAACCGCACGTTATATTCCAACAATTTCGCGCCTTTATCCGTCATCATCAAACCTAAAAACATAATTCCGCAAAACGGAAAACCTTCCTGATCTGCGCCATTTAAGGTCGGCTTGATAATTTGTTCGATAATTTCATCAGTTTGTTTAGAAGTAAGCAAGTTGGCATCGGTAATCGTTCCCATTCCGCCCGTATTTGCGCCCGTATCATTTTCGCCGATGCGTTTATGGTCGCGCGACGGCGGCATCAATGCGAAGTTTTTGCCGTCAGTGAACAAAATCAGCGACACTTCCCTGCCGATTAAACATTCTTCCAAAACAATTTTTTTAACAGCTTCTTTCCCGACAATTGTTTCGAGTTCGTCCAACGCAAGTTCGGCTTGTTCGTGATTAGCGGCGACAACAACGCCTTTGCCGGCGGCGAGTCCGTCGGCTTTTATAACGATTGGCATATTTTCATCGCCGAATTCGCCGCTTTTTAATATCTGTTTTGCTTCCGCCGCCGAAGAAACGGTTTTATATTTTGCCGTCGGAATATTGTGCCGCGCCATAAAATCTTTGGCGAAAGATTTGCTCGCTTCGAGCTGCGCGGCTTTTTGGCTGACACCGACGATTTTTAGGTTTCTTTTTTCAAATTCGTCAACGATTCCCAATGCCAAAGTCGTTTCGCCGCCGACGAAGGTTAAATCTATTTCATTTTGCTCGACAAAATCGGCAAGTTCATTTATTTCATCAGGTTTGGTGCTCACGCATTGGGCAATTTCGGCAATTCCGGCATTACCGTTGGCACAATATATCTTCTTTACTTTTTTACTTTTATTAAATGTGTGGCAAAGCGCGTGTTCGCGTCCGCCCGAACCGATGACTAAAATTTTCATATTGGTTTATTTTAAGCAAATTTTGTCAAAACCGAAACTTGACACATCAAACATATCGTTATAAGTTCACAAGTGGACTGGCATAGCTTTGTTGTGCAGACAATTGACTTCCACGCTTGAAATTTATTTGTTAAATATCAATTTAGCCTAATGTTACCCCCAGTAGACTATTTTTCAGTCCAAATGATTTATAATTAAATTGATGTTACGTTGTAATGTAATTTAAAGAACATTAAAAGGGAGGGAAACAAAGCGATGTCAAATATCGAGTCTGACAACCTTAAAGAATTTAACCAAAGAACATTTGCCGACGAAAGTGATTTTGCAGATGTTGACATTCTTTGTATTGACTGCGGAAAAGCATTTATTTGGACAGCCGGAGAACAGGTTTTTTTTCGTGATAAAGGATTAAAAAACCCGCCGAAACGCTGTAAAGACTGCAAACAAGCCAAAAACGAACGACTCGCCACAATTGCCGCCGCGCAAGCCTCCGGTATCAAACAAAGAATTGAAGTTGCCGTCTATTGCGCCAGATGTTCGGGTTACACGACCGTTCCTTTTTATCCTTCGCAAGGTCGCCCCGTCTATTGTCGTTCCTGTTATCTGGAAATGAATCCGTCGGTTCTCAACGGCGGCGAAAATTAATTTGCCGGTAATTTTCTTCTCTTAACTCCCGCAATTAGAAATTCCCAAGCAACTCCGGCGGTTTTAACCGCACGACTTGCCGGACAAACCGACGAATCTCAAAATTGAACAAATAGTTTTTTCGCCGGAATCAAATTAAACTGATAGAAAATGTATCGCCGATCGAATTAGTCGGCTGCGGTTTCGCAGATAACAATTTCTTTCTCAAAATTGTCAATTCTGCAAGACATCAAGCAAAAGTTTCTGCTGATAATCTGCACCTCAATCGCGCCGGTGCAGGGCTGTTCACCGAAAGGCTCGCCGACGCATTTCGAAAAGTGAATAATGAATGGTGAATGTAATCTTAAAAATCTACCATTTATCATTCATCGTTATTTATCAACCGCCGACGTGAACATTCGGGCGCAGTTCAGGGTCAGGTTCGGCTTTGCGGAGAATTTCCCGTGTAACGGGCGCGGTGTCGCCTTCGCCAAAAATAATGTAACGAATCAGATAAGCTATCGGATTGCCTTCGCTCCAACCGAAATAAACGTGCGGAATTTTGCCCGTTTTGTCGCGCAGATGCAGAAGCAATGCGGCAATCGCATTAGGAACGGCAGGAGCTTCGGTGCGTAAAATTTTGTAACCGTCAATATCCACGCCGCGAATTTCCAGTTTTCCTTTGAATTCCGAAGCATCACCTAAATCTATCTCATAAAAAAGAATCGGATCGCTCGAAGGAATATGATTGTCGGTGCGCTTTTCGTGTTCCTTGAAACGATATTCTTCAACATCACCTGTTTCGCGGCGGTTTGTTACGATCCGAATTTCGCCTTCCGCCAATTCATTGAGAAATTCTTTTGCTTTTTCATCAAATTCGATATTTTCAACCCGCACTTCGGTTGTGCGTAAGGCGCGTGAAACAAAAGACGTTACAACGATGGCAAGAATAAACAGTGAGGCGATTTTTATTCCTTCGGGCTGCTCGATAATATTGATAATTGTTGTGTAGAAAAAAATGAGCGTAATGATTAAAAACCCAATCCATTTTTTTTCCGACTTTCGCCAGGCGGAAATCGTAACGGCAACCGCCGCCGAAGCCATCAAAAACAAAACGCCGGTCGCGTACGCGCCGCCCTGCGCGTCAACGTCGGCATTAAAGAGAATGGTTACAAGAAAAGCGATTGTCGTGAAAACAAGCACCAACGGACGAGTTGCTCTTGCCCAATCGGGAGCCATTCCGAAACGCGGCAGATAACGCGGAACGATATTCAAAAGTCCGGCGAGAGCCGACGCGCCCGCAAACCACAAAATCGTGATCGTGCTGATGTCGTAAATTGTCCCAAAAATATCGCCGAAGTATGTATGAGCAAGGTAGGAAATCGCGCGACCGTTGGCGGCACCGTCTTCCTGAAATTCCTGCGCCGGAATGAGCATTGTCGTAATAACGCTGCTGCCGATCAGCATCACGCTCATTATCATTGCCGCGCCGCTTAAAAGTTTTTTTCCGTTGCGAATACGACCTTCAAGAAATTTTTCAGCATCCGGCGACAAAACAGTGTCGGGCAGTTGAGATTTGTGAATGACGCTTTTTTCTTCATCCGCAAGTTCCGTATCGCTTTTAATCAAAGGCATCACGACTACGCCGGTTTCAAAACCCGATAAACCGAGTGCGAGTTTTGGAAATAAAAAAAGTGAAATAAAAACCATCGAAATAACGCTTCCTTCGACGCTTGGATGTCCCCACAATGCCGCGCTCCAATTTGATACAGTTTCCGGCTGAACGACAAAAATTTGATATAAACAAACACCGATGACAACCACATTAAGCAATAGATAAACAGCGACGATACCGACTGCAATGCCGATTGCTTCGTTAAATCCTTTTAGAAAAACCGCGCCTAAAAATCCTATTAGAATAAGCGTTACAATAATTTTGTGATTGAGAAACTGTAAATGATGCTCGACAAACGGATTTTCGATAATATGAGCGGTTGCGTCTGCTGCCGAAAGCGTAATTGTGATGATAAAACTCGTGGCGACAAATCCGAGTAAAGTCAGGACGAACATTTTACCTTTCCAACGCGAAAGCAGATTTTCGAGCATCGAAATGGAACCGTCGCCGTGCGGACTTTCTTCCGCCACGCGCTTATACATCGGCAGTGCGCCAAACAAAGTTAAAAGAACAAGCACTAAAGTCGCAATCGGAGACAACGCGCCTGCCGCAATAAAAGCAATGCCGGGTTGATAACCGAGTGTCGAAAAATAATCAACGCCCGTTAGACACATAACTTTCCACCATGAATGCTGGTGATGCTGTCCTTCTTTTTCGTGAGGTCCTTCAGGTTCTCTGATGCCTTTTAACAACCATTTTTTAAAGCCGCTCTCTTTCTTGTTTTCCATATTGAAAATGACAAAGACCGCCGAACGCTTGAGCCTTCGCGGTCAATTTCAGAAAATTTAAGGGTTTTGTTTTGTTGCCGACACAAATATCGGAAATCTGCTTGTATTTAATATTCAAATATCAAACAAATTTTACGCTTATTTATTTTCAGGTCAAGTGTAATGGAATTACAAAAAATTTAAAAATTAAAAGGGCGACGTCTCCCACACCGTCGCCCCTAGGTCACAAGTCCTCACCCCTCGTGACCAAATGTTCACCGGGGAGGTGAACACTTATAGATTATGCACATAGAAAATTAAATTGCAAATCCGAAATTTCACTTTTTCGTTTTAAAATATCGGATAGCTGCTCCACGGATTTACGAAACTCTCGACGGTCAAGCCACCTGCAATAAAATTTATTTCATTATTATTGTTTTTCACAAAAAAACTGTATTCTCCCGCAGGAGTTCCGGGAATTACTTTAACTTCAAAACTAACTACCGATAACTCTAAACCGTAATCCAGTTTGGTAATGGTACCGGGCGTAGCAGTAAAAAACGGAGAAGTGAAGCCGATTTCAATGTTTTTAACATCCAAATTTTTTCCGCCGACATAAATTGTATAAGAATTTCCGCTGTTGACAGGCACGGCAAGTTCGGAAAGCTGCCCGTTAAAACCGATGTATTGAACATCGAAATTTTTCGGCTTATTTTTTATTTTATTTGTTAAAGTAATGGTTTTTCCGCTGATGCTGCTGACTTCACCGATTTCTTCAGCCGAATTTTTTCTTTCACTAAAGTCCTGTGCATACAATTTGTAATCACCGTTTGGCAAACCTTCAATAAGATAATTTCCTTCCGCATTGGTAACTACACCAGCCGCTACCCGACCTGTTTCGCTTTCTTCTGCCCAGACTTGAAAACTTTTTGTTCCTTTGATGTTTGCCGTTAAAAGTTTTCCGCTAATCGTGCCGCAGCATTCTTCATTGGAAGTTTCCGCGCCGTATAATGCCCGAACACCTGAAATATCGTCTTCGGCTAAAGTTCTCGAACTGTAGCCGGGCAAATTGTAAATACCGTTTTTACCTTGATGTGCGTGCATTGTCGCACCGATAATCGTTGAATGTTCGAGTCCGAGAAGATGCCCGATCTCGTGAGTCAACGTCGCTTCCAAATCGAAAGTCCCGATTGCACCATCGGTGGAAAATCTTTGGTATGGATTCAAAACGATGTCGGCTTCAGTGATAAAACCCTTACCGTTATAGAAAATTCTCGTTCGTGCCGAAACCGCTTCCGAATCGCTGCCGAAAAGCATCAGATTATCAGTTGTTTGCGCGATTGTTATCAAACTCACGCCGTCCCCGAACTTTCCGGACGGACTGACCGATTGTTTGTCGGCGATTGTTACCTCAAATTTGACATTAGCGACCGTTTCCCAAGTTGCCAAACTCCGCCGGACTGCGCCCAAAACATCAGAATCTGCTTTGACATTAAGATTTTCTTTGGTCAGCGAACTGGATAAAGCAATCGGAATTATCCCGTTTTTCCAGTGCAGACGCTTAGTTTCGCCTTCATCGGCAAACTGCGTCGTGTATGCCATCGTTGACAAAGAAAAACTTGACAACAACAGCAAGACCAAGAAAATTTTAAGAATTTTAGACATTAAATCAAATGTATCTAAATTATCATTCACAATCAAATTTAACTCTTAATGGTCGTATTTTTTTGAGAACGCGGCATTTAACGGTTAAATATTTACTGTTTGGCGGCAAAGCCTTCGATATTTTCCCGGTCAACATTTTCCAAATCGGCAAAGCCGACAATTAAAAGCAATGCGACGAGGGCAACCGTTGCCAAAACATAAAGAAGCGCGATTTGCTCATAAGCAATCAAACTTCCGATAACGATACTGAGTATAACCAGCCAGAAAAGCGCAATCATGCGGCGGCTGAATTTATTTTGTCTTGCCATATTATTTGAATCAATCTCCTCAGATATTCGAGATAGACTATTAAAAATATCAAATTTTTGCGTTTTGAACAATTAAAGCAGAAAAAATAATGTAAACTCCGACTAATCCACAATTTTTAAGGGTAATTTCGCCGGATTTTTATCGTTTGCATCATCCGTTCTGATCAGCGGGGGAAACTTTCTTTTTTCCCGTCCCGACTGCTCGACCTCAACTATGTCAAAGGCTTGAAGAACAATATCTTCTTGTTGTTCGGACTTGATTTTTTCCAAATCCGCTTCAATTACTTTTGCTTCTGTTTCACCGCGCCGAAAGATGGTTATTTTTTTTTCATTACCGTCTTTCGTTATGCCGCCGGCACTTGCAATAGCGCGTGAAAGAGTGATTTTTGAATTTATAGCAATTTGTTTGGGATTTGCCACGCCGCCGATGATATAAATCGGCTGTGCCTCCAAAATTGTTACAATATCGCCGCTTAAAATCTGCGGATTTGCTTCTTTTTTTCCGGCAAGTAAATCGCTTATTTTGATGTTGATATATTGCTGTCCGTTGTCTTGGCTGGCGGTTACAAATCTTTCTTTAACTTCGGCAGAAGCATCGGTTTGAACCGAATTCTTGATAACTTTCGACAAACAATTCAAACTCGGTGCGCGGTAAATCTGGATTTCACCGCTGGCTTTGTCGGTTATTCCGCCCGATAAGATAATCAGTTCGTTCAACAGCACGGGTCGCTTTATCTGAAACCGCTGAGGCATTTTTACCGCGCCGTAAAGCACTGAAAGCGGGCGATTTGAACGATCGAGAATTCTGACGGCGACTTTCGGGTCGCGCAAAAGTTTGCTGTAACCTTTGGCAACATCGTCGGCAACTTCTTCTTCGCTCCGACACAAACCGTACACGGGACTTTCAACAAAATTTATGCCGTTCAAAAAACCTTCGGGATTGAGCGTTCCGCGCCAGTCATACTCTGTGCTTCCAATCACGTCAACATCAATCAAATCTCCTAAATGAAGAAGATTCGCTTCAATTTCGGGCGGCTTTTTTTCAGATAAATCTTCCGGTGTCGGAGTCGGCGTTTGGGCTGAAATCAAACTGTGCAAAAAGAGGATGCAAACAAGAATATATGAGAAATGATAATTACTTTTATTTTTCATTTTCCGCCCTACTTCAACCAAGACCCGATTTTAATCTTTTTATCATTTTTGATGCTTTATCCCAATGATTTATTTCAGATAATTTTATCTTTTTTTATCCAGGTTGTTTACCAAAACTTCAATTTCATTGTCGTCAAAGTCCGGCGGCTCAATCGTTGACTCGCGTATTTTCTTTGTTCTATTGGGTTTTGACGTTACTGTACCGGGAACGGCAAAGCCTTTAAATTCCCAATTGCAGCCGTCACAAAGTAAATTATAACGAAAAAGAATTTTCGACCAAATCGGAGTTGGACGATAACCGCGTCTGATACGCGAACTGCTGCAGCGAGGACACCTTTGACTAATCATTTATTTTTTGTCTTTTCACTCTTTTTAAAATTACCGCTTGTTTCTTTTTTTCTGCCAACTCTTTGAGATTTTCAAGTTCCCGATTTATTTTATCGGCAATCGATTTTTTTTCAATGCTTGGCATATTTTCACGCTCTAAAAAATATAATGCATCTTTATAGTGATTGATTGCCCTTTTATAGTTGCCCTTAAATGATGATCGTTCGGCTTGTTCCATCCAATAAGAAATTTTTATTGAAGCAATAAATCCTTTAACTGCTTCTTCCGATTCAGTTAATTGCAGGTCATTCGGATAATATTTGAGCGCGGAATCCAGAACCGACAAGGCATTTTGAGCAGTTTCCAGTTTATCCGAAACCACCGCCGAGTTTTTCGCTTTTTCGGTTAGACTTCGTGATTCAATCTGCGCCCAAGTCAACAAATGGTACCGGTGCAAATCACTAACAATTTCCTTGCTGCGTCGCAGAGCCGCAATACGCGGTGAACCGATTCCGACATTTTCCAACTCTCTTGCATTAACTCGAAGATATTCGCTGCATATTTCAAAAACTTCCCAATGACCGTCGGGCAATCTTCCCAAAACTTTCGCAGCCTCCGATTTTTGCTGAATTTTATTTACTATGTCGGCATTTTTTTGCAGCGAAAGTTTGTTTGTACTACGATTTACCGAAGAATGAAGCGGAACATTTTTCAGATTATAATCAAGTCTGTTTTGTATTAATATAAATCGGTTTCGCGCTTTTCTAAGAATGACTTCCCGCAAAACTACCGCTCCGCCCAACACAAAACTCGCACCGATGCCTGCCGGAATCCAGGGCATCTCATCGCCGCCTTCGTGCAGAAATCCCCACGCGAGAAAAAAGAAGGCAATCACGACTGCCGCCGTCAAAGCATAATAACCGGACGCAGGCAGCCAAAACGGGCGACGATATTTTTGTGCATTACGCCCGATATTTCTCGCAGGAACTCTTTGTAATTGATTTTGGCGGTTTGGTCTGCTGATCAAGTTTTCCCCCAAATGCCTTTCATTAGTTTTTCATTTTAGCAAAATAAATTAAAAATGTTAATAAATAATTACAGATTATCAGATTGCCAAGTATTCTAAAGACGCTCTTTGCAATTTTTGATATAATTTTTGAAATTATGAACAGTAAAAAAAAGAAAAAACCAAAACGTCCGATTTATGATTCAATCCGCAAACCGACTGCGCCGCCAAGCGTGAAATTCGGAAAAGATAAACCTGACGAAAAAATTCATCCTTCACTTCGCAAAGTCAAACATAAGAAAAACGAGAATTTGGAAAATTAAAATGAATTTCTTCAAAAAAATGTTCAGTAAAATCGGACGCGAAAGTGTTTGGGCAAGACCCGAAATGGCAGTTACATTTCGCGCCGAACTAATGCCCGGAAAAAGCCGGGAAGAACGCACATTTAAAATTAAAAAAGTTCTCGGCAATGGTCGCGTAATTCTTTATGATTTCACCGGCGAACACCGGAAAAGCGAATTCGAGTCGGTAAACTTTAGCCGAAACAATTTGTAAGTCATCATTAAATAATCAAAATTCGTAAATTTTTCCGACTTGAAAAATCTCTAAATTTTCGATTCCCAACTTTTCAACCTGCCGCACGACTTCTTCAAAATACATCGGCTTGATATTTATTACATAAATCGGGCAATTTTTGCAATTGAATTTTTGCAATTCATTAAAAAGCATTTTCGGCGTTAGATGGTGTGAAACTTGCGCTAATTCTTCGAGTTCGTCCGGAAAAGCACACTCGATCAAAAGCGCGGCAAGATTCTTTTCAGCATTTATAACATCCCAAAAACCGTCCATTTCCGACGTATCGCTGCTGATTGCAAATGTTGTTTTATCGTCGGAAATTACAAAACCGACGGTTGGAACTTTATGATTTACTTTAACGGATTTGACGCGAAGATGTTTAACTGCAAAATGTTCGCCAGTTTCAAAAGGGGAATATTTCAAGACCACGCCGTTTTGATTGGTGAGTTCGGCAAAGTTCGGATAAACATCCCAGTTAAAAAT
>MWVZ01000052.1_pt1 | contig 12356 bp, 11 predicted proteins | sample 1047221 | NCBI WGS metagenome assembly MWVZ01 (sample SAMN06349980, study PRJNA376086) | soil metagenome | isolation source: MS6-5 sample Antarctic (ecotone) soil | place: Antarctica | collected 2015-01-13
TCCCGTAACAATTATACATTTTGGCTTACTGTTCAAAATGTTTGCTTATACTCCATTATAACTTTCAATTTTCGTAACACATCACGCCGCCTCTGAAATCAAACCGAGCATTGAACGGATAATCGGGCTTCTGACTGAAGAAATCAAAGAGCTGGAGCGGCAAATAAAGCGGCACGTTGACCAGCACCCAAACTTGAAAGAGCAGAACCAGTTGCTGCAAACGATACCTGGCATCGGCAGGCGCACCGCTAATCTGTTGTTGAGCGAGATTGAGTTTGAGCGTTACAGTTCGGCGCGTTCGCTGGCGGCGCAAGCCGGCGTTACGCCGAGAAAGAGACAATCGGGAACCAGTTTGAAGCAAACAAATTTGTCGAAACTCGGCAACGCGCGAATCAGACGAGCATTATATTTTCCGGCGATAGTGGCAAAGCAACACAATAAAATCATCAAGGAGTTTGCCGAACGTCTGAAAAAGAACGGCAAAACGCCAATGCAGATAGTTTGCGCGGCAATGAGAAAACTGTTGCACATTGCTTTTGGAGTTCTCAAACACAGACGAGCTTTCGACGCGAGTTTGGCTTTTTCTGCTTGACTGTCAAGACAGTATCTACTTTGTTAAAACGGTGTCTCTTTTCCCTAACATCGCGTGTTGGCGGTTTCGCCCCACGTCATCTCAAGCGTTAGGCATAAGGAGTAAGTTGCAAACTAAAGTTGTTCCAGTGGAGAGAAAAAACAAATGCAGATTGGAGAAGTTGCCGCGCAAGCCGGAGTAAAGGCGCAAACCATTCGTTTTTACGAGCGGCGCGGGCTATTGAAAACGCCGGCGAGAACCGCGTCGGGCTACCGCGCTTATCCGCCAAGCGTCGTTCAGATTGTTCGTTTTATCAAACAATCTCAAGAACTTGGTTACACACTTGCGGAAATCAAACAGCTTCTCGCTTTGCACGACCGTCTCGGCAATGCGGCGCAAGTGCGGGCTTTGGCGACGGCTAAAATTGACAGCATCACACAGCTTCACCGTCGCCTTTGTCGCCAAAGTTTGCGGCTTCGGCGGACATCTGTCAACATACAATCTCCGCCGCCGTTAAACCTTAACTTTTTCTAAAACCAACGCCGAATTTTTTGAGCCGAAGCCGATGCAATTGCACAATGCGATTTTTACGTCGGCTTTTTCTTTCGCTTTATTCGGCGTGTAATCTAAATCGCAATCCGCGTCAGGCACGTCAAGATTTATCGTCGGCGCGATAACGCTTTCGTTTAATGCGAGCAAGGTTGCGCCGATTCCAGCCGCGCCGGACGCGCCTTGCGGATGTCCAATTTGCGATTTCGTCGCGCTCGTCGAAAGTTTGTAAGCGTGTTCGCCGAAAGCATTTTTGAGGCTGACGGTTTCGATTCTATCGTTTAACTGCGTCGAAGTTCCGTGCAGATTGACGTAATCAACTTGTTCGGGCGAGATGCCCGCGTCCGCCATTGCCAACGACATCGCTCGCGCCGGTTCGACTCCGTTTTCTTCGAGGCGAACGCGGTGATAAGCGTCACAGGTCGAACCGTAACCGACGATTTCCGCATAAATTTTCGCATTTCTTTCGAGGGCATTTTCCAAAGTTTCAAGCACGAAAATCCACGCGCCTTCGCCCAATACAATTCCGGAACGGTCTTTTGAAAACGGACGCGAAGCGCGGTTTGGTTCATCATTCCACTCGTTTGTCAGAACGGTCATTACATTGAAGGCTTTTAGAATTCCGAGTGCCAGCGGCGCGTCAACTCCGCCGGTCAGCATAAAATCCTGTTTGCCGAGCGCAATGTGCTGTGCCGCATAAGCGATTGCGTCGGTTGAACTTGTGCAGCCGGTCGAAACAATGTGCGAAAGACCGTGCAGACCGAAAACCATCGAGAGTTCCGAAGATAATCCGCCGTGTGTCGAAGCCGGAATCGTGTAAATACTCGCCTTTTTTTCTTCGCCCGCGAACCAGTATCTATATTGTTTTTCCGTGAACGCCAAACCGCCGCCGCCCGTTCCTAAAATCACGCCGAAATTTTGTCTTTCGGTTAAAGTGAGTTTATCGGTTTTAATTTCCGCGTCTTTAACTGCTTCACGCGCCGCCGCCAGCGCCAGCGGAACAGTTCGCGCAACGTTCTTGCGGTCTTTTGGATCGAGTTCGGCTTCCCAATCGAAATTTTTAACTTCCGCCGCGATTTTCACTTTTGATGCGGAAACATCGAAACTTTCGATTCTGCCGACACCGCTTTTTCCTTCGCGTAAGGCTTTCCAGAAAACTTCGCGCCCGATGCCGATTGGCGTAACGCAGCCGAAACCCGTAATAACAACCCGGCGCGGCTTGGTAAAACTATTGAACATAATTTATATTTCGAGAGTATCATTTTGAGAGAGAGCAAAGCCAACGCCAAAGAAACCTGACCAATAAAAATAGCTGATGATTATTAGCCATCAGCTATTTTTATTTTTTAATCGGCAAGAGTTTCAATTTTTCCCAATCAATCGGTGAACGAGTTTGAGACATTCGGAACGCTTGATTTCTTCAGCGGCGAAAAGCAATTCGGTAACTGTTTCACTTTTCACGCCTCGCAGACAAACGCTTTCCGTGGCTTCCACGTAATCTTCGCCTTGCAGGCGATAAAAGTTCATTCCTTCGCCGTCAAAACGCCAGATTTCTTCTATGCCGAGCGCAGAAAAAATCGGAAATTTCGGGAGCGAGCCGTGCGTGATGTCAACTTCGATGACGAGTTCGGGCGGCGGGTCAATGCTCAAATTAATATCGCTTTTGCCGCGAATGACAGCGACGTTTTTAAAATAAAAAGTCGCGTCGCCCTCAAAACCTTTTTTCTTTTTCTCTTTACGAAAAGTTGTCGAAGCCGCCCCTTCATAGTCAACTTCCAAAATTCTCGCTATTTCAACGACGAGTTCGGATAATAAATTTTTTGGTCTTTTCGTGTTTGTATCCAAGCCCTGCTATCTCCAATTTTCCGTCGCAATAGGCAAAATGCGGATTGCTAACCTCATTATGTTCCGCGAGAATTTTCTCGTAAGTTTCCCAACTGATGTCGTGCAGAATTACTCTCTGCACGACATCAGTTTCGACTGGAGAAAATTCTTTCGCTTCGTTTTTGGTAAATCTAAAACTGCTTCCATTGTTACACTCCAAAATTAAACGTCCAGATTTTTCACATCCAGCGCGTTGTCTTCGATAAATTTACGCCGCGGCTCAACCTGGTCGCCCATCAGGACGGTAAAAATCTGGTCGGTTTCAATCGCGTCTTCAATGCGGACTTGCAGCAAAGTGCGCTTTTCCGGATCCATTGTTGTTTCCCAAAGCTGCTCGGGATTCATCTCGCCTAAACCTTTGTAGCGCTGAATTGCCAAATCCTTTTTCGCCATTGCTAAAACTCGTTCGAGCAAATCTTCGCGCGTTGAAACTTCTTCTGATTTGCCATTTTCACCTAACATAAACGGCGCAGGAAAATCTACATCCAAAGCATTTTTCAGTTCGATTGATTTCTGAAATTCGACGTAGCTTGCCAAATTCCAATCAAACAGAAGAGTTGTGCCGTTTGAAAAAGTGATTTCGACTTCCGCCAGTCCATGTTCTTCGTCGGTCATAAGTTCTGTTTTGTAACCGGCTTCGGCGATTTTGCCTTCGACTTCCGCCATTAATTCTTCCTGCTCGAAAACTTGTCGGAGCTTGACGTTTTTTCTACTCAAAATACCATTTTTTCCGACAAATGCTTCAAGTAATACGTTGAGCAATTTTTCATCATTATGTATGCGCCGCGCGAAACGTGACGAATAGCGTTTAAATTCGACTGTCTGCTCCAACGCCTTTGAGATTTCGCGCCCTTCAAAAGTTTTGCCGTTCGCCGCCACGCTCAAATCGTTTGTCGCCATCCGCATCATATAACGAAACATCTGCTGTTCGTCTTTGATATATTCTTCTTTCTTGCCGCGCTTGACTTTATAAAGCGGCGGCTGCGCCAAATATATATAACCTTGTTCGACGAGTTCGGGCATTTGTCGGTAGAAGAACGTTAAGAGCAAAGTTCTGATATGCGAGCCGTCAACGTCCGCGTCAACCATCAGACAGATTTTGTGATAGCGCAGTTTTGCCACATCAAAATCATCTTTGCCGATGCCCGTTCCGAGAGCGGTTATCAACGCTTTGATTTCGCTGTGTCCGAGCATTTTATCAAAACGCGCTTTTTCGACGTTCAGAATTTTACCTTTCAAAGGCAGAACCGCTTGATTTTTTCGATTGCGTCCTTGTTTTGCCGAGTTATGAACGAAAATTCCCGAAGCCAAAGCGAAGTTATGCGTGTGCGGAACTTCCAAATCATAAACGTCAATTCTTTCTTTTAATCTTTCGATTTTGACGACGCGATGATTATAATTCGCTACCGTTTCGCTCAATTTATTCGTGTTCCCGCCAAAATATCTCGCGCAAAATTTATCAAAACGGAGCAGCGATTTATCTTTCGACTGAAGACGATGTTTTTGATAAACGTCCGCATCAATCGCTCCCGTTTCAATTTCGATTTGCTTCAAAACCGAAAGCGTTTTGTGATAATAAGTTTTATCCAAAGCCGCTCGGCGTTTGGCGCGAAACTCGTCCGTCCATTGTTTTTTTGTTTCTTCTTTTCTCCACGCCACCAAATTTTCATCTTTCCATTGCTCTTTAGCAATTTTTGAAAGCTGCTTTTTCGCTTGCGGATTCTTCTCGTAAAATTTGCGAGTGCGTTTTGACTGCTCGGCGCGATGTTTTTCGTTCGCCCAATATTCTTTTTGGGCTTTGTCAAGTTGTTCATGATTGCGCTCGCGGTAATCGGCGTTCGCCTCGTAAAACTCTTTCCACTTTTCCGTCATAAACGCTTTGTAATTTTCATCTTGCCATTGCGCTTTGGCTTGTTTTGACAAAACTTTCCGCGTTTCGGGCTGTTTCATTCGTTCGCTCATTTTTCGGCGAAATTCCGGCGTTTGTTTTGCTTTCGCAGATTTTTCTTTCACGTCGGGACGGTGCAAACCAAATTCCAACATTCGGCAGTGCAAAGCAAAATGTTCCTCGCGCGAAAGCCGAACAATGTTTGTTGGATTGTTGTTTAGCTTGTTAAAATCAACGTGATGTCGCGTTTGATTACCTTCGCCCTTCGGATAAACAGCTTTCCGAAGATTGAAATTATCTGCCAAAATATGAGTGAAAATCCAGTAATCCGATTTAGCGTTCCAAACCATTTCGTAACCGTCAATCGTGATGCTTTTTTCGGTTTTGTCCGAAAGTTTGCGGTAAAGCGGCATTAACGAATCTTCCGATGTGAGTTGATCCGCCGGTTTATAACTTCCGTCGCGCAGCATAAAACAATGGTCGGGTGTGCAAATCAAATCTTCGCCATTATCCAGCGTGATTTTGACAACTTCGGCGTTTTGTTTCGTGCGGCGAACATTCTTGATTTCTCCAATCGCAATTTCACCGTTGCAGTCAATTGTGTAGCAAAAATTTTGCTTTCCGGCTTCTTGTTCGGCTATCAATTCCAAGAAGTTTAATGTCCTTGTATCTGTAAGCGAAATAAGGGTTTGCGGCGAAAAACAGCCGCCCGCGGAATCGCCTTCGACGAGATAAATTTCAGAAAGCGTCGGGTCTTTTTCCTGACAATCAGCGAGTTTGCCGGGCAGCGTCGAACTTCCCAAAGCACTTTTCCGCACAATTTCACGAGCCTTTCTGGCTGCTTCACGCGCTCGCGCCGCGTCCACCGCTTTGCCGACGATTTTCTTCGCCACCGACGGATTTTGTTCAAAAAAGTCAGCGAGATGCTCATTCAAAAATGATTCGACCGCGCCTTTGACATCCGAGTTGAGTTTGCCTTTCGTCTGACCTTCAAACTGCGGCTGCGGCAATTTAACAGAGATAACCGCGACTAAACCTTCGCGCACGTCGTCGCCGGAAAGCGCGGTTTTAAAGTCCTTTGCCAAACCCGAACTTTGCGCGTAATTGTTGATTGTTCTGGTAATCGCGCCGCGAAAACCCGACAGATGCGTTCCGCCGTCAACCGTGTTGATATTGTTGGCGAAGGTAAAAATTTTCTCGTCGTAAGTATCGTTATACTGCATCGAGATTTCGATTGATAAATCATCCGCAATTCTCTCAAAATAAAGCGGCTCGTCGTGAAGAGACATTTTATTTTTGTTGAGATGTTTGACAAATTCGGCGATTCCGCCCTTGTAATAAAACTCGTGTGATTTCTCCGGGTCTTCGCGCTCGTCTTTGATAAAAATGCGAATGCCTTTATTTAAAAAAGCCTTTTCGCGCAGACGCTCCGATAATCTGTCAAAACTGTAAATTTCCGTATCGAAAATCGTCGGGTCAGGTTTGAAAGTAACTTTCGTGCCGCGTTTGTTCGTCGTGCCGGTTTGCTTGAGCGGCGCAACCGGAATACCGGCTCTGAATTCCATCTCGTGCGTTTTGCCGTCGCGCCAGATTTCGAGATTCAGCCATTCACTCAAAAAGTTGACGCAGCTCACGCCGACACCGTGCAGACCGCCGGAAACTTTATAGGAATTCGAGTCGAATTTCCCGCCCGCGTGCAAGATAGTCATCACCACCTCCGCGGCGGAACGCTTTTCCTGTTTGTGCATATCGGTCGGAATTCCGCGCCCGTTATCAATAACGGTGATTGAATTATCCATGTGGATTGCCACATCAATCCGGTCGCAGTAACCGGCGAGCGCTTCGTCAACCGAATTGTCAACGACTTCATAAACCAAGTGATGCAGACCAATATCGCCGGTCGAGCCGATATACATTGCCGGACGCTTGCGAACCGCGTCGCGTCCTTCCAAAACCGTGATTGAATCCGCACCGTATTCTGTTTTTGCTTTTGCCAATTTTCTAACCTCTGTTTTGTTAAATATTACTTTAATTTACAGCCTTTATTTTACTACATTTCAAGCAATTTAGACAGCCGGATTAACCGCTTTTAAGAATCTTTTCAGATGTGCGAAAAAGTATGTTGGAAATTTCAAAAACTAAGCAATTTCAGCAACTAATTTGCCGCGTTTTTCGCCTCTTAATTTAATCAATGCCGTGATGATTAGATAAACCGCCAATAAAATCAAAACCAGCGATGCCAAGCCGTTGACAAATTTAATATCGAAGCCGTTTGCCGCTTGAAAATTTCCAACGACCAGACTTCCCAAAGCCCACAAAGTAATGGTTAAAACAAAGAGCATCGGAATTAAGGTAAAAGCGATTCTTTGGCGGGCTTGATAAAGCCACGCCGTAATCGAAAGCAAGGTCAAAGCGGCGAGCAATTGATTCGACGCGCCGAACAGCGTCCAGAATTCGTTCCAACTTCCTTTCGGCGCGATTAAAACGCAAATGAACGGCACGACAATCGTTGCGAGAGTTCCGATAATCGCGCCGAGTTTTCCTTTCAAACCAAACAGTTCCTGCACGATATAACGTCCGAGACGCAAGGACACGTCTAAAGTGTCGAAAACAAAAGTCGAAAAAGCCATCGCCCCGAAGGTTATCGCAAACGGCAAATTTTCTTTGCCGATCAGAAGCGTCAGAAAATTGCCGATGCCGTTGCCGTAAATTTTACCGGGCGAGATGCCCTTAACCGCTTCGGACGCGACAATCATAATCGTTACCAGCGCGATAAACGCGACAAAACCTTCTGCCAGCATCGCCCCGTAACCGACCGATTTGGTGTGCGATTCCTTGTCAATCTGCTTGGATGTCGTGCCGGAACAAACCAACCCGTGAAAACCGGAACACGCGCCGCAGGCAATCGTTACAAACAAAAACGGAAACAACGTTCCGGTCATTCCGCCGATGTCGAAAGATTTGAACGCCGGTTGCTCTATCTCATAATTGCCGAAAAAAATGCCGACGATGCCAATGGCAATCGCCGTATAAAGCACGAATCCGCCCAAGTATCCGCGCGGTTGGAGCAACGCCCAAACTGGAACGAGCGAGGCAACAATGCAGTAAATCAAAATCAAAACGCCCCAACTCGTATGGTCGAGCAGAAGAACATTGGAAAATTTTGTTCCGAGGTAAGAAAGGGCGAATGTCACGGGAACAAAAATTATTGTAGATAACCAAAGCGGCGGTTTCAAAAATCTTTCCACCAAACCCAAAACAATCGATAAACCCAGATACATCACGCTGGCAATCGCCACCGCGCCGCCCGCGTTAAAATTTCCCGCTCCTTGCAATTCTTCGGTTCCCGATACAAAAGTTCCCGCCGTAATATCGGTAAAAGCGACGATGACATAAATGAGCGCAATCCAGATAAACGCCATCATCGCTCTTCCCGCGCCGCTGCCTAATTTTTCTTTCGTAATCTCGGCAATCGAAGAAGCATTATGCCGAACCGAAGAAGTAAGCGTCGAAAAATCGTGAACCGCGCCGATTAAAACTACGCCGAACGCGATCCATAAAAGACACGGCAGCCAACCGAACGCCTGACACGCGATAATCGGACCGGCAATCGGACCCGCCGCTGCGATTGCCGAAAAGTGCTGCCCGAATAAATAAAACGGTTTAGTCGGAATAAAATCTTCGCCGTCGTTTATTTTGTTTGCCGGAGTTTCGCGCGAATCGTCTAACTCAAACTGCTTCGCAATCCAACGCCCGTAGGCGAAATAACCGAAAATGAGCCAACTTAAAAAGACAATTGCCAGAAGCGCGAGCATAAAATTTTTCTCCGTTAGATTTTTTGGAAAGATATAAGCGAAATAAATTTACGACATTTTGCACGAAAACGGCAAATGAAATTTGAGAAGGAAATTACAGAGATAATAAGATACACAGCACCGGATTGATTGTAACCGAAAACACCCCGAAACACAGGCGGCTTGAAGACGCAGGCAGTTGATTATTAGCAGTTAAAACGACGAAAATCGCAAAACAATATTCAAATGCACTGAAAATTTACCGCTAAGTGTTTGACCCGCGCCTTTATTCAATGTCTCCAGCGTTTTGCCATAACCAAATCGGTCGGTCAGCCCGACGAATCCGCCCGTTATCAATGCCGCTCGCTGCGCCTGTGCTTCGGTTGCTCCGCTATTTCGGGCTTCGTCGTAAATACTTCCGCCCGTTCGCAAGCCGTCGTAAATCGAAACGGCGGCGGTCGGCTTTTTGGTTGCCCACGCGCCAAAGACCGCTGGTAATAATCCGCCGACGGTTTTCGGCACAGTTCCGCCTAAAAACGATTGTTCGATGTCCCGATTGACGTTCGGTGCCTGCACATTCTCCTGTATCCAATCACCGAGTTTATAGCCCAATGTATCGGAAACCTTCGGCGTTACCTGATTGCCGTTTTGGTCAATGTAAATCGAACTGTTCACCGCGCTAAGCGATACACCTTTGATGATAAAAAAGTAAGCTAAAAGCCTACTTTCCAACTTCCTTTTGAAATTGCGCTTTTCGCAACGGTTGATAGATACGGCGTGTCGGCTACTTGCGAAAAATTATTCCCGGCATCAATTATGAAACGGTAATCCGATTATTTTCCGGGAAAAACGTCAGACATAGCCCAGCACCAGGTTTTTAATCAGTATTTCCCAACCGCTGATTAAAACAAACAGCAGCAGTTTAAACGGCAGTGAAATAATCGTCGGCGAAAGCATAAACATTCCCATCGCCTGCAGGATATTGGCGACCACCATATCGATAATCAAAAACGGGATGAACAAAATAAATCCGATTTGAAAGGCTTCGGTCAGCTGGCTGGTGACGAATGCGGGAATTACGACGCGAAAATCTTCCGCTGTTATTTGATTCGGGTCGTTGCCATTTCGCTGCGCCATCTGCTGCGCCAGACCGAAAAACATCACGCGGTGTTTTTCGTGAGCGTAGCGCAGCAGAAAATCGCGCAGCGGTTTTTTGCCGCGCTCGGAGGCTTCAAACAGAGTTTTAACGGAAACTTCGCTGAAAATCGCTTCCGTGTCTTGAATCGTTCCGGCTTCGGCACGCATCTTTTCGACGACCGGCGCCATAATAAATACGGTTAAAATCAGCGCAATGCCGGTAATCACTTGGTTTGGAGGAATCTGCTGGGTGCCGAGCGCGTTTCGCAGAATTGACAGAACGACGGCGATTTTGACAAACGAAGTCAGCATTATTAAACCGAACGGAGCAAGTGCCAAAGCACCGATGACAATGATTAAAACAACCGGATTTGCCGTTTCGCCGCCCGGTTGATTCTGCAACGGCTGGACAATCTGCGGCACGGCGAGAATCGGTGTCAGCCCGATTAAAAAAGCCGCCCAAAACAAAATTTTTCCAAAGTTAAATTTCATCATTTTTTCCCTTTTCCGCGCCCGATTACTTCGTTCAGCTTATCGGCAAAAGAACCGCCGAATTGACCACCCGGCGGCAACCCGCGATTTTTTAGTATTTCCTGTTCCGCTCTCGCCGCCGCTGCGGCATCGAGTTCGCTGATTAATTGCGTCCCGCTTTCCGAAACGGAAATAAGGAGCCAGCGTCCGGTAACTTCGATAACATACAAATTTTTTCTGGCTTCAAGTCCGACGCGGTCAACGACGCGCACCATATTGTTTGACGAGAAATTGCCGGTCAGGCGCGGCAGCAGAACGCGAAAAATCAAATATGCCAAACCGCAGACGAGCAGCAGAGCGAGAATCGTCTGTATCAGCATCCATAAAAAACTGAGTGAGCTTCCCATAATTTCAAATAAAAACTCTGGTTACTCGAACACCGAGCTTTCCTTCGACGTCCACTAACTCGCCGACGGCAATCGGCTGGTCGCTGCTGTCTGTAACAATCCGCACCGGGTCGGTCGGGCGGCAGCCGAGCGGGATGATTTGACCGGAGCGCAAACTCTGCAATTCGTTCAGACTGATTTTGCCGCCGGCAATTTCCACCCGCAGATTAACCAGAACGTTACTCAAGATTGCCGCAGTTTCGGTTTCCTCTGCCGGTTCAATCGCATTTTCGGATTCTTCCGGCGTATCTTCACCGGCGATTTCGGTTTCTTCCGTTTCTTTTTCGTCCATTTTTAATTTCGTCGGCGTCAATTTGTGCCGTTCTTCACTGCTCAAAATTTCACTGATTTTGAAAATCAATTCTCCGCTTCCGTCCGTTTCATCCGGCACACTTTTTCCATTTAAGAGAAAATTTTTGCCGCTTCCGACATAAACTTGCAGATTGCCGGAAAAATTATCGCCCGCCCAGGCGTTTTCCGGCTCTTCGATTAATACCACATCGCCCTGTTCGAGATACAAAAGATTTTCGGCGGTCAAATAGGTCGTGCCGATTGGCAGACGCAAACCTAATTTTAGAGCAATTTTTTTTAAGGTTTGAATCTGCTTGTCAGGCAATTTTTTTTCAAACAGCGGATTCTGCGTTTTATCAAGCCCGTCTAAAAAACTCCAACCCGAAAAAAAAGTGACCGTTCCGGTGAAAGCATTTAATTTTAAGCCGAATACCGATTCCGCTCCGCGTTCAAACGAATCGAAGACAGACGGATTTTCACTCGTAACCTTTTGCAGACAGAGAACCGGCTGTCCCAACCAATTGTTTATTTCACCTAAAATGTTGATGCCGAGAAACTCGATTATCACGTTTTCAATTGGCGATAACTGGCGCGGCGCAACAAAATCGGCAGTTTGTCCGCCTAAAATCAAATCAATTACTGAAGACGCAAAATCCGCGTTCAAAGCAATCACGGCGGCGGCATTTTCCGGCTGGCAGCCGAGCGTTAGATAAACTTGCGGAGTTTGCGCCGCTTTACCGATCGCTTCGGATAGATTTACTTCTGAAACCGAAGCTAACCGGCATTTTATGTGGTTTGATATTTGAAAAGTATAACGCGCGAATGTTTCTTCGACGGCGACGGCGGCACGGCGAGTTAGATTTTTCGGTAAATTTTGCAGAAGCCTTGAAAATTCGACTTCACGCGCCGTCAAATCGGGCAAGTTCGCATTCCAAGCCGGACGCTCCCTTGTCTTTTCATCGTTTTTCTCCGCCTTTTCTTCTACTTCGGATGACGCATCCTCTTCCTCGCTTTGAACGGATTTCCCGCCGCCGAAAATATCTACGGCAAACGGGTCGAGCGGTATTTCACCTTTTATATTTAAAAATTCTTCGGCTTTTTTAACCGTCTTTTGGGAGTCCATTTATTGGCGCGAAGTTTTTCTTCAGCAGTTTCCTCGATTTGTCGGTCGCGGGGCGGCAAAATTTCAGCCTTGCGAAAAGGTTCCGATTTGACTGATGGTGTAATCCTGCATTGCCAGCATTTCATCTAAAATGTCGAGCATCCGCGCCGTTTTATCAATGTCGCCGATTGCTTTTGTCATCTGTGTTTGATCTACCTCAAAC
>MWVZ01000053.1_pt1 | contig 12325 bp, 10 predicted proteins | sample 1047221 | NCBI WGS metagenome assembly MWVZ01 (sample SAMN06349980, study PRJNA376086) | soil metagenome | isolation source: MS6-5 sample Antarctic (ecotone) soil | place: Antarctica | collected 2015-01-13
GCTTTTGTTAATGTTAAAAAATAATTTATCAGTTTTACCTGCTACCGCCGGAACTGCCGATGCCTCCGCCTGAACCAGAGCCGCCTCCCGAGCCGCCGCTTCCGCCGGAGCCACTTCCTCCACCAGAACCACCTGATCCACTGCCTCCAGAGCCGCTTCCGCCACCGGAGCCGCCTGATCCACTGCCTCCAGAACCGCTTCCTCCTCCGGAGCCGCTACCACCGCCCGAGCCGCTTCCGCCGCCCGAACCGGATTGACCGCCACCGGAACCGCCGGAGCCGCTTCCTCCTCCGGAGCCGCCCTGATCACCAGAGCCGCTACCGCCGCCAGAGCCGCTACCGCCGCCCGAACCGCCTTGCGAGCCGGATTTCCCGCCGCCTTGTGAACCACCCTGACCGCCGGAGCCGCTGCCGCCCGAACCACCCTGTCCACCTGAACCTGATTGTCCGCCCGACCCACTTTGTCCTCCGCCTGAACCACCAGAGCCGCTACCTCCAGAACCGGAACCCCCGGAACTGCTTCCTCCTCCGGAACCAGAACCACCCGATCCACCTTGTGAACCGGATTGTCAGCCCTGTCCGCCGCTGCCTTGTCCTTGACCGCCGCCTGATTGCCCTTTATTTTCTCGGTCTTGGTTATCTTGGTCTTGATTGTTAGCCATTTTTTTCTCCCTGATTGTAAAATTCTCATTCAGTCCGATAATTTACATTGAGTTTGAACCAAACGAGTAATAAAGTTTGTATACAAAAATCGTGCCAATAATATGCGTTGTTTTTTAACATTTTTGTTGTTTAATCAAGTAAAATGTACTCTACAAATACGCACTTTTTGACAAATGAAAAAATTTCTTTTTTATTTGTCTGAATTTGTTACAACATTGTTAAGTTTCTTTATGGCAAAACAACCTGCAACAATTTATGTTTGTCAAAACTGCGGCAACCAAGAACGCAAATGGCAAGGAAAATGCGATGACTGTGGTGAATGGAATACTTTCGTCGAAGAAAAATTTCGCCCAACGGCACAACCGATCGGAAAAGGTTCGGCAGCGATTAGTACGCGGCAGTTTCGTGAAACAAAGCCTATTTCCTATAACGAAATTGAATCGCAGGACGACGCGCGAACCTCGAGTGGAATCGAGGAATTCGACAGAGTTCTCGGCGGCGGAATTGTCACCGGTTCGCTTGTATTGATCGGCGGTTCTCCGGGAATTGGAAAATCAACGCTTGTCGCGCAAATTGCCGACAATTTAAGCGCCAAGGATTTAAAGGTTCTTTATGTTTCTGGCGAAGAATCCGAAAGGCAAATTAAGATGCGCGGCGAAAGATTAGGTTTAAGTGCCGACAATCTTTTTCTGCTGCCTGAAACAAATCTCGAAACAATTCTCGACGAAACCGAAAAATTAAAACCCGATGTGATTATTGTCGATTCAATCCAGACGGTTTTTTCGCCAAGAATCGAATCTGCTCCCGGTTCGGTCAGTCAAGTCCGCGAAGTCGCCGGACAATTTATGATGTTTGCGAAAAGCACGAATGTTCCGGTTTTCCTCATCGGTCACGTGACGAAAGAAGGCTCAATTGCCGGACCAAAGGCACTCGAACACATTGTTGATACGGTGCTTTATTTTGAAGGCGACCGCCATCATAACCATCGGATTATACGCGCGACGAAAAATCGTTTCGGCGCGGCAAACGAAATCGGCATTTTTGAAATGACAAATGCCGGTTTAATTCCGGTTGGAAATCCGTCGGAAGTGTTTTTGCAGGAGCGTCCCGAAGGCGCAAGCGGTTCGGTTGTCACGGTTTGTATGGAAGGTACGCGCCCGATGCTCGTTGAGGTTCAAGCGCTTGTGACAGGAACGAAATTTGGTACGGGCAGACGGATGGCACAGGGGTTTGATTACAATCGAACTTCCCTTTTAATCGCCGTTCTGGAGAAAAAGCTGGGCTTCCAGCTTGCCAACGATGACGTTTTCGTTAATATTGCAGGGGGCTTGGAGGTTGATGAACCGGCGGCGGATTTAGGCGTCATCGCGGCGATTTCTTCAAGTTTTAGAAACTTGCAGATTCCGCCAGACACGGCGGTTTTTGGAGAAGTCGGCTTAACGGGCGAAGTGCGCGGCGTCCTGCAGGCGCAGTCTCGCGCCCGCGAAGCGCAAACACTCGGCTTCAAAAAATTGATTCTGCCGGCGTCGAATAGAAAAGGTTTGGAAAAACTCTTGGGAATTCGAGTCATTGGCGTAAAAACTTTGGAAGAAGCGTTGGACGAATTATTCTAAAGATAAATAACCTGATTTCATAAAGCTAAAGTTTAAAAACTCATTATCTTTTCACGCGATAAATGCCGACTGCCAATCTTTCCGCAAATCCTTCTTTGACCAGCGCGTGATTGGCTTTGCCCGCTTCTTTGCGCGTAATTCCGACCGCTCTGGCAAATTCGCCCAACGCGGTCATTTCGCACATTTGCAAAAATGCCCGCGCAATTTCCTTGACGGCTTCTTCGCGCGAAAACTTCTTCGCTGTCTCTTTTGGAAATCGCGCTTCGGCGAGTGTCCAGATATATGTAAATTTCGGCGTATATAAAACTTCGCTCGGCACAACCTTCATCGCGCGCTGCAATTCGTCCAGGGCTTTGGTTAATTTTTGCCGATTTTCGATTTCGGCTTCCGCGCGCAAATCCGCGGTTCCCATTTCCCAGTCCTTCCGCAAAACTTTCAGAATTTTGTTTGCTGCGACGGATAAAACTTCCCTTTCCAGACTTTTCGGAATGCCCCAGACGGCATTGAAAAAGGAAACGAGACGCGGCGCGACAAACATTGCGCGACCTTTGCAGAGTTTGCCGTAATAAACGCGTCCGCGCTGCATCACTTCATCCTTGAGCGTCCACGCAAGACTCATTTCGTAATCTTTCTGGACGTTGCGCGGAGAATGGGCGTCGCGTCTGCCGCAGACGGAAATATAAACGCTCGGTAAATTAGTGCGCGAATCTGTTAAAGCCAGACAAAATCCCAAATCTTCAACCAACGCCTCAAGTTGCAGTGCCGTTTCAATCTTCAAAATTTCCTCGCGTCGCCATTTGCGATCGCGAAGCTGTTCGATTTCTTCAGGCAAATTATCTTTTTTATTCAAATCAAAAAGCTCTCCAGGAATTAATTCAACAATGAATTATAACTTTTAAATTGATTGTATTTTTGTCTTGTAAAATTCATATTTTGCTTAAAGCTACTCAATTTTTCCTTCAAACTTTTTATTACATTCGCGCATCTATCTTGATAAGTTTTTATATAAAAGGTTGGAAAAAAATGAAAAGAATAAGAGTAATTACTTTTGGTTTATTGGTTTTATGTTTCTCAGTAATGGGCGCATTTTCTCAAGACTCAAAAATTTCTAAAACAAATTTGAGTCAAGCTGAAATTGACCGTATCGTTAAAAATTTCACAGCAAAAGAAGGCGAATTTCGGGATGCGCTAACTAATTATGTTTTCAATCGCAGCGCGACAATTCAAACCGTCGGTATGGGCGGACAAATTACGGGTACTTACCGCCGTGATTCGTTTATGACCTTTGCGAAAGACGGCGGGCGCTTTGAAAAAATCAATTTTTTCCCCGTTGCAACTATCACGGAAATGACGATTACGCCTGAAGACATTGAGGATTTGGGCGGAATAAATCCATTCGCGCTCGAGCCGTCGAAAGTTCAATACTATAATTTTAATTATGTCGGAAAAGAAAAAATTGATGAACTCGTTTTGCATGTTTTCGACGTTTCGCCAAAAACAATGCCCAGCCCGAAATCGAAGCTAAGACTTTTTACGGGCAGAGTTTGGGTGGACGAGCGCGATTTGCAAATTGTTAAATCAAAAGGCAAAGCCGTTCCCGAAACAAAAGACAGCAGGTATCCGGTTGTTGAAACCTGGCGCGAGAATATAGAGGGAAAATACTGGTTTCCCGCCTATTCGGCTTCGAATGACGAACTCGTTTTCGATAGCGGTCAAGTTGTCAAACTAAAAATGCGCGTTAAATATTCGGATTATAAACTTGGACGTTCGGAAGTGAAAATTTTGGATGACGAGGAAGAAGTTAAAGAGGAAAAACCGCAAACAAAGCCAAGCCCGACTCCGAAAAAACCTTAGATCAATAAAAAAGGAAAAATAGAAAGCGGTAAATTAAGAAGAAATTTTTAATTTACCGCTTTCTATTTTTCCTTTTTCACTTCTTAGTTCTTCCGCAATTGCACCGCGAGTTTCTTTGAGCAAGTTCATTAAATCCTCTTCTGTATTTAACCCTTTGGTTTCAAGCGGCGGAAGCATTACCATTTCGCAAATCTCGGGCGTCGCGTAGTTCTGTTTTTTGCCCATTGCGAAATCCGTGTTTTTCATTGCGACGGGAACGATTGGAAAACCTGTTCCGATGGCTAAGTGGAACGCGCCCTTTTTAAACGGCAAAAGCTCTGACGGCATTGCCCGCGTGCCTTCGGCAAACACGGCGAAAGAAATACCCGAACGCAATTTTTCTGCCGCTTCGTTTAATGTTTGAATCGCCGATTCTTTATTTGAGCGGTCAATCGCAATTACGTTGACGTATTTCATAAACTTTCCGGCGACAATCCAATCGAGCATTTCCTTTTTGGCAATTACACCCATTTTTTTGCCTGTGTAAGCGAACATCATCGCCGTATCGAGATACGAACGGTGATTGGAGACGAAAACGTAGGATTGATTTCGAGCGAGATGTTCCTGCCCGCGCACGACAATTTTCGCGCCGCTCAAACGCAGCCAGGCTACCGCTCCCCAATGCGCGAACGGATAAGCCAGTTCCCGATTGCCGCGCAACTTTGTGTAAAGCATAATCGGCGGCATCAACACCAGAAAGAAAACAGCGAGAACCAGGAGCGAAAAAAAATAGTACCCGCGCCCGATAAACTTCGGTAGACCTTTTGTGTTAAAATTGTCTTCAAATTTTATCTTTTCGTTGGTGGCGATTGCGCTCTCGATTGTTTGTAAATTATGTCTAACCATAAATTTTCACGCGACTTAAACATTTTTTCAAATAATTTTTTTTCTACATTTTTGTGTTTTGGCACTTTGTTTCTGCTAATGACGTCTTCAATCGCCGCGCAAGTTCCAAGTCCGAAATCCGTCCTTGGGTTTCAACCGACCGATGACAGAACTATTGCCGATTGGCAGCAAATCACAGGTTACTTTAATCGATTAGATGCGGCAAGCGACCGAATTTCAGTCAAAGAAATCGGCAAAACAACGCTCGGCAAGCCAATGATTGTGGCATTTATCAGCACTCCGGAAAACCTTAAAAATCTTGAAAGTTACCGGCAGATGAGTCAAAAACTGGCTGACCCGCGACAAGTCAAAAGTCAGGCTGAACTCGAAAGTTTAATCAAAAACGGCAAAACAATTGTTTCGATTTCGTGTTCAATTCATTCGACGGAAATTGTCGCTTCGCAGATGTCAATGAACCTTGCCTATGAACTTGTCACGGCAAATGATGATGAGACGAAGGAAATCCTGGACAACACAATTCTTCTGCTTATTCCTTCATCAAATCCGGACGGCATCAATATTGTCGCCAATTGGTACCGGAAAAATTTGGGAACAAAATCAGAAGGTACATCGCCGCCCGAACTTTATCATCACTACGCCGGGCACGACAACAACCGCGATTGGTTTATGCTGAATCTGCGCGAAACGCAGAATATTACCAAACTTTTTTGGCAGGAATGGTTTCCGCAAGTTGTCTATGATGTCCATCAGATGGGACAGAATGGCGCACGTTTTGTAATACCTCCATTTTTCGACCCGCCGAATCCGCGTATTCCGCCGCTTATCCTGCGGGAAGTCGGACTCGTCGGCTACAAAATGGCAGCGGATTTACAAGCCGCAAATATTGGCGGTGTTGCGACCAACACTACATTTGACACCTGGTGGCACGGCGGTTTTCGTTCCGCGCCGTATTACCACAATTCAATCGGCATTTTATCGGAAGCGGCAAGCGCGAATTTAATGTCGCCGGTCGTAATTACGCGCGACAAGCTTGTCAAAAGCGGACGCGCGCGCGGTCTGAACTCTCCGCTTGAAACTGCCACGAATCATCCTGACATATGGGAAGGCGGAACCTGGCGACCGATAGATATTGCTCAGATTGAGATGACAGCAAGCCGTGCACTACTTCAGTTGGCGGCAAAGTTTCGCCCTCGTTACTTGAGAAATTTTTACGAACTCGGAAAAGCCAATTTAGAGCGACAAAAAGATGAGCCACAAGCTTTTATCGTTACTGCCGGGCAACCGAATGCCGAAACGGTGGCGCGTTTTCTTGAGATTTTAATGTGGCAAGGAATGGAAGTTCATCAAATGACGCGCGAACTGGAAATTGTGCCAGACCGGAATAAACCAAACGATTTCGGGGAAATTCCTCTGGGAAGTTTTTTAGTTTTTACAAACCAGCCGCAGAAAAATAATGTTTTGAGTTTATTTGAACGACAAGTTTACCCGCAGCGCCTGAATGCAAACGGTGAAGCCGAAGTTCCATACGACGTCGCCGGCTGGACTCTGCCGCTTCAGATGGGTGTTGAAACTGTTGCGGCGTGGCAGATAAAAGATTTAGCGCAGCATCGAAACACTTTACGAAAAATAGAAAATAGCAACCAAGCCAGAAAAATTTTAAATCTTAAAGTAACCAATGGCAGTTTTCAGGCGCTGCCCAATCCGCTCAAATCAAAGCCGAAAATCGGACTTTACAGAGGTTTCACAAGCTCGATGGATGAAGGTTGGACGCGGCTTGTTTTGGATAATCACCGAATTCCCTTTAGGGCTGTAACGGACGAAGATTTTCGCAGAAAAAAACTTGATTACGATGCAATAATTTTCCCCTCCCAATCCGAAAAAGAAATTGTTGAAGGCTTGAAGGCAGAAAATTACCCGGCGGAGTTTTCCGGCGGAATTACAGAGCAGGGCGTCGAGAATCTAAAGAATTTTGTTGAAAAAGGCGGAAAGCTTATTTGCTTTGATGATTCCTGCGAACTCGTTATCAAGCGTTTTAACTTGCCGGTAAAAAATGTCTTGAACAATCTAAAGCGTTCGGAATTTTATAATCCGGGTTCAGTCGTGCAATTAAAAGTTGACGCCGGAAGCGCGCTTTCAAAAAATCTCGGAGAAAACGTAGCGGCTTATTTTATCAATAGTTCGGCATTTGAAATTACTGATACGAATAAAGTCAAATCAGTTGCCAGGTATGCGGAAAAAGACGTTTTGCTGTCCGGCTGGGTTTTAGGCGAAAAATATATGAACGGCAAAACGGCGATTGCCGAAACCGATTACGGTCAGGGAAAAATCATTCTTTTTGCGTTTCGTCCGCAGCATCGCGGGCAAACCTTTGCGACGTTTCCGTTTATCTTTAACGCGCTGGAAAAATGATGATTTTTTTGCCACGAACAAACACGAACGAACACGAAAAAGAAAAATTACTACGATAAAAAATAGCTATATTTCAAAAGCAAATTGATTTCCTGTTCGCGCTTTTTCGTGTTTGTTCATAGCAAAACAGTTTTATGAAAGCAGAAACACAGTGTATAAAAAATAATCTCGGTTTGGTTTGCATCACAACATCCGATGCGGTTCGCTACAAAACGGTGACGCGCAAACGGCTTTTTTCCTTCGATGAAACGACACAAGTTGAAATGCTGCGCGCGCTCTACGCGGAAAATGTGGCGCGGGTTGAAAAGGCGGTCGAATTCTGCGCGGCGAACGAGATTAATTTGTATCGTCTGACTTCAGGGCTTTTTCCGTTTTCGGACGAAGAAATCGGGGCAAATGTTTTAACTGAATTTACCGCCCAATTAGCCGAGATAGGAAAAAAAGCATTTAAAAATAAATTGCGAATTGTAATGCACCCCGACCAATTTGTTGTTTTAAGTTCGGATTCTGAAGACGTCATCAAAAACAGCGTCAAAATTCTCAAAATGCACGCCGCAACTTTAGACTTGCTCGGTCAGCCGCGTTCCGAATGGGCGACAATGAATATTCATGGCGGAAAAGGCGACCGAATTGATAAACTTGTTAGTTCGATTGAAAATCTGCCGGAGGAAATTCGCTCACGCATCGCGTTTGAAAACGATGAATATTCTTATTCTTCCGCACAAATTTTGGAAGTTTGCCGGCGCGCACAAGTTCCCATGGTCTTTGACGCACATCATCATGTCTGCCGCGAAAAGTTAGACAGTTACAATAATAAAAGCGTCGAAGATGCATTCTGGGCGGCACGCGCAACGTGGAAAAATCCGGAAAATCAACTCGTCCACATTTCCAACGGACGTGAACATTTTCAAGACCGGGCGCACCACGATTTGATTTTTGAGATGCCGGACGTTTTTCGTCTCGCGTCCTGGATTGAAGTTGAAGCTAAACACAAAGAACTCGCGATTGACAAATTAAAAAGCGAATGGTTAATTAACGGTTAAAGCATAATGCTGAGTGGTCACCGGCGCGCAAAAAACCTTTTATTCGATATTAACAATTAACTATTTATAAATTATCAAATATGAGCCAACAAACAATAAAAGATATTTACGCAACCAACGAGAAAATCCGTGAAAAGACAAAACAAATTGTCGAAGGTTTAAGCGATGAGCAAACCGCTTTTTTACCCGACGGTGAAAAGTGGACAATCGCGCACATCATCGAGCATGTAGCGATTGTCCAGGACGGAATGTCAAAAATCTCCGCTAAACTTTTGAAAGAAGCGCAGAGTGCCGGTAAAGCATCGGACGGCGCGGCGCTTTTGTCAAAAAACTTTAGGCAAAAAGCTGTCGAAGCGCGTGAGCTAAAGTTTGAAGCGCCCGACCGCGTGCGTCCGACGGGCAATCAAACAATCGCGGAATCGTTAAAGAAAATGGACGAAACGCAGCGCACACTGGAAGAACTTCAACCGCTTTTTGAATCGGTTGAGTGTTCGGATTTTAAGTTTCCGCATCCGTTTATGGGCGATTTAACCGCCCACGAATGGCTGGCGCTGGTCGGCGGACATGAGGCGCGCCACCTCTCGCAAATTAAGAATATACTCAAAAAAAGCCCAGTCTGAAAAAACTTTAAAAAATAAAAAAAGCTTCGATTGCGGAAGGATGTGCAATCGAAGCTGAAATTAAGGCAAGGCTTTTGAAGTTATGATAAGTGCGTAAAATATCTCAGAAGCTCTTGTTTTAATAAATTAACATTCACAAATTATATACACGCGCGAGTTTTGTATTTGTTGCATTTGGAATAAATAAATTTAATAAAATTTTCCAAACCAGTTTGGCTAGACAGTTTGCATAATTTCCGCGAGCGTTTTTCGTTTTATGTCGGGAACTGTTGCGCCTTTTGCCGGGTATCCGACGGGAATTAACACAAACGGAACTTCAGTTTTCGGACGCTGCAGAATTTCCTGCAAAAATTTCATCGGCGAAGGCGTATGCGTCAAAGTAGCCAAACCGGCGTTGTGCAAAGCCGCGAGCAGCATTCCAACCGCAATACCGACCGATTCCTGCGAGTAGTAAGTCGGTTCGGTTTCACCGTTTTCCGTGACGGAATTGATGCGAAAAACGACGATTAAATAAGGCGCAATTTCCAAAAACGGCTTGTGTTCATCGGTTCCAAGTTGTGCCAGCCGTCGAAGCCATTTCTCCGACATTCTCCCGTGATAACTTTCAAATTCCTCCTTTTCGGCGGCTTCGCGAATTTGTCTTTTTATTTCTTTATCGCGAACAACAACGAATCGCCACGGCTGCATATTCGCGCCTGAAGGCGCAGTTCCGGCGGTTAAAATTGCTTTTTCAACGATTTCAAACGGAACTTCCTCGTCGGAAAAATCGCGCACGGTTCGCCGCTGGTTTAAATTTACGTAAAACTCTTCGGCACGTTTAATTTGTTCGGCTTGGCTTTCGACAAATTGAAACCTGAGCGAAATAAATTTTTGTTCTGAAAAATTTTCTTCCATCTCAAAAACATCTACCTATCAACTTCAAATTCTGCAACCACCGGCGTATGATCTGAGGGGCGTTCCCAAGCGCGCGGAGTTTTATCAATCCAGCAACTAACACATCTATCCGCCAAACTCTTGGATGTCCAAATGTGGTCAATCCGCAAACCTTGATTTTTATAAAATGCGCCTTCACGGTAATTCCACCAGGAAAAACCTCGCTCGTCGCCGTTTGTTTGACGAAAGACATCCGTAAAACCCCATTTTTTGACATAATCGAGCGCGGCGCGTTCGGGTTTTGAAAAATGTAATTTTCCTTCCCAGAAAGCAGCGTTCCAAACATCGCGTTCGTCGGGCGCGACGTTAAAATCGCCGCACAATAAAACGTCTGAATTCACGTCGCAATTTGCGTCAAAAAATTTCCGCAAACGCTGCAGCCAATCGAGTTTAAATGTAAATTTGTCAGTCCAAAGTTCCGTACCGTTTGGAATGTATGTGTTGACGATGCGAATATTTTCAACGGTCGCGGCAATCAAGCGTTTCGGCGCGTCCGCGTTGTCGCCCGCCAAATTATACTGAACGTCTTTAAGCTCGTATCGCGACAAAATCGCCACTCCGTTATAGGATTTCTGTCCCATAAACGCAGCATAAAAACCGGCGTTGTTGATCTCTTCGAGCGGAAACTTTTCGTCAACGCACTTTGTTTCCTGCAAACATAGAACGTCTGTGTTTGTCGTTTTAAGCCAACTCAAAACTTGATCGAGACGAATGGTGATTGAGTTAACGTTCCACGTAGCGATTTTCATACTTAAAGAATTTTCCCGCAAATGCGCGAAGAGCGCGAAGAAAGATGAAGACAATACAGAATTTTTAGCCAATTCTTTTGATTTTCTTTCCGCCCTTGCGGGAAATAGATTTTAGCGAATTTCTTTCCCAGAATATTCCGTCAGAAAAGCCTTGAATCGTTTTGTCTTTTTCGGTTAATGCCAGCCGTTTTTCCGCCAGCAGACAATAAGTCTCATTTCGCTCGATACCGACAAAATTACGATTTAACTTTTTAGCAACTACGGCAGTCGTTCCAGAACCGCCAAACGGGTCGAGAATCAAATCATTCTCGTTTGAGCTTGCCAGAATTATTTTCGCCAGAAGTTTTTCCGGTTTTTGTGTCGGATGCGAAGTATTTTCGGGCATTGACCAAAACGGCACGGTCAAATCCGTCCACAAATTTGACGCTGAAGTAAGGCGAAAATTTCCCGCATCAGATTTTTCCCAATCCTTCGCCTTACCATTTTCCGTGTAGGGCGCGAGAACTCTGCGCTTGAGCCGGACATTTTCCGCGTTAAAAACATAATCATCAGAGATGGTAAAAAACCAGATGTCCTCCGAAGCATTTTTCCAATTGGCACGCGCGCCGCGCCCCTTTTCGCGTTCCCATGTAATTCGGTTACGAAGCGTAAAATATTTTGTGCCAATGCGTTGAATTGCCGAAGACGAACGCCAATCACCGCAAATATAGACAGAAGCCTTTGGTTTTAATAGTCGAACCGCTTCTTTGAGCCACGAATCAAGCCAAGTTTCATAATCTTCGACAGAAATTTGCCGGAAAGAATTTTCTCCGAAGTTTTTTGTCAAATTATAGGGCGGGTCGGCAATCATTAAATCAAAGTTTTTTTCGGGTAAGCATTTCAGCGTTTCGAAAGTATCAGCACAAATAATTTTGTTGCGGCAATCGGACACATCATTTTCTGAATAAATCAGGCGTTTTCGATAAATCTCGATTTCCTGCTCGGATAACTCTATCGTTCGGTTGCGCGGCGCGCGTTCTTTTTCGTTTTGAACAATCATTTCTTGTTGAAGCAGTAGTGAGGCGCAAGCACACATATCTATCTTAATCAGCAAGTAGAATCGCAGCCAGCAACGCAGCGCGTTTTGGAATATCATCAACAAAGATAAATTCTTCAAGCGTGTGCGCGCCGCCGCCCGCAATGCCTAAACCGTCGAGCACGGGAACGCCGAGCGCGCCGACAAAATTTCCGTCCGACGCGCCGCCGACCTGCGTTTCACCTAATTCAAAATCAAATTGCAAAGCAACTTGCCGCGCTTTTTCGTAAAGTTTGACAACTGCTTCGGTGCGTTCCATCGGCGGACGATTGATCGCGCCCAAAATTTCAAGTGAAACTCTTTCGTCAAAACTTTTTAAGTGTTTAATTTCTTTTTCGATTCGCTTCGCTTCGCTCATTGACGTAAAGCGCACGTCAATCGAGCATTGAGCCGTTTCAGGAATAACGTTTGAAGCCGTTCCGCCATTTATCAAGCACACATTGACGGTTGTGCCTTTTTCCAAATAGTTGAGCGAGTAAAGT
>MWVZ01000055.1_pt1 | contig 12198 bp, 10 predicted proteins | sample 1047221 | NCBI WGS metagenome assembly MWVZ01 (sample SAMN06349980, study PRJNA376086) | soil metagenome | isolation source: MS6-5 sample Antarctic (ecotone) soil | place: Antarctica | collected 2015-01-13
ACTGCAGCTCAAGGAAATCGGAAAGTAACTGTTACTGTTAACAATCAACCTAGCGGACAAGAAGATTTCTTAGTGCAAGTTCCGAGCAGGCTCGAAGTATTTGCAGATACAGGAAACGTCGTTATTCAAAATTGCGCCGGCACTGTTAAACGAGATGTTGTCTATAAAATCATTGACCAAGACAACAAAGAGATAAGACAAGCTATAGATATAATCGAAGATTTATCCAATGTGTCTGCAAATTCCTGCGGAAATGGTGTTCCGAGAACTCCTTCCTGCACGGCAACCGAACCTCCTCCTCAAGGAACACAAGCATACCTTTTTGCTGACAGTATAAGTGTAAATTACTACTGTAACGACCCGCTAACGGTGCAAGCCTGCCAAAGCAATGCATCTTGTGGTTACAGTTATACCCAAAAATGGAAGACCTGCGGAAACGATGGAAATATACAGCTATACAATGTGTCCGGTTCGACATTTTGCAATCAAATTAAGCTAAATGGTTCAACTCAATTTTCAATAGGAACGAGACCGCCAAATTAAGAGGAAAAACTATGAGTAATATTATAAAAAAAACATCTACCTTTTTCGGTATTTTATTGTTTGTCTTACTTCTGCTTATGATAGCGTTTGCCTTGCCAAATATGAGACTGTCGGCACAAAAACAGGAAAAAGAACAGCAAGTCGCAGAAACATTTCAAGTTGTCAAAGCAGTTATCAGCGGAACTGTCTTTTATCCTGATTCAACAAAGGTTGCGGGCGGAGCATTGATTTTCTTTACTAAAGAAGATTCTTCAGTAAGTCCTTCAAATGAAAGAAAACCTTTAGCAGGTTCAGGAAGTGATGGAAGATTTAGTAAAGAAATTGCTCCCGGGTTTTACCGAGTTTGTGCTTGGAAGCCTTCGGAAAACTATTTACTGCCCGACGGCTTGCCATTCGGATTACCGATTGGCGGAAAATGTGTAGGTGTCGAAATATCTGCCGGTGAGAACAAAGAAATAAGTTTGATGCTGGCAAAACAAAGCGGTTTGCTGGAAGGAAAAATTACAAATTGGGAAAACTTATTTCTTCCGCCCGAAACTCAAGTCGTGCTTTACCGACCGCTAAAATTAGTTAAAGGCAAGTGGACTTTAACCTCGTTTGAAGAGGCGACTTGGGATGCCAAAGCCGAAGTCAAACCGGATGAAAACGGTAATTTTGTCATCAACGGACTGCCGGAAGGAACTTATTTTCTAAGAATCGAAACTCCCGGACTGGAAGCTAAATACTACAAAACTAAAAATACGAAGGGCGAAGCATCGCCGATAGAGATTAAGAATGGCGTTAAAAATAAAATATCGTTCAAGCTGCCATAAAATCTAAAATGCTATTAGGAAGAATTGAGGCAATTTTTGGCGATGCAGCAAGACCACGACTGCTACGGCAGCCTGATGAGTCCGTATCAGGTTGCGGCATATCTCCTTAATTGGACGGAGCGGCGACAGCAACGTTGTCGCGCTAGGCTACAACGGAATGGCAACGGCGCTTGATGCAGGAAGCACATTTGTTCAAGCTGAGTGGACGGCGACCCGCTGGCAGGAGGAACTAACGGGCATCTCGTGCGAGGCGTTTCCCGAACAGATGACGGCGATGGGCGATATGATTGTTCGCCCGCGAGCGCGCTTTTTTTATGTAAAAATAGGCGCATCAGTCGTCAAAAATCGGCATTTCCGGCGGCAGCATTCGCTTTGCTTCATTTGTCGCGCTACTGCCGTTGCTCTCATTCGTTGTGTGTTCAACTGTTGCCTGTGACGGCGTGAACTGTGCCTGCATCAGTGATAGCTGCGACTGCTGTGGCAGAAGTTCGTCCGTTATGACCGCTCCGCAAGTTTGCGCTTTCTTCTGCACGGCTTTTTTGTTGTAAAACCATTTCTGGGCGATAAACGGCTTTTTGTTTGCCGAAATTACTAAAACCTCGTCATCCGAAAGCTGTGTTATCTCGTTTGCCGTTAAAAGCCTGCGGGCGTATTTTTGTAAGCTCCTCGTTCGGCTCGCTCCTTCTCCGAAAAAACCTTTTCTTGTATGGCTCTCTCGGTGTTCGATAATCGTCAACTCGCCCAGATGCTTTGAAATACGCTCGGCGCTGTCGAACTCCAAACCGGCTAAGACGAGTTTCGTTTGAAAATTCTCGGCAATCGTCCGCGCCGCGTCGTGTCCGTAGCGCTCGGCAAGCTGCGCGAAACTTTGAATCCCGGCGATAACCGGCACTCGCTCGCTTCTCAAAAGCGTGATTTCGGTTGAAAAATCCGGTATTGCGCCGATGTTGGCGAACTCATCTAGCATCATATAAACCGCGCTGCCCTTCGTTTCTTTTAGCTGTTCCATTGTCAGCGTCAAAACCAGTGCCGTCAAAGGGCGCAAAGTAGCGATTGCTTTGACTGGCAAGCACCAGAACACGCCGGTTTTCCCCGCTCGCATCTCGGCAAAATTTATCGGTTTTAATGTGCTGCTCGTAAAACGTCGCACTTTCTCATCGCCTAACCAGGTTAAGCTAACTCTCGCTCCGGTGAAAACGCTTCCGCGCAGTTTGTCGCCCGCATCCCAGAACACCCGCGCCTGCTGCCGCGCCAAGCGTGATTTTGAATCGAATAAAATTTCGGCAACGCCTTTCATATCGCGCTCGTGCAGAATGTCATAAGCAAACGCCGGTGTCGGCGTGTCAGTGGTGGCAACGTGCGCGAATAAAGCCGCTAATAACGCGGTTTCCGCTTTGTCCCAAAACGCTTCTTTGTTTTTTGAATCTCCGCCGTTAGTAACAATTGTTCTGGCGAGCTTGAGCGTTAAAGTTTGATTTTCGTCAGTGCAAAGCGGTATCCAGTTAAGCGGACTGCTTTTGTCCGGGTCGAGCGGCGCAAATCTGAAGGCGCGTTTCCAGTAGCCTGATGCAAAATTCCAAAGCTCGCTTTTAGTGTCGTTGACGAAAACGCTCGCCCCGGAGTTTGCCAAAAGCTCAAGATTCGGTAAATAAAAACCTCTGCTCTTACCCGTTCCCGTTGCGCCAAGAATCAAAACGTGGCGATACGTTAAAAGCTGCGGCAAAGCGTAAAAATTACCGCCTTTGCTCGTTTCACCTAATCCGAATTCGCCCGCTTTCAAGCCTTCGCTCTGCTGTCTGGCAAATTCTTTCAGATCGGCTTTGGTGGCGATGCTCGCGCCGCCGTGCGAGTCTTTTCTGCCTACGTTGCCGCCGTTACCCGTGAAGAAAAAAAGAACGATTAACAAAAGAACGAACACGGGTAGCACTATCAACAAAATTGTATTGAAAAATCTGTCGGAAAAAAGAACGTCAAAAATGCCGCTCGTTGTGATAGGTCTCGGCGCGGTTCTGTTTTGATTTGCGGCTCGCGGTTGCTGTCCGTTTCGGCTCTGGCTCTGCATTGTGCCGGGCGCGGGGCTGCGTCTGGTGTCATTTGCCTGCGTCATCGCCGCTCTGGGCTTCGTGCCTTTCGCTTGGTTCGCCGTCTGAGCGTGTCCGGCAAAACTGCAAATCGTTATCAGTATGAGCGTGCGAAAGATTTGCAGTTTGATAAAAGCTGAATGTTTTCTCATTTTGTAATCTACCTTTCTAGTCCGTCGCCGCGGTCTCTAATGTTGTCGTGTTCTATGCGGCTGCCGCGTTCTGTTTGAGCCACTCTTGCAACTGCCTGATGTAAACCTCTAGCTTCTGATTCCGTTCGGTGAGTTTGTTCAGTTGCCCGGCTAACTGCTCGTTCTGACTTTGTAAGCTGTTGTTGACTGCTATTAAGCTCTCGTTCTCCTGTCGAGTCGCGTCCATTTCGCACCGTAAAAGATTGTTGATTTCCTCTAATTCCGTTTTCGTCACTGCTTCTGATTACTCCTTTATCAATCTGGTCTTTTTCGCGCCAAAAATCGTTTTTCAAATTGTCTTGGTAACGCTCCGGCTTATCGTGCGGGCGTTCCTGTTTGCCTCTGGCTTGCTCGATCAGTCCGCGCTGCTGCTCCTGCACCCGGTCGCGTTTCCATTGCCGCGTTTGCTCTTTTTTCTCTTTGTATTCTTTGGCATATTCGGTTTGATAATTCCGGTCGTATTGCTTCGCCCAACTTTCATCAAGCTGCCGGTAAACGCCCTTGCTGATGTGGAGCTTGCGCCCGTCGTTAGTCCGGGCATCAAGCCAAACGTGCGCGTGGGGGTGTTCGGTGTCCTGATGAACGGCAATGAAGCCGCGCCCTTTATCAAAATTTTCTTTCAAAAATTCGTGCGCCTGTTCTTTGGCAACGTCGGTTTCTTCCTTTCTGTCCCAGGACAAAATGATTCGGTAATGCGTTCGCCCGCACTCACTTTTCGCCGTTTCGATGTCTTCTCTGGCGTAAGCGTGAGAAATAGCATTAACGCGGTTCTCAAAATCGTTTTCGCCGCGCAGCTCGTCCAAATTGTAAAAGCTAATCGAGCGGCAAGCCGATTCTCTAGTGATATAGCTGGCGTGTCGCCCGCTTGCGCCCCGCCGCCCGACTGTAAATTTTGCAATGCTCATTCTGTCCTGCTTTAAAATGCTTTTTTGATTGCTTCCAGCACCGTTTTAAGACTCTCGGCGGCTTGGGCGATTTCCGCCGCTGGTGGCTCGTCGCCGCGTCCCGTCCGTCTGCCTGCGTTCAAGGCATAAGCGATTTGATTAAGATTGACTCCGACGCGCCGCAATTCATAAATCGCCTGCTCCCGAAGCTCGCGCTCTGCCGGGTCAAGCCCGCGCTCGTCGCCAACTCCCGACCGCACAAGAAAACGAGAAACGGAAAGCTGCGATTGCTTCGCGTTTTTCTCAACCGTGCTTTTTTCTACTGTGGTGAGTCTGACCAAGACTTTTTTCTCGTATTGCTGCCTGCTCATCTGCTCATCTCCTTTTAACTAAAACAATCCGAACAGCCGCCGCCAAAATGACAAGCCTCTGACATAAGTAAGCGCGTCGTTGAATCCTTCTATCCTGCCTTTTTCATAGCTACGAAAGTAGTCATCGGCTTGCTGACTTAACTCATCTTCACGTTGTTCGCGTTCGGTTCGTTCTTCGCTTTGCTTTAGCAGGTTTTTGACTAATCCGCTGCTCATCAAATGACCGTCGCTTTCAACCACGCCATTCTCGTAGATTTGAATCTCAATAGCGTTTGCTGCTGCTTGGCAGGTATGCCCTAAGCCTTCAAACTCTAATGCCGTTTCTTTCGTTCGTCGCACTTGGTCGTCCGTTGGCTTCGGCAAATGTGGAAAACGAGAATCTTCAAACGTCCGGGTTAAATCGTCCTGAACGTAAGCGATGCTTTTGACGGCTGCTTCGATTTCGGTTTCGCTCATTTTTGAGATAACCGAATCCAAATCAAAACGGATTCGCTGTCCATCGGGTAAGCTGACGACGGCATAATATTTTTTTCTCGCCGGTGCAAATGCGATTTTTTGAGATGGGGGTGTTAATACTGCATTTTTCATATCTGTTATCCTTAAGTTATCTATTTTGTTGGGTTTAGAACTTACTGGAAGTGTCTTTACTTGGTTAGAGCATTTGACGTGCCACAGTCCATATAAAAAAGGTAGGTATTATTTTTGACAAAATCAACTCTAATTTTTGGTGATTCTGAGCGCGTCGTTTTTCTCCGGTGGCTCGAAGAGCTTACCGGACAAGGCGCACTTGTGCGGCGAAACGCGATAGCGTTTTGCGTACCTTGCCTTTCCTCTAAAAACAAATCTATTCTGGAAAGTTTGGTGCGTTAGGTTATGGGATTGTTTGCTAATTGGTTTGTGTGGATGTGATGGGACTGCCAAAAATAATTTTTCAGCATTTAGAGTTGTGTCCGATAATAACTGCTTTCAGGGGTAAAGGCAGAAAAGGGTTGTTTTGGAAACAAAAAGGTGCAAACAACGATGTTAAACGGACAAATAAATCGGATTTTGCGGAAACCCGCTTTCAGATATGAGAATTTTTCCTGTTCATTTAAGACTCAAAAGTTTTCCACAGGCTAAGGTTAATTCTTATGGTTAAATAACGGATAAAAGGATAAGGAGCTTAAAAAATCGTTAAGTCTTTTATTATCAGACTCTTGTAAATTCCTTGCGATAATCAAACCTACATATTTGCCTGTTTTGGACTGCTTGCGATAATCAAACCTACATATTTTGATGCCTTGCGATAATCAAACCTACATATTTTGATGCCTTGCGATAATCAAACCTACATATCCGATAATCAAACCTACATATTTGCCTGTGGAAAACTCAAAATTTCGGGCGAAATTTTTGGCGAAAATCTCTTGCGATAATCAAACCTACATATTCCGATAATCAAACCTACATATTTTTGCGGTTTTGCGATAATCAAACCTACATATTTTGAAAATCGGAGCTACTACTTTTCTCCGCTCGATAGTTGCCGCTCGATGCGTCCGTGCCGGTCGTTAATCTTCCGGGCTTCGACGCTGAAAAACGGGTGCGGTGTTAGGAGAAATTTTGCGTCAAGTAATTTATTGCGGTTTGAATGGTCAAGCGATTTCTGAACCTCATACGAAAGCAAAACGGATTTTTCTTTCATTTCGTCCAGAGCTTTCAAGACGTGCGAAAGATTGAGCGATGGGCGGGCGTATTCGGCTAATCCAAAATCGCGGATAATTGTAGAAAGTTTGATTTCGTAGCGCGTTGTAATGCTGGCTTGCGTAAAATGGTGGCTCATTCGTTTGTGAAGCTGGCGAGCGATGACGCTGCTATAACTCATCGCCTTTTCATAATCTAGTTGTCGGAACGAACCTCTTTTGATTCCTTCCGATACTAAGCTATTGAACCGAACAAACGCCTTTTGCTTTGTGCCTGCGCCTTTCCAATCGTCGCGGGTCTGCAAACCCAGCGTTTCAAACATATTGGAAATTAAAACGGCGTTCCCGTTCTCTGTAGTAACGGTCAACGTAGTTTTCGCGCAGATATAAAGTGCATCTTTCAATTCTTTAATGCTGTAACTATGCCCGTTTTTCTTTAACTCCTGTTGCAACTGATAAAGGGTGAAGGTAACGCCCGCGCGGTCGTCTAAAAAAACGCCTCGCTCGGTCGTGGCGAATCGCCTTAAAGCATCTTCTACAAGCTCTTCGCGCTTCGACGGGTAGTAATTACGCTCCTTGCCGTCCCGGTCGGTGATAACGGCGGGCGCAACTTCAATTTTATATCTCGTGCCTCTGCACTCAAATTCACGCTTGAGAACGCGCAAAAACTCGCCGCCGATGCGCTCAACTTTTCCCCAGTGATACTTGGGTATAAAGTCGTAAAGCTCTATCGTGTTCGAGTAGCGCGGTTGGTCATTGGGCTTTAGGTCAAGTAACTGAAACAGCGATAACTGCAAAGGGTAACTTTGCTCGTAATCGTCCAGCCGCTTGCCCGATTCCGGCGCGGTTTCGATTTCTACCAGCGGTTGCGTTTTTTCCTTTTTTTGGGCTTCTTTGTGCATTACGTTAATCTCTGCTCAACAATCATATAAACAATTATTCAATTATGTGATTATTTGAATAAACGATTATATGATTATTTTCTGTCTGCCAGCCAAGCTGTCAGCAGTTCTTCTACTAACTCCGAGTAATCTAATCCGCGCTCGTCATTTAGCAAAGCGATTCTAATAGCTTTATAAGTATCCTTACGGACAAATGCGGGTGCTTGCCTATAATCCGGGTCTCTTCGCTTACCGATTATGGGCGCGGCGGCTCTGCCGCCAGTGGTTGTTTTTTTGCCATCCAACTCGCTTTTGGCAGATTGCAAAGGCTTCGCTGAGGGCGCGGCAGCCGCCGGTGCTTTCTTGTTCGGGTTGCGCTTCTCGCTTTTAGTGGCTTTCATTTTTAGCTGTGATTTTGTTTCGGTATTTTCGAGTCCGTTAAATAATTCAGTAAATTGTCCCACGTTATAAAATCTCCTTAGCTAATTGCTCATAAGCGGCGGCGGCGGTTTTTGCGCTGCGGTCGCGGACTTCGCCGACTAACACGCCCTGCAATGCAGCTTTTTTGTAGGACGCATAGCGTTTAATCTGCGTTTTGAAGCTCGGTAGCTGGCTGTTTTTGATTAACTCTACTGCGTCCGCTCCGTCGTGGCTTGGCGGCGGCGGTATCATCGTTAAAAGCAATTTGTAATTAACTACATTAATGCCTCGCAAAGTAGCGAGCATTTTTAAGGTTGCTTTCAGCGCAAGCGCGTCCGGCGTAGTCGGCACAATCAATAAATCAGTATGCGCGGCAAGCTCTTTCAGGTCGGATTCATCTGGGCGCGCTTTTGTATCAATAATGACGTGCTTAAAATTGCGTGCTTCTGTGCCGGCTTGTTCTTCGTCCATTACCGAAAACGGCAAAAGTCCGGCGGCTGCCCAATCGCTGCTGCTGCGGTTTGGGTCGCCGTCCACCAAAAGCGTTTTGCCTTTTTTGGAAAGAAAACCGGCGAGATGCACGGCGGTTGTCGTTTTTCCTACGCCGCCTTTAAAACTTGCGATTGTGATTATCATAACGCCGACAGCATAGCATAAAAACCTGATTAGACAAATAGTTGTATAATTGACTATACGATTATGCGAATGTGTGATTATTTACCTATTCATATATTTGCATAATCGCCTGTGCGAATATGCGACTAGCTGATTATGGTTTAATTGTAAAGCCTACTTTTTGCGCGGCTTCGCTCAATCGCGCATCGTCGCAAACGAAAAGTCTTCCTTTCGGCTTCTCTTTACACCAAACCAGCGCAGCGGCAAGTTGAAACGAATCTAACGCCCGTAGGCTGTAAGTATCGGGCAATTCCGCCGCAATCGTGTGGAGCTTGTCGCCGGTGATAATCTCGCGCCATTGGCGGCGCATCGCTTCCAGCCGGTTAATCGCAAATTGCAAGCCTTTTGCGTCTATTTGATTTTCGCGGTGAAGTCGGGCTAACGCGCTGCGTATTTCGACGGTCGCGCCTGACCAGACAATAACGCGGCTGCTCTGTCGCCAAAGCTGACGAAAACTCTGGCTCGCCGTTTGTCGAACGCAAAGCGGCACTAACGCGCTTGAATCCCAAAAGCCGTTATTAGTCTTCATCACGTTCTGCTCGGATAGCGGCGCGAATCGCATCTAAAGACACTTCCGGCGCAGGTAAATCTAAAAAATCGTCGTTCTTTTCTTTCAAAGGCAAGCGCATCAGTCCAGCGGCTACTAACGCTTCTTCCTCTGCGTCCAAATCCTCGCCGCCCGCAAGCGGCATCACTCGCGCAATCGGCGTGTTTCGGTCTTTTACTACCAATTCTTCACCGTTTCGCACTTGTTCAAGCCACGCGCTTAAATTGTTCTTCAGGTCTGCTATATTGACAGTTTGCATAATGCTTTGTCTCCTTCATAGCTATTATAGCTATAATCAAACGAAAAGCTATTATTAATTGATGCCAAACTACTGCGGGCTGGTAAAAAACAAAAATGGTCAATTTTAAGCTAAAAATGAACATAATTTACATATTGCCTATTATCGGGCGCGTTTTGCTTAAACTCTTTCGAGAAAGCGAAAATTTCATCTATAAACCACAATATCTTGTATCCAGTAAATTTCAAAAAAGCTATATTTTTCGGCTGCCTTTCGCTGTTTTGGTTAAACACAATATCTTGTGCCTATTACCTTTAACTTTCTTTATTTCTCGGTATAAATCTGTACCTGATTTTGTCCTGATTTGGACCTTTTTTCTTAATTGTGTTCAGTATAAAGGTAAAAATTAATCAAGAAGTTTTTTGCAGAAAATTTATCTGAAAAAACCTTGACAAATAATATTACCGGGTGTAGTTTGCTCGTATCGTCCTTTTAATTCGTAAATTGTAAACCAGCACAAATTGTCTTATGTAGAAATACGGGATTTCTCTCTTTATTTTAGTTATGCGACTCTTTCCCATAATACGCTGTCGCTGCCGGACATCCATAAATTTCGAGATTTAATCTGTCTCGTACTTTATGGATTTTTTCTTTAACGCCAGTTTTTTAACTTTTTCGTTCGCCGGAGAAAATTGAAATGTCTGAAATATTCCTGATTTTTTTAGCCGATTCTTTTTGTAAACAAATGTTTCGTTTGACGATTATAGGTTTACTGATTGCCTTGACCGGCATTTTAAGCGTGTCCGATTACAAAGTTACCGGGCAGCAAATCGGCACTCAATCCTGTCCGACCTGCAAGCCGCCTACACAGCAGGTTATCTATACGCCTCTCATCCAAATAAAAGAATCATCTTATACTGAAATAAATCTCAATTGCCGAAGCCCGCGTCCGATTGATGCCATACCGACGTTTTATACCGTTGAAGGAATGGCTATTGTCGGAGAAAAGATAAATTTGCTTCCGGCAGAGATACGATTTGTCGATGTCCAGTCTTTAATTCCGCAGGAGGAGCGGGGCAAACACGAATGGGGCGGAATGTCATTGTCATATACAGGAAAGTCAATGGAGGTTTGGGCGCAGTTGACGTTTCACGGTGTCGGAAGGAAAGAAAGCGTCAATTCGTTGTTTGCCGTTATCGACGCGCCGCGCTCGAATGTTCGAGAGGCGGTTTGGCGAATGCCGAAAAACGCGACGGCAACGATTGCGGTGGGAAATTATTCAGATACGCCTGCTTCGGCTTCTCTGACATTTTCAAACGGCGATGTCGAACAAATCAATATCGCGCCTTACGGAAGCAAAGCCGTGCAGCGTAAAAACACCGGACAAAACGGTAAGGGAGTAGAAGCCGAATCGGTAACGATAAATTCGAGCGGTCAACTCGGACGGATGCTGACAACCGGATTAATTGTTTCATCCGACGGCAATTTTGCCAGCAGCATTCGTTTTAACGATTCGCAGAACACGGCGCAACCTAATTTGTATTCGACCAATTTCAGACTGAAGAATTCCACCCCGCATATTGTTCTGAAAAACACGACGACAAATCCGATTACGGCAAAGCCGAGATTTCTTCCGGCAACGGGCGAAGGCGGCGCGGTTGTCGAATTGCCGCCGGTTGCGATTCCGGCAAACGGCATCAGGGAAGTAAATTTAACCGCGCTCGTCAGTGCCGCGAAAAACAGACAAGACCTCGACTCTACGGCGATACAAATCATTAACAGCGGCGACGCGGGCAGTCTTATCGGCGCGGCGAACACCACTAATAATCTAACGGGAGTCGATTACGATATACCGCTGCGGGATTCCGGTCTGGCGCGCAACTCGACGGGCGGCTACCCGGTGCGGCTCGACGGCGATTACACGACAATTTTATCGATAACCAATGTCAGCGACAAAACATCCAAGTTCACGATGCAAATTAACTACGGCGGCGAACCTTACGCTTTTTACCCGCAGGACATAGCGCCGGGAGCGACCAGTGTTTTCGACATTCGCCGGATGCGCGACGAGCAAGCATCCGATAGTTCGGGAAGAAAACTGCCGCGTGATTTAACGGTTGCTCAAATTCGCTGGAGTCTTATCGGAGATGATTCGACCAGATTAATCGGGCGCAGCGAGATTGTCAGCGCGTCGGGAAAAGTGAGCAGCAGTTATAGCTGTAACACTTGTTGCCCGAACAGCCCGCAATATGCCTGGATGAATCCCGGCATTTATTACGGCACGACGGGCGACACTAATCAATATATTGCGATGCAGCAAGACGCCGATTGTTACAACACGCCGATGAATCCGTATCCGGTTTACGCTTATACGCAATGGACGAGCAGCGACATTAATGTGGCGACGCTTGGTTATAACGGACTGGCGACGGCAGTTGATGTGGGAAGCGCCGGCATTACGGCAAGTTGGGAAGCAACCAGATGGCAGGAAGAATTGACGGGAATCTCGTGCGAGCCGATTCCGATGAATATGGAAGCGACGGGCGATATGGTCGTTCGTCCAAGAATTACCAGTATAAGTCCTGACCGCAGCGTTGTTAATCGCACGGTTGACGTCACAATTAATGGCAAAGGATTTGCTGCTGGCGCTACTGTTCAAGTTTCTGGAAGCGGAGTTACAGTTCCTGCTAATAATGTAGTGGTTGTATCGGCGACTAAAATTACTGCTAAGTTTGTAGTTGCAGCCACTGCAGCTCAAGGAAATCGGAAAGTAACTGTTACTGTTAACAATCAACCTAGCGGACAAGAAGATTTCTTAGTGCAAGTTCCGAGCAGGCTCGAAGTATTTGCAGATACAGGAAACGTCGTTATTC
>MWVZ01000056.1_pt1 | contig 12154 bp, 23 predicted proteins | sample 1047221 | NCBI WGS metagenome assembly MWVZ01 (sample SAMN06349980, study PRJNA376086) | soil metagenome | isolation source: MS6-5 sample Antarctic (ecotone) soil | place: Antarctica | collected 2015-01-13
CAAAGGCTGCCCCTTTCAGGTATGGCTTATTTTTTTGTGGCGAATTGGTCATTCGGCGCGGTATTGGGAGTGCTCTATGAGAAGTTCCGATGTAATCGGGCGAGACAAGAAGTTCAGTCAGCCTAACCCGGCGCTGAGCTTTGTCGTTACATCCTACTGAGCATTTTCACGTCGGATTCCAATAACTGGCGTCATAATTAAGAATTAGCAGACGCACATTATCCAGAATCGCTGCATAGCCGCTCTTCGTGAAGCGCCGACCGCAACATGTTGGTGTCGCACCGGCGAGGATCGGCGCGTCAGGACGGTGATTTGAGATTATGCAATGACCACTAGATTTGGTGGTCACATTATCAACTTGGAATCGTCATCTGTTTTTAAGCTTCGCGATGCGCGTTTACAAAGTTTACGCGCATGTTTACAACGTATACGCAACACCCCGAAAGTCGGGGGTGACGTGTCTCCAAACACTCAGGTGCGTGAGCGCCTTCTGTTTTCATGCTGCCAGCCTCCGCCCGAAGATTTTGATTGATCTCGAAAGCCAGTTCCCGGTCTTGATGCGTCATGCGGCCCGCTCCATTTCTTCAACCTCATCTTCATCGGAACCGCACAACCCGCCGGTGCTCTGCAAGTAATCCCAAAACTCGACGCAGCCCAGGTCATCAAGCGCCAGCCGGTCTGCGTCCTGTTCGGTCATGCCAGCGTCCATGTAGTGCCCGGCGCGCTCGGTTAATTCGTATTCGTACTGCGCCTGCGACTCATCAGAGATAACCGTCATCTTCAGCGCGGCAGATGTGCGCCGACGCACAAGTACAGGCCGCCGCCGACCGCTCTCAGCCTCTTCAGTTATCAGGGCGTGACGGACGAGTGACCGCCACGCATCGACCTTATGATTAGGTGGCGGCTGTGGCATCGCGCGCACCTCCTTTCAGCCTTCCGCAAGCCCTTTCCCAAATCGCATCTATTTCTTCGTCACTTGCTCCCGGCGGGTAATAAAATTCTTCGACCGCGCCATCATCGACGGTTTCGGGTTGCTCGGCGTCCATTTCCGGGTCGCCGCCGCCGGGTGGAAATTCAGGAGGCGAAAAAGCTCGATTCCTGTAAGTTGTTGATTCTGTTGAGTCGTTCCAGGTGGAAGTTTTTTCCACCACCCCCCCTTCCACCTGCCTTTCCACCCCGTTTTCCGCTTCCATGCAGGTGGACTCCGCGGAAGGTTCGGAGGGAGCAGCAGGAGCGTCAGTTTCCACCCTTCTTACTTCTTTCTTTTGGGTGGAAGTTGGCGTCTCGATACCGAACGCCTCATTGAACGCCTTGAGCTGCGCGGCGAGTTGGTTACTAAGTTCGTACAGCACATCGTAATCCGGGTTGCGAACCATCGGACGCAATCCCGCCGCCCTGCTGAGTAGTTCGGCACTCTGTTTCAGGTTGCGCTTCACCATCTCGGCGTCGCTCACTGGCTTACGCTTCTTCACCTTACGTGGCGGGAAGCATGGCGCGGAGTCGCCGATGGTGCGCGCGGCCTCTTCCATCGCCTTGTGTCGGTTGCGCGACCACTCAGCCGAGACGCGGGCGTTCTGCATCGCCTCGACCGCCAGCTTGTCGATGTGGCAGCGGTAAGCGTGGGCGTGACTCTCACCGGTTTCGGGATGACGCCAGTTATCTTTAATCTCGATGATCGCGCCGTGATCTGGCCACGCCCGAAACTCGTTGCGGTAGCTCTGGACGGTCTTAGTCGAGCGTCCCATGCGCTCGGCTAAAATCTTGTCAGTGATTTCTACGAAATCATCCGCCCCGCCGGCGGCGCCGATCACGGCGTCAACGAAGGCGCGCAACTGCGGCGCGAATTTCAGGTGAGTGAGCAGCAGGCTCGCGGCATCGGTCGTATCCGCGAAGTCTTGAGTCAGTATTGATGCCTCACGGTCGAGCGCATCATTCTCATCAAAGCCTCCGGCGACCGCGCCGCGCACGACCTTCAGGTGCTGCCGCCGCTCGTCCGCTTCATCCTGCCGTTCGTATTCCCTCTTTTCAAAGTCATTGAATGATGTACTCATTACGCGGCCACCCCCTTTGTCCGGGATGAGTCGAGCGCAAGAAGATAGTCATCAATTCCTTTGTACTGCGGCGGCCACGTTCGGACTTTGACGCGAAACCCGACGCCGGAAAGCTGGTACATCAACCGTTCGAGTGCGGTTTTAACCGATGGCTTGATTCGCCAATCGGAATCGAACGCGATAAAAATTATCTTCAGGTTCGGAAACTTGGCTTTGAGGTTTCCGGCGAAGTCCTGTCCGAAGTTGGACACACCAGCGGCGGCAATCACCGGCTGATTTAAGAAGTGAGCGCAGATGTCGGCTTTGAGTCCGCCCTCAGTGATGAGCGCCTCGCTCGCGTTGTGTAGTAAATGCGGCTTGGCGAAGTGAACGGGACTACCGCTCGACGTGCCACATGGAAAACCGTTTGACGAAAACCAGATGTAACGCGGCTCGCCAACGTCGCGGCGGATCTGCAAGCCGACGATGCGCGAACGTTCATCTCGCACCGGAATTAAGATGCCGACGCTGATGTCCTTCATGTGCCACACGCTGCCCTGACGATAGAAGCCGGGCGTACCTTCAAGTCCGTAGACTGAAAGCTGACTCGCAATGCGGTCGCCTTCTCCTGCTACCGGCGTGCTTCTGTATCCGTTGCGCTCAATCTCCGATTCCGAAAGCCCGCGCGCCCGTAGTGATTCTTTGTGCGGCTCACTCAGGACGAGATACTTGCGGATCAGCGTCGTCATCACGGCGTCGAGGTGGTCGGCGTCTGCGCGCTCGATTGGCAACGGCTTCGGTTTCGGAGGTGTGACTTTTGGGGGCGGCGAGTCGTGCGTCAGGTAGTGAAGCCAGCCGCCGTCACGTCCTTGCTTGTCGCCGCGAACACGTCGGCAATATGCGATTCGACCATCGGCGCTCAGATTACAATTGTCATATTTGCCGCACGCCGGGCATGGGTGTTTTCGGGAAACGCGCACGAATGGGGCGCGGGGTTGAAATTGAGGGTTGCCGTTGGGTGTGGATTTTTGATATTGTTCCATCAGTCAATCACCTAAATTACGAATGTCTGAGCTTCCAACCTCGGGCATTCGTGTGCCTACAAACACTAAAGCCTTCGACGCTTTCGGCTACGACTACCGAAAAGCGTCAAAGGCTTTTGACTACGCAGCGGCGGGCGCGGCTGCGAACCTTAAAAATGTTGTGGCGGGCGCTGATTATTCAGCGGTCGTATCGCCAGTAAAAACAATTGCTTGCCTTACTGGGCGACGACGGATTAGAGTATTCCCCTGAGTCGCCAGTAAAGCGGTTCTAAATCAACAGAGGCGCGGTCACTTTTGAAACGGGTTGGCCGCGCCCTTCTGTCTCCATTCGCATTTAAAAGATCAAAACTACCGTTACGTCAAGGCCCCACGTTAATCGATGTTTAACACGAATGCAAGGGCCAGCGGTACCTTTCGTGGTGTCAGTTGTTCATTGAAACTTCTTACTCAGTAGTCGCGGCTCGATATAAGACCGCGCCTCCTCGATTGTTATGTCATAACCGCGCAACTTTGCCTTAGCCTGAAAGTCACGCGACACCGCCTCTACGTCAATGGCTGCCGGTATTTCCCGCGGTTCAACCTTGTCCGCCTGTCCAAGATATTGCTTGCCGAGCCAAATCAACATCGTCACGTTGCCAGCTAAAGCCTTGTCGTACTGTGTGCGGCGAAGTAATTCCTGGCCTAATTCTTTCTTTTGTGTGGAATAGACGGAGAAATCGGTTAAATGATCGCGCTTGCAAGCGTCATACAAAGTCTCCGGATGGATGCCGAGCATCCTCGCAATGGCAGTTCCTTTACACTGCGCCTGGAGGTACTCATCCACGCGCTTCCAGTCTATCTTTGTAGGTTTGCGTCCAGTCATTAATCTATCCGCCATTACAGCGAGGTGTCATTTTCCTCCGCTTCCAGCGGATCAAGAAAAGGCAGTAAATCCCGATCAATCCCCCACCAGCTACCGTCTGAAAAGACCCAGCCCAGCGCGTTGCCTCTATTGGCATCCAATGCCGCAAGTGTGCCTGCCTTTTCATCGTCGCTGTACTTTCGTTTTAGTTGCGCCATCGAAGTGCTCCCTATGGCAGCGAAGCTGCATGATGAAGTTCAATGTCCGCACCGTCTACAATCCTCTTCGGAAGGTGGGCGCGACACGTTCACGTACTGCTCGCCGTATAGCACGGCCATCATAGCTTCTGCACGTAGGCATCCAGATCACTACGTTTCACTCTCCATCCCTTACCGATGATCCGCGCCTTGAGTTTCTTCTCTTCGATGGCCTGACGAAGATGATTGCGCGACAAGCCCGAAAGCTGAGAAGCCTCAGCGAGCGAGAGCGTCAACTTGTCGGCGAGACTCACGACGGGCGGCGCGTGTCCGTTCAGTGATGCGATGGCCGCGATGATGCGTTCCGCGTCGGCGTGCTGCCGGTCTAAACTCGCCGTCAGGTGTTCGACAACCGCGAGTCCCTGCGCTGCCTTCGGCGCGGTGAGTGCCGTTGGCGGCGGCGCGTATCCGATCACCTTGTTCTGTTCGTCATCTAGCTCAGACTTCAGCCGCGCCACTTCATCAGCGTCATAGACGCCCTCTCTGCCTGACTTCCCGCGCACGTACTCAACGACGCGCAAGCGTTCCTGTCCGACGTACTTCTCGACTTGGCGCGTCGAACACTTTAACTCTTCCGCTACTTCTCTTTTGTTCATTGCGTCGTCATCAGATAGGTGCGAAAAGGTTGCGAAAGCGCGGCAGTTTCGCACCTCAATTCAGGAACAGGTAAACAGGGCCCGAAAGGTGCGAAACCTCGACTTTGCGCGTGTTTTCGCATCTCTCAGTTATTCTGGCATTGCCGGAAAAGGTGCTGCCAACTGATAAGCATTTCCGCAGTTGTCACGCCGGCGTGACGGTTCCACTTTTTGGCTGAGCGATGTTGAACCCTCATTGCGCAACGAGGGTGCTGATACTCGGCCACTTGTAAGCCTCTCTGCATTTATGGACGGCCACTTTTCATCGGGCGCCACAGAGTAATGCCCTCCGGGGCCCAAACAGTAATCGCGCCGCCTTCCGCGTCAGGAGGCAGCTCGGTCACAAATTGACCCTGTTGGTAAAGACCCTCATACGTCCGCTGTCCTTTTCCGCTCGTGAACTCTAATCTGTCAAAGTTCTCTTCCGGTAAACGGTCTTTAGTTTCAATCCATTCGCTCACTTCTTACCGCCCTTCTTACTCGCTTTCTTCCCCGCCTGTTTTCGCGCTGGTGTGCGCTTTCCGTTGCTGAGACTACGGGTGCTCTCAACCACGTTAATAAAGATGTTCAGGCGTTCGTCAGTCCGGTGCTGAGCCTGGATCATCGCCTCCTGCGATTCGATCAGCGCGTTGATGTTTGAGGTGGTTTCCTGGTAGCCCTTGACCAGTACCGATTCGATTCGCGTCATGCGCTTCTCGGCAGCGACGTGCGTTTCCTGCAAGCCCTGGATGGCTTCCTGCAAGCTCTGGATGTCAGTAACAAACTGTGCCTGCTGGTTGAGCATGAAATCCATCTGCCGCTGCCGCTCTTCTTCAGTCACTTCAGACCACCTTTCCTACGCCGCATCCGGCGGATCAGTTTCTTTCACCTTCGCGCGCTTCCGGTTCATCTCGCGCAGCATCTCTTTGACTTCCGGCGACGGCTCGACCTTCGGGGCCGGGTGGTCAGAGACTTGCGACGGCACAAGCACGAGATGGGGGCGGACGTGTGGCGGTGCGGCCTCGGTGTCTTTCGGGAAGGCGCGCTTGCCAGCTTCCCTAATTTTGTTGGTGCTCATCTCTTACCGCCTTTCTTGCTCCATCTGTCTGTCGGTCGTGCGTCGCTGCGCGTAAGTGAAGCGAGGCACTAATCCTGTCCTTTTCTCTATCCCATACACCCTTGTCTCGTTTCGCTGTGCCGTCCATATCTTTCGCAGGTTAAGTAATTCGCCCAGAGCGAAGCCGAGTCTCTCATCATTAATTTTGGTCACGGCTTTGAGGGCATCCCATGTAAGAATGCTGTCCTGCAAAGCGTCCAACACTCGTTTCCGTGAAGGGGTCGCGCTCATCTTCTGTTATTTCTTCCCACTTTCTTTAGGGTGCCGATACACGTTCACTCGTAAGCCTCTCCGCATCTACTCTTCACTGTCCTCGAACTCATCACGCAACTCCTCTGTTAGAGCATCTATGACTTGAAAATACACCGTCATCGTGTGTTCACATATGTCGTCGTCGCGCAGTCGCGGCCAGAGCCTCTCGAAATCTTCTTCCGTGGCTGTGGAGTGCGTGAGACATGCGCGGCGAAGCTGCTCCTTGAAGACTCCCTCTGCCGCCACCCGCCGCTCTGCCGCGCCCATGTCTGACCTTTTTATCTCCGCTAGTTCTCGCATGAGGCGAAGGAACTCGGGTATCAGTGCTTGTATTTCGGGATAGAGCTCCTCATCTTCGTCGGCTTCATCCATCCCCATGCCGTTGCCGTCATTGCCTGTGTTCACTTCTTCCCTCTCTTCTTACCGTTCGCTTGGTCGGGCCTGGCTTTGGGCGTAGTGCCTAAAAGTGCGGTCGTGCGGACTTTTAGGCACTACGCCGCGCTTTAATACTCGCAGTCAGAAACCATTTTCGGAACGCGGTCTTTGCCGCCGAATATCTGGGCGTTAAACTCAGCCCTCCGCCGGGACAGTTCCGCTAAAAGTTCCGGGGTAGGGCGCGGCACTCTCTCCGCTAATTTTCGCTCCACCCGCTCCCGCACGTCAGCGGCGAGATTCAATGACTTAAGCCGGTGCTCGACTTGTCGCCAAAAGTCCACGTGTGGGTGATACTCGACCCGTCCCCCCTCGTGGTAGTTTGCGAGGTGCGCGACGAATCGCTGCCGGGGCTTCCCGTCAACGCGCGTGCTCTCTACCAGCACGGCGTAGTGAGTGACCCTCTCGGCAAGCCAGTGCCAGCGCCCGCTGTAAGAACTCTTCCGGGTTTTCCACCTCACAAACACGCTACTTCTTCCCTCGCTTTTTCGTAACTATCACGCGCCCGTCTTGGCCGCTCGCCGGGCCCGTCTTGGCTTTGGGTGGTCGCCCCGGCTGCCGATCCTCGACAAGCTTCAAGTCTGATTCTTTAACCAAGTGGTCGCGTCCGTACTGCTGCGACGGCAAGCGCCCGGCTTGGATCAAAGCCAAGACGCGCCGTGTAGTCACACCTAGCCGCTCTGCAACTTCCGGCGTAGTCAACATGCGTTCGGTAGCCATGCCCGTCTTTATACGCCAAAAATAAATATACGGCAAGCGAATAATACTATTGACTTATCTATTCGTCAAGCGTATAGTTTGCCTTGTCAGACATCACCACAAGAAAGGCAACTACACATGTTCATCCTGAGAAACAAACAACAGATTGCAAAGGCCATCGACAACGCGAAAGCCCTACACCCGAAAGTCCGCATGGTCGAATTTGGTGAGTACCTTGTGACAGGCAGCACCGGCAACACCTACCGCGTGCTGTGCTACCGAGCGGGCGATAACAAGATCGTGGATTGCAACTGCCCGTCGAGAGTGCCGTGCAAGCACAGTGCAGCGGCCCTCGCGCTTCATGTGCATGTGGCGGCACGACGCGGCCATTAAAAAAAAGGGCTTGCCCGTGTACCAGCACAGGTAAGCCCCAAACCTTCACCTTTAGAGGAATGAAAGGAATTTCCACCGTGAGTTTAACGAAAAGAATGCTTGAGACACAAGAGAAGCCGCCCGCGCACAAGTTGGAACGGGTGCGCGAGCGCGTCCGCACCGTGACGCGGGCCGTCCAGGTCACCGAAGGCCGTCTGCTCGACTTTGACACCGCAGATGACATCATGCGTGCTCTACATACAGCGGCGCGCGAGTTGGAAGAGTTGACCATCACCTTCGCGGTGATGGAAAGGAACGGACGCTAATGGCACGCCAAATAGACCACCAGCGCGACGCTGAATTTCTCGCCGCCATTCTCGACCACGAGGATATGCCGGCAGAGGTCTGCGATTACATCACGGACGTTATTCTCGAACTGGCGTGCACCGTCAACATTTGTACGCCGGAAGTGCTGCGCGCCGCGTGGCCGCTCATCATGTCGCAATACGAGTACACGGACGCGGCGCTGATGCAGCCGCTGTGGATAGCGATTCGCGCTCTCGCCGGAGACGACGGCAACGAAGTGATAGACGCCATCTGCAAGGAGCTAAGTGAGGAGGAAGAACGAGAGCATGTTCCAGCGCACCTCACCGGCGCGTGGCCGGATGTCATCGCCGTGGAAGAGTAAGCGCGGGTAAAATGGACAACGATGTCCAAATCTAAGAGGCTGGCTTTAGGGCTGGCCTCTTTTGCTTTGGTAGAATGCGCGCCGCTTTCGGAGTCTATTGTTGGGAGCAAGAAGGGCAGGCAGAAGGCTTCCTTAAACTGTCGTGGGAGAACGTAAGGGAGGGGGAACTTCTAGCCCGCCTTTTTTGTGTTGTGGAGCGCACGCCGCATTAGGTCTCTAGGAGAGGCAAGGAAAAGGGAAGGATTCACTTCTTTCTCTTGCCCCAGGAGGCAGGCTAACCGCACGTGGCCTGCCTCTTTTGCTTTGGTGGAACGCGTGACGCTTTAGCAATCTACTAAGTAACGTCAAATGGTTAGGGTCCTTCCTCCATACGAAGGGCCGACGGTATTCTCTGGGGAGAGGAACACCGTCGGCCTTTTGTCTTGTCTGCCACGCGCGTGCACGTTCGCTGTACGCGCGTTTCGCCCGAAAGCCCAATAAAAACCATGCGGACATTTTGTCCGCATGGTCGCCCAAAACAGGCCGAATTTACACCACACTTTTACGCGGCCATCTCGTCTTAAGCCTCGCTCACAAACACGAGTTGAAGCTATCGCGGCCTCTGCGAAAAATGCGAGCTTCTGCCAGGCACTCTTTTTCTGGAATCACTACCATGTTGAATGTTTACTCTTAATCGAAGGTAAATTCACTACAGTTTTGACGTGCGACTAGGCTCTCCGCACGCCTTTGACCGTGAATCCTCTCCCTGCTTAACCTTCGGCTTAGCCCCGGCCCGGGCGCGTCAATTAACAATCGGGGTGCACGAGTCTCGTCACTCCGCTTGTATTGCAAGGAGAACGACATTGAGAAAACCAACCTCGCGGATGTTCAGGGCCTTCGCCCTCGGCATCACCGCTTTGGCATTCACTGCGCTCGGGCACGGCGTTGCACGAGCGGAGATGGTCACTTTCGGCACCACCGGCTGCTTCGGCGCCGCCTGCACACCCGCCGTGTCCTCGACTGCTACGGGGTCAGGCACCGCGCAAGCATTGTTCACTCAACAAACCTTGACGACGGTTAACACCAGTACGCCGAGCGGCTTCACGGTGGCTGACCTCGGCACGATCACGCTTTCGGGGGCTGGCACCTTCACGTCCACCCCGTTCAACCTAAGGGTCAACCAGGCGGCGCCGTCGGTCGGCTCCGGCAATTTCTTCGGCATGCTCTCAGGCATGATCCTTACGGGCGGGATGGGCAGCGACACGAGGGTCGTGTTTTCCAACACGTCGCTGATGATCGGCTCCGTCTCCTATCAACTGACGAACTTGACGTTCGGCAACACGCTGTTCCTAGACCCATCTGCGACGGGCGGTATCACCAAAATCTCGGCGTTAATCGCGGCGCCGGATGCGATCCCTGAGCCGGCGACGATGATCCTGCTCGGCAGCGGACTAGCCGGAGTCGCAGCGAAGGTTCGCAAGCGTCGTCATGCTAGGAAGAGCGAAGCGGCCTAAACTCAACTACGCATCGTCCAAATAAGAAAACCACCCGCGAGCACACAGCTTGGCGGGTGGTTTCGTTTGTCTGAGGGTAGTTGCGCAAGCGTCTACGTTCGCCCAGCGCTCGTTTTCGCCCTCAGTCCATACCGCAGCATACCCATTTCAGCACAAGGCAAAAACACAATGGCAGCGGGTGGCGGGTGAAGCGTGAAGACGTGGACGTTTACGTGAAGAAGCGATGAACACCCAACAGTGCCCCACGTCGTGCGGACTATGCGCGGGTTGCGGAGAAGTCACTGCCGTGTGGGACGGGCGCGTGTGGCGACGAGTGCCGACCACCGAAGCGCATCAATATGCGCAGCAGGGACGGACTATCGAGTGTCCAAATCTTCGCTATGCGCTGGAGAGATTAGAGCTGCCGCTGATCGTGGTTGAGTGATTAATAACGCAATGGTGCTTATCATCCGCGACGCTTGTTCGCGTGTGATATAAGCGCTCCGAACGCTGGCGGTAAAAATCAGCCTTGAGAGGACGCTTTCGTTAGCGTCTGTGATACGTGCCTTACCGAAAGATTGAATGTGATGGAAAGCAAAAGCAAAGAACGAAGTCAAAAGTTGAGGCGTCACTACACGTTCAAAGTTAATTGCTCGTTTCAGATACAGTACACTTTCTCGGACGATGAGGTTCAGATTGACCCGGACGGTAATGAAGAAGATTTTGAGCCGACAAGTGTCGCCCTCGAAACTTTAGAACACGAATTAGAAGAATATCTTTTTAAGGCATATGCAGTGGAAGATGTGCTTGCTTCGGCGGACTCAAACACACTCATCGGCATTGATGATTTAGAGACATCTAACCAATAGTCAGGGCGCATTCCGGCAATGAGAATCCTTCCGCCAAGAATGAGTGGTTTCCTTTACGCCGCCACCGAATAAGTCGTTGGAGGGGACGGCGAAGAGTGCGGCTTTCATCCACGAGGATGGGCCGTTGCTGCGTTCCATGCGCGGCGGCTGATGGCGGGCGTTGTGTGCTTTTCTCGTTCCACCGAAACTAAGAAAAAGTTATGTCAGAGATTCTAGCCTTCCTCTTACTTGTTGCCTTAATCGTTATTGCCGTTCTCATATTCCAATCCCGCACGCGCGCTCAAAAGCAATACGACGCTTGGCGTGAGCGTGACCTTGAATCTTTAAGGTCAGAGCAAAGTGCAATTGCTCACAGAGAAGCAATGACTCAATTGCAAGCGTGGAAAATCGAGAGTGAAGGAGCAATAAGGCAAAATGCCATCGCTCGAAGTCAGGCTGTAATCACAGGCAAAGTATCAGAGCAGCTAGTTCCGTATATGTCCGTTTTTCCCCTACAATCCCAAAGACGCTCGATTCGTAGGTAGTCCTATTGACCTTATCGTTTTTGATGGTCTCGATGAAGGGATTGTTCAGGAAGTTGTTTTTCTCGAAGTCAAAACCGGTGCATCTTCTCTAAACCAAAGACAAAAGCAAATACGCGATGCAGTTCTTGCAGGTAGAGTAGTGTGGAGAGAGCTAAGAATAAAACAGTAATCAACGGCAGCACCGAACAATCGGGATAGGGAGAAACCTCACAGTCCCCCTCCCACACCACCGCGCATCCGGATCACGTACACGACCGCTTCGGCTGGTTAAGCTTTCATCTGCCACGCTATCTCATCAGCCATAAAATCCATAACACCCAATTATCTGACTCGCCCCTGGCGGTGACGTATAATCACTCTGCTGTCCGGATTATGGTAGCGATTCCGACGCATAATCAATAGTTAGGCGGCGAACCTGGAGGCTAGCGGTATGACGAAAACTCGTGCGGCCTTGGCGGCAGGTTTCATAGCAATCTCGGTGAACACCATCGTTCTAAAAGCCGCTGAACCCCTCGGGTTCCTCGCGGAGAGCGGTGGTTTACTAAGGCTACACGTCCTCCATCTAAGTCCGCTTTTTCAAAGCCTTGGTATCAGCCGATGGTGGGCATCGGTCGGTTTACCTCCGCCATCCTCCCTCCCCTTTTGGCTCGCCTTCCATTACGTCACCGGGTTTGTGATGGTCTTCCTCTATTCAACTCTGTTTGAACGGGTGCTGCCGGGCCGGGGGCTCATCAAAGGCAGCGTGTTTTCCTTGCTCCCCTGGCTCGTGAACGGGCTCGTCGTCCTGCCCTTGCTTGGCCAGGGAGTCCTTGGATATCAAAGGCTGCCCCTTTCAGGTATGGCTTATTTTTTTGTGGCGAATTGGTCATTCGGCGCGGTATTGGGAGTGCTCTATGAGAAGTTCCGATGTAATCGGGCGAGACAAGAAGTTCAGTCAGCCTAAC
>MWVZ01000057.1_pt1 | contig 12006 bp, 11 predicted proteins | sample 1047221 | NCBI WGS metagenome assembly MWVZ01 (sample SAMN06349980, study PRJNA376086) | soil metagenome | isolation source: MS6-5 sample Antarctic (ecotone) soil | place: Antarctica | collected 2015-01-13
CATTTGATGTATATAGATGTACAAGGCTAATAGTTTAGTTTAGGTTTATATTTGTAAAAAATCTACTTATTACAAAGCTGTTGTAAAAACTGTCACTTGGAGAATTCGTTTTTATAAAAATAATTATAACATTCTGAAACTTGAAGTTATATGACTGAAAAACTTTAATATAAAAAAATCAAATATTGTTTCAAGCGCACTTTATCAGATGTTTTCATGTTCGATGTTAAAGCATTTCAATGTTCAAACAAAATACAGATGTCTGTCAATTTGAGCAATTTTATTTAAAGTTTTATGATTGTCATTTTATGAACCGAGAATATAAATTCAATAAAATGTTGTCTACCACCGTCTTATATGTTTTTCGAAACGGACAGGTAGCGATGGCTGGGGATGGACAAGTAACTCTGGGTGAGACTATTATCAAAGGAAATGCAAGAAAAGTGCGGCGCATCTACAATGGAAATGTTTTAGTTGGTTTTGCAGGTGCAACTGCCGACGCTTTTTCTCTTTTAACTAAGTTTGAAGCAAAACTTGAACAATATCAAGGTCAACTTGAAAGGGCGGCAATTGAATTAAGTAAAGATTGGCGCACAGACAAATATTTACGTCACCTTGAAGCTCTTCTGATTGTTGCGGATAAAAAAGATGCATTTCTAATTTCGGGTAAAGGGGATGTCATTTCATCTGATGAAGGTATGCTGTCGGTTGGCTCCGGCAGTATGTTTGCGCTCGCTGCGGCTCGCGCCCTCATTAAACATACCGAACTTTCAGCCAAAGAAATTGCTTTCGAATCAATGAGCATCGCCAGTGAAATTTGTATCTACACAAACTCCGACATTGTGATCGAAGAAATATAACTTTAGTTTAATAATTTTTAGAATGACTATTTATTTAGGCGGCGAGATAAAAGAACTTGTGCAAAAAACTAAATTAGATGATTTAACACCGCGCGAGATAGTTTTAGAACTCGATAAATACGTGGTCGGACAAACAAATGCCAAACGCGCGGTTGCGGTCGCTTTACGCAATCGTATTCGACGCCAGAAACTTCCCATCGAGATTGCTCAGGACGTATTGCCAAAAAATATTTTAATGATTGGATCAACCGGGGTTGGTAAAACCGAAATCGCCCGCCGTTTAGCCCGAATTGCCAATTCTCCATTCATCAAAATTGAGGCTTCCAAATTTACTGAAGTAGGTTACGTTGGGCGTGACGTGGAGAGTATGGTCAGAGAGCTAACCGAAGTGGCGGTCGAGATGACCAAACAATCTGCCTTCGAAGATGTATTAAAAAGGGCGGAGGAAAACGTCGAAGAAAAAATTTTGGACATTTTACTTCCCTACTCTTCTGCCTCCTCTTCTTCTCTCGGACAGGAAAACAATCATTCCTTCGATTTAGATGAAAAACCTCAATCTAACCGGACACGTGAGAAACTTAGAGAGCAGTTTCATAAGGGGGAACTCAATGATCGTCTAATAGAGATTGAAAGTCAGGATCGTTCGAATTCGACGATTGACTTCATCGGCGGACAAGGGATAGAAGAGATGGGAGTTAACTTTCGAGATATGTTCGGAAATCTTTTTCCATCTAAGACCGTCCGCCGTAAAATAAAAGTTGCCGAAGCAAAAACTTTTATTCTTCGCGAAGAACAAGAAAAATTGCTAGATATGGAACAGATCAACCGTTCCGCGATTGAAAAAACTGAAGCTTTAGGAATTATATTCCTTGATGAAATTGACAAAATTGCCGGACGTGAAGGGGGTGGAAGCCCGGACGTTTCTCGTGAAGGAGTGCAGAGAGATTTACTTCCGATAATTGAAGGCACGACTGTCAACACAAGATACGGAATGGTCAATACAGAACATATTTTGTTTATTGCCGCCGGCGCGTTTCACGTTTCTAAACCTTCTGATTTAATACCGGAATTACAGGGTAGATTTCCAATCCGTGTAGAACTTGAAGCATTGACTTTAGACGACTTTAAGCGGATTCTTACACAGCCTAAAAATTCGCTTATTAAGCAGTACCAAGCCCTGCTTAGCACAGAAGATGTACAGCTTAAATTTACCGAAGACGCCATCGCAACGCTTGCCGAAATGACTGTCAATATCAATGCAAACACCGAAGACATAGGCGCCAGGAGACTCCATACTCTCTTAGAAAAACTTCTCGAGGAGATCAGTTTTTTGGGTAATGAACTTGAAAATAAAAATCAAACTCTAGATTCAGCATATGTCTTGAAAAAACTCGACGGGCTCGTTAAAGACCCGAACCTCAGGCAGTATATTTTATAAATTAAACAGGGATTAAATACATTGCTTAAAATGCTTAAATCAAATAAAGAAAAAGTACTTCTTGCTTTTACCTGTTGTGCTTTGCTTATGACTTTAAGCTGCGGTAAACGCAAACCGCCATTGCCGCCGATCGAGCGCTTTAATCAAAGAATAGAAATTAGCGGCTATCAAAGGGGTGATAAAGTTACATTGATTTGGACAATGCCCGCCAGAAACGCGCCTGGAGGTAGTATTCTTAATATTGCGCGAACTGACATATACCGTTTGACTGAACGTCTGAATGAACCTCTAACTTTATCAGAGGAAGAATTTGCATCGAGTAGTACTCTGATTGCAAGTCTCCCGATTGCAGATTCTGATTTCGCAAAAAAACAATTGATATTTATCGACACTTTGGAATTTACAGGGCAGGCAGCCCGTCTGCGGTATGCTCTTCGCTTTGTTAATGAATCGGGACAAAAAGCTTCTTTTTCAAATTATTTTTTAATTGAACCAACGAATAGAGTAGCCGATAACCCAAAAAATTTGGCAGTCGAGTTTGCCGAAGAATCGGTCATACTCCGGTGGGAAAAACCGCTCGCGAATGTCGATAATTCTCCACCTGTTAATATTTTAGGCTATAACGTATATCGTGCCGTTGAATCAACCGAAAGTACGTTATTGAATACAAGTGTGGTAACGGATAATGAGTTTTCCGACAAATTTTTTGACTTTGGAGTAAGATATAAATATTTTGTCAGAACTGTATCCTTAGGAAATAACAGCGAACCGATTGAGAGTTCCGATTCTAATACGGTAGAAATTTTACCGAAAGATATTTTCGCTCCAAGCCCACCGAGTGCCGTAACGATAGCTGCCGCTCCGAACAATTTGTCAATCTTCTTTGCCGTCAATCCTGAAAAAGACGTTGCCGGTTACAGAATTTACCGTTCCACAAACCTTAATCTGCCAAAATCCGAGTGGCAATTATTAAATCTACAACTTAACCTGACAAATACTTTCCAAGATACAAATGTCGAATCGGGAAAAACTTATCATTACTATCTCACTGCCGTCGATAATGCCGGAAACATAAGCAAGCCTTCGGAGGTTTTTTCTGAAACCGCTCCGTAGAAATTATATGAAATTTTGTTATTTTGAATATAAAAACGAAAAGAATTGGGGTTTAGTAAAAGATAATTTAGTTTTTCCTGTCCATGAAGCTGAACTATTCTCAACAGTAGAAAGCGATATACGACTGACAAACTCAATTGATAGAGATGATGTAAAATTTTTAGCCCCGGTAAATCCTTCAAAAATTATTTGTGTCGGACGCAATTATGCTGAACACGCTGCTGAACTGGGCAATGAAGTTCCAAAAGAACCTCTACTTTTTCTAAAAGCAACTTCATCGATTATTACTGAGAGCGAGCAAATAGTAATTCCCGAACAATCCAGTCAAGTTGAACACGAGGGAGAATTAGGAGTGGTTATCGGACGCGCCTGTAAAAATCTTTCTCAAAATGAAAATCCGTTAGATTTTATTTTTGGTTACATCTGCCTCAATGATGTAACCGCACGAGATTTACAACGTCGAGATGTGCAGTTTACGCGCGCTAAATCCTTTGACACTTTTTGTCCGCTCGGAGCAGTAATTGAAACAGACCTGGATGTGTCCGACATTCGTATTACGACTAAAGTTAATAATGTTGTCAAACAAGATGGGAGAACATCTCAGATGGTTTTTCCGGTTTCGTTTCTTTTATCATATATTTCAAAACAAATGACATTAAATGCCGGTGATATTATCGCCACCGGCACGCCCTCGGGAGTATCGAAATTAGCTCCGGGAGATGCCTGTCAAGTTGAGATTGAAGGGATTGGTGTTTTACGTAATACGGTTATATAAAATACAAATATGAAGAAATATCCGCGATGTAAACTGAACTATTCTGATAATACTTTGGAGTTTTGTCTCGAGGACGGAGCTAAGCTATTCTTATCTCAAAATTTTGCCGACCATATACCAACCTTTTCGAACTCTAACCTTTCAACTGCCGAGATTGTAAATTTATCTTACTCTTTTATTGCTCATAATATTTGTTGCTCATAATATAAAGCGACATATTCAAAATTAATTTATTATGAGATGGAGTTAGAGGACTAAATTAGCGATAATTAAAAAAGAAAAAATAAACCATAGGAAAATTGGAGAAACCATGAAATTTTTTATTGATACGGCAAATTTGAACGAAATAAAACAAGCCAAAGAGATGGGCTTAATAGACGGCGTGACAACTAATCCTTCGTTAATAGCGAAGGAAGGAAAAATTGATTTCAAAAAACATATTGCAAAGATTTGTGAAATGGTTCCAGGCGATATTTCCGCCGAAGTTACATCTTTGGATGCCGAAGGTATGCTCAAGGAAGGACGTGAATATGCGAAGATTGCGCCGAACGTAGTAATAAAATGTCCTCTGACATTAGACGGGTTAAAAGCCACCCGTATTTTTCGAGAAGAAGGCACCAAAGTAAATGTAACTCTGTGCTTTTCAGCCGCGCAGGCAATACTTGCGGCAAAAGCGGGCGCAAGCTATATCAGTCCATTTATCGGACGACTAGATGATATCGGACAAAACGGTATGCAGCTTATTTCTGATATTGTTCAGATTTATCAAAATTATGATTTTGATACTCAGGTTTTAGTTGCGAGTGTCAGAAGTCCGATGCATATTGTGGATTCTGCATTGCTTGGCGCGGATGTGGCAACAATTCCCTTTAAAATAATTCAACAACTTGCCAATCATCCTTTAACAGATAAAGGCTTGGATTCATTTACCTCTGATTGGAAAAAAAGTGGAATAAAATAATTTATCGGAAAATCAAAACTCTGGGCGTATTAAATTACGCCTTTCTTATTTTTTTGATAATATTTTTATTAGTTGCTGATGTTTATCTTGAATTTCAGGATCATTTTGCAAAACTTTTGTATATTTAGCTCTAAATTCGTCATCAGAATTGGTTAATTCCAGCAAATTTTATGTAAAATTTTTAGCCCCGGTAAATCCTTCAAAAATTATTTGTGTCGGACGCAATTATGCTGAACACGCTGCTGAACTGGGCAATGAAGTTCCAAAAGAACCTCTACTTTTTCTAAAAGCAACTTCATCGATTATTACTGAGAGCGAGCAAATAGTAATTCCCGAACAATCCAGTCAAGTTGAACACGAGGGAGAATTAGGAGTGGTTATCGGACGCGCCTGTAAAAATCTTTCTCAAAATGAAAATCCGTTAGATTTTATTTTTGGTTACATCTGCCTCAATGATGTAACCGCACGAGATTTACAACGTCGAGATGTGCAGTTTACGCGCGCTAAATCCTTTGACACTTTTTGTCCGCTCGGAGCAGTAATTGAAACAGACCTGGATGTGTCCGACATTCGTATTACGACTAAAGTTAATAATGTTGTCAAACAAGATGGGAGAACATCTCAGATGGTTTTTCCGGTTTCGTTTCTTTTATCATATATTTCAAAACAAATGACATTAAATGCCGGTGATATTATCGCCACCGGCACGCCCTCGGGAGTATCGAAATTAGCTCCGGGAGATGCCTGTCAAGTTGAGATTGAAGGGATTGGTGTTTTACGTAATACGGTTATATAAAATACAAATATGAAGAAATATCCGCGATGTAAACTGAACTATTCTGATAATACTTTGGAGTTTTGTCTCGAGGACGGAGCTAAGCTATTCTTATCTCAAAATTTTGCCGACCATATACCAACCTTTTCGAACTCTAACCTTTCAACTGCCGAGATTGTAAATTTATCTTACTCTTTTATTGCTCATAATATTTGTTGCTCATAATATAAAGCGACATATTCAAAATTAATTTATTATGAGATGGAGTTAGAGGACTAAATTAGCGATAATTAAAAAAGAAAAAATAAACCATAGGAAAATTGGAGAAACCATGAAATTTTTTATTGATACGGCAAATTTGAACGAAATAAAACAAGCCAAAGAGATGGGCTTAATAGACGGCGTGACAACTAATCCTTCGTTAATAGCGAAGGAAGGAAAAATTGATTTCAAAAAACATATTGCAAAGATTTGTGAAATGGTTCCAGGCGATATTTCCGCCGAAGTTACATCTTTGGATGCCGAAGGTATGCTCAAGGAAGGACGTGAATATGCGAAGATTGCGCCGAACGTAGTAATAAAATGTCCTCTGACATTAGACGGGTTAAAAGCCACCCGTATTTTTCGAGAAGAAGGCACCAAAGTAAATGTAACTCTGTGCTTTTCAGCCGCGCAGGCAATACTTGCGGCAAAAGCGGGCGCAAGCTATATCAGTCCATTTATCGGACGACTAGATGATATCGGACAAAACGGTATGCAGCTTATTTCTGATATTGTTCAGATTTATCAAAATTATGATTTTGATACTCAGGTTTTAGTTGCGAGTGTCAGAAGTCCGATGCATATTGTGGATTCTGCATTGCTTGGCGCGGATGTGGCAACAATTCCCTTTAAAATAATTCAACAACTTGCCAATCATCCTTTAACAGATAAAGGCTTGGATTCATTTACCTCTGATTGGAAAAAAAGTGGAATAAAATAATTTATCGGAAAATTAAAACTCTGAGGGTGTTAAATTACGCCTTTCTTATTTTCTCGATAATATTTTTATTAGTTGCTGATGTTTATCTTGAATTTCAGGATCATCTTGCAAAACTTTTGTAAATTTAGCTCTAAATTCGTCATCAGAATTGGTTAATTCCAGCAAATTTTTCATCTGTAATAATTGATCTTCAATCATATTTGCGCTTACCCCATCATCTAAATCAAACATTTCATCTATTTGGACAATCAGGCTTGAAAATTTTTTTAGCCATTCAAAATTTTTGTCATTTATTAAAACATTCAAAAAATGACCGCTGGTTACTTGACCGTTATTTTTTTCAAACGTCTCCCTTTCATTATCGACCAGTATTTTATGAAGTTTGAGAAGCTGCAATCTGGCTTCTTTGAGTAATCTACCGTTCTTATCTAAGCTAATATTTGTCCGTGGCATCTTATAAGTTTACAGTAATTTACAAATTTTCAAAAATTTTTGTTTTGATTTAAACATAATCATAACTGTTTAGAATTGAATTAAAACAATTTGTGGATTTTATGATAAATGCTATTGAAGCTAATGACTTGATTAAAAATTTTGATAATCATCGGGCTGTTAACGGCATTAGTTTTCACATTAAAAGAGGCGAAACATTTGCAATTCTGGGTGAAAATGGTGCCGGTAAATCTACCACTATGCGTATGATTGCCGGTCGGTCGCCTTTGACATCCGGCAATCTAAAAGTTGAAGGATTTTGTATTGAATCTGATGGCAAATATATCAGGTCAATTCTCGGCGTCGTTCCTCAGGAAAATAATCTTGATCCCGATTTGAATGTTCGGGAAAATCTAATCGTCTATTCGAGATATTACCGCATACCGAAGATTGTTGCGGAAAAAAGAAGCGATGAACTGCTGGATTTTATAAACCTTACCAATAAAAAAAATGAAAAAGTCGACCGTCTGTCAGGAGGAATGAAACGTCGTCTCATTATCGCCCGAGCATTACTGCACCGCCCAAAGATTCTTCTGCTTGATGAACCGACAACGGGTCTCGACCCAAATGTAAGACAGGAAATCTGGGAGAAATTAGAGGAACTCCGTCGGGAAGAAAATTTGACGATTGTTATTTCAACTCATTATATGGATGAAGCTGAAAAACTGTCGCAAAGATTAGTAGTTATGAGTCACGGAAAGATAGTCATTGAAGGAGTTCCACGCCGGATTATCCATGAAAGAGTAAAAAAATTTGCGCTTGAAATTCGTGAAGTAAATTTATCAATCGCCCCTCGAAAAGTCCACAATGTTTTGTTCCAAAAACGAGGTTCAACACACATATATTTTGCCGAAACGCCTGATGAATTAACCCCTTTGATGAATTTTTACGGTTCGCGTCAAATGCTTCTACGTCCATCAAATCTTGAAGATGTTTTTTTACTATTAACCGACAGCTAATCTTCGTGAGTTGTCTGAAAGTTCTTAAAAATTTTCCAAATCTAAAGACAGTTAAATGTTTGATAATTCATTAGCATTTTCCGTCCCATCAAATGTATTTTAATAAAATGCTGCAAAATAATAATTCTGTGTTAGTTAATTCGAGGAAAATGGATAATCAAGTTCATCGTAGTTGGAGCGCCGAGTTGATTGAACAAAACGCAAAATTATTAATTCTTTTTGGTGAATTTGAAAGCGAAATTAAACATCGACATTTAGGCGTTATCAGACGTGGAACTTTGAGTTATGAATATTATTGGTTTGATCGTTGGTTTAACATATTTCGATTTCACGAACCGGATGGAAGTTTGCGAAATTTTTACTGCAATATAAATAAACCGCCTGTTTTTGAAAATAATACTTTAAATTATATTGATCTCGATATTGATATAATCGTTTGGAATGATTACCGATGTGAAATTTTGGACGTTGATGAATTTGAAGAAAATACCAAAAAATATAATTACTCAGAACAACTCGTCAAAAAAACAAAAAACAGCTTGGCTCAACTTTTAAAGCTAATCGATAATCGTCAATTCCCTTTTAACGAGAAATTTAACTTTGACACTTTCAATAACAAAAATTGATTTAATAGATGCTAAAGCTGTTTGGCAAAGAAATTTTCTTGTTTACCGAAGACTTTGGAAAACAGAATTAATTGCTCCGATTATCGAACCGATTTTTACATTTTTCGCCTTCGGTTTCGGAGTCGGGTCTCTGGTTGCGTCAGAAGTACAAGGGATGAGTTATCTATCCTTTGTGGGAGCAGGTGTTTTGGCATTTACGGTTTTGATGAGAACAATTTTCGAAATGACCTACGGCGCATTTTTTCGGATGGTTTATCAATCTACGTATGACGCTATTTTAGCCACGCCAATCAATGCCGAATCTCTCGCCTGCGGTGAAATCCTCTGGGCTGTGAGTAAAGGTGTTATTGATTGTCTTTTCATTTTGCCTCTGGTAATAATTTTCGGCTCGGCAACTTCCATCCTGACACCTCTGGCAATTCTGCCTCTGATCTTGGGTTGCATTTTGCTTGGAAGCGCTGCTTTGGGTCTTACTGCCCGAATTTTTGACATTGGTAGTTTTAATGTTTTTTTTGCGTTTTTCTTTTCGACAATTTTTCTTTGCGGAGCCTGGTTTCCGGTTGAACTTTTGCCATTCTGGCTGCAAATTGTTGCATACATTCTTCCGACTACAGCGGTGATTGACTTAACACGAGCGTGTCTGAACGGAAATTTTGCGATCCGGCACATTTACGAAATAATTTATCTGTTACTCACTTCCCTGTTTTTTGTCGAATGGTCGCTGCGGAGTATCAGAAAACGAATGGTTGTTTGAAACAAAGTTATAAATTCACGCTTGATGATGTTAAATTTGGAACTTAGTTTGTAATCAAGCGTTGAATCAGTTAAAACGCTACACAAAAAATAAGGAGTAAAACAAATGAAAGCAAAAACATTTCTGTTTTTCGTCTTCGTGATAATTTTATCAAATCAAATCTTTGCCCAAAATAATCAATCTGTTGCTAAGCCCGAGCAATCCATTCCATCATATACTCCGATTGATAATATCTCAGCCGAATTAACAAAGGTTTCTAAATCATTGCAAACTTTTAACAAAAATTTCACTGCATTTCTCGAACGCTTGCCGCAAGGATTGAAATTCAGCGAGAAACAACAAAATCTTTTGCTCGCTTTTGAAATTCTCATTCGTGCCGAGCAACGGCTTGAAATTTTACAAAAATTTCAGATAGATTTAACAGAAAGACAAGCCACTGTCAAAACTCGCATGGCGCAGATTGATCGGGACTCCACGCCCGAAGGCATCGACCGCAATATCGCTTTTCTGGGCACGACCAAAACAGAGGAAATTCGAGATAGTCGTCGAAGAACCCTTGAAGCTGAAAGAAACAGTCTTCGACAAATATTGGCTGAAATAAATCTGAATCTTTCCGACACGAGCGAGGAACTGCGTCAAGCATCTTCATTTGTCAAAAGACTTCGAGATAAAGTTCTCCCGCAAATCGAAAGAGAGATTGTGAATTTCTAAATTCGAGCGGTGAGTTTTGGATAAAAATTTAATTTTGCAAAATTTTGCAAACTCGCTAAACTATCACTCATTGCAATCTCCAGACAATAATTTATGAAAAAACTCGAAATTCTCCAGGAAAAATCACGCCTTGCAGAACAAGGCGGTGGGAAAGCGCGTATCGAAAAACAACGCGACGCAGGCAAAATGAGCGCGCGTGAACGAATTGATTTTTTTCTCGATGAAGGCTCGTTTGAAGAATTCGATAAATTTGTCGTTCATCGTTCAAACGACTTCGGGCTCGAGAAACAAAAATTTGCCGGTGATGGGGTCGTTACCGGACATGGCTTAGTGGACGGCAGAGAAGTTTTTGTTTTTGCGCAGGATTTTACTGTTTTTGGCGGCTCTCTATCGGAAACTCACGCCGCTAAAATTTGTAAAGTGATGGATTTTGCGATGAAGATCGGCGCGCCGGTCGTTGGTCTTAACGATTCGGGTGGAGCGAGAATCCAGGAAGGAGTTGTTTCACTAGCCGGTTATGCTGACATTTTTCTTCGTAATACATTAGCCAGCGGTGTCGTTCCGCAAATTAGCTGTATTATGGGACCCTGTGCCGGCGGCGCGGTTTACAGCCCGGCGATTACGGATTTTAATATCATGGTTAAAAATTCTTCTTATATGTTTATCACCGGACCGGAGGTAATAAAAACCGTAACCCACGAGGAAGTTACAAAAGATGAATTAGGCGGCGCGATGACGCATAATCAAAAAAGCGGAGTCGCGCATTTCGCCGCCGATGACGACGAACATTGTCTTCTTTTAACCCGCGAACTTTTATCTTTTGTTCCTTCAAACAATATGAAAAATCCGCCGTTTATTACTACTAGCGATCCTTCAAATCGCGTCGAAGAAAAACTAAACACCTTGATTCCGGAGGTTTCCACGCAGCCTTACGACATTCGCGATTTGATTAATTTAGTGACGGACGATAATTATTTTTTTGAAGTGCAAGAGCATTATGCGCCAAATTTAGTTGTCGGTTTTGCCCGTTTTGGCGGCTTTTCTGTTGGAATTGTTGCTAATCAACCGGCTTTTCTAGCCGGAGTTTTAGACATCGATGCTTCGGTTAAGGGAGCGAGATTTGTCCGGTTTTGCGATTGCTTTAATATTCCTTTAATTACCTTTGAAGATGTACCCGGATTCCTGCCCGGCATTAATCAAGAGCATTTCGGTATTATAAGGCACGGGGCAAAGCTTCTTTACGCTTTTGCCGAAGCAACCGTCCCGAAGATAACTGTTATCACTCGTAAAGCCTACGGCGGAGCCTACTGCGTGATGGCTTCAAAGCATATTCGAACAGATTTGAATTTTGCTTATCCAACTGCGGAAATTGCCGTAATGGGCGCTGAAGGGGCAGTCGGAGTACTATACCGAAACGAAATACTTGGTTCGGATGAACCGATAATTATTTTTTTGAAGTGCAAGAGCATTATGCGCCAAATTTAGTTGTCGGTTTTGCCCGTTTTGGCGGCTTTTCTGTTGGAATTGTTGCTAATCAACCGGCTTTTCTAGCCGGAGTTT
>MWVZ01000058.1_pt1 | contig 11928 bp, 23 predicted proteins | sample 1047221 | NCBI WGS metagenome assembly MWVZ01 (sample SAMN06349980, study PRJNA376086) | soil metagenome | isolation source: MS6-5 sample Antarctic (ecotone) soil | place: Antarctica | collected 2015-01-13
TGGGCAGGCGCGGCAAGGCGCACTACACCGGATTGGCAACCGTAAAGTAATGCATACCTAACCGGCCTGTCCAGGTCCACACACGGATCAGGAGAGGTCGCTATGCATGTAGAAACCCGCCAAACCCACACCCGCTATGGGGATGTTGCAGGTCCCCGGCGCAAGCCGGAAAAGGGAGCGCAGCGACCGTGTGCTGGTGCCGTTGCCGGTGCTTCACTTGATACACAGGTAACACCTTGCACCCACGAGGCCGACCCCAAGTGGGCACACACCTTTCGGGATGCGGTAGCAGCCGAGCTAGCCCCCTATTGGCCCACCCGCGCGAACGCTATGGCCGAGTGCGGTAGGTCTGCCATAGCAATCCAGTGCTTGCCCTGTGGCGCCCCTCACATCATGCCCCTGCGTTGCGGGTCCCGGACGTGCCCCACGTGCGCTAGAAAGGGAGCGGCGGGTGTAGCGGACCGGGTAGCGGCCCGAGTAGCCGTGCACGACCTGGTGATGGAAAACCAGCCGTGGGATGGACCCGGAAAGCCACGTCGACGTAGCTGGAAGCTTGTAACCCTGACCACCCCAGCCGTAGCCACCCTGGAAGATCGGTTCGACCACAAAGCCCTACGTAAGCAGGCCAAGCGGGCACGAGGCGCGTGGGGTCCGTTCTGGAGGTCTACGCCGTGGGGTCGGCAAGTGCGCACTCCCGGGGATAGGTCCAAGCGGGCACGCCGAGACACCAGCTACGTATTGGCGGCGGAAGTGTCCCCGCGCGGTGCGGTTCACTTGCACGCACTGGTCTACGGCGAGTTTGTCCCCCAGCGGCAGCTACAAGCCGCGTGGAGCGATGCTTTAGGCGTAGCAGCCATTGTCGATGTACGCACGATCACAGGCGGTGCGGCGGGTATCGGGGATGCAATCCGGGAAACCCTGAAATACCTCGTCAAGTCTGAAAAAGGACCACGCCAGGCCCAACACGCGGCAGCGGTTGAGCTGGCGTTCAAGAACGTGCGCAGGGTCGAAATCGGCGGCGCACTCCGCAAGATCAAAGTACCCGAAAGCACCGCAGACTTCGAAGACGTGAAGCCCGAAGATTTGCACAACCAACATGCAGCAGTCTGCGAATCGTGTGGGTCGGTCGGCGCGTGGAAATGGTTGGGAATCGTACCCGCGAGCGCAGTGCAGGAAAACCACGGCTATGGCCTTGTGAAGGGTGTAGGCTATGGCCCCGGCCCACCTGGATAGGTAGGGGACCTGCGCACGTTCTGAGGGCATTCTAGGCCGTCCCTGCGGGTGCGGGGAAAGCGATCACTTAGTACCAGGGAATGATGATGAAAGCGAGAGGCACCACGGCGAAAAGGGTAAGGCGCAAGTTGTCCCTGCGTAAGCAGGAGCAGCACCAGCGGGCCGGACGTGAAGCACGGGCACGGGCGGTACGGGACAACCTGCGCGGATTGGCCGCCGACCTGCGCGAATTACAGGAGATTCAGCGGGTGCCGCTAACGCCCAAACACATAGCCGAATTGCACGAGCTGGGGATCGACCCGGAAGTGGTCGCGGACGCGAAGAAAAGAGGATGCCACTGGAACCCACTTACGGAAAGTTTCGAGGGCGGTTGGGAAGTGGTATAAACGGCCATAACCGTATAGTACAGAGCCGTTTACCGTTGCGCTTTCTTGGCGCATGTGCCAGACTTTCACTCATGCCGAACGATCACCCAAAGCGATCACCCGCCGAGCCGGGCGCACTGCATCCCAAACTAGCGCAGTTAGGTAATGCCCTACAGGCGGTGCAGGACCATTGCGACCTACCTGCCGAGGCCACGTACGCTCTGGCAGCCCTGAGGGCGAATCTGGATGCACGGGCGATTTATCTGGATGGTACATCCGCGCTGCTGTTGAGCCGGGTCCTACGCGGTCTGGCAATCCCACACGTCGACGTCAAATGATTACACGGGCCACCACCATGGCGCGTCTGCGCACCCTGATAGCTACCGAGCGGCCCTACATGGACCCGGAGCCATGGCTTGCCGTATTGGCAAACCGGGTCGGTGCGGATGGCCGCCTGCGCAGGGTGAACGGCCAAATCATCACACCCGAGGCTGCGGTCGAGCTGGTGTGCCGTGCCGCAGACACCCAAGCGCAGGCCCCACGGCCCCCAGAAGCCACGACCATCCCCACGGGTGACCAGATAGACCTGGTGGCCCTGCGGCGCGGCCTGGTGGCCCTACGGGAACGTGAAGCGGAACAGCCCCGGTCCATCACCGACGTGCTGAATCGGCTGGTGAATCCGTTGGACGCGATCAAAGCTTAACCTCCAGCAATGGACCCATGATGTTCCATGCACGCGATCAGCGGTTGGCCGAGCTGCTACAGGCGATTGCACGCGGCGGCCTGTCCGATCAGCAGTTAGCCCGGACCGAGCGGGATATTGTTGAGTTGAAAGCAAGCGCAGACCGCGAGCAGGAGTGGCAGCGGTTGACCCGTGCCGATTATCAGCCCGGTTTCCGTATCGTAAATCCCTTTTGATCGTACAGGGCTCTATGCCGGAATCCCAAAAGGTAAGGCGGTTTCGCTCGTTTTCGCATTACCTGCCGGGCGAACCATTACCGGAAAGTAATTCAGTAATGAGGGGAAAAAATCGTGTTTAATGAACTATCCTGCGAAGCCTTGAACGCATCCGGCCTGCCGTGCCAGATGCGTCCGATGATCGGCGAGACCTGGTGTTTCGCTCATCACCCGGACACGCGCGCCGCCAGAAACGATGCACGCATAAAGGGCGGAAGCCATAGCAGGGGTGCGGATACTTCCCCGGTCCCTGCCGACCTGGACGCTTCCACCGCACCGGGTCGCATGGAGCTGGTCGGGCTAGCGATTCGTGACACGTGGCAGCAAGCGAATTGCCCGGCACGTAGCAGGGCATTAGCAGGCCTGTTGCGATTGGCGCACGACTTGGACAGCGAAGCGGAAGCCATTGAAATCGCGGAACAGCTACGCGAATTGCACCGGCTGGTCGATCAGCAGGAAAGGGCGAATCATGGGTACTAGGCTCCAAGGCTGGAAGCGGCAGCTAGCGGCCCTGAGTGCCCGTCTAAGACGCGATCAGCGGTGCCATAGGTGTGGTGCACCCGAGGGCGAGCGTGGGGTCTTGGTCGTCCAGTTAGACGCCCTGAATGCTCTGCAGCGCGATGATACGGGCGCCCTGGTGGAAGCGATCTTTTGCCCCGGTTGTTTGCAGCCGCCGAGGATACTCTTGCCGCACAACGGGCGATGACGCGCGGCAGGGGAAAAATGCGCACTGAGGATTTGCGCAGAAACCAAACGTGGAGGCGTCCCGTGGCCCGGTGGAATCATTCTTGTCCCGTCTGCGGCGCACCCCCGAGGGAGGGCGGTGTGCTGTTCGTCCCCGCCGGGATTTTAGCTTTCCTGGCACGCGACCCGGACGGGGTTGTGCAGGCAAAGTGCAGCAATTGCCAGTTGGTGCCTGCGGCTGTTCTACCGCTTGACCCGTGACGAGGCCCGTGTCCCGGCTGGATTCGCACGCATTGTTGCTGGCGATTGATTCCGTGGAAGCGGCTCTTCACAGTGCGTTGTCCCGAACCATCGAAATACGCAGGCACTTGGAATCCTTCCCGGACCGAGCTGCGCACCCCCTGGATTTGGAACAGGTCGTCGCTGCAGCGGGGCACATTGCCAAAGCTTCCACCCAGTTGCGGCGGTTTCCCCTTCCAAGGCCCTAGGATGCCTCTACAGCGCATAGGCTCCGCGGTGCCGGATGGTGGCAGGTCTGGCGGCCTGATCGTGCGTTACAGGGCAAGTGTGGGTAGCCAAAAAACGTGTTTTGGATCCAAACCACCTGTCCTAGGTGACCAACATCGCTCTGTGAAATGCCCATGTGCAGGCGGGCCAATCGTTTAGGCCCGGTAATCGGCCTGAAATCGTAAACTATGATAATGGTTATTACCGTAGTTTAGGATTGTATGCACGCAGGGATGGTGCTATACTACCCGGACACCACAAACGCGGGAAGGAACGCATGGGCCGACCGATGAAGGAAAAAGTGCAAATCTTTTCGAATCTGGGAATCCGTGTTCCCCCGGAGCTGCGTCAAGACACAAAGCAGCAGGCGGCCCTAGCCGGGTTGAGCCTGAATCAGTATTCAGCGGATGCTTTGGCGCACTACAACAGCCTTCAGCGTGCACGTGCGGCCAAGAAGCAGGATCAGCTAGAGCTGGTGAAGTAGCAAAAGAAAACGGCCCCCGTAATCAGCGGGGACCGTTCTCACAGATCAGGGTTGGCGAGACAAGCGCGCAACCACCAGTCTAGGCACCTGGAAAGGTAATGCGCTTTCGCCCCTTGGTCCATACCAACGGATCAGGAGAGGTCGCGCATGCACACAAAAACCACCCCACACCCCGCCTGCTTAGGGTCTGTTGCAGGTCCCCGGCGCAAGCCGGAAAAGGGAGCGCAGCGACCGTGTGCTGGTGCCGTTGCCGGTGCTTCACTTGATACACAGGTAACACCTTGCACCCACGAGGCCGACCCCCAATGGGCGCACACCTTTCGGGATGCGGTAGCAGCCGAGCTAGCCCCCTATTGGCCCACCCGCGCGAACGCTATGGCCGAGTGCGGTAGGTCTGCCATAGCAATCCAGTGCTTGCCCTGTGGCGCCCCTCACATCATGCCCCTGCGTTGCGGGTCCCGGACGTGCCCCACGTGCGCTAGAAAGGGAGCGGCGGGTGTAGCGGACCGGGTAGCGGCCCGAGTAGCCGTGCACGACCTGGTGATGGAAAACCAGCCGTGGGATGGACCCGGAAAGCCACGTCGACGTAGCTGGAAGCTTGTAACCCTGACCACCCCAGCCGTAGCCACCCTGGAAGATCGGTTCGACCACAAAGCCCTACGTAAGCAGGCCAAGCGGGCACGAGGCGCGTGGGGTCCGTTCTGGAGGTCTACGCCGTGGGGTCGGCAAGTGCGCACTCCCGGGGATAGGTCCAAGCGGGCACGCCGAGACACCAGCTACGTATTGGCGGCGGAAGTGTCCCCGCGCGGTGCGGTTCACTTGCACGCACTGGTCTACGGCGAGTTTGTCCCCCAGCGGCAGCTACAAGCCGCGTGGAGCGATGCTTTAGGCGTAGCAGCCATTGTCGATGTACGCACGATCACAGGCGGTGCGGCGGGTATCGGGGATGCAATCCGGGAAACCCTGAAATACCTCGTCAAGTCTGAAAAAGGACCACGCCAGGCCCAACACGCGGCAGCGGTTGAGCTGGCGTTCAAGAACGTGCGCAGGGTCGAAATCGGCGGCGCACTCCGCAAGATCAAAGTACCCGAAAGCACCGCAGACTTCGAAGACGTGAAGCCCGAAGATTTGCACAACCAACATGCAGCAGTCTGCGAATCGTGTGGGTCGGTCGGCGCGTGGAAATGGTTGGGAATCGTACCCGCGAGCGCAGTGCAGGAAAACCACGGCTATGGCCTTGTGAAGGGTGTAGGCTATGGCCCCGGCCCACCTGGATAGGTAGGGGACCTGCGCACGTTCTGAGGGCATTCTAGGCCGTCCCTGCGGGTGCGGGGAAAGCGATCACTTAGTACCAGGGAATGATGATGAAAGCGAGAGGCACCACGGCGAAAAGGGTAAGGCGCAAGTTGTCCCTGCGTAAGCAGGAGCAGCACCAGCGGGCCGGACGTGAAGCACGGGCACGGGCGGTACGGGACAACCTGCGCGGATTGGCCGCCGACCTGCGCGAATTACAGGAGATTCAGCGGGTGCCGCTAACGCCCAAACACATAGCCGAATTGCACGAGCTGGGGATCGACCCGGAAGTGGTCGCGGACGCGAAGAAAAGAGGATGCCATTGGAACCCTCTTACGGAAAGTTTCGAGGGCGGTTGGGAAGTGGTATAAACGGCCCTAAGCGTATAATACAGAGCCGTTTACCGTTGCGCTTTCTTGGCCCGTGCCACTAGTATAAATGCATGCACCACGCGAACCCTAAGCCCCCAGACCAAGAGCGCCCGCACCCCAGGTTCCTAACCAGCCTGGACACCGCGCTAGAGCAATTGCAAGCCGCCCCCATGCCAGAGGGCGCCCGGTTCGCTTTGGAAGCTCTGAGGGCGAATCTAAGGGCACGATCAGCTTATCTAGATGCAACAAGCGCCTTGCTTTTGTCCAAGCTTTTGCGCGGTCTGGCCCATCCTACGGCGACGTCAAATGAACAAAGCTGAAACCATGGGTAAGCTGCGCACCGAGCTTACTATCGCCCGGCCCTACATGGACCCGGAGCCGTGGCTTGCCACCATTGCGCCCCGGATCGGTGCGGACGCCCGAATCAGGCGTGTAGACGGCACCATCGTTTCCGTGGCCGCCACCGTGGATTTGATTGTACGCGCGGCAGATACCCAAGCGAGGCCCGTACAGGCCCTACAGGGCACGGAACCCCCAGAGGTGGACCTGATAGCCCTGCGTAACCGTTTCCTAGCCCTACGGGCGAAAGAAGCCCAAGCGCCCCGGTCCATCGGTGATGTGCTTACAAGACTATCCTCCCCGCTGGACAGGATCGGTACCGGAAGATGAACACCAGCGCGCGGGAACGGATCGGCGAACTTCTACGCCACCTGGCACGTGGCGGCCATAGTGAACGCGAACTAGTGAAGATCGAGCGCGCCATTGCTGAGTTGCGTGCAAGCGAAGACCGCGAACGTGAATGGGCACGGCTAACCGAAGCCCCGATTCAACCGCGCTGGCGTGTGGCGGACCCGTGGTGAAAGTAGGTTCCTTTTTATGGTAAACTGCTGCCTACAATTGCGTAAAGTAAGGCGGTCTAGCCGCTTTTCGGGTTACTTCCCCGCGTGGTCATTACCTTCATGTAATCCGCTAATCCGGAGCGATCTTGTTTCCTGAATCCACCTGCGAATCTCTGACCAGTGCCGGTTTTCCGTGTGGGATGGCCCCTTTGACCGGGGAACCGTTCTGCTGGAGCCACCACCCGGACAGGCGCGCCGAGGCAAATGATGCACGCAAACGCGGCGGGGAAAACACCCGTGCCCAGCCTGCCACCCCCGCACCTATCGACCTGGACGTGGCATCATTACCGGGACGGATGGAGCTGGTCGAGCTGGGTGTACGCGATACCCTGATGCAGCCGAACACTCCGGCACGTAGCAGGGCACTAGCCGCGCTGTTGCGGCTGGCGAACGATATGGATGTGCAGGCCGAAGAAGCGGAAATCGCGGAACAACTATGTGAGCTGACCCGGCTGGTCGATCAGCAGGAGCGTGTGAATCGTGGGTACTAAGCTGGAAGGTTGGAAGCGCCAAATCAAAGCCCTGAGTGCCCGTCTAAGACGCGATCAGCGGTGCGGGCGGTGTGGTGCACCCGAGGGCGAGCGTGGGGTCCTGGTCGTCCAGTTAGAAGCCCTGAACGCCCTGCAGCGCGATCATGCAGGCAACCTGGTGGAGCGGGTGCATTGCCCCGCGTGTCTGGTAGTGCCTGCGGTACTCTTACCAGCCAACGGGCGCTAATGCGCGGCAGGGGAAAGTTGCCCGCAAAGGATTTGCGCAGAAACCAAAGTTGGAGGCGTCCTACGGCCCGGTGGAAGCACTCTTGTCCTACCTGCGGCGCACCCCCGAGGGAGGGCGGTGTGCTGTTCGTCCCCGCCGAGCTTCTATCCTTCCTGGCACGCGACCAGGACGGGGTTGTGTGTGGTGTGAAGTGCAGCAATTGCCAATTGGCTCCTGCTATCGTTCTGGCCAGCGATCAGTGACGAGGCCCGTGTCCCGGCTGGATTCGTACGCGCTGCTGCTGGCGGTCGATGGTGTGGAAGCGGCTCTTCACAGTGCGTTGTCCCGCGCAATCGAAATCAGGCGTGCCCTTGAATCCTTCCCGGACAGAGGTGCGCATTGCTTGGACCTGGAGCAGATCACTACCGCGAGCCATCACATTGCCAAAGCCAGTAGTCAGCTAAAACGGTTCCCCCTTCCAAGGCCGTAGGATGCTCTACAGCGCACGATCAGGCCCGAGCCCCTGTCAGGACCAGGTACGCATACTCCGCGGTGCCATAGGGCACGTGCGGGCACACCAACTTGTCCTAGGTGGCCGACATCGGGGAGTGAAATGCCCATGTGCAGGCGGGACAATAGTTTAGGCCCGGTAACGGACCCGGTTTTCTGGACTATGATAATGGCTATTACCGTAGTTTAGGATTGTACGCACTCAGGGATGGTGCTATACTACCCACGGACACCACAACGCGGGAAGGAATACATGGGCCGACCGATGAGGGAAAAAGTGCAGGTCTTTTCGAATCTGGGAATCCGTGTTCCCCCGGAGTTGCGTCAAGATACCAAGAATCAGGCGGGCCTAGCCGGGTTGAGCCTGAATCAGTATTCAGCGGATGCTTTGGCGCACTACAACGCTCTTCAGCGTGCACGTGCGGCCAAGAAGCAGGATCAGCAGATCGAGCTGGTGAAGTAGCTAGAAAAGAAAACGGCCCCCGTTAGCAGCGGGAGCCGTTCTCACAGATTTGGGCAGGCGCGGCAAGGCGCACTACACCGGATTGGCAACCGTAAAGTAATGCATACCTAACCGGCCTGTCCAGGTCCACACACGGATCAGGAGAGGTCGCTATGCATGTAGAAACCCGCCAAACCCCCGCCTGCTATGGGGATGTTGCAGGTCCCCGGCGCCAGCCGGTTAAGCGTAGGGCGAAGCCCGTAGCGTGTGCTGTTGCAGGTGCTGGGCTAGACACAGATACGAAATATGTTTCCAGCCCCCCCCAAACCGCAGACCGTAGGGGCCTAAAGTGGAAGCTCAGGGAAACCCTTGGCAGGTATCCACCCTGAGCCGGGTAGCCGCTTGTGGCCGACGTAGGATTAGCAAGGCCGACGCAATCCGGGTACGGCAAGCGGAAGGAGTAGCCCACTACACGGGGGTTCAATTGTGCGGCTCTATCCATTCGTGCCCCGTATGCGCGGCAAGGGTACGGGCCGAACGTGCGGCGGAAATCGAGCGGGGTCTACGTACGCACCTATCGAGGGCGGGCGGGGTTGAGTTTCTAACCCTGACCGTCCCTCATCACGTAGGGGACCGCCTAAAGCCCCTGCTAAAGGCCGTGGCTAAATCCTTCCGCAGGGTGCTGGGCGGAAGGGGCTGGACTGCAGACCGTACCCGGTACGGAGTGGCGGGTACGATCAGGGTCCTGGACACCACGCACGGGCCTAATTCGTGGCACCCTCATTTACATGTGTTAATCCTCACAGGGCGGCCCCTGAGCGATCAGGAGCGCGAAGCCCTGCTAGCCAACTGTTTTGCCCGCTGGGCAGCCTCAGTGGTGGCCGCAGGCTACGAGGCCCCCTTACCCGGTCTATGCCAGATGCAGCCGGTACGCAGGGCGAAAGATATAGCCGCCTACGTGGGAAAGGTGGAAGCCACAGACCTGCTGCTCGTGAAAGCAGACAAGTTGCGGAAGGTAGGAAACGAGATGGCACGATCAGACCTAAAGCAGGGCCGCACATCCGGGTCGCGTAGTAGCCGCCACCGAACCCCGTTTGAGGTGCTAGCCGATTTCGCCATTACCGGGGATTGTGACGACCTGGAGGTGTGGCACGAATGGGAGCAGGGCAGCCGGGGTGCGCAAGCGATCACATGGAGCAAGGGCCTAAAGCAAGCCCTAGGCGTAGCGGAGCGCACCGACGTAGAGATTACGCAGGAGCAGGTCGGCGGGACGGATGTACTTACGATCAGGCCCGAAGAATGGCACGCCCTGACAGCTACACGAGGCGCGACCCTCAAGGTGTTAGAGCTGGTGGAGCAGCAGGGGCCGATTAGCGCCATGGTGTTCATCGAAGCCTGCTACCGAGCATGGGCACAAGCTCAGCGGCAACCTTTCTAGTTGGGAAGCAGGCCCCTAAGCCCCTAAGTGTATAATAGAGACCTGTTTACCTGTTGCGCGTGGAGTGGAATTTGCGTACCCTTATCGAGCAGCTAGCAAGCCCCACGGAGAGTTGCACGATGCCTGAACGTCAGCACCCGAAACTAGTCGCCCTAGATGGCGCGCTTGAAGAGTTACAAACCCTTCCCTTGCCGGTGGAAGCCACACTCGCCGTGGCAGCCCTACAAGCGAACCTACGGGCGGGTGCGGCCTTTGTAGACGCCACATCCGCGATTCTGCTGGCCAAGATATTTCGCGGTTTGGCAGCCACCCCAGCAACGGACCCCCCGAAGTGAGCAGCCCTGCGGAATCGGAAGGTCGTCTTCGTGATCTTTTGGCACGGGCCAACCTCCCCGACGATCGGATTGCCCACCAGCTAAGCGCGGTGCGCCCCCGCCTAGGCACGGATGGCCGGTACCGGCGATCAGGCGGCGAACACATCGGTGTTGAAGCGGTGGCGAGCCTACTGTTGGCGTCTGAGCGGGCCAAGCATGCCCCCAGAAGCACGGCCCCCCCCAAGGTGGACCTGATAGCCCTGCGGCGTGACCTGATAGCGCAGCGGGCGAAAGAAGCGGAAGCGCCCCGGTCCATCACCGACGTGCTGAATCGGCTGGTGTCCCCGCTGGACACGATCAGACCCGGAAGATGAGCACCGAACGGGAAGCGCGCGAAGAGTCCATCCTGCGGATGCTGGCACGCGGCGGTCTGGATACCCGGCAGGTCGCCCGGTTGGAACGCGACCTACAAGCCCTACGCGAAAGCAGGTCCCGCGAGGAAGAATGGTCGCGGTTGACCCGTGCGGATTATCAGCCCGGCTGGAAGCATGCGGACCCGTGGACCTGAAAGGTAGGCCGCCATTTATGATAAATCCTTTTTTACAAAAGCGAACAGTAAGGAAGTCTCGCCGCTTTTTAGATTACTTCACGCTCCACACCTTACCGTTAAGTAACACAGTAACATGGAGCGCCTGTGTATCCTGAGCCGCAGTGCCATGCCACTACCCGGAGCGGCCTGCCGTGTGGGATGCCACCCTTGGTCGCGGAAGATTTTTGTTTTGCTCATCATCCGGACACGAGCGCTGCTGCCCACGATGCACGCCGGAAGGGCGGAAGCCATACCCGTGGTGCGGATACTTCCCCCGCACCTGATGACGTCGACGTGGCATCGTTGCCGGGCCGGATGCACCTGGTTGAGCTGGTCTTACGCCAAACGTTCGAGCAGGCGAATACTCCCGCACGATCACGGGCACTAGCCGCGCTGGTCAGGTTGGCGCACACCATGGACACCGAAGCCGAAGCCGCTGAGATGCAGGAGCAGCTAGCCGAGCTCGTCCGCATGGTCGATCAGCAGGAAAAGGAACGTCATGGCTATTAGCCGCGTGCAAAATTGGAAGCGCCAAATAAGCGCCTTGAGCGCCCGTCTAAGACGCGACCATCGGTGCGGGCGGTGCGGTGCACTGCCGAACCAGCGCGGTGTCCTGGTCGTCCAGTTAGAAGCCCTGAATGCCCTGCAGCGCGATCATGCAGGCAACCTGGTGGAAGCGATCTTTTGCCCCGGTTGTTTGCAGCCGCCGAGGATACTCCTGCCGCACAACGGCAGGTAGCATGCGCGGTCGGGGAAAAATGCGCACTGAGGATTTGCGCCGAAATCAATCGTGGAGGCGTCCCGTGGCCAGGTGGAATCATTCTTGTCCCGTCTGCGGCGCACCCCCGAGGGAGGGCGGTGTGCTGTTCGTCCCCGCCGGGATTTTAGCTTTCCTGGCACGCGATCAGGACGGGTCCGTGTGTGGTGTCCGGTGCGCCAATTGCCAGTTGGCTCCTGCGGTTGTTTTGCCTGACCAGTGACGAGGCCCGTGTCTAGGCTGGACGCATACGCGCTGCTGTTGGCGGTCGATGGTGTGGAAGCGAGCGCACACTCCTTGCTGGCCCGTGTTGTCGAAATCAGGCGGTACTTGGAAGGATGGACCGACCGAGGCACCCACCCGGCGGAGCTGCAGCGGATTGCCGAGGC
>MWVZ01000059.1_pt1 | contig 11892 bp, 4 predicted proteins | sample 1047221 | NCBI WGS metagenome assembly MWVZ01 (sample SAMN06349980, study PRJNA376086) | soil metagenome | isolation source: MS6-5 sample Antarctic (ecotone) soil | place: Antarctica | collected 2015-01-13
ACAACCTATTATCAATTTGTGTTTATCGGTGAATATACATCCCGCTTATATGAAGTAAGAATGTATGACTGGAATGAAAAGCAGGTAATTTATCAAAAGAAAATGTGGGGTGATGTGGATGGCAATATCATCTCTTATTCTTACATCCCACGTTTTAGTGAATTTCACATGATGAAGCCCGTACAGGTAAATAAGAAACAAAAGAAAAATCTTTGTGGCTACGTAATGCTGTTAAAGAAAATGAAACCTGGTAGTGAAACTTCAACCACGCGTTAAACCCCTACCCTCCTCCGTGATTAATTTGGCCCCCTGTCCCCCGAAGGGGAACGTAGATCAAATCAAATTTTAATATTTGCGCTGGGCCTAATTGAAATCTTTGAAAACCCATTTATTAAACCTGTTACTAAAAGTAATGAGTGCTGCACTTGTGCTCAATAACATTAAAGAAAGTACAAGAGTGCGATGCAACAGTCGATGGATGTAGCAATGAAGTTGGGTAAATAAAATAGAAAAAATTATTTTGAAATCTAATTGCATAAAAAAGGTTTCTCCGTCCTAAGTTCCCTTCGGGGGGACAGGGGGTCTCCTCTCTCTCCACCTTTGGTGGAGAGGGCCCGGGGGGAGGTTACTGCGCCAATGAAATTCTTACCTGCAATCCGCCCCTTGTAGTAGTTACCGGAGCAGAAGTAGCAATTTTAGGAATGACTTTATTCTGTTCAAAATAAAATTTAAGATTGATGCGATTATTGAGCACATAATCTATGGTTGGTGATATGCGTACGACTTTTTGACCTGCGGCAGGATAGGCCGTATTCTGATCGAGTTTTGTATTTGCTGTAGCATCGTCCCGAACACTAAAATCAAAACGGAAGGTTATATCATTATCCAGTTGTTTTCCATTTTTGCCAATGCGTAAATTTTGCAAAAAAGGAACTCCCTTTTTACGCCAGTTCAAACCTAAGGTATATTCGGTTGACCTGTTTTCTGCTAATTGATAGTCTACCAAACTCAAACTTAGCTGACGGCTTTTTTTATATTCCACACGTGCAGAAAGCTGGTTTGTAAATGTCATATCTACTTCCAATAATGGGCTGAATTGTTCTGAAATTGTAATGTTTGGAACTAAGAAATAGGGAATGAAATTGCCTGTTTGCGAATCAATAAAAGATGGATAACCCACACGTAACGGATCCTGGAATAATAAGGCTGTATTAAAACTGTTCATGCTAAGGGTGCTATTATAGCCATGCCTGATGGTGAAATTTGTAAATATCTTTTCCAGCCCCGGCAATCTTGTTAAACCATTGTAGGTAATATTCCAGTTTGGTTTTGGTAATAAACCATTAAAAGGGTTAGACTTGATCTTTGGGTTAGAATTTTTTACAAGGGTTATCGATGATGGATCTTTATCTGTGTAAGCAGCAATAAAAGAAGGGATAATTACATCCTGGGCATAACGGCCGTATCCTTTTATATAACCATCAGGGCCTGGCGTTGCACCTGGAATATAAATATTCTTTCCACCTAAACGCTGCGATAACAAAGCACGGTTTGCTTCAAATTGTTTAAAGGTTTCTGATACTTCATTCGGATCAAATTTTTCAAACAAAGTTTGATAAGAAATATAACTGATGCTGAAGCTTCCCATTGCATAAGGATTGTAACGCTGCAGCCCGCTAAAACCCGTTGTATCCTTATAGAGTTCTGAATATTGTTTGTCAAATGTTTTATTGAGTATGAGGTCTATATTCAAATCGCGAAGCGGGGAAACCTGTGCAGTTACAGCCAAATTTTGATTAAACCTTTGTTGTATTAATTGGTTGAATATTGGGTCACGGGTCAGCAAGCCTCTTGATCCCAAACTATTTATGGCACTGGTATCTGGCTGGTAACCCAACACATATTTCCAGCCGGGTGCGTCACTTCTAAAATTCATACCGAGGACTTGCGTACTGTCTAAATAACCCGGCAATAAAGTACCAAGATCTTCTGTATATTGAATGCCTATTCTTTTAACCGATGTAACTAATTGTGTAAAGAAGCGGGGAATTTTTCCAATTTGAGGTAAAGCATTCGGGTCTTTTATTGTTTTACCTGCGGAGTCTTTCGCATTCGTTTTAGGTAATTTTGCTGCAGGATTATCTGTATAAACGCCCCGTAAGAATTTCCATTTGTTGTATAATTGATCCAGGTTAAATTCACCATTTACATTCCTTGTCTGACCAGTCAATAAAGTGTTCCCTAAGCTTTTTGTTAGTAACGAAGCAGCTATCCAATCATACTTGGCTGTATATGTAGCCCGTACGGTTGTCCAATCTAATAACGGCAATTTAGAAGTAGGTAAGGTGTATGAAAAACTGGCGTCGTGATGATAGTGTGTGTTACGGCCACCTTTCCAAAAATTCTTTTGTACCAAATCTTTTTTGCCTTTCGTATCTATGCGGCCAAAAGGTTCATCGATCCGTGCATTATTCACGGCATTAAAATCAAATGTCAATGAACGGGTCAAGTCCCATCGCATGGTATAATAGCGGTCGAAATAGAAAAACTTATCATAAGTTTCGGGCAATTTAAAACCATCACCACCTACATTCCGTGAGCGTAGTGAACTGAACTGTCGAAACACATCTGCTTTTACAGAAACCGTAGGGCGGTAATTAAAATTAAAATCACGGATCAAAGCCAGCCACGGCGACTTTGATTTTATCAGGGTTTTAAGTGGCTCAATAAAACGCTGTGGGGGTGCATAGGTATAACCTACCGCTCCTCTTGTACGCTTAATATCTTCACTTTCGATAATTGGGTTTGTACGTTCCTGGTGGGTGTATGAATAATTGATATCTATGTTTGAAATATCCCAGGGACGTGGTGGTTTATTATTAGTCTTAATCTTTTTTACATTGGTGAAATTGACTGTCTTAATGGTCAGTTCGTCAACAGCATCATTTCTTATCGAATCCCTTTTTTCTTTTGCGCTTTCTTTCAGTTTATCTGCCAATTTAATATCAAGATCATAAGGATCATATTCCGGCGTACTATTGGTTTTACTAATGCCCGCATACACAGGTATTTGTAAGGCAGCTTTTTTTGGAACCAGTTTTCCTAAATCCAAATTAGTACTGGCATCAAACTGGTAAAAGTCTTCCTTGCTGCGTTCGTTCACTCTTTGTTCTAATGTACCAAAACCCCTGCTTCTTGCACTTCCTGTAAAACTAAGATTACCTAAATCGGCAAGCCTTACATCTAACCTACCTAATGCAGCCCACCCACCTCTTTCATCTAATCTTGATAAACGCAGTTCATTAAACCAAACTTCCGTACAGGTTAATTCCTGTTTTACATTTTCTACCGCCAGCAACATTCCTCTAACTTCTCCTAAATTAGGATTGCCAATTATAGCATAGGTTTTTCCATTGGCTAATTGCTGGCTATAATATTTAGAGGGTTGAACACCTTCCCTGTTTCTTCTCATTTTTAAGGCGGTCAGGTCATTCAGGTCAAAATCAAGATTATTTAACTCCGGCCATATTGCTAACGAATCCCTGCTACCAAACGGCGTTAACTTCAATGGAATTTTTATTTCATAATAATTGCTTACAAAATCATTTCCTATTCGAATAATTGCATTAAGATCATTGTCATTTAATAAATAGCCCTGCACCTTTTCTGCGTGAACAAACATTGATAATTTACCATACTTGCGCAGATCCAAATTCAAAGTTTTAAATACTCCCCTGGCATCATCTAATTGAAGATTACAAATTTTTAAACTTAATGCTTGCTCATTTTGAAATAGCTGCACGTTGTTATTGCTGATCTGCTGCTGGCGATCAATGCCCGGAGGTGATGCATATTTTATGGGCTGCCGTTGATCGTTTTCTTCAAGGTTCACAGCCAACACATCTAATTGGGTTCCACTATTAGTAGGTAATGGCAGATAATTACCTGAAGTATCTATTTCATTTGTAAACCTTCTCCACTGATTTCTTACCAGCTCCAATTTAGCTAAACGCATAACAGTTGTATCTTCAAAACCTGTCATAAACATCCGGATAAAACGGATAGATTTGAAATCAGGAATGTTACCCACCTTGGCAGCATATTCTTTTATAGGTATGCGGAAGAGATACCACGTTTCATCTCTTGATGAACCATCTGCCAGCCGTGCTTTGATACGTCTTTTATCTGTAATAAAATTCGAGCCTACCGGCATATTTGGCTTTAACTCTACCCTGTACTGAAAATATTCCTCTGTTTCATTTAATGTATTGTCACGGTTCAATTCTTCCTGGTCTGGATATAAAGTAAATGCATTGGTAAATTGATCATCAGTATTAGCAATAGGAGAATTGCCGTGTGGGTTATTAATGTCTTTATAACGTTCTAAAATACCTGCATTTTTTTGGTCATAAAATTCATCACGATAAGGCTTAAAGTTATCTGCAGAAGGGTCTGTTAATGCTATTTGATATGCCGTTTGGTTAACTACCGCTTGTAATGAATTAAGATAAGGACCAAATTTTCGCTGCTCGCCTGTGTCGGTTAAACCATCAAATCCTACATCCTGAAAAGGGCGGTCGCCGGGATCATTACTAAATGCATTGGTTACTTGTATGGGATTGCGTGGCACCTTGCCCCAGGCACTTTCATCGGTTAACACATTAGGGGTAGATGGTGTAGGCAAGCCATTTTCAAATAAACGGCGGCTATCCCGCAAAACATCTTCAGAAATATTACCCAGGTTAAAATAAAGATCCCCTCCTTTACTAAGTGGCTTACGAATAAATGGATCCTGCATCCAAAATTCAATAAATTCAATATTGCTGGTTTCAAAATCAGTTTGATCAATATTCCGCATAATACCACCCCAGGATTTTGCGGGTTGCACCAGGCGGCCATTGGCATCTATTTTTCCTAACTGTGTCTGAAAATTATAGGGTCCTTTTTCGTTTGGATAATAAGCCACGTCAAAGGTGGTTAATAAGCTTTGACCAATATCCAGAGAACGTTGCGGGAATATTTCATTTTGAAAAACCTGTCTTGTTTCAGGTTTGATTAATTCAGATACATTATTACGTAAAGGATTATTTGAATTTCTTCTTTCCTGCAGAATAGGCTCTATATTATACCATGCAAATTTTGCCCTGTTGTAACCATATTCCAGGTTGTTGGATTGTTCGGCTTCCGGAAAGAGAATTACACCATTTTTATCGGGTGATTTTTGTGGGGTTGATGCAAGTATCCAGCTGATTAATGGAAAGCGAAGGTCAATAGAACTGCGTGTACCTTCAAAATCATCTATATAACTTACACCTTCGCTACCCTTCCCAATTTGTGGAGCATGACCGGGTTTTAAAACCGCAGCTTCGCCATATGCTGCAATAGCAGATGTGGCCTTAGTTGAATAAAAAGGAAGTTTATCTAACCATTTAGAGATACGGGGTACGTCTTTGCGGTAATCAAAGTCAGCGCCAAACATAGTATTCCGTATGGGATCTTCACCATAGGTAGATTTAGTAAAAAAAGGACGTTCTCCTAGCCTTACGACAGTACCTCCAACAGTAAGATTTCTGTTCATTAAATAATCGAGACGCAAGCCTAAATAATTTCTTTGTTGTAAGCCAAAGGTGGCGTTGTTTTCAAATTGCACATTTACCGGTACGCCTGAATTGATAATGGCTTGGTTTACTACTTTAAGCGTTCCTAAATCGTAGTTTATTTCATAATCTATATTTTCCTGCAGCACTTGTCCGCCTGCTGTTACTGTTACCGAGCCGCGTGGAATATTAAAGCCTAACTGGTAATCTGTATTATTTGCAGAACGGGAACGTCCCACTAATTCAAACCGGTTGAGATTAGCAAAAGTTTGCGCAATGGCTTTAATAGTGTCATACAGCGGGTAGTATAAATATTTTCTTTTTGCCGAATCGCTGTTATAAACATATTCAAGGTCACGGCCAAATGGCTCAAGTAATGGGAAAATAATTCGGCTTTGACTAGAGATAACTGTGTAGCCTTCTACATAATCAAACACACCATCTGGTTGCGGATCATTTTGGTTATTTAGCCGGTCAAGATTAACAAGGTTAAGAATGGGAGTACCTTTGAATTCAGGCTTAATATCACTGCTTAAAGGCAAATATCTTTTTTCACCTAAACTTGGTTCTTCATAGATCACATCCAATTTAAAATCCTGGCGCTCCAGTTGTCCGAAACCTACACTATAAACGTTTTTCATCATCAGGTCCCAGATTGGTAAATTAGGGCGCTGTGAAGTGGATTTCAGTAATTTTAGAAAAAGGACTTTTTGTGTATTGCCACTACTATCAGGTGGTATGTCCTGCGAAAACTCACCAACCTGGTAAACTTTGCCATTATAAGTGTATTGATAGGCAATGCCCAATACTTCATCAGGTTGCAGAGGCTGGTTCAAAGAAAGAAAACCAATGCGCTCATTGAAATAATAATCAGTCGGCTGAAGTTTGCGGCCAAATGTTTTTTCAAAATCCTGTACCGGTTGCAAACCTAAACCGATAAGTACGTTTTGTGCCTGCGTAGAATTTCGTGCATTTGGGTTTTGAAGTATGGATGTATACAATCCATTCGCCCTGTTGTCGGGTAAAATGTTTGGATTTCCCGTGGGGCTATAAAATGGATCGCCTTCACCTAAATCCATTAGCCCTACAACGTCCCTTGTATCAATAGTAGCTGTTGTTCTATTAGTAACCCAAACCTCCACTCTTAAAACCTGCACATTGGACCGTACTAACGGCAGATCCTTCATAGCATTATTGTAGTTGTTGCGAAAGTATTGCGACATCAGGAAATGCCGGTTCTCCTCGTATTCATCGGCTTTAAAATTAAAAGATTGGGAAGCTGCACCTCCCTGTAAACCCAATGACTGGCGTTGCGAATTTTGATTGGCTAAAACCGTGGTAACATATAATTTTCCAAACTGCAATTGCGATTTTATTCCAAAAAGTGATTGAGCCCCCGGTATCAACGTTCCCTTAGAAGTGAAGTTTACATTCCCGGCCTGGAATTGTTTTAATATTTCATCATCCTTACCCTGGTAATCAAGCTTTAACTGGTTTTCAAAATCAAAATTGGCAAGCGTATTATAATTTATAGGAAGTTTGATCTTGTCGCCGATATTGGCATCTACCTGCAACTGCGCATTCATATTAAAATCAAAACCTCCTGTACGCCTGGCTCTTTCCGGTAAGGTTGGATTTTTAATATTCTGCCCCTGGTAACCAGCAGAAATATCTACGTAACCACTTGGGCGAATTTCTACTTTTTTGTTACCGGTGATTCGGTTCATCCAATCGGGCGAAAACCCAAAATTGGGTTTTACATTGCGGCGGTTTAAATTGGTTAAAGTGTTAGCTCTTTTACGAAAATATTCAGCTTCATCCTTTTTACTCTGGAGTTCAATAAATTCCTTCATAGTAAAGGTCATAGGCGTACGATAATATCGGTCGCCGATCTTTTCTATGCTGTAGTACTGTTTGGTTACCGGATCATATTCAATATTTCGCTTGATGAAAGAAGTGTCTTTAAGGTCAAATGCATTACGATTGGGATAAGTATATGGATCACCCCTACGATCAGTTATGGGGTATTTTGTTGTATCCTGGAAAAAATGATTGTAATCAGTTGGATTGCCTGCATGCGCCTGCACCTGTAGGTTTACAGTAAATAGTAGGGCGGCCCCTACCAGCGTACGCAGGATATAGGTAGAATTTAAGACCAAGTCGCTCTTCTCACAATTAGTAAATCAATAGTATCAAAGGGTTTGCAATGCTTTCTTTATTAAGGCCTCCACTCCCAATTCAGGATGTTGCTCCAACACTTTTTGAATAGCTCCATCTGCCGCCTGCCTGTTAATGCCTAAAGCAATCAAAGCATTTAACGCATCTGCCTGTAAACTATTGCCTTTCCAAGGTGAAATATTTGAGTCAACCGGGGTCTTTGCCAGCTTATCTCTTAACTCCAACACGATCCGTTCTGCGGTTTTTTTACCAATGCCTTTAATACGTTCCAATTGAGGAGCATTTCCCTGCACAATTGCCCTGCTCAATTCATCTGGTTTCAGGTATGACAACATGATTCGTGCAGTAGATGCCCCCACTCCCGATACGTTTATTAAAAGTAAAAACATTTCCTTTTCAGCTATTTCAGAAAAACCAAAAAGGATATGAGCATCTTCCCTCACAAGTAAGTGAGTTAACAAAAGACCACTCTCCGCATTTTGGATGTTTGAATAAGTATTTAATGTGATCTGTACTTCGTACCCCACTCCCGCTACATCTACTAACACTACGGAAGGTGTTTTTTTTACAAATGCACCTTTTAAAAATGCTATCATGCCTGCGAAAGTAAGGGAAAGAGGGGTCAGTTGACAGATGACAGATGACGGATGGCAGTTAGTCGTTGATAGTGGGTAGTCAACCGTTTTCAGTTTACCGTGTACCGTTACGGTTCAAAAGTTGAAAGTTGAGAATTTACAGTTTAGTTTAATTTAGCGCCGCAATCATTACGGAATCTGGAATCTGGAATCTGGAATCTGGAATCTGGAATCTGGAATCTGGAATCTGGAATCTGGAATCTGGAATCTGGAATCTGGAATCTGGAATCTGGAATCTGGAATCTGGAATCTGAAATTCATAATTTTAATTATGCCGCAAAAAATTACTGCCGCAATTACAGCCGTTGGCGCTTTTGTACCGGAACATAAATTAACCAATGCTGACCTGGAAAAAATAGTTGATACGAATGATGAATGGATTGTAAGCAGGACGGGTGTTTCTGAAAGACGTATATTAAAAGGAGAAGGCCTCGGCACATCTGACATGGGTGCACCGGCCATTAAACAACTTTGCGAAAAAAGAGGAATTAAACCCGAAGAAATTGATTGCGTTATTTGCGCAACTGTAACGCCTGATATGGTGTTTCCCGCTACCGCCAATATTATTTGCGATAAAATAGGTGCAAAAAATGCCTGGGGATTTGACCTGGAGGCTGCTTGCTCCGGTTTCCTTTTTGCATTGACAACAGGTGCTGCATTAATTGAAAGTAAACGTTATAAAAAAGTAGTTGTAGTTGGCGCAGATAAAATGAGTGCCATTACGGATTATACTGACAGGACAACCTGTATTTTATTTGGTGACGCCGCAGCAGCCGTTTTACTTGAGCCCAACGTAGAAGGGTTTGGCGTATTAGATAGCATTTTAAAATCGGATGGCAGCGGCAGGAATTATTTATACATGAAAGCAGGTGGTTCTTTGCGACCACCTTCCGGAGAAACGGTGGCCAACAAAGAACATTTTGTTTACCAGGAAGGACCGGCGGTTTTTAAATTTGCGGTAAAAGGCATGGCTGATGTAAGTGCAGAATTACTGGAAAGAAATAAATTAACCGGTGATGATATTGCCTGGCTGGTACCACACCAGGCCAACAAACGTATTATTGATGCCACCGCCAACCGCATGGGTCTCCCACAAGAAAAAGTAATGTTGAATATTCATAAATATGGCAATACAACGGCGGCCACTATCCCACTTTGTTTGTACGAATGGAAACAGCAATTAAACAAAGGTGATAACCTGGTGTTAGCAGCTTTTGGTGGCGGATTTACCTGGGGGGCAACTTTAGTGAAGTGGGCCTATTAAGGAATTTCTTATTTGTGATTTCTGATTAAAGTTTATAAGTTACGGGTTTACGAGTTAGTTGATTTCTGATTTCCAATTTCTTATTCATAACCTTTTGTAAGTGACCTCCTCCGACATTGCCCAACAACGCCTCATTACCAAAACATTTCTGCGACAAATTTTAAAAGGCCAAATGAGATTGTTGCATGGTTGGGTGCTATGCAGGCGCAAGAATATACTTCCGCAAAATGGGCAATTGGTTTGCGTTTGCATAATATTAATGAGGCTGATATTGACCAGGCATTTAACAATGCAGACATTCTTCGTACACATTTGCTGCGACCCACATGGCATTTCGTAACTCCGGCAGACATCCGTTGGTTACTGACGCTTACTGCTCCGTTACTTCGTTTCAACACCGCATTATCTAATTTGAGTTACGATTCATAAAAGCATTAGCTGCCTTAATTCGCGGAGCGGAACTATCAAAGAGATATTTTTTCAGTCGGGGGCCTGCAACATTAAAAGACTTTTTAACCTGGTCGGGATTAAGTAGTGCGGATGTCAAGTAGGGAATTGGCATGGTTAAATCTCTGTTTATACAGGAAATAATCAACAACGAATACTATTATTTTATGCCATTAGTTTCAATAACTAACAAAGAAATTCAAAACGCTTATTTATTGCCCATTATGATGAATACATCATGGGCTACAAAAACAGAAGTGCAATTTTAGATTTCAGCAGAAAGATCAAACCCGCTCCAAAATTTTTATTCGATCATACCATTATTATTGCAGGCCAAATTATCGGCACATGGCGAAGAATTGTCCATACTAAATCCATTGATCTTGAATTTAATTATTTAAACCCTTGGCTAAAGCATATAAAAAATTTGAGCCTGCAGTTGATCAATTTTCAATATTTACGAATTACCTGTTAGTAAGATTGAAAGAAAAAAGATTCTAGCTCAAAACTAATTTACCGTTATTTTTTGCAAGAATGTTTCAGTGGCGCTTGTAATCCTTACCACGTATACACCTTTGTTTAAGTTGCCTACCAATACTTTTTCATTTTGATTGACCAATATTTGTTTTTTCACAGTTCTTCCGCTTATATCAATTAGCTCCAAAAATAAAGGTCCGCTTGCGGTAGTTGTTACAGTAAAATTGCTTCTCGCAGGATTTGGCGCAAGTGTAAATGAATATGTTTGGCCAAAAACTAATTTTATCACTTTTGATATTTCATAAGAGCCATCAAGATCCACCATTCTCAACCGGTAAAAATTATTTCCTTTCAATGGCTGCGCATCTGTAAACTGGTAGTTACCTATGGAGTTAGAAGTGCCAGCAGCAGTTACAGTTCCAATCTTTTCAAAGCTTCTTCCATTATTTGATCGTTCTACAACAAATTCTTTTGTATTCACTTCTTCACTTGTTTGCCATGCTAACTTAACTGTGTTATCTTCTTTTTTTGCCGTGAAAGTTATCAGGTTCAATGGTAAAATTGTTGCATCAAAAGCAAATCGTGTAAACACGGGGTAGTGATCTGATGTAGTGGAACCATAATTACTAACTAGGCTGCTTACATCAGTAAGAATACTGGCAGAAGAACTCATATAATTTTGATTGAACTCATTAGATACTATTACATGATCAATTACATCATTGTAGCTAACAGTAGACCTTTTCCCGGCTAAGCTTAATGGTAATGTTAAAGCCGGAAAATCTGCATTATCAGTAGTAAAAGCATCCCATGATGTTGTAGTAAAGCCGGCGGTAATAGATTGATCTAAATCATCATTATAATCACCAAGAATTATAATATTTTCTGAAGCATAAGCAGGGGTTTCCAGTAAAGCATGTAATTCATCTGCACCTGCTTTTCTGCGATTGTAAGATGCTGTAGTAGGAGAGGTATTTGCCTTTGCATGCAATAATATAAACCTGACATTTTTTGTAATGCCATCTAACGTTACATCTGCGCTCATCATAAACGGATAGCGGCCACTTGCCCAATTATTATAAGAGGTGGTACTTACATCAGCACAAGTATTAATACCTGCACTTAATAAAGCTGTTGTACTAACATTTGTAAAAACAGAAGTTTTATATACAAATGCCAGTTTTTGAGCCTCTGCAAGTGCACTCGGGGGATTAACACAGGTATTAGTATGTGACCCAAAATTGCTAATTACATATGCATAACCCGGCATCTGACTAACTAAAGCAGCTAAAGC
>MWVZ01000060.1_pt1 | contig 11863 bp, 12 predicted proteins | sample 1047221 | NCBI WGS metagenome assembly MWVZ01 (sample SAMN06349980, study PRJNA376086) | soil metagenome | isolation source: MS6-5 sample Antarctic (ecotone) soil | place: Antarctica | collected 2015-01-13
TCAGGCGCAATCTGCGGCGTAAAACCGTCCAGATTCAAACGGGTCATTCCGCCGGCGTCGGAAAACGCTTCCATCGCTGCGCGTTTTTGTTCGCGGATCCGAAAGAAGATTATTCCGACGATTATTCCCGCGAGAACTGAAAGTCCAAGCCCGCCGACAATGGCTAAAGTTGTTGCGACGAATAATTCCGACAAACCTCTCACTAAAGCGCGTTCGGCGCGTTTCAACAAAAACGGATCTTCGCCTAGCCATTGCACGTTTTTCTCATATTTAATTTGGTCGAACAAATCAATTGCAGCCGATTCATCGCTCGTGTCAAAGACAAACGCATTATAGTTTCCGATGCGACGGTAAAAAATCGGCTGATTTTGAGATGATTCCGCAATTTTTTGTTTGATTTTTTCGTCCGCGTCAATCGAAGCCTGCGGCGTTGTAAATTCGACGAGCAGCAACTTTCCCTGTCCGTAAGCGGCGGTAACGGCTTCTGTGCCGCTTTCAAAATTTATCAATTTAAGAACATCACGCTCACCTAAAGCATTTCGCAAATCCGTTTGATTTAGGATGTAAACCGCACGGCTTTGTGTATTTTCCCAGTCGGGAAGATGCTTAATTAAAACGGGAATGCCGTCGCTGTCGGAAACCTCCTGACTCTTAATCGGCGGCGCGGAACCTTCTTGCGCGTAACTGCCGCCCGCCACCGGCAAAATAACACAAATCAAAAGCAAAAACTTTATGAACCAAGTCTTTTTCATCCTTATAACTTATCTCCGCTTGGAAATTTATCCGAATTTTTTTGAATTTTAATAGTAGCATCGTTTGAAGATTATCTGTAATTAGTAACGAATTGATACACATTTAATCTGTGTTTGAGATGCGTCTACCAATATACGCTTTGGTTTAAATCCAAACTTTGATGAAGTGCGAATACAAAAGTATGTCCGGGAAAATGCAACAAAACTGCTTGAAAAACGTGAATTAATTGTGATTATTACTAGAAAATTTTGTGGCACGGTAATTGATGATTAGGCTAAAAAGTGAGGGGGAATTTGAAAATGACAACAACTACAGAAACTTTAGAATATCCGATTTGGCAGGAAGCAGCCGAAACCGAAAAATCTAATCCGGGTTTTATCAAGACGGAAGCGAAAATTGATGTAAGTTCAGCGAAGGATTTCGAACTTACCCAAGCTGCCGCTAAAGGAAATATGATGGCGTTTGAGGAAGTTTATAACCGTCATCATCGCCGAGTTTATTCGATTTGTTTGCGGATGTTGCAAAATGCAACCGAAGCTGAAGACTTAACCCAAGACGTTTTTATTCAACTCCATCGCAAGATTGGCAGTTTTCGCGGCGATTCGGCTTTCACGACGTGGCTTCATAGAATGACGGTTAACCAGGTTTTGATGCATTTTCGTAAACGCAATGTTAAGTTTGAAAAAACCACCGAAGAAGGTGAAACACCGGTTCAAATAGTCGGCGGAACTGAAAATCCGCGAAAGATGCCGGTAGTTGATAAAATTGCTATCGAGGACGCAATTGATAAATTACCGAACGGTTATAGAAATGTCTTTGTTCTGCACGATGTCGAAGGTTACGAACACGAGGAAGTAGCCAGAATATTAGGTTGTTCGGTCGGAACTTCAAAATCGCAACTGCATAAAGCGCGTTTGAAATTGCGGAAGCTTCTTCAAAAGAAAGCGCCGCCGAGATTATTCGGAATTCAATAATTCATAAAATTTTATAAAAAACAAAAACGGCTTTTCATACTTGAGAAGCCGTTTTTGTTTGGAAATTTATTTGACTCTTTTTAAATTCATTTCAAAAAATTTCATCCAGGTTTTGCCGTCGTCTCGGGACATTTCGCCCGTTTCAATCCAAGTATTGTTTTCAATTTTAATGTCATAACGAATCGCACCGTTCGGAATTTGAAAGCCCCATTGCCAACTTCCGCCGACCGCTTTTAATTCCTGTTCGCCGTTCATTCCGTTCGCCAGATACGTGCGAAAGTCGTAGTTTTTTGTTTTTGTATTCGGCGAAAGAACCGCTAAAGTTTCGTGAACAATCACGCCTTCTTTATTCTTAAAATTTCCCTCGACGAGCAGCGCCAACCCGTCGAGCTTTCTTTGCACCGTTTCCGTTCCCGTAAAAGTTTCCTTTCCTTTCTCGTGCATAATCCAGCCCGAACCACTCCACTGACCGATTAACCCGTCAAGTTTTTTCATCTCGGCGCGTTTGGCTTCCGCTGATTCCTGCGGCTGCATATTCTTACCGCCTTGCGCGGCGGCGAAAAGAACGCTTGAAAGCGTTAAGATAAAAGCGAACAAGATATCTTTTTTCATATTTACTAAAAAATCTCCCTGACAAAATTTAAGCTGATTGTAAGCGAGTTTTCCGTCCGCGTCTTGTAAATTTGCGACACTTCGGAAAAGTTACTTGACGAGTTTGCCGTGTTCGATGCGTTTGACCTTTTCGGCGAACGAATTCGGCGAGCGTCCCGTCAGCATCGAAAATTCGTGCGTCAGATGCGCTTGGTCGGTAAAACCCATTTCGGCGGCGCGGCTCGCCCAATTCATCTCCCATTCCTCTACTATACTGACTGCCGTCGCCCGAATCCGCCGCGCCCGCGCAAATTGTTTTGGCGATAAACCCGCGCTCTTCTTAAAACGCCTTTCCAATTGCCTGGTGCTTAAATGAACTGCTTTGGCAATTTCAGAAATTTTTACTTTTCCCTGACTTGCTTCAACGATTTTTACGGCTTCGGCGATTTTATCGTCGGTTTCGGCGCGTGTTATTTCAAGCGATTTTATTTGCGCTTCATAAATTTTTATCGCTTCTTCAAAGTTCCGGCAATAAATAAGTTTTTCGAGCAGCCCACGGGTTATGTGCAAAAAATTCTTTGATTCATTTAACGGTTGAGATTGAATTTCCGACGGATTAACACGCAAAATTTTCGCGCAAGCCGCCGGCGAAAATCTCATTCCCCAATAAACGTCATTCGCAAAAACTTTTGTTCTCACCGTTTTGAGGCTCAGGTCATTAACGAAAAGCAGATTGACATCGGCGTTTTCGTTGCCGTAATAAAAAAGCGAGATACAACCATCGGGGAAAACTTCGTGAACAATCGGCTCGTGATTTTCACCTTGTGCCAGAAATTCCCAGAAAGATAAAACGAGATGTGAGACTTCCGGTGACGCGGGGATTTCGCGGTAAAACATCAAAGCGTTTGACATAAATTTTTATTGATTAATCGGTTGCGTCTGACCGCCGACCGGGGCGAACGGCAAAAAGTTTACTTCAAACCACGCGCTCGCCCGCGAGAAAAATTCTCGAAACACCCAGTAGCTTTCGCCTTCGTAGCGGCGACGATTTGCCGTGATGCCGATACTGTCAACGCCTAAATTACTGCACAAATAAATCGCCCGTGTTTGATGAAATTCCTGTGTAACGACAATCGCCTTTTGCACCTCAAAAATTTCCTTCGCCCGAAAACAAGTGTCGTAAGTTCTCCTGCCGGCGAAATCCAAAACAACATCGCTTGCGGGAACACCGAGTTTGACGGCGGTCGCTTTCATAGCGGTCGGCTCGTTATAATTTTCATTTTGGTTGTCACCGCTCATCAAAATTTTTTTCACGCGTCCGGCTCGATAAAGCTCGACGGCGGTAATTATACGGTCATAAAGCGCGTGCGAAGGCTCGCCGTTTTCCCAAACCTTTGCGCCAAAAACGATTGCAGTGCGCGGCGGATTTTCAAAGGGAATTTCCGTTATTGACGATTGGATTTTACCGGCGGCTTGCGATTGAAGGCGGGCATTGATGAAATAAATTGATAAAAGCCCGATTAAGCCGGCGGAGAGAAAACCAAAAACGATTCGTAAAAGCCATTTCATATAAAAAACTCCGTCGAACGAAAAATAGCTGGCAACTTAAAATTATAAGCTACCAGCTATTTTAATCATACAGCAGTGAATTGCAACGATTTAGAATTTATCAACTAACTCCGTAATGCCGCAGCGCGGACAAGTTAAAGTTCGGTGAGCTTCATCCGCCCATTTTGCAAGCGCGAGATTTGAAAAACTCGGCTGTTTGCTTTCCGCTTCACCTTCGCGCATCAACCGTGAGATTTTATCTATTTTATCTTTAGACGAATCATCTAATTGTTTGAATTCACGTTCACACGGTTTACAAATCCAACCGAAACCGTCGTTATAAAAATCGTTCAATTCAATTTTTTCCATAAAATAAAAGATAAAAATCGGCTGACAGTCAGCGGTAATCATATTGAATAACTATCTAATATGATTACCACGCGTAACCGCCAACCGCTTTGTGCTTACCGCCGACTCATTAAGACCGACGCACCGGACGACCCGGCGATGACTGCGGCAAAGAAATAAGTTTAACGGGAACGGTCATCGTTCTGCCGCTACGGAAGACTTCAACCCGAATCGTATCGCCGATTTGTTTTTTATCGAGAAAACGGTAAAGGTCGTCTAAATCGCTCATCTTTTCGCCATCAATGGTCGTGATAATATCGCCTAAAACCACATCGCCGTCAGCTCCTTGCGAAAGTCCGCGAATACCTGCGGTTTGCGCCGCGCCGCCGGGCAGAGATTGTCGGACGAGCAATCCGCCTTCAACCGGAAGCCTAACACCTTGTTCGCGCAGTTGGGAAATACCGATAAGACTCGCGCCGAGTTTCGGACGGCGAACTTCACCGAATTGAAGCAGTTGCGGAATAACACGTTTAGCAATATTGACGGGAATGGCAAATCCGACACCGACCGAACCGCCGGAGCGCGACAAAATCTGCGAATTGATACCAATCATTTTGCCGTATTTATCAAGCAACGGCCCGCCGGAATTGCCCGGATTAATTGACGCATCGGTTTGAATCGCGCCTTCAATCGGACGGTCGTTCCGCGCTCGAATGGGACGCTGAAGACCGGAAATCACGCCGGTCGTTAAAGTTCTGTCAAGCCCGAACGGATTGCCGATTGCCAGAACTTTTTGTCCGACATTCAACCGGTCCGAATCGCCGAGCGGAATGGCGGTCAACCCTTCGCGCGGCGGTTCAATTTTGATAACGGCTAAATCCGTGTCCGGGTCACTGCCGACAAAGGTTGCCGGATAAACTTTGTCACCGCCGAAACTGACCGTTAATTTTGACGCGCCTTCGACCACGTGATTATTCGTCAGGATATGACCTTGCGCGTCAATCACCGAACCCGAACCGTTGCCGCTTTCACGATCAAATTCTTCGCCGTAATAATTTTCCATTCGCGCACTCGTCGTGATAAAAGCCACGCCGGGCGATAAAGTTTTATAAACCTCAATACTATTCTGTTCGTCGCTGACCGCTGACGCATCGGAAATTCCTTGCGGAACGTTTTCCGCTAACGCAACATTTGTGTTATCACGAAGTTGCCAAGCGTTGCCAAAATTGCTCAGACAAGCCATTGTTCCGACGGCGATGAACGCCGATGCCAAAGCGAGAAATAGAATCTGCCTGGCTGTTAATTGATAAATTGCTTTTCTTGTCATAATCGTTTTACTTCCATCCAAATAAAATTTTGATTCTTTGATGCCGAACTTTTGAAAGTGCGTTGCGTCACTTGAATACGAAAAAAGACCGTCGCTTGTTTCAAACTGAATAAAAACAAGCTGCTGCGAGCTTTGTAAAAAAATGTAAAGAGCTGAGTTAATTGAAAAAAGCGAAAAAGGCGGGCGACCAAACAGCAAAATCATTGACAAAAGATTCTTGGGATAAATCCGAAAGCGAAAAGTCGGGTCACGAAGCCCAGCCGTAAAATTCTGCTCAGAGTCAAAGCTCGGATGATTGTTTTCAACAATTTGGACAACGGTTCAAGATGCAATAACGTCAAAAGTTCGGCATTCAAGAGAAAGTTTTTGAACCCAAATTAAAAACGAAAAGGATGGAAAGAGAGATGAAAAAATTATTTAACTTTAAATTTTTGGTGGCGATTTTAGCGGCATTTTTTGTCTTCGGAACGATTGACGGTATGGCGCAGAGACGCAAACCGGTAATTCGTCGCGCACCCGTTAAGAGAAGTGTGGTGGTTAGCCGACCGACGGTTAAATTATACACGGTTCAGAGCGGAGAAAGATTTCGCGTTCGGATGGAGGAAACCATCAATTCAAAAACGGCGCGGGTCGGCGATAGATTTACCACCAGAGTCACCGAACCTGTTTATTCAAGCACAGGCGTTATCGTCATTCCAACGGGAAGCACCGTTACGGGGCGTATTAATTCGGTCAAAGCGGCAAAAAAAGGCGGTGACCCAGGTTCTATTGACGTGAGTTTTGTAGAAGTTAAATTGCCGAACGGAACGCGCCGCGCAATTAACGGTTCCTTGACGGATTTGGACACGAAAAAAGCGAAAAGTGATAACGAAGGCACGGCTTCGGGCGATGACAGAAAAAATGACAAAATTATCTTCATCGGCGGCGGCGCCGCGGGCGGCGCGATTTTAGGCGGAGCAGTCGGCGGCGGCAAAGGCGCGTTAATCGGAGGCATTCTCGGCGCGGGCGCGGGACTTCTCGGTGAAAGATTAACCAAAGGGGAAGACGCTGAAGTCAGATCGGGAACCGAATTCGGCGTTTATCTGAATCAATCCATTTCCCTGCCGAAATTTAATGAAATCAATCCTTAGTCAGTAGTCGGTGGTCGGTGGTCAGTTGTCAGTAGCCGGTAGTCAGTAGTAAGAAAATTGAGCGTTGACAAATAATGGAAATTTATCCATCTTTGTCAACGCTCAATTTTAGTTTCGCTGAACAAAACTGACTACTGACAACTGACTACCGGCTACTGATTACTGACTACCAATTTCCTCAAGCCGTTTGCCTATTTTTTCGATCAACCAATTCGGCGTTGACGCGCCCGCCGTTAAACCGACTTTTTCTACGCCGCGCAAATCTTCCGGGTTAATTTCATCTTCTGTTTCAATCAAAAAACTCTTTCCGCATTGTTCTTGGCAAACGGCAAGCAATTTACGGCTGTTTGAAGAATGCCGTCCGCCGATAATATAAAACACATCAACTTCGCCCGCGAGTGCGCGAGCCGCGTCCTGCCGGTCGCGCGTCGCCGAGCAAATCGTATTAACAATTTGCGTTTCGCCGTCAGCTTTCGCTTTGACGGCTTCCGCGACATCGTAAAAATTTTGCAGTTTAATTGTTGTCTGCGAAACGACCAGCGGATTTTTAAGGCGCGGCAAAGCGGCGACTTCCTCCACATCACGAACGATAAATGAATGTTCCGGCGCGTAACCGAAAACGCCAATCATTTCCGGATGGTCGGGATTTCCGACGACGATGACGTGGCGGTTTTGAGCTGCGGCGCGTGACGCGAGCTTCTGGACTTTCGTCACAAACGGGCAAGTTGCGTCAACGACTTTCGACGCTTTTTCCCGCAACTCGGCTTCGACTTGCGGCGTAACGCCGTGAGCGCGAATGACGGCAGTTTCGCCGCGCTTGATTTGCACCGGCGCGTTAATGGTCGAAACGCCGTGCGTCGCCAGCCGCTCCATTTCCTGGTCGTTGTGAATCAGCGGTCCGAGCGTGCGAACCGTATCGCCTTCCTGCAGCGCTTCTTCAACCATCTCGACGGCGCGTTCGACACCGAAACAAAATCCGTATTCGTCGGCTATTAAAACTTGCATAAATTCCTTCCGGCTAATCAGCCAAGAAAATCATAACAAAATTAGTTGGCATTTGTCAGTTAATAGTTGTTTAAGAAGATATGAATTAATAGGGCTTATTCAAAGTAGGAAAAAATTGTGAATGTTTATTCCCAATCTACATCTCTCATCGCTTATCTGTCAGTTATCATCTATTCCGAGGGAAAATCAGACAACGATTCGGAATAGATGACAGATGACAGATGACAGATAAATCTTCTCGAGTTCCTACTTTGAATAAGCCCTATATGAATTAACGAATCGGCTCGCGCAGAATAGCTTCCGCCGTCGCCCGCGCAATCGCGGCGGCTTTGGCGTTTGAATCTTTTAAGTGAGCGACTTGCATCAACGCTTCACCGGTTCTCGAAAGCAGACGAACCAAATCACCTTCTTCCGCTTTGGTCTGAAAAACCAAATCGCTCCAATTCATTCCGTCCGCCCAGCGTTCGGCGGTGGCGGCGGCTGAGAAATTCATTTCCGGCGCAGGCTCAACGCCGTTTTTCCATTCGACGTTGGAGACATTGAAAATAATATCTTCAAATTTTGTCAGCACGTCTAAAATCTCTTCGGATAAATAGAGTTCGCCGTAATTTCTATCCGAATCAGCCGCGAGTGCCGCCATCAAACCGGCGACTTGTTTGGTTTGGAGTTTCTCAAAAAGCCCGTGCCGCAACGCTTCGCCGACCAGCAGCGGTCGGTCAACGCGCAAATCCGCCAACCATTTTCCGCGTTCCGTAACTTTTTGCGACGGAAAATCAAGGTAGCCGAAATGATGCAGAACTTTGGCGCGATGCTCGAAGGGCAGCCAGATTTCGCTTTTCAAATAATCAATGTCGCGCGTCGTCTTCTCCAGAAATTCGGCATCGTCCCAACATTCCCACAAAAAACTCGCCGCGCCGCGCTGCGCTTCTTCGCTCAAGTTTTCGGGAAAAAACCGTTCGATTAAAGAATTGATCGTTTCAACCGCTTCGTCCGCCGCGTCTTTTTTTAAACTTAACTTCTGCTCGTCGAGCGGCGGATTCTCGCCCGCGTGAATTTCGTCAAAAGCCTGTTGAACGGACGCTTCTTTTATCGGGTAATTTTTTTCATAAACGCGGTTGACGTGCGACAGGGCAAAGGTTGTGCCTTCGCCGTCCTCGCGCATCGCCGAAATTTTTTCGCCGTGAACGCTGATAACTAAAAAGAAACGCCTGCCGCTTTTGCCTCTCGAAACAATTCTGCCTGAAACAACCGCTTCTTTCAGCCATTCGCGGCGAACATCGCGGCGCGTGTCGGGAAGTTTTTCCTGAAGGCGAAGGCGAACATTGGTCAGACGCTCAAAACCGCGCACGTCTTCGAGGTGAAAATTAAATTCGCTTTTTTCGAGTTTGCCGCGCAGATTTTGCAAACGCTTTTCGCTTTGTTTTTCTAATTTAAAAATTGTTCGCGTCGTTTCACGAAACGCGAAACTTTTCTCGGCAATATCGCGCACCTGAGCGAAGCCGCCGAAAGCGTCCAGTAAATTGAGAAGGCTCGTGTATGTTGCGCGAAATTTGCTTTGCAGTTCATCGGGCGGAGATTTCAAAAGCTGCGCAATCTTCGGCGGATTCTGAAAATTCGACGGCGCAAGCACGACAAAACCGACGTTATCTTTACCGCGTCTGCCTGCGCGACCGGTCATTTGCTGCAATTCGCTCGCCTGCAGCGAACGCCAACCGTCGTTGCCGCGCGTGTCGGCGTTTGAGACGACAACCGTTCGCGCCGGGAAATCAACCCCGGCGGCAACCGTCGAAGTCGCAAAAATCGCGTTCAGCAAACCTTTCGCCATCATTTTTTCAACCAGCAGTTTCCACGCCGGAATATGTCCGGCGTGATGCGCGGCGATGCCGCCCTGCAGCAGAATTTTACGGTGTTTGTGAGATTTTATTTCCGGGTATTGAGCGAGAAATTCCTGATAAACTTCAAAACGTCCGGCTTGTTTCTCCGCGTCAATCTTTTGCGATTTGTCGAGCGCAACTTCCGTCGCGGCTTCGTCGCAGCGGCGGCGCGTCGGCATAAAGACAATCGCCGGCAGAAGATTGTAGGAACGAAGCGTCGTGATAAGTTTCGGCGGCGGAATTTCAGGCAGCTTAAATTTCAAATTATTTGTCCTCTATTAACTTTTCATTGCCAAATCATGTCTTTAGTAAATATTTTATTATTCTTTTTCTTCCAAACGGTCGGTTTCAAACTCGTCGCCGAATAGACGGCTGACCGGCGTTTGCGGCGGCGGTAGAGATTCTTGATGTTCGTTTAAGTTTTTCTGTAATTTTGCCACTGCTTCGGCGGCGCGTTCAAAATCATCACGCGCCAATTTCAAAGTCAATTTGCCGTCCTTGTTCGGCAATTCGCTCAATTTTGTAAAACTTTCAAGACGGATCTCAATTTTCGCGCCGCGCTTTAGAACTCCTTTGCGAAATTTTACGTCTAAAATTTCATCGAGCGCGATGCGCGATTCTTTCACGCCGCTTTTGATGATGCCGAAAAGTTTGCCTTCGTATTCCAGCACGATGCCCGCCGCGCTGAATTTCCCGACACCGGCAATCTGCGTGAAATTGTCGTCTATCTTGAACGGAACGCTGATGAAATTTGTCTTAGACATTTTTAGACGTTATAAATCCTGCGCTCTGGTTTCCTCTTCCTCCGGATGAATTGCGAGTTCGTCCATTTTTTCCTTTTCGCTGACATAATTAAAAGCCGCTAAAGCGAGCGTTGCGAGCGCAACGCCGATGCCGTAGTAAAGCGTGTCGAGCGCGTTTTCCCCCTGTAGAAGTTTTTGCAGAAATTTGACCGACATCAACGGGATAATCACGAAACTGAAATTGGCTTTGAGTTCATTTAGATTTCTGACGAGCATCCAATCAGGCACTTTGAGTTCGCCGATGAAAAGTTCGTAAAGACTGACCGAAATAACCAGCAAAGCAGTTCCGACGAGAATGATGTCTAAACAATCGAACAACGCAATCAGCGCGAAATCGTCTTTGACTTCATTTAAGGCGATGGCAATCACCGTTTTGACGGTTTTATACACTCCCAAAACGTATGCCGTCAGCGAACAGACGAGCAAAACGAGAACGCCGATGTAAGCCACATAGCGCGATTTTTCAATCAACCATTTCATTTTTTCTCAAGCAATCAGCTGAATTTCTCGGTCTATTTTTCCAATACTTTTTTCTTGAAAGCCGGCGCGACAATCGAATTATCAAAAACATTATACGCCGCCGTAAGTCCTTCGGGAAACGGCGCGTCTTCGGCAATCGCCAACTCGTCGCTCAGATATTTTTCAACTTCCGAAACGATTTTGTTTAATTCTTCCTGTCGAGCGATTTTTTCCTCTTTCAAAAATCGCTCGTAACGAGCAATGGGATCGTTATTTTTCGCCCAAAATTCGATTTCGCCTTCGGGAACATAAGATTGATTGTCGTGTTCGGCGTGTCCTTTGCGGCGATAAGTGTGCGCTTCGATTAAAACCGAACCGCTGCCGCGTCTTGCATATTCGACGGCTTCCTTCATTACTTCATAACAAGCAACGATGTCGTTTCCGTCAACCGACAAACCTTTTATTCCGTAGCCGACCGCTTTGTCAACGAAATTGGCGGCAGCGGTTTGCAGTCTGGTCGGAGTCGAATAAGCGTAACCGTTGTTTTCAATAATCGTAATCAGCGGCAATTTTTGGACGGCGGCAAAATTCACGCCTTCGTGAAAAGTTCCCGTCGAAGTCGTGCCGTCGCCGACGTATGCCACTGCCACACGGTTTTCTTTTTTCATTCGCGCGGCGATTAAAATGCCGGTCATTACGGGAATCATATCGCCCAAGTGAGAAATCGGACCGACGAATCCTTTCTCCAAATCGGCAAAGTGAAACTGTACGTCGGCAGCGCGTGAAGGCGCGTTCGCCCGTCCTAAATACTGCGCGAAAATCGTGCGCGGAAGAATTCCTTTAACGAAACAGGCGCCGATGTCGCGTATCAGAGGCGCGATAAAATCTTGATTTTCTAGGGCGAAAGCCGTCCCGACCGCCGTTGCTTCCTGCCCGAGACTTGTAAAAACGCCGCCTGTTAATTTTGATTGCCGCTTGAGCGTAACAGTTTTACCGTCAAACATTCTGGTCATTTTTACAAAGCGATACATTTCCAAAAGTTCGTTTTATG
>MWVZ01000062.1_pt1 | contig 11777 bp, 10 predicted proteins | sample 1047221 | NCBI WGS metagenome assembly MWVZ01 (sample SAMN06349980, study PRJNA376086) | soil metagenome | isolation source: MS6-5 sample Antarctic (ecotone) soil | place: Antarctica | collected 2015-01-13
GTTGTACTGGTGTCTGAATTTGTATTCTGTATGTTAGGGGTTGAGAATTCTACAATGGAACTATCAAGAATCAATGTATTGGCGGATGCATATGATTGATGCAGGCCGAACACTGCTTCATTAAGGCTAAGGTGTTCTACATTCTCAGCATAGTATAGGCCATTGTGTTTATTATCTATGGTTACATTTACTTCCCGTAGATTAAAATTATCCGCCGTTATGTAAAGATCATAACCAGCAGTATTTATAGAGTCACGGAATTCTTTTTTTGAGGAATCAACGATGGGTGCCTTAACCGTATTCATAAAAAAACTAACACTATCAGCATAAAAATTATTGATTTCAAATAGTAACCTGTCGGGTTGAAATTTATTTAATGTTGCATCAAGATTTTTTATACGGGTCACAAAACTATTCCCTGCACGATCATCATTAAACCGCATACCAACATTGTCAAAAACCAACCTGTCTAATGTTAACTTTAAAGCAGCGGTATCGGGATTAACTTTAGTAGTGGGTTTATTTCCTGTGAATGCATTCATTACGAATTGAAAATTAAATGCAGTATCCGATTCTTTGCGTGTTATGTTTAACAGGATATTTTTGAAGAGGATTTTTTTAATATCAGTATTGCCCCTGATCAATTTAAACATGTCTACATTAACAGTAAGTTGTTCTCCATAAATGAGGGTGTCTTTATTCTGATCTTCTATATAAACATTTTTTATTTCGATCCAGGTTGGAAGTTTATAATCCACCGCACCAATGACAACTTTAGTTTTTAATTTATCCGTGAGGTAAGATTGAACCTGGTTTTTAACTACTTTTTTACCAAAAGGGATAGAAACAAAAAAGATGGAAGCACAAACTAATAATACTACTATACCAAGTATGTAGAGTATGATGCGTGTGAATCTTTTTAAGTTACTATTTTGTGCCATTGATAAACCTTCCCTAATTAGTAGTGATAAGCAACAACCCTATGGTTATATTGTTCCTTACCTATAGAAAGATTTATGCCTTTCTGCAACCTTTACCTGATAAGGGGTGTAAATGATTGATACAGACCAATGTAGAATAAATTCCCCATTAATTAAAATCTAATGTTACCCAAGCTTTGCAAGACACTTGTTTATATCTGCTCCAGGGCCGAGCACTCCTGAGAAAATATCACCCATTTTTGTTATTCTTTTTAAAGCATTATGTATGGTGAAATCGCCAGGGCTTAACCCGGGTTTTACTTCTTTCCATAACAAGGGCATAGACACTGTTGCACCTATGCGTGGCCGTAAGCTATATACTGAGGCTATGGTTTGACCTTTCCTGTTTTGTAAGTAATCAAGGTACATATGTTTATTGCCTCTTTTTTTCAGGTTGCGTTCAAGGGTTGTAAAATCGGGTAATTGCTCACTAACCATCATGCATAAAATATGGGCAAAATCTTTTACCTGTTCATAAGAGAATTTTTTATTCATAGGGACATAGATATGCAAACCACTTGCGCCGGAAGTTTTACAATAACTTTTTGCGCCAGCTTTATCAAGTACCTCTTTAAAATGTAATGCAGCTTCTATTACCTGGCCGAATGTATTTTTATCAGAGGGGTCTATATCGATAATTAAATAATCGGGGTTTGCCGTTTTAGCTATCGTTGAATGCCACGGGTTCAATTCTATACACCCGAGGTTATTTAAGTATGCAAGTGTTGCCTTATCATTACAAATAATATAATCTATCAATTTATTTGATGATTCAGAATGTACTTCAAAACTTTTTACCCATGAAGGGGCATTTTCTCCGGCATCCTTATGAAAAAAACCTGTGTCTTTTATTCCTCCCGGGTTTCTTTTTAATGATTCCGGGCGGTTTTTTATGTATGGTAAAATAAAGTCTGCAATAGATTGATAATAATCTATAACCATCCCTTTTGTTATGTTATCCTCCGGGAAATAAATTTTTGATCTGTTACTAATGGCTACCTGTATTTTCCCAAATGCTAAAACAGAAGTTTCTTTTTCAGAATTCAATGAAGGTTTTTTAGCAGTCCTGGATGCCGGTTTTATTTTTGTTGTTTTTTTTGTAATAGGTTTTATTGGTTTTATATTTTTCATTTCTACATCTTTTAGGTTTTTATCATCTCTCAATTTCATAAAAACGGGATGCCTTAATTTTTCATCTTTAGTCCATTCAGTAAATTTTACTTCGCAAAACAGTTTAGGCTCTACCCAGGTAACCCCTTGTATACTTACATGGTTTTTAAAGGGAGAAGAATTGCGTATAAGTGGTTGTAATAAGTCAAAAATTTCTTTTAGTTTTATTTCATTATAACCTGACCCCGCATTACCGATATATTTTAAAACGGAGCCATCTTTTATTCCTAAAACCAATGAGCCAAAATAATTCCTTGCTCCGGCAGGTTTTGTATATCCGGCAATAATCACATCGGCTGTTTTATTATTTTTTATTTTAAGCCATTCATTTGTTCGCTTGCCAGGGAAGTATAAGCTATCAGCTTTTTTGGCCATAATGCCTTCCAGGTTCTTTTGAGATGATAGATTAAAAAAATCTACACCTGTACCTGTAATATGATCGGAATATTTGATGACATCATTTTTGCCTATGAGTTTTTGCAGCAATTTTTTTCTTTCGAGCAATGGTTGATTATGAAGAAGCTTTTCGTTTAGAGATAACAGGTCAAAAACATAAAAGTGTAACGGATGGTGTGTGTGATTCACATAGTCCTGTATCATTTGAAAATCGGGGTGGCCTTCTTCATTTAATACTACAATCTCACCATCAAGGGTAGCTTGTTGCTTTATTTTTTTTAAAGCTTCTACTATCACGGGATATGCATTTAAAAAACTATTTCCATTACGGGAGTAGAGCTCCGTTTTTTTTTGGCCCGTTTCTGCAATCGCCCGGTAACCGTCCCATTTAATTTCAAATAACCAATCATCACTATCAAATGGATCTGATGATTCCTTTGCAAGCATTGGTTTAATAGGGTTTGCTACTTTTCTACTTTCCCCGCCAGGGATTTTATAGATTTTTTTTTTACTAAAGGAATGGGTGCAGACGGTTTTTCTTTTACGTTTTCCTTTTTTGGTTTTTTATTTTCAGCAAGCCATTTATTTATAGGGGAGTTTTTTGGCGTTTCCTGTTCACTATCATATGCATCCACAGCAAATTCATCCCGGTGCTTAATTAGCAACCATGTGTTTTCTTCTTTGCCTTTTAAATTAACCAGGGCAAACTCGCCTTTTAATTTTTTTCCTTTTAATGTTACTTTAAGATTGCCTGCTTTTAGGCCGGCCTTTAATGCTTTTATGCTTGAAGGCCCGTCCTTAGCGTCAATAGCTGTGTACGTTCCTTTATCCCATATTTCCACAATGCCTGCTCCATAACCCGAGGGAATAATACCTTCAAAATCTTTATAGTCGTATGGATGATCTTCAACCATCATGGCAAGGCGCTTATCTGAAGGATTCATGGAAGGGCCTTTGGGTACTGCCCAGCTTTTTAAAACGCCATCAAGTTCCAGCCTGAAATCATAATGCAAACGTGAAGCTTTGTGTCGTTGTATAACAAAGGATAATTGAGTAGCAGATTTACTTTTACCAGCAATTGGTTCCGGAGATTCTTTAAAATTTCTTTTTTGTTTATATTTTGAAAGGCTCATCAGGAAGCTTTTTTCCGTTTGTTAGTAGATAAGCTTGCTTTTAATTGTTCCATGAGATCAGTAGCCTTACTATGTACTACTTTCATTTGGGGGACTTTCGTTTTTACCCCTTTTGCTTTCGCATTGATCACTTTTAATAATTCAGCAGTATACGTATCCTTGTATTTGGATATATCGAATTTACCACTTAACTGGTTGATAAGGGTAGTGGCCATTTTTAATTCACCTGGTTTTACATCTGTTTTATTAGGAAGGTTTAATTCCGCGGTATCCCTGATCTCCTCTGAAAAACGGATACGGTTTAGAATGATCACATCATCCTGTGATCTTAATATTGCAAGGCTTTCTTTATTACGCATTACAAAACTTGCAATACCTACTTTATTTGTCTTTAATAATGCTTCGCGAAGTAATGCGTATGGTCTCACTCCGGACTTATCAGGTGCAAGGTAATAGGGGGTTTCATAATACACGCTGTTTATTTCACCGGCATCAACGAATTCAGATATCTCAATTACTTTGGTTTTGATTGCATTTGCCTTTTCAAAATCCTTGTCATCCAATATCACATATTTACTACCGATCAGATACCCTTTTACAATACTCTCCCATTTCACTTCCTTACCGGTTTTTTCATTTATTCGCTGGAATTTGATGTTGCTATGATCTTTCTTATCAAGCATGTCAAGATCAAGATTACTTGATTCGGTAGCGCTGTATAATTTTACGGGTATATTCACCAGGCCAAAACCAATTGCGCCCGTCCATAATGGTCTCATAACATAAAAGTTTATGCAGCATATTTTAATTGTAACTGCAGGTTCTTTAATATTTTTTTATAAAGCTCGTTATCCACTTCGGGAGTAATCCCATTGGGTTCTCTAAGGATTGACCATTCCTGATCTTCATTAAAGGATAAAGTAAATGCATAATTGCCTTCCATTTCAACAGGATATATAGTGCCTATAAAAAGTTCTTCAGGATATAATTTTACCTCTACCGGTGCACCCCCGTAGTTTACATTCATTTCTATTGTTTCCATTGCCTTTTTTTTAATTTTTTTTAATTTTTTTCTAAAATCTTCATTATAATTTTTTCATCCGGGGTAAGGTCTGCTATGTTATCGTTAACTGATATTTCATCAAGTTCATTAAAGTATTTTTGTATTTCCCGGCTTTCATATAAGGATATGATAAGTGGGTGCACATAATATTTTTTACACACCGTTCTTGTATTTCCTAATTGCGTTGCAACTTTATCTAAAGCTTCTATAATATTTTTCTTTACTGCAGTGTCTGTTTCCGCAATCCCCGCCCCCTTGAATGCTAAGAATGCATTAACTGTGCCAGCCCATGTACGGAAATCTTTTGCAGTAAAATCCAGGCCGCTCAATTCTTTTATATATTCATTTACCATCCCTGAATCAATTGATTTCCGGTCATTATTCTCATCATAGTATTGAAACAATTCCTTTCCGGGTATTTCCCTGGATTTTAGTACGATAGACGCAAGCTTTTTGTTTTTTATACTGATGTCATGCTGCACCCCTTTCTTTCCTTTAAATGTAAATTTCAGTTGCTGCCCTTTTACTTCTACGTGTTTATCTTTTAAAGTTGTGAGCCCAAAGGAACCATACAATTTTTCATACACATTATTGCCTACACGTATGTTTGTCCTTTGCATCAGGCTCACCACGGTTGCCATGATCTTTTTTAGAGGAAGGCCTTGTAATGCAAGATCCTTTTCAAGTTGTAACCGGATTTGTGGCAGTACTTTACCAAACTGCAACATCCTGTGAAACTTGGTATGATTGCGTAAACTGTTCCAATGTGGATGATAGCGGTATTGTTTTCTATTTTTTATGTCCTGGCCTGTTGCCTGCAGGTGCCCGTTGTGAAGAGAGCATATCCAGACATTCTCCCAGGCTGGTGGAAGAACAAGTTTTTTTATGCGCAACAGTTCCTCTTCATCTTCTACCTTTTTATCTTCTATAAAATAGCTGAAAACTTTACCCGTTTTTTTTCTGAAAATTCCCGGTGCGGTGTCTGCTACATAAATAAGATCAACAGCATTTGCAGTTTTAACGGGGTCATTAATAATTTTACTCAGTTTGGCTTTACTTATCTTTTCTATTACATTATTGGCATTTTTCATATGATTATCCGTTTACAATTTCTCCGCCATTAGGGTGTAGTACTTGTCCGGTGAAATAAGAACCATCGGATGAGGCAAGGAATAAATAACATGGGGCAACTTCAACAGGTTCCCCTGCACGTTTCATGGGCACATCACTTCCATGTTGGGCAACTTTTTTAGGATCGAAGGTGGCAGGTATCAATGGTGTCCAAATTGGGCCCGGGGCTACTGCATTGACCCTCACCCCTTTCTCAACGAGATTGGCGGAAAGGCTCCTGGTAAAACTTATTATGGCACCTTTGGTAGCAGCATAATCTATTAATGTTGCACTTCCCCGATAAGCAGTTACAGAAGCTGTATTAATAATGCTGCTACCTCTTTTCAAATAGGTTAGTGCAGCTTTAGATAACCAGAAGAATGAAAAAATATTGGTAGAGAACGTCTTTAAAAGTTGTTCGGATGTGATTTCACCAAGGGTTTTGCTTTCAAATTGAATAGCAGCATTGTTTACTAATACATCGAGCTGGCCATATTCTTTTATAAGCTTAGATATGATCTTTTTACAAAAAGCCTCCTTACTTATATCCCCTGGTATAAGCAGACATTTTTGTTTGTAGGTATTCTCAATTACAGCTTTTGTTTCCTGGGCATCCGCATCTTCACTTAAATAAGAAATAGCAACATCGGCTCCTTCTTTAGCAAATAGGATGGCAACGGCCCGGCCTATACCACTGTCTCCCCCGGTAATTATTGCAACTTTATTCTTTAGTTTTCCGGAACCCAAAATTTTCGGATTATCATAGACAGGAGCAGGTGTCATTTTATTTTCAATGCCTGGTAGATTTTGTTTTTGTGGTTTCCTGATCTTTTTTTTTGGTTGTGTTTTTTGCATCTAAATTTTTTTTAAACATCTGATTGTACCTATAGAAAGTTTTATGCCTTCAATCGCAAACCCTGTAGTAGTGGTAGTTTTAGGCAAAAAGTTTTGTTAAGGCTACTCATGATGAGGAATTACTTCTACAAAGCCAGATAAAAAGATTTGAAAATCAAGCAAAAAAAATTGGTATATACTTTGAATTTTTATAAATGCTAATCTCATTGAAAAAAATTAAAACATAACACATGCAATACGGCTACCCAGATGAAAATTTAGTATTCCTGAAAGAAAAAATAAAAGATATCAGGATCGCTTTATTTAAGGCAGAGATAAACTCTGAGTTACAATTACCTAACAATATTATTCAAACCCTTAAAGTTGAGGATGATGGTACGATATGGTTTTTTACTTCCTGCAGTGGTGAACATGCCCAAAGTATCGACAAATCGTTTTATGCATATCTTGATTATTATAAAAAAGGTACAGAATGCCGATTACAACTTAGTGGAAGAGCAAGCATTGTAGAAGATGACGGTGAAGCTTTCCTTACCATTAGCAATTATTCCAAAAGTACGGTAAGCAGGATCGTTCTTGTAAAAATGAAAATAATGCAGGCAGAATATTTTGAAACAAAGGATCAGCAAAAAGTTTCCTGGAAAGAAAAAGTGAAAGGTGCTTTCACGCAACTATTCTTTAACCCTTCGCACAGGGTGTACGATTTTTCTTGATTACTCTATATATAAGGCGAAAGAAACAACAGGCGAAACAACAAAAAGTGGAAATAAAAATATCCCTTCATAATGGAGGGGTTTTTTTATGCATTGCCTTGTCCTGAAAAATATATTTTCCCAGGCAAAATCACATATAATGGTCATTTACCCTTAAAAGAAAGTATGGCATCTTTTGAAAACCTGCTAAGTATAAGCTGGCCACTGATGGCAGCCCGTTCTTTTAATAAAGTGTCCCAGTGTGCAGTGCCCGTCCAGAATATTTTTTTAAGTTCTGCCATGGCAGCAGGATTTGAGTGCGCAAGATTATGAGATAATTTTTCCACTGCCTCATCCAGATTTTCCATAGATTCATGAACTTCTGCAAACAGGCCTTTCTTTTTTGCCCATTCACTGTTTCGCCAACTTGTGGCATCTATGGCCAGGGCACTAAATGCAGACGCACCAATCTTGCGCTCCACAGCAGGGCCTACTACAAACGGCCCTATTCCTACGGCCAACTCACTTAATTTAATATCTGCCCTATCAATAGCTATTGCATAATCTGAAGCAGCAGCAATGCCAACACCGCCTCCCACACATCTGCCTTGTATCCTAGCAATGATCAATTTTGGGCATTTTCGCATAGCATTGATAAGATTTGCAAATCCACTAAAAAATACCTGGCCTTCCTTTTCTGATGTTATATTTAAGAGTTCATCAAAGCTTGCCCCTGCGCAGAATGTTTTATCTCCTGCACTTTTAATTATAATCACCCTTGTTTCATCATGGGTTCCGGCAAAATGTATTTCCTGGGACAGTTCTTCCAATATCTTTCCCGGCAAAGAATTACTCTGTGGATGATAAAATTCTATGGTAGTTATTCCATTGTGTGTTTCTGATTGAACAGAACCCTCCAGTAATTGCTTTAACATAAAAATTCAGGGTTTATTTTTCATTTGAACCATCGTAAGAATTGTACCTACACCGGTTGCTTCATCTTTGTCATCAAATATTTCAACGTACCATTTTACAATTCCTTTCGGAATATCCTGGCCTGTAATAAACGGTACATCAGGGTTTTTATCTTTTAGTTCCTGTGCAATCTTTTCCTTGCATGTAAAACGGATATAAATGGAGGTCCCGGCATATATAGGTTTTGTAAAGCGTAGTTCATCTATACCATAATTCAATAAAACAGGATTTTTTTCAAAGCTGTCAACAAATAAACCTGCTGCTGCACTCATAATGAAGTAACCATGTGCCACCTGCTGCTCAAACATCGTCCCCGCAAAATCGGTTGTTGTCAGATGAGCATAAAAATTATCGCCACTTAAATCGGCAAATGCATCAATATCTTCAGAAGTAATCAGTCTCTTTTTAGTGGTAATCTGATCCCCAATGTTTAATTCTTCAAAATATTTTTTAAAAGGGTGAGTAACACTCTCTATGCCTTTCGCATCCGGTTGAAACACATTACTTATAGCAGTGATCATAGTTGGTGAACCCTGTATTGCAGTACGTTGCAGGTAATGCCTTACGCCTCTTAGTCCTCCCATTTCTTCTCCTCCGCCTGCCCTGCCCGGCCCTCCATGCACCAACAGTGGGAGGGGAGAGCCATGCCCCGTACTTTCCTTTGCACATTCTTCGTTCAGAACCAATATTCTTCCATGATGTGTTGCAGCACCAAGAACATAATGCTTTGCAATTTTCGGATCTGCAGTTACAATTGAGGAGACAAGGCTTCCTTTTCCTTTTTTACTTAGTTCTATGGCATCCTCTATAGTTTTATACGGCATGATGGTACTAACAGGTCCGAATGCTTCAATATTGTGAGGCTCAGGGGATTCAAAAGGCGTATTATTAAGCAATAATAATGGGCTTATAAATGCACCGCGATTCGCATCCGCATCAATAACCTGCACACTGTCAAGTGAACCATATAAGATTTGAGATGAAGCCAATAGTTTTTGAACCTGTGCCCTAACTTCCTGTCGCTGTCCCTGCCCTGCAAGTGATCCCATCCTTACTTTATCATTCAATGGATTTCCAATGGTTGTTTTATCAAGTTCTGTATTGATGTTTTTCCACACGTCTTCCATTTTATTCTCAGGAACAAAGATGCGCCGGATGGCTGTACATTTTTGCCCTGCCTTAACGGTCATTTCCTTACGCACTTCTTTAATAAATAAATCCCATTCCGGTTTCCCCGGCACAACATCAGGCCCAAGTACAATACAATTCAAAGAATCCGCTTCCATATTAAAAGGAACGCTTTCTGACAATATCGCCGGATGAGATTTTAATTTTAAACCCGTAGCCGCAGAACCGGTAAAAGTTACCACGTCTTGTGAATGTACAAAGTTTAGCATATTGCCTGCACTGCCACAGATTAATTGAAGGGCTCCTTCTGGTAAGATTTTACTGGCAATGATTTCCCTTACTACGGATTCAGTTAAAAAGCAGGTAACTGTTGCAGGCTTCACAATGGCAGGCATCCCAGCTAATAAGTTAACAGCAATTTTTTCCAGCATTCCCCAAACAGGAAAATTGTATGCATTGATATGAATGGCCACACCTTCCTTAGGCACAAGTATATGATGTCCCATAAAGGTCTTTCCTTTACTTAATGCTATGGGTTCCCCATCCATAGTAAAAGTTTCATCGGGTAGTTTTCTCCTTAGTGATGCATTGGAAAATAAATTCCCGATGCCTCCTTCTATATCTATCCAACTATCTATTCTTGTGGCTCCGGTTAGTGTACTTACAGCATAAAATTTTTCTTTCTTTTCCATAAGGTGCAGTGCAAGTGCCCGAAGCATTCTTCCTCTTTCCTGGAAGGTCATTTTGCGCAAAGCCGGATTTCCTTTTTCCCTGGCATATGTCAACATACTTTCCAAATCCAAACCTTCCGTTGTGGCTGTATTAATTTCTTCACCCGTTACAGCATTGAATAATAGTTGCCCGTCCCCATCTCCGTTGATCCATTTTCCCGTTATATAGTTTCCTAGTTTGTTCATTTTTATTTATTTATAAAACCAAGGCAAAGCAATGAAAAGAAATTGATATTTTTATCTTCTTTTATAAGGTTTAAAATATACATATGAAAAGAATATTCTTCAGCTTTCTTGTATTAACACTTTGTCAGTCTACCTGCAAAACTACCAATAACGATTGTGCAGGCAAGATGATCGAAGATTGTATATGCACCCAGCAATATGATCCGGTTTGTGGTTGTGATAATAAAACATATGGCAATGCCTGTACAGCTAATTGCGCCGGCATCAAAACATGGACTAAAGGGGAATGCAAATAGCTTTGCAGGGGTTTGAAAGTAATCATATTGCGAAGGGGAAACGTACGCCTGATTTCAACACATTCATATTTATCAGCCAAACCTGTTGAACTGTTTCAAATGATGATGTACATGTTTATAATGTAGTATTACCCACTCTTCAAAATCCAATGGCCCGAAGACAGGGTGAACTGTTTTTTTTAAAGGATCATTTTCAAAATAATAAAAGAAATTATCTGCTGCTTTTTTTAAATATGCTATTGCTAATTCAAGGGAGGGACTTCTGAGAGGAAGTGGTTCTTCTCCCAGCACAGTGATAGGCGCCCTGGTATTTTCCCTGAATTCTTTTTCACTAAATAGAAATTCTTTATACTTAGGAAGATGCTCTTCGGGTGTTACAAGATCGAATTTTAATTTTTCTGTAGAGACATTGAAGAAGTCGGCTACATGTTCTATCATCTGCTGTACGTTCATTTTACCCCAATTAGCAGTTGTTTCAGCATCAAGACCGTATAATAAATTAAGGTCGTTTTTGAGAAATGCAACTTTATCCATGTGGGTCATTGCAGATAATTTTTCCAAAAATTAATTCATTTTAGCAGTTACAGACAGACGGGAATCAATTTCCTTGCATAATGCCTGGAAGATGTCATCAACACCTCCCTCACCTTTTACCATTACAACTTTACCAAACTGGTTATAATGATCCGCCACTGCTGCAGTTTTATTATGGTATTCATTGATCCTTGCCCGGATGACCTGTTCATTATTATCATCGCTTCTGCCACTGGTTTCACCTCTCTTTACAAGTCGTTTTACCAACTCCTCCCCACTCACATCAAGGGCAAGCATTATAACAATGGGTGCTTTTTTCAACTCCAGTAATTTATCAAGTGATTCGGCCTGGGTTGAGGTCCTTGGAAAGCCATCAAACAAAAAACCTTTAGCCTGTAGGTTTTCGTCGAGAGCAGAGCTTATCATACCTACTACCACCTCATCAGGAACGAGTTGCCCATGATCCATAAAATTTTTTGCTTCCAGGCCAAGTGCTGTTTTGCGGGAAATCTCCGAGCGAAGCAAGTC
>MWVZ01000063.1_pt1 | contig 11723 bp, 9 predicted proteins | sample 1047221 | NCBI WGS metagenome assembly MWVZ01 (sample SAMN06349980, study PRJNA376086) | soil metagenome | isolation source: MS6-5 sample Antarctic (ecotone) soil | place: Antarctica | collected 2015-01-13
GCAATTCCGCTTCAACGATGATATGTAGGCCGCGCCCGGAAGGGGAGAGTTCTGCATAAGAATCAAGCGCCTCGACTATCGCCAAGGCTTCCTGCGACAGCTCGCCACTTTCCCCAAAACAGTCGTCCAGGTCTATCCCGCAGAAGGGGTCGCTCTCGGTGAACACGAAACCCAAGCCGCTATAGCCGCCGCGCTCAAAGGCCGCTAGAGCCTCTTGAAAGCTTCCCCACGTTGCCGGGTCGGTTACGCTCGCTAGGCGGCCATTGTGGGCGCTATAGGGCTGCTTAGCGGCCTTCCCGTTGGGTCTAGGGGTTGCGCGCCAGACTATCCACCTGGGCCGCTCTCGGAGTGCTTGCGGTATCTGAATAAACTGTAATAGTTTGCCATTGTCGCGAGTGTTGGCTATAGTCTGCTTGAACATCTGGTTACTCCATTCCTTATGTTTGCTTTGCGGCTCGCAAAGAATGTCGTGGAAAAGGCTGAGGCTCATCAATTCTCAGCCTTTTCCGTTGTTTAGGGTCTACCCGTCGCCCCTCGGTTACGGGTTGTTTTTGTTATGCTGATTGACCAAGAGGGCCAGCAATAACCCCTGCTCGCTCCCGCCTTTGCCCGCTAGCTCGGCTAGGTTCTCGCGGGCTGTTGGGCTTAGGTTTTGCATCGCCAGGTTGCTCGCGAATTCCTCTAGGCCGCGCAGCGTGGGCGGCCTGGCTGGCTTTTGTTTTTTGCTCATTATTCCCTCTAGTGCCAAGAGCGTAAGAGCCTACCGGTTGGTCCCCGGCGGGCCCTTTTCTTTATAGGGTGATGCGTTCCGGCGATTCAAGGCCGCGTCGGAAGATGATTCGGGCGGCGGTGCTGATGTTTGTGTCGAGCCGGCGCGCCAGCTCTTCAGCCTGCGCTTTCTCTTCAGCCGGGAGCCGGAACGCAATAACCGCCCGGTCTGCGTCAGGCTTGTGGGTGAGTGTTCGGGTCTTCATTTTTGCGCCCTCCTTGGCGAGTAGGGAATAAAAAAGCGCAGCTCGGGAGTGCTCCCGGCCACGCTTTGACAAACTGTGCTTTTCCGTTATAATGACACAGATACGGCGCTCGCAACGGCGCTGTTTCGTCTCTGGAGACGCACACCGTGGCCGGGAAGCTTTTGGTGTGCGTCTCTTGCTATTGTCTAGTGATTGTACACCAGGTTCTCCCTTTTGCGCAAGTAAGAGGGAAGCGCAAAGCGGCCCCTGCAAAAAGGACATAGGCTAGCTTCTTTCATCGGTCTATCATCCGCTTCCACCAGGGCCGCGCCGGTGGCTCTGTGGGGCTTGCTGTGGCCTGCTGCGATGCTTTCCCATCCTGTAGGGCTTGACAGGTCGCTTCTGCGCTTGCAGCGCGTTCTAGTGCGTCGCGTTCCCGCTGTTGGCTTTCCGTCAACTGTCCTCTTAGATAGTCCCTCTCCTCTCGTGTCGCCTCTAGCTCCCCTTCATAGCGGGCCAGCGTAGCAGTAAGGCGAGTGACCAGGGCGCCGCCGGCGTGGGGCTGTTCCTCTATCTCTGGCAAGTCGGCACGCGCGCCACTGTCCAGAGCCGCGCCTATCGCGTCATAGCTGGCGAGCTCGCCTCGCATCCTGGCAACAAGGGCCAGCACCTTAACATCATCCTCGCCAAAGTTGCGTACCTGCCCCGCTGGCGGGGTAGCACCGGGTGATAGGAAAGTGTTAAACTCGTTGCACCAGCTTCTAACCGTTTGGGGCGTCACACCGAAAGCGCTCGCCATATCTCCAACTGTTGCCACGTTTTCCCTCGCTTTGCGCTGCTACATCTTGGCCGGGGTGATTAGTACTAATTAGCTCTAATTGCCTCAATAAACATGCATACGTGCCTGTACCTCCCCTGCCAGCCTGCCTGTTGCCCTTAGCTCCATTTAGGGGTGATTAGTAGCATATAGGCCCAACTAGGTCAGAAGGGGAGCAGGATGCATACATGCATGTTTTACTGCTTCCCTGCTTGTCCTGGGCGGGGCCAGCCGCTCCCCACTTTGGCGGCCTGCTCTTTCGCCTTGTACGCTTCCACCGTTGCCCGTAGCGCGCCCGCCGGTAGGGTCGTAAGCAGGTCAATAGCGGCTCGGACTAGCTCGCTATCATTGCAGGGTAGGGGCTTTTCGTCATCAAGTGACAAGTCAGCTACCAAACGCTTAATGGCGCGTTCCTGGCAAGGGAGAATGTAAAAGCCTCGATGCTTTACCCGCTCCCGGCTCGGCTTGGGCTTGGGCGGCTTGGCTGTGGGCGGCTCCACTTCTAACCGTACCGGCTCCAACAGCACCGGGGCGCTCTGTGGCCTGGTGGAGCCTATAGGGGGTATAGGGTGCTTCCTGGGCGTGACGGCCGTCTGGCGGGCTGTGGGCGGCTCTGGCGGGCCTTCCGGCTGCACATAGGCCAGTGTTGCGCCTGCCTGTACCGTTGCTCCCTCTCGCACCGTTAGCGCTCGCACCTTCCCGGCAATAGGCGAGACTATGCCGCGCCTCATGTTTCCCGCTCCAACGGTTGCCAGAGTATCCCCGGCATTGACCATCTGGCCCGGACGTACCCACCAGCTAGTAACCTGGGCCGCGTCTAGTGTCTTGGGGAGTGTAATAGCCTGGGCCGTGGCCTGTATTCTATCTAGGGCTGTCGCCTGCATGATTGCCGCCTTTCTCTCTCGGAAAACAAAAAAGCTCACAGTTGATGCTGTGAGCAAGTGCGTTGCGGTCTGACAATCTATTAGGCTTGGGCTATAATCGCCTTAGCCGGTAGGTGCAACGTCCCTTGCTCTACTGGTAGGCCCGTCGGATGTTGTCAGCATCTAGGCGGGCCGCTTCTGTTTAGTCTACTACATTATTCATCATCCGACAATGGCCTCTTTGTTGGTCGCTGGCTTAGTATGCGTCTTTCCCGCGCCTTGCGGGTCTGCCTGTATGCTCTTTGCTTGCAAGCGTTGGAGCAGTAGCGCCGGGGCTGTCCAGCGCCTCTGTGAGCCTGTATAGGCTGCTTGCACGTCTGGCATTTGCCCATGTTACCCCTTCAAAAAGCGTTACGTTATCCATTGTACAACATGGGCCGCTTGGCTGGCAAGAATATCATACCGTGGCCCGCTGCTTTTAGGGCTTGACATTGCGGGTTGTTCTCAATCCAAGCTTGTCGCTCATCTTCTGTTAGGCCGCCGGGCAAGATAATCACGCCGCTCACGTAATCCCCCACGCTAGCCGCCTGCTCCAAGCTCTCTAGTCGCTTCTGCACCTCTCGCTTACTCATACTGTCCCTCGCTCCCTGGCGCTCCCTGTTGACCGCGTGGCTTGCTGCCATAGGTGTTCTGTATGTAGCGCTCCACTACCTCGCTTGCGCTCGCTGGCGGCTCGCTGGGCGGCTCGTGTGGCTTCCCGTAGGTTGCCCGTATGTAGTCCTGCACCGCTTTCCCTGCATCCGGCTTGCTCATTTTTTCCTACCCCTCATAGCGGCTTCAAGTGCCTCTAGTCGTTCCTGCACGTCCTCTACCTCTACCCACTTTGTAGCCTGCTCATAGATACCCTGGGCGGCTCGGAGCCTCACACTAGGGGCCGCGTCTGTGTCGCCCATGATGCTAACCATCACGGAAACCGCTGCTGTCGCCGCTTGTTGGATGTTGCTAGCGGCCTGCTCCACGACTTGCCGCCGCGCCTGTTGGTACTGTTGCCGAAAATCCTCTTGCTGCAACCATCTATAGACGGTTACAGGATTGACGCGGGCCGACGCCGCCGCTTGCTCTACTGTGGAGCCTGCCAAGAGCGTAGCAAGGGCTTGGGCCTGTTTGCCTGTTAGGTTTTCGGGCATTTCCCTTGCATCCTCTTTCATTTTCGCGCCTTTTCCGTTCGTCTGTGGACCAGGCGCGCCTTTAGCGCCATATCTACCAAACTGCTATTAGGGGTCGGGGCCATAGGGATGTCATGGTCAATTGTTAGCCGTTGCCCGCCTAGCCAACCAGTTGTCACAGCGGTTAGGTCTACCCCCTGCGATTGTAGCTCTTGCTTCAATCGGTAGGCCTGCTGCTGTCGGTTCGCATCTGGGCCGGGCGGCTCTGTGCCCGGTGCGTAATACTGCAAGCCGGGGGCTACTTGCTGCGCTAGGTCGCTAAAGGCTTTCCGGGCCGCGCCTGCTCTATCGTAGGCCGCTAGTATGTCGTTCACAGCAGCAGCAAGCGCCTCGCCTGCCTGCTCACGGGTTGCAAGCAGGTCGGAAAGTGCTAGCGTTGCGTCTTTGGCGTGGCCGGCAAGCTCCCTGACGGTCTGCTTATGGGCCGCTGCAAGCTCGGCCTGGGCCTGCTCTCTTTCTAGCTCGCTTAGACGCGCTGTGACCGCCTGTAGCGCGTCTGAAAGGGCTTTGCGCCTCGAACCCGCTACGGTGATACGTTCAAGGGCTTCTGTGTCGCCTGCTTCCAGGTCGCTTTGGGCCTCGGCCTTTTCAGCCTCCATCGCTCTTACGGAAGTTCGGAAAGTGCCGACGCGCTGCCGTAGTATGTTGATTGATTCTATCCGGCTCGGCTGCTGTTTTTTTGCTGTCATGTTGCTTTCCCCCTGTTTGGCTTTTGCTTCCAACGGTCAAAGTTGCGGCTGTCTTGCGTGGCCCGAATTAGGCCGAAAACAGGGCCGCGGACCTATTCAATGGTCGATGACGATATGGAGACATATCGGTACCCATTTTCCATTTTTACCTCTACAGGCAAAGATTCTTGCAGCCTACCAAGCCACCGCCGCGCCCGTTCTATTTGGCGGGGGATTGCACCTAGCTCGCTATCAGCCTCTAGCAATTTCCTCTCGGCTTGCCTGTATTTTGCCAGTGTTTCCCGCGCTCGCTCCCGAATCTTGTCGGGGTGGTGATTGCGTTTGCGGGCTGCGATATACCATAGGTGCCGAAACCTATCGGCTATGTGCGAAAGTTTGCGTAACGCGCCACGTCCGTAGGTCGAAAACGCTTGCGCGAGTATCTCTAGCCGCGCCCGCCAGTCCTGCGCCAGCTCGTATATTTTCGCCGTTCCCGCCTCTATAGCCGTCACAATGCCGAAAGTTGCAAGCTCCGCTAGTTTTGGGCCTGCTGTGTTACGGTGAATCCCTGCCGTATCTGCCACCTCGCCTATAGACAACGGGCCGCGTCTGTGGAGAGCATCAATAGCCAGGGCCGCGCCCTTGCCCCAGGTAACGCGGTTTTCGTCTAGCCGCGCCCCGTAAGCAAACGGGTCTAGTGAAGCAATCTTGTCCAGAATACTGGGATTCTGTGGGGTAAATTGTTCTGCACAATAGGGAGACACTAGGCTATAACCACGTTGGTGTTTGCCCCCCCCCACCGTGGTAATAGCTGGTGTCTCCCTATTGTGCAGAAGGTCTGGGAGCCTGTAACAGGCCGCGTCTAGGCCGTTATCGGGCCTCTCCCGCTCCAACATTCCAGCCGCCACAAGATGCCAGAGGGCGCGGGCCGCTGTTTCGTGACCTATCCCGGCTCGCTCGGCAAGTTGCCGGCATGATGCACTTACCACTGTTTCCCCGGCCTCTTTTGCGATTGCTAGCATGGCCCGGAAAACGGTTTGAAGCATCGCCGCGCTCGAACCTTTAGCCTCGCGGCCTCTGTCCCTCACGGCCTGGGCGCGACGGTAGCTGTCGCGGGCTAGGGTTTTCCAATTGATAGCGTTAGCGGCTCGCTCCGCTCGGCCTAGCGCCTGGGCTGCTTGCCGGGGTGCTTGGTAGTAGTTCAAACACGTCGCAATCGCTTTGGCTACTGTCTCCGGGCCGGTGCGTTCCCACTTGGGCCTATACAGGCCGGATTGCCGAAAGAGGTTATCAACCTGGGCCGCATTGCCACCAGTCCAGAAAGCGAGCAGCGAGCAGAGGGCTAAATCGGCCTCGCTTCGGCTTGGGTAGTCGCTCCAATCGCCGCGCCATAAGGTCGTAAATTTGTGACCATTAGCCGCGTTACTGGCAAGCTCCAATAGGTCACCATCCGTGACGCTCCCTGGGGCCGCTAGCGGGCCGCGAGAGGGTAGCAAGGGGGTAGGGCTAGGCGAGAGGATATAGGCCGCGTGGAACGCTTCTAGCGCCTCTTGGCGGGGCTGCGGTTCGTGGGGCGTTCCCTCTAGGCGCTGGCCCGTGAAAGTGAAGTATCGCCCCGCGCTGTACGCTTCGATACCGCCGCGCCTGTTGCCGCCTGGGGGCAATTCCGCTTCAACGATGATATGTAGGCCGCGCCCGGAAGGGGAGAGTTCTGCATAAGAATCAAGCGCCTCGACTATCGCCAAGGCTTCCTGCGACAGCTCGCCACTTTCCCCAAAACAGTCGTCCAGGTCTATCCCGCAGAAGGGGTCGCTCTCGGTGAACACGAAACCCAAGCCGCTATAGCCGCCGCGCTCAAAGGCCGCTAGAGCCTCTTGAAAGCTTCCCCACGTTGCCGGGTCGGTTACGCTCGCTAGGCGGCCATTGTGGGCGCTATAGGGCTGCTTAGCGGCCTTCCCGTTGGGTCTAGGGGTTGCGCGCCAGACTATCCACCTGGGCCGCTCTCGGAGTGCTTGCGGTATCTGAATAAACTGTAATAGTTTGCCATTGTCGCGAGTGTTGGCTATAGTCTGCTTGAACATCTGGTTACTCCATTCCTTATGTTTGCTTTGCGGCTCGCAAAGAATGTCGTGGAAAAGGCTGAGGCTCATCAATTCTCAGCCTTTTCCGTTGTTTAGGGTCTACCCGTCGCCCCTCGGTTACGGGTTGTTTTTGTTATGCTGATTGACCAAGAGGGCCAGCAATAACCCCTGCTCGCTCCCGCCTTTGCCCGCTAGCTCGGCTAGGTTCTCGCGGGCTGTTGGGCTTAGGTTTTGCATCGCCAGGTTGCTCGCGAATTCCTCTAGGCCGCGCAGCGTGGGCGGCCTGGCTGGCTTTTGTTTTTTGCTCATTATTCCCTCTAGTGCCAAGAGCGTAAGAGCCTACCGGTTGGTCCCCGGCGGGCCCTTTTCTTTATAGGGTGATGCGTTCCGGCGATTCAAGGCCGCGTCGGAAGATGATTCGGGCGGCGGTGCTGATGTTTGTGTCGAGCCGGCGCGCCAGCTCTTCAGCCTGCGCTTTCTCTTCAGCCGGGAGCCGGAACGCAATAACCGCCCGGTCTGCGTCAGGCTTGTGGGTGAGTGTTCGGGTCTTCATTTTTGCGCCCTCCTTGGCGAGTAGGGAATAAAAAAGCGCAGCTCGGGAGTGCTCCCGGCCACGCTTTGACAAACTGTGCTTTTCCGTTATAATGACACAGATACGGCGCTCGCAACGGCGCTGTTTCGTCTCTGGAGACGCACACCGTGGCCGGGAAGCTTTTGGTGTGCGTCTCTTGCTATTGTCTAGTGATTGTACACCAGGTTCTCCCTTTTGCGCAAGTAAGAGGGAAGCGCAAAGCGGCCCCTGCAAAAAGGACATAGGCTAGCTTCTTTCATCGGTCTATCATCCGCTTCCACCAGGGCCGCGCCGGTGGCTCTGTGGGGCTTGCTGTGGCCTGCTGCGATGCTTTCCCATCCTGTAGGGCTTGACAGGTCGCTTCTGCGCTTGCAGCGCGTTCTAGTGCGTCGCGTTCCCGCTGTTGGCTTTCCGTCAACTGTCCTCTTAGATAGTCCCTCTCCTCTCGTGTCGCCTCTAGCTCCCCTTCATAGCGGGCCAGCGTAGCAGTAAGGCGAGTGACCAGGGCGCCGCCGGCGTGGGGCTGTTCCTCTATCTCTGGCAAGTCGGCACGCGCGCCACTGTCCAGAGCCGCGCCTATCGCGTCATAGCTGGCGAGCTCGCCTCGCATCCTGGCAACAAGGGCCAGCACCTTAACATCATCCTCGCCAAAGTTGCGTACCTGCCCCGCTGGCGGGGTAGCACCGGGTGATAGGAAAGTGTTAAACTCGTTGCACCAGCTTCTAACCGTTTGGGGCGTCACACCGAAAGCGCTCGCCATATCTCCAACTGTTGCCACGTTTTCCCTCGCTTTGCGCTGCTACATCTTGGCCGGGGTGATTAGTACTAATTAGCTCTAATTGCCTCAATAAACATGCATACGTGCCTGTACCTCCCCTGCCAGCCTGCCTGTTGCCCTTAGCTCCATTTAGGGGTGATTAGTAGCATATAGGCCCAACTAGGTCAGAAGGGGAGCAGGATGCATACATGCATGTTTTACTGCTTCCCTGCTTGTCCTGGGCGGGGCCAGCCGCTCCCCACTTTGGCGGCCTGCTCTTTCGCCTTGTACGCTTCCACCGTTGCCCGTAGCGCGCCCGCCGGTAGGGTCGTAAGCAGGTCAATAGCGGCTCGGACTAGCTCGCTATCATTGCAGGGTAGGGGCTTTTCGTCATCAAGTGACAAGTCAGCTACCAAACGCTTAATGGCGCGTTCCTGGCAAGGGAGAATGTAAAAGCCTCGATGCTTTACCCGCTCCCGGCTCGGCTTGGGCTTGGGCGGCTTGGCTGTGGGCGGCTCCACTTCTAACCGTACCGGCTCCAACAGCACCGGGGCGCTCTGTGGCCTGGTGGAGCCTATAGGGGGTATAGGGTGCTTCCTGGGCGTGACGGCCGTCTGGCGGGCTGTGGGCGGCTCTGGCGGGCCTTCCGGCTGCACATAGGCCAGTGTTGCGCCTGCCTGTACCGTTGCTCCCTCTCGCACCGTTAGCGCTCGCACCTTCCCGGCAATAGGCGAGACTATGCCGCGCCTCATGTTTCCCGCTCCAACGGTTGCCAGAGTATCCCCGGCATTGACCATCTGGCCCGGACGTACCCACCAGCTAGTAACCTGGGCCGCGTCTAGTGTCTTGGGGAGTGTAATAGCCTGGGCCGTGGCCTGTATTCTATCTAGGGCTGTCGCCTGCATGATTGCCGCCTTTCTCTCTCGGAAAACAAAAAAGCTCACAGTTGATGCTGTGAGCAAGTGCGTTGCGGTCTGACAATCTATTAGGCTTGGGCTATAATCGCCTTAGCCGGTAGGTGCAACGTCCCTTGCTCTACTGGTAGGCCCGTCGGATGTTGTCAGCATCTAGGCGGGCCGCTTCTGTTTAGTCTACTACATTATTCATCATCCGACAATGGCCTCTTTGTTGGTCGCTGGCTTAGTATGCGTCTTTCCCGCGCCTTGCGGGTCTGCCTGTATGCTCTTTGCTTGCAAGCGTTGGAGCAGTAGCGCCGGGGCTGTCCAGCGCCTCTGTGAGCCTGTATAGGCTGCTTGCACGTCTGGCATTTGCCCATGTTACCCCTTCAAAAAGCGTTACGTTATCCATTGTACAACATGGGCCGCTTGGCTGGCAAGAATATCATACCGTGGCCCGCTGCTTTTAGGGCTTGACATTGCGGGTTGTTCTCAATCCAAGCTTGTCGCTCATCTTCTGTTAGGCCGCCGGGCAAGATAATCACGCCGCTCACGTAATCCCCCACGCTAGCCGCCTGCTCCAAGCTCTCTAGTCGCTTCTGCACCTCTCGCTTACTCATACTGTCCCTCGCTCCCTGGCGCTCCCTGTTGACCGCGTGGCTTGCTGCCATAGGTGTTCTGTATGTAGCGCTCCACTACCTCGCTTGCGCTCGCTGGCGGCTCGCTGGGCGGCTCGTGTGGCTTCCCGTAGGTTGCCCGTATGTAGTCCTGCACCGCTTTCCCTGCATCCGGCTTGCTCATTTTTTCCTACCCCTCATAGCGGCTTCAAGTGCCTCTAGTCGTTCCTGCACGTCCTCTACCTCTACCCACTTTGTAGCCTGCTCATAGATACCCTGGGCGGCTCGGAGCCTCACACTAGGGGCCGCGTCTGTGTCGCCCATGATGCTAACCATCACGGAAACCGCTGCTGTCGCCGCTTGTTGGATGTTGCTAGCGGCCTGCTCCACGACTTGCCGCCGCGCCTGTTGGTACTGTTGCCGAAAATCCTCTTGCTGCAACCATCTATAGACGGTTACAGGATTGACGCGGGCCGACGCCGCCGCTTGCTCTACTGTGGAGCCTGCCAAGAGCGTAGCAAGGGCTTGGGCCTGTTTGCCTGTTAGGTTTTCGGGCATTTCCCTTGCATCCTCTTTCATTTTCGCGCCTTTTCCGTTCGTCTGTGGACCAGGCGCGCCTTTAGCGCCATATCTACCAAACTGCTATTAGGGGTCGGGGCCATAGGGATGTCATGGTCAATTGTTAGCCGTTGCCCGCCTAGCCAACCAGTTGTCACAGCGGTTAGGTCTACCCCCTGCGATTGTAGCTCTTGCTTCAATCGGTAGGCCTGCTGCTGTCGGTTCGCATCTGGGCCGGGCGGCTCTGTGCCCGGTGCGTAATACTGCAAGCCGGGGGCTACTTGCTGCGCTAGGTCGCTAAAGGCTTTCCGGGCCGCGCCTGCTCTATCGTAGGCCGCTAGTATGTCGTTCACAGCAGCAGCAAGCGCCTCGCCTGCCTGCTCACGGGTTGCAAGCAGGTCGGAAAGTGCTAGCGTTGCGTCTTTGGCGTGGCCGGCAAGCTCCCTGACGGTCTGCTTATGGGCCGCTGCAAGCTCGGCCTGGGCCTGCTCTCTTTCTAGCTCGCTTAGACGCGCTGTGACCGCCTGTAGCGCGTCTGAAAGGGCTTTGCGCCTCGAACCCGCTACGGTGATACGTTCAAGGGCTTCTGTGTCGCCTGCTTCCAGGTCGCTTTGGGCCTCGGCCTTTTCAGCCTCCATCGCTCTTACGGAAGTTCGGAAAGTGCCGACGCGCTGCCGTAGTATGTTGATTGATTCTATCCGGCTCGGCTGCTGTTTTTTTGCTGTCATGTTGCTTTCCCCCTGTTTGGCTTTTGCTTCCAACGGTCAAAGTTGCGGCTGTCTTGCGTGGCCCGAATTAGGCCGAAAACAGGGCCGCGGACCTATTCAATGGTCGATGACGATATGGAGACATATCGGTACCCATTTTCCATTTTTACCTCTACAGGCAAAGATTCTTGCAGCCTACCAAGCCACCGCCGCGCCCGTTCTATTTGGCGGGGGATTGCACCTAGCTCGCTATCAGCCTCTAGCAATTTCCTCTCGGCTTGCCTGTATTTTGCCAGTGTTTCCCGCGCTCGCTCCCGAATCTTGTCGGGGTGGTGATTGCGTTTGCGGGCTGCGATATACCATAGGTGCCGAAACCTATCGGCTATGTGCGAAAGTTTGCGTAACGCGCCACGTCCGTAGGTCGAAAACGCTTGCGCGAGTATCTCTAGCCGCGCCCGCCAGTCCTGCGCCAGCTCGTATATTTTCGCCGTTCCCGCCTCTATAGCCGTCACAATGCCGAAAGTTGCAAGCTCCGCTAGTTTTGGGCCTGCTGTGTTACGGTGAATCCCTGCCGTATCTGCCACCTCGCCTATAGACAACGGGCCGCGTCTGTGGAGAGCATCAATAGCCAGGGCCGCGCCCTTGCCCCAGGTAACGCGGTTTTCGTCTAGCCGCGCCCCGTAAGCAAACGGGTCTAGTGAAGCAATCTTGTCCAGAATACTGGGATTCTGTGGGGTAAATTGTTCTGCACAATAGGGAGACACTAGGCTATAACCACGTTGGTGTTTGCCCCCCCCCACCGTGGTAATAGCTGGTGTCTCCCTATTGTGCAGAAGGTCTGGGAGCCTGTAACAGGCCGCGTCTAGGCCGTTATCGGGCCTCTCCCGCTCCAACATTCCAGCCGCCACAAGATGCCAGAGGGCGCGGGCCGCTGTTTCGTGACCTATCCCGGCTCGCTCGGCAAGTTGCCGGCATGATGCACTTACCACTGTTTCCCCGGCCTCTTTTG
>MWVZ01000064.1_pt1 | contig 11719 bp, 11 predicted proteins | sample 1047221 | NCBI WGS metagenome assembly MWVZ01 (sample SAMN06349980, study PRJNA376086) | soil metagenome | isolation source: MS6-5 sample Antarctic (ecotone) soil | place: Antarctica | collected 2015-01-13
CTGTTATCGAGCCAAAATCCTCAGGTTTTCGTAGGTTTTCCGTTTCCTATTTCTTTCCTATCAATCGGCAATCACTCAAACAAACCGCCGCCGCGCCGAACGTCTGAAACTTTCCCCGGACCGACACGAGCGAACCTTTCCGAATTTTGCGTTTGATAACGGTTTCGGCATCGCTCAAACAATCGGCAAAAACAACGAAGACGGGAACGTCGCCCGACTTAATCACCAATTTGCATTGTCCATCGCGCTTCACTCGCTTCTGAACTTTTCCCGAAACTTCTACAGCCGCGCCGACAACCTGTGACAAGCTATCACGCGCCGCCGCCACGTCCGAACCTTCCAGAGCGTCGGCAATCGCTCGTAATCCAAACTTCTCAATCTTCCCTCTGCCCATTTACCTTTTTCCCCAATTCAAAACAATTAAAACCGTTTATAAGGTGAAGTTTTCATTATCGGACGTTGAATGTTTTAAATTAACTTGAATTGTTTTTTACGACATTCGGCATCGAGCCTAACTCGTGAAGTCCAATGTGCTGCTGGCGATTAACGAGGACATCAAACAACTCATCGCCGCAAAACGGGCAAGCGTCGCCTTCGGTCAAATCCGCAAATTGACTGAAAATATTATCGTCGGCGGCATCGTCATCGTCGAGCTTCACGTTGTAGAAGCAGCCGCCCGAAACAAACATTCGCGTTCCCTTTTTCATCTTCACCACTTCCAAAAATTTATCGTCCGGCATTTCCATCAAATCCGCTGGTTTCATCGGATATTTACAAACTTCCTTCACGCCCTTGTGAGTGTTTTTGATTTCCCGAATGTCCACAATAAACGAATCGCCGGTTACATCGCGCCAAGCGTCGGAGATGTCCGACTGATTCCAAAACTTTCCGCGCAACACAATCAAATGCAGATGGATGTGAAAATCATTCGTTTTCGGATTGAACGTATACTCGAACGCGCCGAAATAGCCCTTGATATGCTCTTTGAAAACCTTCTTCCGTTTGAAATTAGCGAACGACTTTTTCAACTTCACCAAACCGCCGTCGAGCGTCGCCGCGTTCTTAGTCGTCAAGGTGAGAAGACACAGCCGCCCTTTAGTTGTTTTCATCACTTCCCGAATTTTCGCTTCGGTCTGGTTGCCGAGCCGCGTCGCTCGCTCTGCCGCGCAATCAGGACAGAACAGTTTTTTACAGCGAAAGGTTGGATATGAGCGAAGCGGATGTGTTCCGCACGTTAAAACCCGAAACGCAGAACAACATTGTTTGAGCCGCAGACCGTCTTCTGCGCTCACTCTTTCGAGCCGAGCAACAATATCTCGTTTAGTCGGCGTTCGCAGCGTCCAACGCTCGCTCTTGCTCTGCGATGCGCGTCTAAACTCGCGCTCGTTGATGTCAACTTGTTGGACAGTATCAAGTGAAGGTGTGAAGGCGATGTTCTCGCTCTCTTTTAACGGCTTTGAATTGGAATTTAATTGATTAGCGGCGATATTCATTAGGTCAAATAGAAAGGACATTTACTCATCGCCTAAGTAAATGTCCTCACGGTTTCCGATAAAGATTACCGGGAACTCATTAAACTTTTTAGCTGATTTAATTCCAACTAGATATTTTTATCTTGCAAATTAGATTCAAATCGGCTAATAATTCAAAACGCAGTGGGCGATAAACTGACTGCGTTTTGGTTACTAAAATCAAACATCAGAAGCGGCTTAATTCTTTCGACGGGACTAAGCCGTTTTTTGTTAAAAGCAAGTTAACAGAATTTGAAAGCGATTACAAGAATAATGAAAAATCATTTTCCCCTGTAATTATAAGGCTTTAACTCACAAAATCCTAATCTTTTTCCAACATCTTCCAAATTTTCTAATGTTTTTTGCGCGAACTTCCGCGAACTCATCTATTTTTCAGTTTTTCAGTTTGAAAAAACTTGAATAATCAAAAATGAGTTTTGTGAAGCTCGAAAAATTGATTTATAAATCAAAGAGTCAAAATGAACAAAAAAGAAGTTGCCGCATTTCTTGGTATATCAACTCGTCTGGTCGAAAAGTATGCTTCCGAGGGTCGGCTCGGTGAGATAACTTACGTCCGGGGGAAAACCGGCAAACAGGCAGAATACAATCAAGAGGCAGTTGAGAAACTGAAAACTGCGCTTGAATCGCCCGACACATCACTAGCCACGACGACCCCCGATGCGCGTCTGTTCGTGGCTCAACTGGTCGAGGCAATTACTACCCGCGAACAGGCTCACGTCGAAGCTATTCGGGGATTGCTTTCGGGAAACATCGAAGAGCCTCGCAGCGCGTCTGCTCGAGTCTCTGAAAAGATACTTTTGAATTTGAGCGATTGCCGCTCGCTTACCGGATTATCCGATGACTTTCTACGCGATGCCATTCACAGTAGAACATTAAAAGCTAAGATTATTGGTCGAGGCTACAAAGTGAAAAGACAGGATTTAGACGAGTTTATAAATAACCTCTAAAGTTTCACAAACCACTATTTTTGATACAAATGGCTTTAGTTATTAAAAGAAAAAGGAGACATAAAGCCTCCTCTTTTTCCCAAATTGTTTAATATCCTGCTGGCTTAACTTAATGAACGAAGAATGTTATTAAGCAAACCGACAATTCCGGTCAGCGGACCACCACGGTCAAGTAATCCTGCAACGGCACAAAGCAGATTGCCAAGCAAGTTGCCCGCACCCTGTTGAGCCGTAATAACAAGACTGATTGGGGCTAAGTCAATTTGCAGACCCAATATATTTAAGCTAATTGCTCCAATCTGAAGATTCAAAATTTCGCAAGTAGCGTTGCCCGGCGTAACAGGCAAAGTAACGAGTTGGTTTACTGTACCAATGACAGTCGTCACGCCATTAACAGTATTTGTAAGAGTTCCGGTCAGTTGTCCGATAGCAACAATCTGCCCGTTTTGTACGGCAAATCTCGTGATGTCCAGGACACCGGTAAAGACATTAGTAGTACCAGCCACCGTACCCGTAACATTCAATGCATTCGGGTTGCTTTGTCCCGCCTGCTGCGCCGCAACACCAACGGGTGCGAATGCATACACTGCCATAACGAGTGCTAAGGTAAGCGCAACCAATCGATTCATTTTCAATAAATTTCTCATTTTCCCTACTCCTTGAAATCTACAGCTCTCTGGATTTACCAGAAACTGATGGGTTATTTTAATTTCCCGAAGGAAACTAAAGCAATATCAAGTTCCCTAAGGAAACTCATATCAAAAATCAATCTCGCCGTTTTAATAAACGCTCTAGATTGATACAAACGGGAAGAGCATTTTTAGTGATAGAAATTCTTGTGCCAAAGATTGGGGAAAGTTATTGGCTTTCGACGCTGTTGATTAACCAAATCCTATTCATCACCAATCGTATTCCAAGACGAATCATAAGAGCCGCCGATGGTGTTCACTTTCGGCAGACAGAACGGCATCAACTTTATTAAAAGTTCCAACCGTTCCCGCGCCGGCAACTCTCCGAGCATCGTCGGCAAGGCGTCGAGTTCGGCAGCGATAATCTGTTTGAGCGTTTTCCGTAACTCGCCCGAAACTTTGTTCGGCGTTCCGGCGACGCGCCCGCCTGTTTTTTTTCCTTGCATCTTCTACTTTTCTCTAGTTTAGATTCCTTTTTTAGCGTTTCCGATTTTTCCGATTCCGTCCGCGGGCGCGTGGGACAAGTCTTTCGCGGCATAAACTTTGTTATTTTTGCTAATATTGCGTCCGCGTGCGCGTAGAGTTGTTTAATTTGTTTAATTTGTTTACTTTGTTTCGCCGCCCTTATCACTGTTCTTTCTCTGTTATCGAGCCAAAATCCTCAGGTTTTCGTAGGTTTTCCGTTTCCTATTTCTTTCCTATCAATCGGCAATCACTCAAACAAACCGCCGCCGCGCCGAACGTCTGAAACTTTCCCCGGACCGACACGAGCGAACCTTTCCGAATTTTGCGTTTGATAACGGTTTCGGCATCGCTCAAACAATCGGCAAAAACAACGAAGACGGGAACGTCGCCCGACTTAATCACCAATTTGCATTGTCCATCGCGCTTCACTCGCTTCTGAACTTTTCCCGAAACTTCTACAGCCGCGCCGACAACCTGTGACAAGCTATCACGCGCCGCCGCCACGTCCGAACCTTCCAGAGCGTCGGCAATCGCTCGTAATCCAAACTTCTCAATCTTCCCTCTGCCCATTTACCTTTTTCCCCAATTCAAAACAATTAAAACCGTTTATAAGGTGAAGTTTTCATTATCGGACGTTGAATGTTTTAAATTAACTTGAATTGTTTTTTACGACATTCGGCATCGAGCCTAACTCGTGAAGTCCAATGTGCTGCTGGCGATTAACGAGGACATCAAACAACTCATCGCCGCAAAACGGGCAAGCGTCGCCTTCGGTCAAATCCGCAAATTGACTGAAAATATTATCGTCGGCGGCATCGTCATCGTCGAGCTTCACGTTGTAGAAGCAGCCGCCCGAAACAAACATTCGCGTTCCCTTTTTCATCTTCACCACTTCCAAAAATTTATCGTCCGGCATTTCCATCAAATCCGCTGGTTTCATCGGATATTTACAAACTTCCTTCACGCCCTTGTGAGTGTTTTTGATTTCCCGAATGTCCACAATAAACGAATCGCCGGTTACATCGCGCCAAGCGTCGGAGATGTCCGACTGATTCCAAAACTTTCCGCGCAACACAATCAAATGCAGATGGATGTGAAAATCATTCGTTTTCGGATTGAACGTATACTCGAACGCGCCGAAATAGCCCTTGATATGCTCTTTGAAAACCTTCTTCCGTTTGAAATTAGCGAACGACTTTTTCAACTTCACCAAACCGCCGTCGAGCGTCGCCGCGTTCTTAGTCGTCAAGGTGAGAAGACACAGCCGCCCTTTAGTTGTTTTCATCACTTCCCGAATTTTCGCTTCGGTCTGGTTGCCGAGCCGCGTCGCTCGCTCTGCCGCGCAATCAGGACAGAACAGTTTTTTACAGCGAAAGGTTGGATATGAGCGAAGCGGATGTGTTCCGCACGTTAAAACCCGAAACGCAGAACAACATTGTTTGAGCCGCAGACCGTCTTCTGCGCTCACTCTTTCGAGCCGAGCAACAATATCTCGTTTAGTCGGCGTTCGCAGCGTCCAACGCTCGCTCTTGCTCTGCGATGCGCGTCTAAACTCGCGCTCGTTGATGTCAACTTGTTGGACAGTATCAAGTGAAGGTGTGAAGGCGATGTTCTCGCTCTCTTTTAACGGCTTTGAATTGGAATTTAATTGATTAGCGGCGATATTCATTAGGTCAAATAGAAAGGACATTTACTCATCGCCTAAGTAAATGTCCTCACGGTTTCCGATAAAGATTACCGGGAACTCATTAAACTTTTTAGCTGATTTAATTCCAACTAGATATTTTTATCTTGCAAATTAGATTCAAATCGGCTAATAATTCAAAACGCAGTGGGCGATAAACTGACTGCGTTTTGGTTACTAAAATCAAACATCAGAAGCGGCTTAATTCTTTCGACGGGACTAAGCCGTTTTTTGTTAAAAGCAAGTTAACAGAATTTGAAAGCGATTACAAGAATAATGAAAAATCATTTTCCCCTGTAATTATAAGGCTTTAACTCACAAAATCCTAATCTTTTTCCAACATCTTCCAAATTTTCTAATGTTTTTTGCGCGAACTTCCGCGAACTCATCTATTTTTCAGTTTTTCAGTTTGAAAAAACTTGAATAATCAAAAATGAGTTTTGTGAAGCTCGAAAAATTGATTTATAAATCAAAGAGTCAAAATGAACAAAAAAGAAGTTGCCGCATTTCTTGGTATATCAACTCGTCTGGTCGAAAAGTATGCTTCCGAGGGTCGGCTCGGTGAGATAACTTACGTCCGGGGGAAAACCGGCAAACAGGCAGAATACAATCAAGAGGCAGTTGAGAAACTGAAAACTGCGCTTGAATCGCCCGACACATCACTAGCCACGACGACCCCCGATGCGCGTCTGTTCGTGGCTCAACTGGTCGAGGCAATTACTACCCGCGAACAGGCTCACGTCGAAGCTATTCGGGGATTGCTTTCGGGAAACATCGAAGAGCCTCGCAGCGCGTCTGCTCGAGTCTCTGAAAAGATACTTTTGAATTTGAGCGATTGCCGCTCGCTTACCGGATTATCCGATGACTTTCTACGCGATGCCATTCACAGTAGAACATTAAAAGCTAAGATTATTGGTCGAGGCTACAAAGTGAAAAGACAGGATTTAGACGAGTTTATAAATAACCTCTAAAGTTTCACAAACCACTATTTTTGATACAAATGGCTTTAGTTATTAAAAGAAAAAGGAGACATAAAGCCTCCTCTTTTTCCCAAATTGTTTAATATCCTGCTGGCTTAACTTAATGAACGAAGAATGTTATTAAGCAAACCGACAATTCCGGTCAGCGGACCACCACGGTCAAGTAATCCTGCAACGGCACAAAGCAGATTGCCAAGCAAGTTGCCCGCACCCTGTTGAGCCGTAATAACAAGACTGATTGGGGCTAAGTCAATTTGCAGACCCAATATATTTAAGCTAATTGCTCCAATCTGAAGATTCAAAATTTCGCAAGTAGCGTTGCCCGGCGTAACAGGCAAAGTAACGAGTTGGTTTACTGTACCAATGACAGTCGTCACGCCATTAACAGTATTTGTAAGAGTTCCGGTCAGTTGTCCGATAGCAACAATCTGCCCGTTTTGTACGGCAAATCTCGTGATGTCCAGGACACCGGTAAAGACATTAGTAGTACCAGCCACCGTACCCGTAACATTCAATGCATTCGGGTTGCTTTGTCCCGCCTGCTGCGCCGCAACACCAACGGGTGCGAATGCATACACTGCCATAACGAGTGCTAAGGTAAGCGCAACCAATCGATTCATTTTCAATAAATTTCTCATTTTCCCTACTCCTTGAAATCTACAGCTCTCTGGATTTACCAGAAACTGATGGGTTATTTTAATTTCCCGAAGGAAACTAAAGCAATATCAAGTTCCCTAAGGAAACTCATATCAAAAATCAATCTCGCCGTTTTAATAAACGCTCTAGATTGATACAAACGGGAAGAGCATTTTTAGTGATAGAAATTCTTGTGCCAAAGATTGGGGAAAGTTATTGGCTTTCGACGCTGTTGATTAACCAAATCCTATTCATCACCAATCGTATTCCAAGACGAATCATAAGAGCCGCCGATGGTGTTCACTTTCGGCAGACAGAACGGCATCAACTTTATTAAAAGTTCCAACCGTTCCCGCGCCGGCAACTCTCCGAGCATCGTCGGCAAGGCGTCGAGTTCGGCAGCGATAATCTGTTTGAGCGTTTTCCGTAACTCGCCCGAAACTTTGTTCGGCGTTCCGGCAACGCGCCCGCCTGTTTTCTTTCCGACCATAATCTATTTCACTCTACTTTTGATTCTCGCTTTTCTTTTTTTTAGGTTTCCGATTCTTCCGATTCTCTACGTCACTTTCACGTCACTTTTGTTTTTTTTAGAGCGTTGAATTGTCGATTGTTTCATTGTTCTTTCATTGTTATTGAGCCAAAATCCGACCAGCCCAAACTTGATTTATCTTTCAAAATATCAGGTTCAAATTCTCAGGTTTTCTTAGGTTTTGCCCGGCAACGACTCGCCGTCATAATGCAGATAATCGCTAATCTGACACCCAAACAAATCACACAAACGATGCAACGTATCAACTCCAACCTTGCTAAAGTCACCGTTCCATAAACGACTCGCAGTTGTCGGTGAAATACCCAACGACTTACCTAATTGAAACGCGTTCATCAAACCTTTGTTTTTGGACAAATCAGGAATCTTATTTTTAAACATTCGTTACCTCACATTATGACTATTTACACAATCCGATAATAACAGTTAAAAACAACGTGAACAAAATATCAAGTTATGAATTCGTGTGTTTAATCAGTTCCGTCCGCGTGGGCGTGGGTGTCCAATTTAACTAGGGGTGAATAAACGCGAATTAATCATTCTTCACTCGTGCGCGTGGGTGTCCGATTTGTCCGATTCTCTCGTTTCTTCCACGTTACTTTTATTTTTTTTAGTGTTGCAAATTGTTACAATCGGCAATCAGACAAACAAACCGCCAATTCTACAATCGCCTGCGATGTTGCGCTTTCATCTCGTTCCAATGCTTTCGCCGCCATTCTACATCCAAAGGATAGAGTGTCTTGCGAATCCCCAATAAAACCGTCAATCTCAACTTGATGTAATAAAACCAAAACCTTATCTTTTCTGCCATAACAAAACCCCCTCTACACTTCTAGGAGTTTTTCCTATTACCTCAAATACACTTTGATTTCATTTTACTGCAATCGGCAATCGGTAAGGCAGATCGCAGAAATTCCAAACGTGCCCAATTTCCCTTTCACGCGAACCGACGAACCCTTCCGAAGGTCAAGTTTTGTTAAGTTCTCCGCGTCCGATGTGCAATCAGCAAAGACAACGAAGCCGGGAGCATTGCCCGGCTCGATTACCAATTTGTATTGCCCGTCGCGTCTGACGACTTTTTGAACTTTCCCGGCGACATCCAGAACCGCCCCGACGACAAACGGCAACGGTGATTTTACTAGGGGTAGATACTTGTAGATTCTTCTAGTTTTTTCTAGCATATTCTTACCCCTTTTTTTAAGGCTGGATAAACTGGATATTTGCTTGTTTTTGCTTGCCTATCTTAGTAGCTCAAAACTGATTTATTTATCTGAAAATCAAGCGCAGTTTCTAAGGTTTTCTAAGGTTTTGTTTTAGCGACTGATAACGACATTTGAGATGTCTCAAATGTCCCTACTTTTACCCACTTTTACCCACTTTTTATTTTCTTTTTTTTAATCCCCTCTCCCTCTAACTTTGCCCGGCGATGAATATCAGACGCACGCCGAAGCGAAATACCGTGTTTGATAGGTTTTGAAAAGCCGATAGTTATCCGTCGCGGTATCGTAGTCTGGTTTAGATTCCTTCAACTTCTGCTTTATTTCCCGCAATGCCTTCCAGCCGCAGTAAGATTTCCCAGTCAAATCTATAAAAACAGAGTTCGGAAACCGTTCCAGCAACGCGTCGCGGCGTTTGGCAATGATTAAATCTCGATTCATATCTAGGTAACGAAGCCACGTCGCCCGCAAACCTTGGTTACAGAGCCGAATCCCGTAACTTTTTAATGGCTCATTTTCTCCTCGTAACACGTTTTCAAATAATGAGTTACAGACTTGCAACGGCGTTTCTTCACTCTGCTTTGTTGGTTGGTTAACAAGGGTTTGCGAAGTTATTTCCTTTGATTCAGCGTATTTTCGGAATGCGCCAAAAGAATTGATGATTCTCTTGCCTCTGAACACGTTTTCAGCCTCAAGCAACAGTTCGGGCGGTAGTTGATCAAAACTGCTGCCCTTCGCCGCGTAACTCGCCGCTTTCGCTATTTCCCAAAAGATGCCGTTCCTGGATTCGTCCGAACCATACGCTTTGATTTCCTCAACGCCGACGCTTTGAAAAGTAAACCGCGCCCGGCGTGAATTGGTGTTAATTTTTAAAGGCTTTCCGAAGATTTCCCGATGGGCTTTTTTCAGACAGTTAGTCCAAGCCGAAACGATTCGCAGACTGTTTCTAATCAATCGCTTTTCCTCTGGCGATGCCTGTGGGTCTTTATTCAGATACGCCAATTTATTTTCCAAGGCTGATGTCTCTCCGTCGGCAAACGGTTTGTAATTGATGCAGAGCGTGTGCGAATGATAATTGATGCCGTCCTTTTTCAAATCAAAGGCGCGTCTGGTCTGATCGCGTTCACGCTTGTTTCCTAAAGTCCATTCGGTTTTGGAAAAGCCAGCATAAATAAAATCGTGGAATGCTTTGCTCTGCAGAAACTTTTCCCAGGTCAAAGTTTGAAATCGGTCGTTGTCGGCAAACCCAACGCCGAGCAGATTCGGAAAGGTCGGTGTAAGAAACGAAACGTTTAAATTGTGTTCTACGATGTCGGGTAAATGCGCAGAAAATGTCTCGTAGATGCGCTTGCGATGCCGTCGCGCCGTCTTTCTCTGGTAGTTGGCATCAAGGCGCGTATTTGCCGAAATTAAAGATTGTGGACAATTGAACACGCGACCTTTTTTATCAATCAAGTTTGTTAATTCCCCGCACGCCTTTTCGTAGCCAGACAGCTTCAACAAATCGGCGGTAACTTCAGCGGCAACATCACCGCACGTATGGGCAACCTCGCCCAATGTTTCTCCAATCTGTTTATTGTTCATTGCACGCCGCCTGGATTTCTCAATCGCGGAAATTGACGACTTCGCAAACTTGGGGAAATCCGCGGATAAGGTGGTTCGACTCATTTGCCACCTCCGAGACTTCGGACAAATTGCCGAATACGAGCCGATGTGATCGCGTGAACGACGCAGAACCATTGACGGCGATAAATGATTAAGGCCCGCTTATTGCAGCGTCTTGAATGGCATTTTGTTGTTTCGAGTGTTGTCATAAAAAGTAATCGGACACCAACCCCACTCGATAAGGTTGATGCCCGTATTTACTGTTGAACAGTAATTTGGTTACGATTTGTCTTGACGAAATGATCTAACTCGTATAAAAATTGCAAGACAAGGCGTGCTCGAGTGCGCTTTGTTAAAACGATAGAAATATCAAAAGTCTAAGCGGGTTACTTTCCAGGGCAGCCCGCTTTTTCATTGCCTCAGCAATTGAAAAGTAATATACCGCAAACAATTACAGATGCGCAATAAAATTACTATCCAATAACATTAATTTAAAAACTTTTTTGCGTCCGCTTTACCTGTGGAACTTCGTGGACATAATCTCCTACAACTTGTTTTGCGCAAACTGAAAACGATTGAATAATCAAACAATCGCCCAAACGACCGCCGCTGCCACCGCCAAAATAATCGCGTATTCGAGAAGCGGCACACGCCGACCGATGGAGCTGCCACAGCGCGAACAGAAACGCGCCTCGTAAGTAAGCGTCAACAACCAACAGGAACACTTTGAGCAGATAATAAACATTTTTTGAAAAAAACTGATTATTCAAAACTGCGTCCTTTTTAGCGTTTCCAATTTTTCCACTTTCGCTTATCATTCTCAAAAGTCAAAATGAATAAAAAAGAAGTTTCTGAATTTCTCGGCGTATCAACCCGACTGATCGAAAAGTATGCTTCGGAAGGTCGGCTCGGTGAAGTTACCTATGTCCGGGGAAAGACCGGCAAACAGGCAGAATACAATCAAGAGGCAGTTGAAAAATTGAAAGCTACGCTTGAATCACCCGACACATCGTTAGCCACGACGACCCCCGATGCGCGTCTGTTCGTGGCTCAATTAGTCGAAGCTATGGCAAGCCGCGAACAGGCTCACGTCGAAGCTATTCGGGGTTTGGTTTCGGGAAGCATCGAAGAGCCTCGCAGCGCGTCTGTTCGGGTCTCTGAAAAGATACTCTTGAATTTAAGTGATTGCCGGTTGCTAACTGGATTGTCGGAGCAAACTTTGAGAGAAGCAATCAAAAGCGAAAAGCTGAAAGCAAAGATTATCGGTCGAGGCTGGAAAGTAAAAAGACAAGATTTAGACGAGTTTATAAATAACCTCTAAAGTTTCACAAACCACTATTTTTGATACAAATGGCTTTAGTTATTAAAAGAAAAAGGAGACATAAAGCCTCCTCTTTTTCCCAAATTGTTTAATATC
>MWVZ01000066.1_pt1 | contig 11705 bp, 11 predicted proteins | sample 1047221 | NCBI WGS metagenome assembly MWVZ01 (sample SAMN06349980, study PRJNA376086) | soil metagenome | isolation source: MS6-5 sample Antarctic (ecotone) soil | place: Antarctica | collected 2015-01-13
GTTTTGTCATTATCATTACGAGTCTGCACCGCGACTTTCTGCCTTCTTCGTGGGGGATGTATGCGCCGACAATTTGGGATTGGTCAATGTTTCTCGGCACAATGGGATTATTCATAACTTTGATTTTCCTGTTTGTCAGGTTTTTGCCGGTTATCTCGATATTTGAAGTCAGAACGCTTTTGCCGGATGCGAATGTTCACGGACATCAGGAAGATTTTGAAGAAAATGTAAATGAGGTGCAGCGGGGAATTAAATCGTAAGATTTTGTAAAATTGAAATTGCAGTCAGCCGCAGCAGCGTCCGCAAACGGAATATCAGGGCAACTCACCCATGTCAAACCGTCTGCCAGCGCAACAGCGGCTGATTGCAAGCAGTAAAAAGTTATGGACAAAAATATCTACGGATTATTGGCGGAATTTGACACGGCAACGCAGATGGTTGATGCGGCGCGGGAAATCCGCGATGCGGGTTACACCAAAACCGACGCTTTTTCTCCGTTTCCGCTACACGAAATTGATGAAGCACTCGGTATTAAAAGAAGTATTCTGCCTTTTTTGGTTTTGGGCGGCGGAATTGTCGGCTTGTTAACCGGGTTAGCCTTAACTTATTACGTCCACGTTATAGATTATCCGTTAAATGTCGGCGGTCGTCCATATTTCAGTTTGCCGTCGTTCATTCCGCCTTCTTATGAATTAACCATTTTGTTTGCGGCTTTTGTGGCGGTTTTTGGAATGATTTTGCTGAACGGTCTGCCGCAGCCGTATCATCCGGTTTTTAATGTGCCGCGTTTTGCGCTGGCGACGAGAGAAAAATTCTTTTTAGTGATTGAAGCCAAAGACCCGAATTTCGATTATGAAAAAACGAGAATTTTTATGGAAAGTTTAAATCCGCAGGAGGTATTTGATGTTGAGGAATAAGTCCAAAGTCCAAAGTCCAAAGTCCAAAGTTCAAGATGCGGCTTCCGTCTTGGGACTTGGAACCCGGAATTTGGGATTGTTTTTACTAATCGCCTTTTGCCTGTCATTTATCGGCTGTCGTTACGATATGCAGGATCAGCCGCGCTATAAAGCATTTAAGAAAAGCGACTTTTTCAGCGACGATAAAGCGATGAGAGATTTGCCGGAAGGTACGGTGGCGCGTGGTTATTTGCGCGAAGATAAGGCATTTTACTTCGGTAAAAAGGAAAACGCCGATCCGAATATAACCGTCGAAACGACAACCGACGCATCCGGCAACACGCTTGTTTCGAGTTTTCCGAACGATATTGAAAAAAGTCCCGTGCCTTTGACACAGGAATTGCTTGATCGCGGCGAACAAAGATATAAGATTTTTTGTATGGTCTGCCACGGTCCGGTTGGAAAAGGCGACGGAATGGTTGTGCGGCGCGGTTATCCGCAGCCGCCGACGTATCACGACGACCGCTTGCGAAATGCGCCGGACGGACATTTTTACGACGTTATAACAAACGGCTGGGGCAAAATGAACAGTTACGCATCACAGATTCCGCCGGCTGACCGTTGGGCAATTGTGGCTTATATCAGAGCATTGCAAATCAGTCAAAATCCGAACGGAATCAACACAGTGCCGATGGCGAAAACTAATGAAGGAAATACGATGAACAGAACTGCAACGCCGCCCGTTTCACCTTCGCCCAATGCGGCTAATATGCAAGGAGGAGCGCGATAAATGAAAGAAACTAAATTTAACGCGGCGGATTTTCAGGCACCGACGGATATTATAAATCGTTGGCGCACACTGGCACTGGGTGTCGGTGGTATTTTTACGATTATCTGGGCAATCGGAACTTTTTTTAATGTCGAACAGGGACTTCGTTCGTGGCTGTTGGGTTTTATTTTTTGGGGCGGCATCGGCTTCGGAAGTTTGGGGATTTTGCTTTTGCAGTATCTGACAGGCGGCGCGTGGGGCGTGGTTATCCGTCGCTTTGTCGAAGCCGGTTCACGCACGATTCCGATTATTTTTATCCTGTTTTTACCAATTCTAATCGGTGTTTCTTCGCTCTATGAATGGACGCATCTGAATGACCGGATTGTTCAGGCAAGACAGCCTTATCTGAGCGTCGAATGGTGGATTTTTCGCGCCATTTTGTATTTTATTTTGTTCTATCTGATGGCGCATTTTCTGAATAAATGGTCGTGGCAGCAAGATCAGACGGATAATTATAAGGATTCAGCCAAATTCTTGGGCGACGCGACAAAATTTTCCGGTCCGACGATGATTTTCTTTGTGGTGGTCGTCAGCTTTGCGGCGATTGATTGGGTAATGACTCTCGATCCGCATTTTTATTCGACGATTTGGGGATTTCTATTTGTTGCAGGTTGGGCTTTAAGCTGCTTCTGTTTTATGGTGGCGATTATGGCATCGCTGATTGATAAAGCACCGATGAGTCGTATTTTGGGCAAACGTCATTTTCACGACATCGGAAAATTGATGCTCGCGCTCGTAATGGTTTGGGCATACTTTAATTTTTCCCAATATCTGATTATTTATTCGGGAAATTTACCCGAAGAAACATTTTGGTATATCACGCGGCAGGAAGGCGCGTGGGGCGTTATCGGCTTGATTTTGATAGTTTTTCATTTCGCATTTCCGTTTCTCGTTCTGCTGTCGCGTGATCTTAAACGAGATGCCAAATGGCTGAAACGGATAGCGATTTTTATTCTCGTTCTCAGGTTGGTTGATATGTATTACATTATCGGTCCGAGTCCGCGAATCGGAATGCACGGACAGGAAGTTCCGTTTTCCCTAAGTTTTAGTTGGATGGATTTGGTCGCTCCGGTGGCGGTCGGCGGAATTTGGCTGTGGTGGTTTTTCGGCGAACTGTTGAAACGCCCGCTTGTTCCGATCAACGATCCGTTTTTGGAAAATGCGATTGAACACGGGAAACATTAGATAGTTCAAAGTTCCAAGTTCAAGGTTCAAAGTTTTTTGAATTGACTTTGAACCTTGAACTTGGAACTTTGAACCAAAAAAGATATGGCTAAACACGAAAAAAGTTACGTAAATTTCGACAAAGCGTATGAAACGAATCTCATCGGCTTGCGCGGAGTGATTTATTTTGGAGTCGGATTGTTTTTATTGGTTGTTATAACTTTCGGATTGATGTATTTCTTGCTAAACGTAATGGAGGAGCAGTCAGTTGAAGCGAAAGACCAAAAAAATCCGATGGCGATGAACAATGAGGAACGTCTGCCGCCCGAACCGCGCTTGCAGGGTGCGCCCGGTTTCGGTGTTCAATCTCCGCAGGGTTACGTCAATCTCGAATTACAAGCACCGCAAGCGGAATACCGCGAACTTCACCGGCAATGGGAAGATAATTGGGCGGACGGACAGAAAGACCCGAAGACCGGAACGGTAATTTCATTGCCGATTGAAGAATCGAAAAAGAAATTACTTGAAGAAAATGTAAAAGCCAATAACGCCGAAGGTGAGCAAAAGACTTTAAAAGATTCGCGCTCGATTGTTTCATATTCGAGCGCAGGTCGCCTTGCTTCGGATGTCAGAAGATAAAAAGTAAAAATTTGTGATTACGAATTTGAGGTAAAAAATGAAAAAAAGTTCAGATATTTCAGCAGTTTTGAAACTGACACTTTTATTAAGTTTAAGTATTTTGTTGCTATCGGGAATTGTTTCGGCGCAAAAAACCGAGCATTATAATTCGCCGCTGTATTCGCCGAAAACTTACGATCCGAGTCAAACGGGTGTCAGTAACGGAATGCCGACGGCTTTGAAAAATGTCGGCATCGAGCAAAAACTTAATGAGCAGCTGCCGCTTGACGCGCAATTTAAAGACGAAAACGGCAGCATCGTTAAACTCGGCAGTTATTTTAACAACGGCAAGCCGGTGATTCTGGCACTTGTTTATTACGAATGTCCGATGCTTTGCAACGAAGTTTTAAACGGTTTGACAGGTTCATTAAAAGGAATGTCGTTTGATGCCGGAAAAGATTTCGATGTCGTGGCAATCAGTTTTGACACGCGCGAAAACGAAAAGCCGGATTTAGCTAAAAATAAAAAAGCGAGTTACATAGCGAGATACGGACACGAAGGTGCGGAAAAAGGCTGGCATTTTTTAACCGGAACGCAGGATGAAATTGACAAAGTTACAAAAGCAGTCGGGTTTAATTATCATTTTGACGAAGCATCGAATCAATTTGCCCACGCCGGCGGAATTATGATTCTGACACCGGAAGGCAAAATCTCACGGTATTTTTACGGAATTGATTATTCGCCCAAAGATTTGAAATTCGGCATTATGGATTCGGCTCAGAGCAAGATCGGAAATCCGGCTGAACAATTGTATCTGTATTGTTTTCATTATGATCCGGCGACCGGCAAATACGGTTTGGCAATTTTGCGGGTTTTACGGCTGATGGCATTGGCAACTGTTCTCGGTTTAGGTGTTATGTTCTTTATTTTCTGGCGCAAAAACAAAGGTAAAGCGGCGGATTTGAAATAAATTGTAGATTCCGAAAGTTTTTAACCGGAGTTTCTTAAAAGATTATGCAACAGAGTTCATCGTGGGTTCCATTATTTCCCGAACAGGCTTCTACCTTCGCGTGGCAAGTTGACGGATTGTATTTTTACCTGCTTGCCATCAGTGCTTTTTTTACCATCGGGATTGTCGCGGCAATAATATTTTTCTTTGTTAAATATCGTGAAAAGGAAAAATATATGAACGGCGCGGAGATTCACGGTTCGATTGCTCTGGAAACAACATGGTCAATCATTCCGTTTGTCATCGCAATGACCATATTTTTGGGCGGCGCAGTCGTTTATTATAACCAATATCGTCCGCCGGCGGATTCGATGGAAATTTACGTCGTCGGGAAACAATGGATGTGGAAAATTCAGCACGGAACGGGACAGAGAGAAATAAACGAACTGCACGTTCCCGTCGGACGCAATGTTAAATTGACAATGACGACTGAAGACGTTCTGCACGATTTTTATATTCCGGCATTTCGCACGAAAGCCGATGTCGTGCCGGGACGTTATTCATATATTTGGTTTAACGCGACGAAACCCGGCAAATATCATCTTTACTGTGCCGAATACTGCGGCTTAAACCATTCGGGAATGGGCGGTTGGGTTTATGTGATGGAACAGCACGATTTTAAACAGGCTTCTACCTTCGCGTGGCAAGTTGACGGATTGTATTTTTACCTGCTTGCCATCAGTGCTTTTTTTACCATCGGGATTGTCGCGGCAATAATATTTTTCTTTGTTAAATATCGTGAAAAGGAAAAATATATGAACGGCGCGGAGATTCACGGTTCGATTGCTCTGGAAACAACATGGTCAATCATTCCGTTTGTCATCGCAATGACCATATTTTTGGGCGGCGCAGTCGTTTATTATAACCAATATCGTCCGCCGGCGGATTCGATGGAAATTTACGTCGTCGGGAAACAATGGATGTGGAAAATTCAGCACGGAACGGGACAGAGAGAAATAAACGAACTGCACGTTCCCGTCGGACGCAATGTTAAATTGACAATGACGACTGAAGACGTTCTGCACGATTTTTATATTCCGGCATTTCGCACGAAAGCCGATGTCGTGCCGGGACGTTATTCATATATTTGGTTTAACGCGACGAAACCCGGCAAATATCATCTTTACTGTGCCGAATATTGCGGCTTAAACCATTCGGGAATGGGCGGTTGGGTTTATGTGATGGAACAGCGCGATTTTAACAACTGGTTAAGCGGAAATGTTTCGGGACAAACGCCGGTTGAAGCCGGCAGAGATTTGTTTGAAAATAAATTAGGCTGTGCTTCGTGTCACGCCGGAGGAAAAGATCAGCGCGGTGCAGTTCTCGAAGGTTTATTCGGTTCGGAGGTTAAATTGACAAACGGACAAACGGTTACGGCGGATGACGAATATATCCGCAATTCGATATTGAACCCGTCCGGTCAAATCGTCGAAGGTTACCAGCCGATTATGCCGACCTTCAAAGGTCAGGTAACGGAAGAACAACTCGTTCAACTTGTCGCTTATGTTAAATCGTTAAGCACAAAAACGGGCGGAAGCACGACCGGCACTACTTCGATGATAAATAATTCGGCGAATTCAAACACTTCGGAAACCGGCTTAAATCCGGCGCAAAGGAGAAATTCAAACCCGGAAAATGCCGCGAATTCGGCGAGCAATCCGAACGCGCCGACCGAAAAGCCGGAAACGACAAACAGGGAAAATAGATAGTTTTTAGGAAAGTGTAAAGCGTAGAAAGGTAGTAAATAGTTATGGAAAACGTAAATGCTTTAAATGTTGAAAATATAAAACACGAGCCTAAGGTAAATTATTTAACCAACGGTTATACGGCAAAATCGTGGCTTTTGACAAAAGATCACAAAAGAATTGCGATTTTGTATTTGTTGACGGTTTCGGCATTTTTCGCGCTCGGCGGAGTTTATGCGTCGCTGATTCGCCTTGAATTGCTGACACCGGCGAGTGATTTGCTCGAATCGGGAACATACAATCGTGTCTTCACACAGCACGGAATCATAATGGTTTTCTTTTTCCTGATTCCGTCAATTCCGGCGATTCTGGGGAATTTTTTGATTCCGATTATGATCGGCGCAAAAGATTTGGCGTTTCCGCGCATCAATCTGCTGAGTTGGTATCTTTATATGGCGGGCGGCGGTTTGACGCTTTTCGCGCTTTTGCAAGGCGGTGTTGATACAGGCTGGACTTTTTATACGCCGTATTCAACGACATTTTCCAACAGTTATGTGATGCTCGTCGGACTCGGAATTTTTATCAACGGATTTTCCTCGATTCTGACCGGCTTGAATTTTATCGTAACTATTCACACAATGCGTGCGCCGGGAATGACTTGGTTTAGAATGCCGTTGTTCGTTTGGGCGCATTACGCAACTTCGCTGGTAATGATTTTGGGAACGCCGGTTATCGCCATCACGATTTTACTGATGGCTTTGGAACGCCTCGCGCACGTCGGAATTTTTGATCCGGCAATCGGCGGCGATCCGATTTTGTTTCAGCATTTATTTTGGTTTTATTCTCATCCGGCAGTTTACATTATGATTTTGCCCGGAATGGGCGTGATCTCCGAGTTAATTTCCAACTTCTCGCGCAAAAAGATTTTCGGTTACGAATTTATCGCGTTTTCTTCGATTGCAATTGCCGTTTTCGGTTTTCTCGTTTGGGGACATCATATGTTCGTTTCGGGACAATCAATTTACGCAGGACTTGTTTTTTCATTTTTAACGATGGTCGTTTCCGTACCGTCGGCGATTAAAGTTTTCAACTGGGCGGCGACGCTTTACAAAGGTTCGATTTCCTACGATACGCCGATGCTTTATGGTTTATTTTTCATCGGTCTGTTTTTGATCGGCGGATTAACCGGAGTTTTCCTCGGCGCAATCGGTTTGACCGTTCATTTGACCGATACATATTTTATCGTCGCGCATTTTCATTATGTAATGGTCGGCGGACAGGTTTTGGCTTATCTCGGCGGACTGCATTACTGGTGGTCAAAAATCACCGGCAAAATGTATTCGGAATTTTGGAGCAAAATCTCGGCGATGCTCGTTTTCGTCGGATTCAATCTGACGTTTTTCCCGCAGTTTATTCTCGGATATATGGGAATGCCGCGCCGTTACGCTTCGTATCCGCCGGAACTTCAGGTTTTGAATATTTTCTCGACGGCTGGTGCGTCAATTCTGGCAATTGGTTTGATAATGCCGCTCATTTATTTTACATATTCAATCTTTTTCGGTCCGAAAGCACCGGCAAATCCGTGGCTTCTGCCCGGACTCGAATGGCGCACATCTTCGCCGCCGCCGACCGAGAATTTTGAAGAAACTCCGGTTGTTTACTGGGAAGCATACGATTTCACTGAAGAAAGCGGCTTGGATTTGGAAGACGCGAGAAATAAATATAAAGTAACGGCTTAGACAGTCAACAGTTATCATTTATCATTCAACAAAAGAACTGATAACTGATAACTGATAACTGATAACTGAAAATATGGCACACGACATACACGAACACGAACATTATCATCCGCCCGGACTTCAGCATCAGTTTGAAGATATGGGACAGCAAGCCGAATCCGATGCAATCGGAATGTGGATGTTTCTCGTCCAGGAAATTATGTTTTTCGGCGGACTCTTCACGGTTTATCTGGTTTTTCGTTCCAAATATCCGATGGCGTTCGCCGCCGGAAGTAATCATTTAGACGTATTTTGGGGAACAGCCAACACACTCGTGCTGATTGTCAGCAGTTTGACGATGGCTTTGGCGGTTCATTATGCACAGCTTGGCAAACGGAATCTGCAAGTAATTTTAATCGCTTTAACAATGGTTTTGGGAACGGTATTTTTGGGCGTAAAAGCCATCGAATATACCAATAAATATTATGAAGGCATTGTTCCCGTTAAGGGATTAAATCTGAGAACCGACAAAGTTGCACAAGATTCCGCTAAAAACGCCGCGCACGATCCTGTAACGGAAGAAAAAAGTTCATTAAACTCGCCGCCTCTTGTTGGAAACAGAGCGGAAGTTTCGAGTGAACACGAAGAACATAAGTACGTTAATCCGACTGCCGATTTTGTTTGGGAAGATGTTTCTCTAGCCGTTCAAGCCAGAGACGGCGGTTATTTAACAGATGCCGAAAAAATAGGATATTTTTCAAACGGCGAGATTGACGCGACAAAGTTCCGCGATAAGGTTCGCATCTTTTTCTGGATTTATTTTGCGATGACCGCATTACACGCACTCCATATGATTATCGGTCTGGGAATTATGGCGTGGCTGTTGTGGAAAGCGTGGAAGGGAACTTTTGTGCCGGAATATTACGCGCCGGTAGAAATGGCGGGGCTTTACTGGCACTTTGTTGATATTGTCTGGATTTTCCTTTTCCCGCTGCTCTACTTGCTCGGCAGACATTTTATGCACGGAGGAGGACACTAAGTTATGGCAGAACACAGACATATTGAAAATCAAGAAGATCATAATCACGACCACGCGGAACATCATATTGTTTCGATTCCGCTTTATTTAATGGTTTTCGGTATTTTGATTGTCGGCACTATTTTGACTTATGCAGTCGCTTTTGTTGATCTCGACTGGATTTTCGCAGGTGCAAATACATTGGTTGCACTGCTGATCGCATTTACCAAAATGACATTCGTCGCTCTTTGGTTTATGCACGTTAAATACAGTTCACGCTTGATTTGGCTGACCGCGCTTGCCGGATTCTTCTGGCTGGCGATTATGTTTGCTTTTACGATGCAGGATTATTTAACGCGCACACCGGGCGTTTTTAATCGGTAGGTTTGAAAAATTAGAATTTTTGAAGCGCGGAACGGGGAGCGAAATGCTGTCTTTTCCGCGTCTTTTATTTGTTAGGACAAAACCTTTGTGCGTGATATTATCCTTGTTTTGGTTTTGATTTTAGGTATTTATAAAGATTTTATGAGAGTATTTTCAGGACAACAGACTAACATCCGAAAACATCTCAACCGACTGATGTTAAAACAAAGCTATTCATTAAAATTATATTTTATTATCTTGATCTTGTTTGCGCTCGTTCTAAGCGGATGTAGCGGCGGCATTATCAAAACAAAAGATAAACGGGCGACTTTGCTGAAAACGGAAGACGCAACAAATGCTGAACTGCTCGACAAAATCAATCATTTTGCTTCAGTCAGCTCTTTACGTGCCAAAGTGGATTTGAAATTCGAGGATAATTCCTACGCCGAACTCGGCATTGCGGAAAAATATCGAACGGCGGACGGCGAAATTGTCGTCCAGCGTCCGGCGAACATCTTATTAAAAGTTCAAATTCCGGTCATCAAAACCGATGTCGCGCAGATGACTTCGGACGGCGAAAAGTTTCGCGTGGCAATTTTAGAAGACGGCGCAGGCGGAAAATACAGAAAATTCGTTCTTGGCACAAACGATGCGGATTATTCCGCTTTGCAGGAAGAAGTCAGCAAGATGGACTTTGATAAAGACGGCAAAGCACTCAAACAAAACGCCAATGTTTTTGCAAATTTGCGTCCACAGCATTTTACCGACGCGATGTTGATGCGTCCGGTTGATATGAATGAAAATGCTTACGTCGAAAGTACAATTTTACAGGAAGAAACAACTCCTGATGTAGCGAAAAAATCGCCGTTGGCAAATGTCCTGCGCGGTTATTATTTGCTCGACGAACTTCACAAAAACGATGACGGAAGTTTGACCATTTCGCGCCGTTTTTGGTTTGATAGAGTTGGCACGGTCAGACTTGCGCGGCAGCAGATTTTTGATGCGAAAGGCGAGATTGATTCGGATATTGTTTACGGCGATACCGGAAATTTGACCGACACGGGCGAATACAATAATTTGCCTTTGCGGATTGAAGTTACGCGCCCGAACGAAAAATATAAAATGCGGCTGACTTATCAATCGCCGGAAGCGGTTACCATCGGCAAAATGTTTCCGAGTGAGGCTTTTGTCTTGGAAAATCGGTGGAATCTCGAAGTAGTTGATTTAGACAAAAAATTGCAAAACGCAAAAAGCCAAAATTCGGGAACCGATAATCAAAAAGCCGCTGCACGGAATAAGTAGTTCGTAAATCGTTGTTTAATTTTGAAAGTTTAGGATGAAGTTTGATCGTATTCACGAAAAAACAATTCACGTTTACGATTTACGATTCACGCCCTGAAAGATGAAGACAATTCTACAAACCGACAATTTAACAAAGATTTATAAAATCGGCAAAGTGGAAACACACGCTTTGCGCGGTGTTTCGCTTGAAATCAAACAAGGCGAATTTGTCGCGGTAATGGGACAATCCGGCTGCGGAAAATCAACGCTTCTTCATCTTTTGGGCGGACTTCTTTCGCCGACGGGCGGCAAAATTATTATTGACGGCGAAGATTTATCGAAGGTTTCCGACGCGCAAAGAACCGACATTCGCCGCCGCAAAATCGGTTTTGTGTTTCAAAGATTTAATCTTTTCCCGACTTTGACGGCGGACGGAAATCTGCGACTGGCGGAGAGAATTCATTCGGGAAACGGCGGAAACTGTTTAATTTTGAAAGTTTAGGATGAAGTTTGATCGTATTCACGAAAAAACAATTCACGTTTACGATTTACGATTCACGCCCTGAAAGATGAAGACAATTCTACAAACCGACAATTTAACAAAGATTTATAAAATCGGCAAAGTGGAAACACACGCTTTGCGCGGTGTTTCGCTTGAAATCAAACAAGGCGAATTTGTCGCGGTAATGGGACAATCCGGCTGCGGAAAATCAACGCTTCTTCATCTTTTGGGCGGACTTCTTTCGCCGACGGGCGGCAAAATTATTATTGACGGCGAAGATTTATCGAAGGTTTCCGACGCGCAAAGAACCGACATTCGCCGCCGCAAAATCGGTTTTGTGTTTCAAAGATTTAATCTTTTCCCGACTTTGACGGCGGACGGAAATCTGCGACTGGCGGAGAGAATTCATTCGGGAAACGGCGGAAACGCCGAACGTCGGCGCGAGGTTTTGAGTTTACTGAAACTCGAAAGCAAAATGAACAATAAACCGCTCGAGCGTGGCAATTTTAGAAGACGGCGCAGGCGGAAAATACAGAAAATTCGTTCTTGGCACAAACGATGCGGATTATTCCGCTTTGCAGGAAGAAGTCAGCAAGATGGACTTTGATAAAGACGGCAAAGC
>MWVZ01000067.1_pt1 | contig 11670 bp, 10 predicted proteins | sample 1047221 | NCBI WGS metagenome assembly MWVZ01 (sample SAMN06349980, study PRJNA376086) | soil metagenome | isolation source: MS6-5 sample Antarctic (ecotone) soil | place: Antarctica | collected 2015-01-13
TCGCTTATTATTCGTATAAAACTCTAAATTTGGTGCTGGAAAGAGAAAAGTTAAAATTAAACGAATTCGTTTTTTATGATGTCGGACCCGAACATCGGCAATTTAACCGTTGGTATTACAATTTTTTTAATGACATCTGCGTTAAATTTTCTCCGCAACTGAGCGACGGCGTAATCGCGGTTTGTCAGATGAATGATGCAGCCGCAAAATGATAAACTGGTTTTTTATTCAAACTCGTCGCCGAATTGCCGTGATATAGAAGTTTTAAGCAATGAACAAATTTGATTCGCAGCCTTTTACAATTCAAAAAAGAGATAATGCTCTTTTGATTCCGTTACTGATAATCGGAGCGATAGTTTTTGTCGGCGCATTGTCGCTGGTTTTTCTGACCGACGACACAACGAATCCGTTCAAGGATATGTATCTGATGCCTTGGGTGATTTTACTGGGCGCAGTCATCGCCGCTCCGAATTTTTATCTGATTTACAAAGGACGTTTCCATCTATTTAACCCGATAGTTTTCGCCGCCTGGTCATATTTTGTTCCGGCATTTTTCTTTGGCGGGTTGATTTTAGCAAGCGGACTTTCACAGCCGTTTTTTCTGGTTTTTGTGGAAGACGAAAGATATAATCTGCCGTTGACGCTCGTTTATGTCGCGCTCGGCTACGGCGGTTTGGCTGTCGGGTTTCTATTTCCTTTCGGGAAAAAAATCGGCGATAAAATCAGCGTCAAATTGCCGAAGTGGAATTGGAAACCTGAAAACGTCTTTCTACCCGGAATATTGCTGCTGTGCATCGGTGTCGGCAACAGTATTGTCGCGTTCGGTTTAGGGATTTTGGGTTATCAAAAAGTAGATGAAATCGGCGCGTATGACGGGCTGATTTTTTTGCTGACACTCTTTTGGCTCGAAGCCAGTTTTTTGCTGTGGATAAGCATTTTCAAAGCTAAAAAACTCAATATCAATCATATTTTAATCATCGGTTTACTGCTTGTTACTTCGCTAACCAAATCCGCCTTTCAGGGAAATCGTGGAAGTTTGTTTCAGGTTTTTATTCTTGTCGCCTGTGCTTTTATGTTTTCAGGGCGAAAAATCGAATCCAAACACCGTGTGTACGGAGCGATACTTCTTGTTTTGGCAATCGTCATCGGAATGATTTACGGAACGACCTTCCGTAGCATCAAACAAGGCGAAGACCGCGTTAGTTTTGACGAATACAGCGAATTTATCGGCACGACGTTTGATAAATTGGTCGAACAGGATTTGATTGATAATTTAGGACAGGGAATTGCCGCTTTGACCGAGCGAATTGAAGGAGTCAGTTCGTTGGCGGTCGTTGTTTCAAATTATGAAAAACTGGAGCCGTATGAAGAAAGTTATGGATTAAAAGACAATATTATCACCGACAGCCTTTATTTCTTTATTCCCAGACCGTTGTGGGAAAACAAGCCGGTTGGTTCCGAGCCGCGCAAATATGCCGATTTGTATTTTAATTACGGTGAAAATTCATTTACCGTTACGCCGATGGGCGATCTTTTGAGAAACTTCGGACCGATCGGTGTTCCGCTCGGAATGATTTTACTCGGATTACTTTTGCGGGTTGTTTATGCCGCATTAGTTGAAAACGGTGATTACACAATCTGGCGTGCAACGCTCTTTTATATGATTCTGACCGGTGTTTCCTACGAAGGATTTTACGGGACAATTATTCCGTATCTAATAAAATACGGGTTGATTTCAGTTATCGGAATTTTGTTTATTTGGTTTTTCCAATTGAGATTTAATCAGTCGTCGCAGAAATTGGTAGAAATCAAAATAAATTAGAGGGATAAATTTCAAATGGAGAAGGTAGTTTTTACCAACGGATGCTTTGATTTGATTCATCCCGGACACATTGATTTGCTCAGACAAGCCCGCGCTTTAGGCACAAAACTGATCGTCGGAATCAACAGCGATTCATCCGTGCGAAAAATCAAGGGAAATCAAAAACCGTTTCAAACGCAAAAAGACCGCGCCGAAATTTTAAGCGGACTTCGTTTTGTTGACGAAGTAAGAATTTTTGACGATTTAACGCCCGAAAAATTGATTAAGGAAATAAAACCGAATGTCTTGGTCAAAGGCGGCGATTGGAATGTAAGAGAAATCATCGGTGCGGATTTTGTTTTGGAGAACGGCGGTGAGGTTTTTTCGATTCCGTTAAAAGACGGATATTCTTCAAGCGCAATTGTCGAAAAGATTGCCGGCAATAGACAAAATACGAGTGTCGAAAGTTTTGTTAATACAACTCAAACCGGCTTAATAGAAAATTCAATCAAAGAACATATCGATCTTTTTGAGAATATTTTGATTCGGGAAATATCGAATATAAATGTTTGCGCCGAACTGATTATTGAAACATTTAAAAAAGGAAGAAAGATTTTGATCTGCGGAAACGGCGGCAGCGCAGCAGACGCGCAGCACATTGCGGCGGAATTTGTCGGACGCTTTGAAACCGAACGTCAGGCACTCCCGGCTATTGCTTTAACAACCGACACATCGGCTTTAACCGCGCTGACGAATGATTATAATTTTGAACGGGTTTTTTCCAGGCAGGTTGAAGCACTCGCCCGGAAAGGTGATTTGCTGATTGCTATCAGCACCAGCGGAAATTCGCCGAATGTCATCTCGGCGGTGATGTCTGCCCGCAAGATCGGTTGTAAAGTTTTGGGAATGACCGGCGAAAATGGAAAAAAACTGGCTTCACTCTCCGATGCCTGCCTATTAATCCCAGCCTCGCGCACCGCACGAATTCAGGAAGCACATATTACGATTGCCCATATTTGGTGCGAAATTATTGATAAAAATTTTACCGAACAACCGGACTCAAAATAAGACATTTAAGTTTAATGGATATTTCAAAATTTAAAAACTTTTCAAAAGTTAAAGTTCTGATTGTCGGCGACGTAATGATTGACCGTTTTTGGTGGGGAAATGTAACACGCATTTCACCCGAAGCTCCCGTTCCGGTTGTAAAGCTGGAAAAAACGAGTTTAGTCGCCGGCGGCGCGGCTAATGTCGCGGTAAACGTCGCCGAACTCGGCGCACAAGCATTATTAGTCGGAATTGTCGGCGACGACGAAGAGGCAAAATTGCTGCCTGAATTATTAGGTGCGTCAAAAGTCAGCGATGAATTTTTAGTAAAAATCCCGAATCGGCAAACCACGGTTAAAACCAGAATAATTGCACACAGTCAGCAAATCGTCCGGCTCGACCAAGAATCAAAATATCAATTAAAATTAAAGGATGAACAAAAAGTTTGGAAAAACATTGAAGGTTTATTGGAGAAAGCCGATATAATTATCATCTCGGATTATGCCAAAGGATTATTAACAAATAATTTGCTAAAGCGTCTGATAACGACTGCAAGAGGGATAAAAAAAATTGTCTTGGTTGATCCGAAAGGTAAAGATTTTACAAAATATAAAAATGCTGCGATCCTGACCCCAAATCGTTCGGAGGTATTGGAAGCGTATAAATTAGAGAGTGTTGAAAAAGAATCTGCGGAACAATTGAGCGAAAAGATTATTTCGGATTTAAATCTCGATGCGCTGCTTATCACGCAGGGCGAAGACGGGATGAGTTTATTTGAGAAAAATAAAAAACCGCAATATTTAATGGCTTCGGCAAGAGATGTCTATGACGTAACTGGTGCGGGCGATACGGTTATTGCTTGTTTGGCAGTGGCAATCGGAAGCGGAATGAGTTTTTTGAACTCGGCAAAATTTGCTAATTTGGCGGCGGGTTTGGTAGTCGAACATATCGGAACAACACCGATTAGTCTGGAAATGCTTAAAAATTCATAAGACGAAATATATTTGCAATAAAGATTTTTTGTCGCAGGTTTTTATGAAATCAAAGATACTGTATATCGAAAGAAAGCCTTCAGAAAGCGTCAGTATCGAAAGAGTTTTTCGGCAGATTGCCAAAAGTTTATCCAAAGAAAGATTTGAAGTTTTTTCTGACCGTCTTCCATATTCAAACGACACCATTTCCACGCTTAAAAATTTAATTTTTTATCGCAAACCTTCTGCTGACATTTATCATATAACCGGACATATTCATTATATAGCTTTGATTTTGCCGAAAAGAAAAACCGTTTTGACAATTCACGATGTCAGAATTTTATACATCAGAAAAGGTTTGCGGCGTTTTATCTTAAAAAAATTATTGTTTGATCTGCCGGTTAAAAAATTGAAATACATCACGGCTATTTCGGAAGCGACAAAAAAAGAAATAGTTTTTTATACAAAATGTGATGAAAAAAAAATAAGAGTAATTGAAAACCCGCTGCCCGACAAGATTTTTCAAAATGATGTAAAAGTATTTAATGCCGAATGCCCGCTGATTTTACAAATCGGCACAACCGATAATAAAAATGTCAATAATTTGGTAAAAGCATTGCAAGGAATAAGTTGTCGTCTGAGAATTATCGGTGAAATAAGCGCGGAGTTAGAGAAAATATTAAAGGACAATCAAATTTTTTACGAAAACGCATCGGGTTTGAATGACTTCGAGATTAGAAATGAGTATGAAAAAGCTGATATAGTAGCATTTTGCTCGACGTATGAAGGTTTTGGTCTGCCGATTATTGAAGCGCAGGCAATGGGGAAACCGGTCATAACAAGTAATCTCGATCCGATGAAGGAAGTTGCCGGCGGCGCGGCAATTCTGGTTGATCCGTATGAAACTTCCAGTATCAGAGAAGGGATTTTACAAATAATAAACGATGAAAATTATAGAAAAATCCTTTTTGAAAAAGGATTGGAAAATATTAAAAGATTTGAATCTTCACATATAGCCGGTTTATATGAAAATTTGTATTTAGAAATAATGGAAAACGAAAAAAACGGCTAATTTTTAAGAATTATGATTTCAAACGATATTATAGAAAAAAAACCAAAGATTTTAGTGATTTGTAATTATTATTTACCCGGATATAAACGCGGCGGAAGTTTGCGGACAATCGTAAATATGGTTGACCGTTTGAAAAGTAAATTCGATTTTTGGATTATTACACTCGATCACGACGGCGACGGTATTCAATACAAGGATGTAAAAATTAACGAATGGAACGAAGTCAGAAATGCAAAAGTCTTTTATTTATCAAAAGATAAGATAAAAATCTCGAAACTGCGTGAACTTATCCTTGATGCTGCTCCGACTACTATTTATATCAATAGCGTTTTTGCCACATTTTCTATTTATGTTCTGCTTTTACGAAAATTTTCGCTCATTCCAAAACTTAAAGTGATACTTGCACCTGAAGGTGAAATTTCCGACGGTGCGCTCGAATTAAAATCAAGTAAAAAGAAGGCTTTTCTCAAATTGGCAAAAACTTTGGGATTACATCGAAATTTAATTTGGAAAACAACCTCGGAGTTTGAAAAATATGAAGCTGAACGCATAAAAGGAAATGGGGGAAAGGTTTTTATCGCTCCTAATTTACCCTCCCGAACCTTTTTGGAAAACTACCGTCAGGAACTGAAACCGGAAAAGAAAGTCGGTGAGGCAAAGATGATTTTTCTTTCGAGATATATGCGAAAAAAGAATCTTAATTGGCTTTTGGAATTACTTGATGGTGTGAAGGGAAGTCTGATATTGGACATTTACGGCAATTTGGAAGATGAAAGTTACTGGCGGGAAGCTCAGCAAATAATAAAAAAGCTGCCCGAAAATATTTCGATAAAATATCGGGGCGCGATTCCGCACGACGAAGTTGTGGAAACAATTTTTAACTACCATTTCTTTGTTCTGCCGACACTCGGAGAAAATTTTGGTCATGTTTTTATCGAAGCGTTGGCGGCAGGCTCTCCGTTGGTGATCAGCGACCGAACTCCGTGGCAGGAATTGGAAGCAAAAGATGTAGGTTGGGACATACCACTCGAAGAACCTAGAAAATGGGTACAAATTATCAATCACTGTATAGAATTAGATGGTAAAACTTACAGTGGACTCTCAAGTCGTGCCAGAAAATACGCTGTTGAATGGTTAGCCGATCCTAAAATCGAAGAAGATACTTTAAGAGTTTTGGAATCTAGCTTGTAATTTACATCAAGCAATAATATATAAGTTTAGTAAATAAAGAATTTATGCTAATAACAAATTACCTTAACAGTCGCAATGCAGACATTAGATAAACAACTTTAACTATGAAAATTTTAATTATCGGCGGCGGAATGCTGGGACATAAATTAGTGCAAATTTGGAAAGATAAATACGATGTTTGGGCGACCGTCAGAGGGAATTTTGAAAATTATAAAAAATATCAAATCTTCGACAGAAAAAAAACATTTGAAAATATAGATGTCGGAAATATTGATTCAATAGAAACAATTGTCAAAAAAATACAACCGGATGTGATTCTTAATGCCGTAGGTATTATCAAACAGGTTAACGATTCAAAAGATATTATTAAAACCTTGAATATCAACGCACTTTTCCCTCATCAGCTTGAGGAAATTGCCAATAATTACAATGTGCGTTTGATATGTATTAGTACCGACTGTGTTTTTGATGGAAAAAAAGGCAGTTATACGGAAGATGATGTTCCTGATGCGGATGATTTATATGGAAAAAGTAAGAATTTGGGCGAAGTTGTCAGTCAAAACTGTTTGACAATCAGGACATCAATCATCGGGCGTGAACTTCAAACTAAACACAGTTTGGTTGAATGGTTTTTGAGTAATGAGGGGGAAAAAGTAAAAGGATTTAATAATGCGATTTATTCAGGGTTTCCGACCATATACTTGGCTGAAGTTCTTGAAAATATAATTTTAAATTTCAAAAATTTATCCGGTTTATATCACATCTCCAGCGAACCGATCAATAAATTTGAACTTTTGCAATTGATAAAAGAGGCATACAAAATTGATATTGAAATAGAAGAATTCGAAGATTTTCGTATTGACCGTAGTTTGAATTCGTCAAAATTCCGAAAAGCGACAGGTTTCAGTCCGCCCGCATGGAAGGAAATGATTCAGACGATGGCAGATGATCAGACACCTTACGATAAATGGAAATAAATATAAAACTTTAAAAATATGAAAATAATGACGATTTTCGGGACACGCCCCGAAATCATCAGATTAAGTCATCTGATGAAAATTCTTGACCAATACAGCCAACAAATAACCGTCCATACAGGACAAAATTACGACGAAAGTTTGAGCGATATTTTCTTGAGGGATTTGGAAGTCAGACCGCCGGATGTTCATTTCGGCATAAAATCCAAAAGTTTCGGCGAACAAATCGGACAGATATTATCAAAAACCGACGAAGTTCTGGAAAAACACAAACCTGAAAAAATTTTGATTTTAGGAGATACAAACAGCGCGTTGTCGGCAATCGTGGCGGCGCGGCGCGGGATTCCGGTTTTCCATATGGAAGCAGGCAACCGCTGTTTTGACAATCGTGTGCCGGAAGAAGTCAACCGGCGCATAATTGACCATTCAAGCACGATTTTGATGCCTTATACTGAAAGAAGCAAAGAAAATTTGGTCAGCGAAGGCATCGAACGTGAAAGAATTTTTGTTACGGGAAATCCGATCAAAGAGGTTTTAGATGTTCACAATGACAAAATAGAAAAGAGTAACGCTTTGAACTTATTTGATGTAAAGCCGTTTGAATATTTTTTAGTAACATTACATCGCTCTGAAAATGTGGATTTGTCCGGAAGATTGCGGCAGATTTTTGACGGTTTATCAAAAGTTGTCGAAAAATTCGACAAAAAAATGCTGATTAGTATTCATCCGCGGACGGCTGAAAAAATGGAAAAATTCGGTTTAAAACCGGCGACGGAAAAGATTAAATTACTTAGTCCGTTAGGATTTTTCGATTTTGTAAAACTGGAAAAAAATGCGCTGGCAGTTTTAACCGACAGCGGCACGGTGCAGGAAGAATGCGCCATTTTCGGCATCCCGAATATCACGTTGCGCGACGTAACCGAACGCCCGGAAACGATTGAAGCGGGCAGCAATATTTTGAGCGGCGCAAATGCCGATTCTATTTTACGGGCGGTTGAATTAGCCGTTTCGCAGCCAGCCGATTGGATTGCACCGAAAGAATATCTGGTTGAAAACGTCGCTCAAACAGTCAGTAAAATAGTTTTAGGTTATACGAGTTTGAGAAAACACATTAGTTAATGAGGAAAGGAACGCCGATAACCTGTCGGCAACGCCGCGTCAGGGGGGTAGAAAGTTTTAATTGCGCTGGCAATTTTAAATGCCCGCGCGTGCATTGCTGACAAAATGTCGGTGTTCCTTTAACAAAGTGGAAATGGATAAAGGCGGAAATCAAAAAAATATAGAGAAAAAAGTAAAAAAACGTCTTTGGGTCGTAACCGAATTATATTATCCCGAAAACAATCAAACCGGCTATTATATGACCGGAATTGCTGAAGGTTTAACGGAAAAATATGATGTCAAAGTGATTTGCGGGCAGCCGAATTACGCCGCACGCGGCACACGCGCACCGAAAAAGGATTTTTACAAAGGCGTGGAGATTTTTCGTGTTTGGAGTACGACGCTAAACAAAGATATTTTACCTTTTCGGTTGATAAATATGCTGACGCAGGGCGCGTCAATGTTTATTAAATCAGTGATAAAATTCAACAAAGACGAAGATGTTCTGGTCGTTTCCGCGCCGCCGACGCTGCCGTTCGTAACGGCTTTAGCGGCAAAACTCCGGCGTGCCGAATATATTTTGATTATTCAGGATAAATACCCGGAAACTTTGGCGGCAGTCGGCAAATTAAAATCCGATTCATTATTTTTTAGAACATTAAATCGTTTGAATACCGGGCTTTATAACGGAGCAAAAAAAATTATCGTCGTCGGGCGTGATATGCGGGAACTTGTTAATTTGCAGTTAAAAAATAACGGTTCACACAAAACGGCAGTTGAAGTTATTCAAAATTGGGCATCGCTCGAAGAAGTCGAGCCGTCTGCACGATGCGATAATAAAATTTTACGTGAACTTAATCTTTTGGATCAATTCGTCTTTTTATACGCGGGAAATATGGGACATCCGCAAGATATTGAAAGCATTATCGAATGTGCGAAAAAGTTAAATAACGATGAACGGTTTCATTTTTTATTTATTGGTTCGGGTGTCAAAAGAAAGTGGTTAGAAAGGGAAGTTGCCGATTACAATCTGAAAAATACAACAATACTGGAACCGAAACCGCGAAGCGAACAAAAATCATTTTTAAATGCCTGTGATGTCGGTTTAGTTCCGCTCGTCAAGGGAATGCGCGGAACGGCAATGCCGAGTCGGACATATAATCTTCTGGCTGCCGGAAAGCCGGTTTTGGCTTTAACCGAAGAGAATTCGGAAGTGGCACGTGTTATCGAAGAAGATCAAGTCGGTTGGTTTGTGCCGCCGAACGAACCCGAACAGCTTCTTCAAATGATTTATAAGATTTATGATGAACGCGACAAAATTCCCGAAATGGCAATTCGAGCCAGGAAATCGGCACTGCAAAAACATTCTTTAGAAGTTGCCGTCACAAAGTATAGAGATGCCATTTAGAAAAGCGTCCGATAACGACGGTTAATAGTAAATTTATGAAAGTAATAGTTACAGGTGCGGGAGGCTTTGTCGGCAAAGAAATCGTTGGGGAACTATTAAAAAATAACAATGATGTTCTCGGAATTGGAAAAACGAAACATTCAAAACCACCGGAATTGGAAAATAAAGTTTCCAGCGATTACTTCGCTTCAGACATCACTGATTATAAAAATCTAACGGGATTGGAAAAGTTAGAAAATGTTGATGCAGTCGTTCATTCTGCCGGACTCGCACATCAATTTGGAGATATTGAAAAAGAGAAATTTTACAAGGTCAATGTTTTAGGCACGAAAAACATTGCGGAATTAGCCGTTAAAATAAAAGCCGGGCAATTTATTTTGATTAGTTCGACGGCGATTTACGGAATAAAAAAAAACAGCATAGACGAAGAAACGGTTTGCCAGCCGGAAACTTTATATGCTGAAAGTAAATTGGAAGCGGAAAATATTTGTATCGAGATTTGCAGACAAAACAATTTACCTTTGACAATTTTGCGGCTTGCGCCGGTCATCGGTGAAAATAATGTCGGCAATGCTGCACGCCTTGTTTCCGCGATTGATAAAAAGCGGTTTGTTTGGATTGGAAAGGGCGAAAATCTCAAGACTTTAATTTACAAGAATGATGCGGCGCGGGCTGTTCTCAAAATTTTGCAAAATAAAAAAGCCGGGATCGAGGTGTTCAACTTGGCGGCAAAACCGGTTTTGATGAAAGAATTCGTCGGAGAAATTGAAAAACAGTTGAAAAAAAAAGCACCGAAATTTTATATTCCGTCCGGTATTCTGCAAAGAATTTTCTCGATAAACAAAAAAATATTGGGAATAGCAAAAATTAATAAAATATCGGAAACGGTTGAAAAATGGTTGTCGGACGACATCTACTCGGCTCAGAAAATCAAGAAGGAATATAATTTTGAAGCGCAGACTTCAATAGCGGAAGCAATCGAAAAGCAGGTCAAATTTTATCTTGACGAAAACAAAAAGGATTAGTTCGTGTGTCTGAAATTATAGTTTTTATAATAGTTTTCCTCGTTTCATATTTTGGCGTGGAGGTCGTTCGCCGTTGGAGTTTGCGGCGTGAACTGCTCGACATTCCGAATGAAAGGAGTTCGCACACCGCACCGACTCCGCGCGGCGGCGGTCTGATAATTGCGCTGGTTAGTTTGGCTTTTTACACGACTTACACCACTTATTTTTCAAATAATTTTTCATGGGGTTATTTGGCAGGCGCGGGTTTGATAGCGGTTGTCAGTTGGATGGACGATATTTTTAATATATCTTTTGTTTGGCGTTTTTTAGTTCATTCGGCTGCCGCGATATTGGTAATCATTTCGTCAGGTTTTTTTAAAGAAACTTACCTGCCTTTTTTCCATCAAATCGAACTCGGCAATTTGGGTGTGATACTGACGTTTTTGTGGATTGTGTGGCTGACCAACGCCTATAATTTTATGGACGGCATTGACGGAATTGCCGGAATGCAGGCGGTTACAGCCGGAATTGGCTGGCTGGTCATCGGGAACATTTTAGGTTTTGAAACAGTCGGATTTTACGGCGGCGTGATTGCATTTTCGAGCCTCGGATTTTTAATTCATAACTGGCAGCCGGCAAAAATTTTTATGGGCGATGTCGGCAGCGCGTTTTTGGGTTATACTTTTGCGGTTTTGCCGCTTTTGGTAAAAAATAAAACCGCTGATAATTTTTCTCTTTTGCCGATTGTCGCCGTCGGATTGGTTTTTCTCTTTGTTTTGGATACCGTTTTAACATTTGTTCGACGAGGATTGAAAAAGGAAAAAATCTGGCAGGCGCATCGCACTCATATATATCAGCAACTTGTTAAGACAGGTTTTTCACATCGTTCAGTTACTATTATTTATTGCGTCATCTCAATTTTAATTACCGGAGGAATTATATTCTGGTTATAGTGAAAATATAATAAAATTTTAATAAGTAGTCGGACAAAATAATCATATAGAATAATTAAACTCCGAAAATTTAATATTCAAGATGTTTCCAACTGCTCCCAGAATTTGTTTGACCGAGTAATGCAGTTGTTGTTTGTCGACATAATCG
>MWVZ01000068.1_pt1 | contig 11626 bp, 14 predicted proteins | sample 1047221 | NCBI WGS metagenome assembly MWVZ01 (sample SAMN06349980, study PRJNA376086) | soil metagenome | isolation source: MS6-5 sample Antarctic (ecotone) soil | place: Antarctica | collected 2015-01-13
GGCAAAGCGCCGAAAGTGCCACGCGCCGCCGCCGCGAGCAAAAGTTGAGCGACGAAATCGGGTCAATTCTGCACGGCTTGCGCGGAAAACCCTAAGAAGATGAAAAATTGCCATCATGCCGCGCAGAAAAAAATTAAAATTTACGTCTTTCATCTTGAATATCTCCTTAAATTTATTTGTTTTAATAATTTGGTTTGGCAACAATCGAATAATTTCAATCAATTTGCCGAATCCATTTTTTGCTTCTACACAGATTATCGGCGAATATTCGGAAATGTTTCCTAAGAATTAGAAAATTTTTGATTTTTTTTTTTACGAGTCGGATAAAATGCCGATTTCAGCCAACTTCTGGCGCACGCGATTGATGGCTTTCGAGTGCAGGCGGGAAACCCAGGATTTGTTCACGCCCATTTTATTGGCGAGTTCAGTAGTTGAAAAGTGCGTAAAATATAACGCTTCAATTATCTCGCGCTCTTTTTCGGGAAGCTCCCGGACAATCTGATAGACGAGATTAAAAGTATCTTGAAATTCGATAGCGACGTTCGGCAAATCGCGCGTGTCGGGAACGTCAGGCGCGTTTTCTCGGCTGAGCGACAGCAAATATGCCGGAATCAAGGAATCAACCAGTTTTGAAATGCTTTGAATTTCATCGTCAACACTTGCGCTCGCGTTTTCGGTGTTGTCATCGGACGCGGTTTGAATCAAATCGTTAATGACCGCTTCGCGCCGCGCCCAATCGTCGTTCGGCGTGCGCGTCAAAATTCCCATTTGGCGCAAACCGTCAAACACCGCGCCTTTGATTCGGTAATGCGAAAACGTCGTGAACGAAACGTTGCGGCGCGGGTCGTAGCGGTCGGCGGCTTCGAGCAGTCCAATCATTCCGTAACCGACAAGTTCCTCAAAATCTATCCGCATCGGAAACGATTGGGAAACTTGTTTGGCAATCGAAAAAACATACGGACGATAACGTTCGACGAGTTCTTCGCGGTCAATTAATGCCTGCGCCGCGGAATATAAATAGTCGGGAGTTTGTTCAGCCACAATTTTTTGAAGACTATTTTACAGCAATTTATTATTTGCTTAATTCCCCAAAAAAGCAAAAAATCTGAAATAAGTCTTCAATTTGAAGTGTTTGAAAGTCTTACTCAAATTAATAAAGACTTACCCGAGCGGGAATTGCAAATAAAGTTAACATCAAACAACGTCTGTTTGTATTATAATAACTAAAAATAAACTTACGAAACGAGTGTTTCTATCGTCTAACAGACATTATGCCGCCGAAAAAATATCGCTTGGAGACAGTTTTGGAAATTCGCGCCTCCGCCAAAGACCAAGCGGCGCGGCAAGTCGCTTTGATGTATGAACGACTAGCCCGAGCCGAAGAAGAATTAAACCGGCGGCAATTAAATTTGCAGACTTGTTATGAACGGCAAAATAGGGCGCAGACAGCGATGCTCGAAGATCTAAACAAAGCCAGTCAAGCCGGAAATATCCTGGCGCATAAAAATTATTTGCGCGATTTGAGAAACCTTGAAGCCGAATTGCAGACGGCGGTCGAAGTGCAGAAACAAGCGGTTGCTAAAGCCGAAGCGGAAGTCGAGTCGGCGCGTGAGAAACTCGTCGAAGCGGCACGCGAGCTAAAGGCAATCGAGGTTCACAAAACAAATTGGCAAAGCGCCGAAAGTGCCACGCGCCGCCGCCGCGAGCAAAAGTTGAGCGACGAAATCGGGTCAATTCTGCACGGCTTGCGCGGAAAACCCTAAGAAGATGAAAAATTGCCATCATGCCGCGCAGAGTGTTATAATCGAAAGCGATAGAAAATTTTCGACGGGTGCTTTCGCTGGTTGTCAATAAAGATTTTGCTCGATTGATTATTGGGAACAGTTAGAATTAAAAGCTAATTTTATGTCGGAAAAAACGGTTCAAGCAATAGAAATTCCGTCCTTTACCAAACCGGGTGAAGAATCGCGCGTTTTGCCACTGGCGATCGCCGCGCTCGTTTGTTTTGCAATTTCCGTAATGCTCGGCTACGGCGCGTGGTACTTGTTCGGCTCCCGCAATCGCAGCAAAATTGAACAACCCGTTGTTGCCGCCGTGCAAAAAACTAAAGTTTCCGTTCCTGAAGTTAAGCCGATTCCGACGGAAACTTTCGCGCCGACTCCGGCATCGGAAATGTCCGGGCAACCTGAAGCGAATCAAACTGACATAAATCAACCTGAAATCGAAGGTATTGTCAAAGTCGAAGGAGGTGAATTTGCTACCGGCGGCGATGCAAGTCGCCCATGGAAGCGGTCAATAATCAATGATTTTGCGATTGCCGAAACTGAAGTTACAAATGCTCAATATGCCGAATTTATCAAAGAAACAAATCGTGCCGAACCTTCGGGTTGGAAAAATAACACATTTCCCGACGGGCAGGAAAATTATCCGGTAACGAATGTTTCCTGGCGCGATGCCAATGCGTTTTGCAGCTGGCTGGCAAAAAAACTCAATGCCGAAGTCAGGCTGCCGACCGAAGCGGAGTGGGAACTAGCCGCAACCGGACGTGACGGCAAAAAATATCCGTGGGGCGACGAATGGAATAAAGAGGCTGCCAATTCGCAGGAAAGCGGCGGTAGAATTTCGGCGGTAAAAAGCTTTGCACTAAATCGTTCGCCGTCGGGCGCGTTTGATATGGTCGGAAATGTTTGGGAATGGACGCAAGATAAAGTGATTAATAAAAATGACGCAACCGATAAAATGGTCGAGCAAGCCCTGGAAGGCGGACAGATTTTGCGCGTTGTCAAAGGCGGCTCAGCAGGAGAAAAGGCTTCCCAGATTTTCGCTCAGGCACGGTATCAAATCCCTGAGACGTCGAAAGCTCCGAAAGTCGGCTTTCGTTATGTCGTCGTGCGAAAACAATAAAAATGATTGCTGTTTTGCCGAAAATTCGGCTGCGGAAAATTGAATAAGGAGAAAACTATTTAATAATGAATAAAATTTTAATAAATTCAAAAGTTAATCAAAAATCGACTCAATTTTTTGTGACTGCGGCATTTTTCTTGTTGTTTACGGTATTTTCCATCAATCTTCGAGCCGCTCATTTGATGCAGGATGATTTGCGTAACACAGTCTACGGTCCAAAAAAACCAAAGCCTCAACCGGTCAAAAGCCCCTCCGTTCAAAATATAAAAACAAAGAAAACTTTAGCTCCGAAAACAACAATACCTTCGAGAAGAGCGACTGGTGTGAAAAAAACCTGGACAAATTCTTCCGTTCGTTCGTTAGTAACCGTCACTTTTACTGCGCAACAACCGAACGCGGAGATTTGGCTAAATGATAAAAACGTCGGACTAACCGATAAAAATTCGGCATTCTCAAAAAGACTGTCTCCGAATGCTTATCGCGTAATGGTAAAAAAGGGTAATCAAGTCGTCTTCCCTCCCAAGACAATCAACGTTTCCGTCGAGCAGACCAATTTCAAATTATTTTATGAACCGGCTGTCAAGAAAACTCCCGAATCGGGGACTGTGATTATCGTGCCGGAGCAAAAGAAAACACCCGCCGATGAATTAACGAATACGGAAGTCAGCGCAAGAGTCAGGGAAATTTTAGAGAATTACGCCGACCCTTCAAAAACCGATTCAGTCAGCAGAGAAGATTGGGAACTTGTTTTCAAATCCGCGCAGCTCGGACATTTGCAGGATTTTACCGCTGTTCAAATGGAAGCCCAACGCTGGTTTGCTTCCGGTCAAATCGAGCTTGCCAACCAAAATTATAATAACGCTTTTGCGGGTTTCAAAAAATCAATCGAATTTATGCCGAAATCGGCATTGCCATTTTACGGATTAGGCAACACCTATCTCGCCGACAATCAACCGGCAGAAGCCTTAAAAGCTCTGCAGCAAGCCATCGGGCTTGACCCGAAATTGGCGATGGCTTATAAAAAAACCGGTGACGCGCAGAGATTGCTGAAGAATAAGAAGGAAGCAATCGTTGCTTACAAGAATGCGATTCAACTTGGCTATACCACACCGGAAACGCGCTATTGGTTAGGAGTAATGTTACTGGAAAACGAACGCACCAAAGAAGGTCTTCAACAATTGGAGGAGTTGGCGGAATCCGCTCCGACGGCGGAGATTTATGTTGCCATCGGCGATGCTTACGGGCGGCTTAAACAAATTGTCAGCGCCGTCGAGTCTTACCGCAAAGCAATCGAGAGCAAGCCGGATTTAGCCGTTGCTTATTTCAAACTCGGCAGCATCTATCTCAATGAGCGCGAATACCCGAAAGCCAAGGAGGCTTTAGAAAAAGCGGTCGAACTTGACCCGAACGGTAAAACTTTTAACCGTTTGGTTGCCAGGAAAAAAGCCCGTGAAGCAACCTCGAAAATAAAATAATTTTCTGATTTTTCAGATTACGATTAAGGCGGAATAATATGAAAATAGAATCGTCAAAGACAACCCAAGCGGAAAAAAGAATCTCGCCGAGCAATAAGCCTGAAACGACTTTTCGCTCGCTGTTTAATCCGGCGGAAAAGCTTGATTCTCCGCCGCCGACCGGCGGGTTTGCAAAAGTTCTGGAAGAGGCGCGAAACCAAAACGCGAAAGATAAGGATTTTATCTCCGGGCGAAAGACCGATTGCTCCGAGCAAAACTCGGAAACCGCCCAAGCGAATAAAGATGAAGAAACCGGCGGAAATGTTTTGAATCGGGAAAGAGTAGATGAAAAGAATAAGAAGCGCGACGGTGATAAAGGACAATCGGACGAGCAGGACAAAGATTCGGCTTTTGCGTTACCGGGTCTTCAAACCGCGATGAAAGCTGCGTCGGAGACTGCAGTTCCGGCAGCGCGGTCTATCTTGCACGTTGCCGATCTGGAACGAATCGTCTCACTGATTCGCACACAAAATCTTAAAAACGTTGAACAGGTCGTTATTGCCCTGAAACATTCGGTTTTAGAAGGTCTGCAAATTAAACTGACGATTGATGAAAATGGAACGCTGAAAGCGGAATTTTTAGCCTTGAACGAACAAATAAAAAACCAACTAAATGCGCGAAAACAAGAAATTACTCAAATTTTTCGTGAACGCGGCGTTAAATTGTCCGACCTAAACGTTCAACAGGGCTCTGAATTTGCGCGTCCGGCGAATCATTCTGAAGCCAACCGACAGTCTGACGAAACTTCTAATAGTGAAACGGCTGACGGAGCGGCAAATACAGACGATTCCGGTAATCAAACTTCATACCGAGTTTAAATTATCCGGCGCAATCACAATGATGTTTCAAATTAAAGTTGTGAATCAATATTTAGGATACGCCAGAGATAAAAAGAAAAACAATTTTTTATATTCCTGTTCACTTGTTATGCCTGTAAATTTCCTTCCCTCTCAATTTGTGATTTAATTCTCGTATGAACGACGAAAAATCTCTCCAAGAAACCTACGCGCCAAAGGGAATTTGTTTCGGTTGCGGCGTAAAAAACGAAAAAGGATTGCAGATTAAAAGTTTTCCAAACGGCGAGGAAGTTACGGCTCAGTGGCAAGCTGACGCACATCACCAAGCGTTTCCCGGAATGCTCAACGGCGGTATCGTCGGCGCACTGCTCGATTGTCATTCAAATTGGACGGCGGCTTATTTTCTGATGAAACGTGACGGAAAAGACGCGCCCGACTGCACCGTAACGGCAAACTATTCGATTAAACTTCTGCGCCCGACGCCGGTTGATGCTGGCGTAAAATTAGTCGCGCGAGTTGTTGAATCTGCGGAAGACCGCGCGACGGTCGAAGCCGAACTCATTGCCGACGATAAAGTTTGCGCGACGTGCAAAGGTTTGTTCGTCGCCGTCAAAGAAGGTCACCCGGCTTATCATCGCTGGTAAAACTTTCTATCAGGGATGATTTTCAATTGATATGAAAATTAACCGGGACGCTTACGGACAGCAACTTCTGGAGCAATACAACAACCGAACGGCGACGGCTGAAATTATCGAAAGAGACGACGATTATATTGACACCGGCTCGGATGCCGGTTTGTATTTCTCCGAATATCGCCATTGGTCGCCGCTCGAACGACGAGCGATTAAGCGGGCGCGAGGCAAGATTTTAGACATCGGCTGCGGCGCGGGACGCCATTCACTTCATCTGCAGAAGAAAGGTTTTGACGTAACCGCCATTGATAACTCGCCCGGCGCAATTAAAGTCTGTAAGCTGCGCGGTTTGAAACAAGCCTTTGTCAGACCGATTGCCGACATCGATAAATTTAAATCTAACTCTTTCGATACGATTTTAATGTTCGGCAATAACTTCGGCTTATTCGGTGATGCGGAAAACGCCCGTCTGCTTCTCGAAAAGATGAACCGAATAACCGCGCCCGACGCTCAAATTATTGCGGGAACTCGCAATCCTAACCAAACCGACAATGCGGAACATCTTCAATACCACAAATCAAACCGGCAGCGCGGCAGAATGGGCGGACAAATCAGAATGCGCGTTCGGTTCGGCAAAATCGTCGGCGAATGGTTCGATTATCTTTTCGTCTCGCCCGAAGAAATGGAAAAGATTATCGCTGTTTCCAATTGGCAAATTAAAGAATTTATCGAGTCGGAGCAAGCACAATATTTTGCGATCATTAATAAGAAGTAGGCTACGAATTTCAAATTTTGAATTACGAATGATGATTCAAAGATAAGGAAAAAGAATTTAATCTTACCATTCGTAATTCAAAATTTGAAATTCGTAATTTAAACTAATCCGTCTTTCGTCATTCGTGATTCGTAATCGGTTCTTAAGCCCAATCTTTCGAGCCACAATTCCTGTTCACGTTTCAATTCAGGCAGATGGGCGACATCGCTCAAAGCGTAGTTGACCAACTCAGATGTCCAAATGCCGTTCCAATTTCGATTGAATTTTGTCCGCTGCGATTTATCGAGGTCAACCGCAAAATACCGATAAAGCGTTTCCGCCAAACTTGCCGATTGGTTCGCGCCTCTGGTCAAAATTCTTTCGGCAATCATCGTGCAGAAAACATTTGCGACCGGATAACCGTTTTCTCGCAAGAATTCCAAATCGAATTTTGCATTGTGAAAAATTTTTGTGATGTTCGGGTCCTTCAAAATCGCGGCGAGTTTTCCAAGCGCAACGCCTTCGTTTAACGGAACGAGAACCGAAAAATCGCCGTCGGAGAATTGTACGCTTAGAATTTTTCCGTGCCGCGGGCTTAAGCTGGAAGTTTCCGTATCGCAGCCTAAGACGGCGGACGTGATAAATTTTTCGTAAGCAAATTCTATTTCATCTGCGCGACGCGCCACCAATATCTTCACGCTTTAAATTGTAAATCACCAGACATTGCAGGTGGAAATGAACCCGTAGATTTACATAAATACAAACGGATTGGAAAAAATTTTATCTCACCAAATTTGCTCGTCCTATTTTATATTTGCGTTAATCTAGGCTTGTTTGTGTTTTCACTTCTTTGATTTTTGCTTTATGCTGTTAAATCAAATATGACGGAGAAATTAACCGAAATAGAAGCGCGAGTTATCGGGGCGTTGATTGAAAAACAATTGACCACGCCCGAATATTACCCGCTCACATTGAACGCGCTGGTCGCCGCCTGCAATCAAAAAACCAACCGCGAGCCGGTCGTCTCCTACTCGGAACAAAAGGTGCAAAAATCTCTTGATGATTTGCGCGAAAAAAATATCGTTTATGTGTTTTACGGCAGCACGAGCCGCGTTCCGAAATATAAACATATTTTGGATAAAGTCTATGAACTCGACGCGCCGCAAGTCGCCGTCCTGTGTGTTTTGATGCTTCGCGGAGCGCAGACACTGGGCGAGCTGCGCGAGCGCACCGGCCGGCTTTACGAATTTTCCGGTCTCGGCGAAACGAGCGAAACGCTCGACAGTTTGGTGCGAAGAGATGAACCGCTCGTCGTCAAATTGGAACGTCAGCCCGGACAAAAAGAAGTTCGCTACGCACATCTTTTGTCGGGCGAGGTTGATGCTGCCGCTTACGCCAAAGAAAATTTAAGTTCCGGCAAACAAGCGGAAAATGAGCGTCTGGAAAATCTCGAACGCGAGTTGGGGAATTTGCGCGGGGAATTTGATTCGTTTCGGCAGACGTTTGAAGATTTCAAACGGCAGTTTGAATAAAAAGGAGAAAGAAAATCTTTCTCCTTTTTATTTACGTATTATAAAACCGGCTGTTTCAATCGCCAATTACCATTCCAAAAACAAGGCAGTTTGAAAGCGAGTTGATAAGCGGCTGGCAACGTAAATTTGTAATCGGACGCGAATTATTTGCGCCACACGCCGATTCGTTTTTGCACCAATTTTTCCACCTCAAGCGGCACGCCGTCGGCTTTTGCCTGACGGATAAACTGGCTGTCAATTTTAAAGATTCTCATTTTTACCAGGTCTTCTGCGTTAAGGTCGGTCAAACCTTCGCTGCGAGCTTCGGCGATAAATTCGGGCGTAACTTTGAAGATACGCATTTTTACCAGACTCTCGAACGGTTCTTTATCAAAACCCATCTGAGCCACCTGGCGAACAAACTCGGCATCAATTTTGAAAATTCGCGCCTTAACCAAATCTTCCATCGTCAGATTCGGAAACCCGCTCGCTTTCATTTCGCGCATAAACTGCGAATTGACTTTAAAAATCGCCGCTTTGAAAAGGTCTTCCACGTCGAGTTTGCCGAAATCCGCCGCAAGCAAATCATCGGCTAAAACGGTCGTCACGTTCAGCGTTGCGGCGGCGAAAAGCCTGTCTTCAAAATCTTTCTTTTTGTCGTTTGAAGAATCCGTTTCAAAGTCAAATCCGCGCGTTTTCATCATTGAGACGAACTGCGGATTCGGCGTAAAACGAAAAGTTCCCGAGCCTTTTCCGTTATTAAAACTGCCTTCGCAATCAATCGTTCCGGCTTCGCGCACCAAACTGAACCTGACCGCGCCCGAACCTCGCGCCTGCTCGCGGTTCAAGTTTTGCAAATCGCTGAAATCGTAACTTTGCCCCATCTGATTTCTGCCGCCTTTTTCCGCGCGGCGTTCAAACGAAAGATAAAGTTTATCCGATTTGTCAGAGTTGATATTAGCTTTCCAGTCGCCCGTCAAAGTCGTCTGCGCGACGATGACGTAATTTCCGACGACAATAATAATGAATGCGAAAGCGAAACGCATTAGAATTTGAAAATTTTTCGACATAAAAAGAACTCCTGAAATTGAATTTTTTGCAATACAAAAGAAAAACACCGCGCCGCGATGTTTTATGACAAATTTATTTTTAGAGAAACTGTTGGTAGCCGAAACGTGAGCGCGGGCGTAACGCACAACTACGCCAACGCTCACGCTTGAGTTACCGACAGAATATAAAACTGAAAGCTAATTTTCGGGGTTAAGATTTTGATTAAGACTGTGAGCAATCATCTTCGCGCGAAGTTTGGCAACGTCCGCCGTTTTTCCGACAAATAATTTATCAATCGTTTGGCTGAAAATCTTAAACCAACGCTGAAAATGTTCCAATTTGAGCGGCGATTTTTCGTGTAAAACTCGATGGACGGCGAGAGGATTGCCGAAATAAACCGGCTTGCCGAACAAAACTTTTTCCCAAAAATCTACAATTATCGACAGGTGCGCGGCTAAATCAAGTTCGGCAAAATGATGTCCGATTTCCGAATCTACAACGGCTATTTTGTAAAATTCAGTCAGCAGAAACTCTAAATCTTCGCGCGTTTCTATATCTTGTCTCTTCATTCAGTCGAAACTTCTTCTTCGCCGTGAAGCGCAGCGTTCATTGTGTGCCAAGATAAAGAAGCGCATTTCACCCGCGCGGGAAATTCGCGCACGCCCGCGAAAATTTTTAATTTTCCCAAATTGTTTTCTTCAGTTTCTTCGTCGAGTTCGCCCAGCACCATTCGGTGAAATTCGTCGAATATTTTCTCGGCTTCTTCCTTCGATTTTCCCTTGACAACTTGCGTCATCATACTCGCGGAAGCCTTTGAAATCGCGCAGCCCGAACCGACAAAGGAAACGTCTTTCACCCGTTCATCTTCCACCTCGAGAAAGACTTTTAATTGGTCGCCGCACAGCGGATTGTGTCCGTCGGCTTTAAAATTTGCAAATTCAATCTCGCGGAAATTTCGCGGATTTTTGTTGTGGTCTAAAATTACTTCTTGGTATAAATCGTTTAATTCTGACATAAGATATTTTCGATTTCAGATTTGCGATTTGCGATTGCTTAAATCTTATCGCCAACGGGCGCGGTGAATTTTTCGTCAACAATGTTTCCCGTATTGAGTAATTGCGCCGGTTCAAACAGCAACACTTCAACTTCTTTGTCCGCAACCGGGCGATGCTCAACTCCGTGCGGCACAATCACAAACTCGCCTTCATTTAATTCGATGGTTTTATCACGAAATTCGATGCGAAAACTTCCGCGCAACGCCATAAACATTTCGTCTTCCGCTTCGTGACGATGCCACGGAAATTCACCTTGAAACTTGACGAGTTTGACTTCCTGCCCGTTGATTTCACCGACTACTTTCGGTCGCCAATGCTCATTTATTAGCGCGAATTTTTCAGCTAAATTAACTTTTTCCATTTGATTTTAATCCCACCAAGCCCGCAAAAGTTTTTCTTCGAGTAATAACTCGTCCGGCTGATAAGCGGAAACGAACTTTGCGAAAGCGAAGCCGATTCCCGGCGGATAATCGCCTTCATAGTAAATTCCTTCCAATAAAACATTTTGGTTTTCTTCAAAATACGGACTGAAAGCGAATCCTTCAAACTTAAATGTAAAGCCTTTTTCCCGCATTTCGTCGGCAAACTCCAAAAAAGATTCGACGGTCGGAGTCGCGTTCATTGCCTGCGATAATTCCATAAATCCGAGAGCCAGAAGTTTTTCAATTCCTTTAGCGTCGAGTCCTTCAAACCGCTCGCAGACACCAGGCGGAAATTCACGATTTTCCCAATCAACCGCTTTCCCGAAAATCGTTTCGTCGCGTTTCTGAAAATCTTTTTGGTTCATATTTTTCAGGACGCGAATTTTTCAGATGGATTATCTTTTTCCATTTTTATTTAAAGCAACCTTAAAGTCGTTCGGCTCAATCAAAATCGTAAAACTGTATTCGCCAACTTGAATCGGAGTTTGCTGCATATTTATTTCATTTGTAAATTGTTTAGTTTGGGTTTTCAGCAAGTATTTAGTAATAGTGAATTCTTCGTATTGTTACTAAAGTTGGTTCAAAAAAGGTTTTGCCAAATTTTGTGACTTGCTTTAGGTCAGTCTTTTTAATCCAATTTCCATTGGAGTCGAATTCATATTCATTTTTCCACACATCTCGCATTACTGTTCCATTTTCAAGCAAACCTGTTGAAGTTGACCGCAGAGTTAATCTCTTATCCTTTGAATAGAGATGTATCCATCTGTGTGTTTCCTTACCTTGCCGGTATTCAATAGTTTGCGCTTCAATTCCGTCTTTAGTTTCCTTTTCGGTGCTTATAGACTTAAACTTTAAGAAAAGACTTTCTGATTCATCTGACCATTCCCACCATTCCCACACCTTTCTGACATTATTTTTGTAGTGAATAGATACTAAACCTGTTGCGCGATAAGGCGAAAATCCCCTAGAGTCTATAGGCGCTATGCG
>MWVZ01000069.1_pt1 | contig 11613 bp, 17 predicted proteins | sample 1047221 | NCBI WGS metagenome assembly MWVZ01 (sample SAMN06349980, study PRJNA376086) | soil metagenome | isolation source: MS6-5 sample Antarctic (ecotone) soil | place: Antarctica | collected 2015-01-13
GCGGTGCTAGAGGCTTATTACAACCAAGTCAGAGGCGAGATCATTAAGAAGTTTCAATCTACCCGCGATGTTCTCGAAGGGCTAAAACTTACAAGATGCGTGCGCGCAATGAACCTCGGCGAGGTGGACGAAGCCGACCAAATAGCCGACCAAATAGCCGACGAAGCACCCGACGAAAATTGCGCCACTAAGGGGTACACCCACGTACCCCTTAGTACAGAGACCGCGAATGGTAAATATAGTACTAAGGGGTACGTGGGCGTACCCCTTAGTGTCCCGCCTTCTCAACCCGACTCTGACACCCCGAAAGCGACAGGAGCACCCGTCACTAAGGGGTACGCCCACGTACCCCTTAGTGGTTCGCCTGCTGAAGCCGCCAGCGGCGAGGTCGAAGAGACTGTTAGCACCGCTCCGAAGCAAGCGGTTGATGAAGTCCCGAAAACAGAAAACGAGGCTTTGACGCTCCAGCGCGCCCTTGAATATGCCGCCGTAGAGATCGCTGTGTTTCCACTGTGGGGCGTCTCCAGTGGGATTTGTGACTGTCCGGCAGGGCGGGAGTGCCGGAGCGCAGGAAAGCACCCGCTGGCGCGCTTTGCAAAGAACGGCGTGAAGGATGCGACGACAGACCCTGCGCAAATAAAAACATGGTTCAAAGCTCACCCATCCGCGAACTTAGCGATAGCGATGGGCGGCGCGCTCCGGTTGATCGCGCTCGACAGTGACCCGCGCAACGGCGGCGATGCATCCGTCTGCGATTTAGTGGAAGCGCACGGCGACGGATGGCTCGAAACACATACGGTGCGAACCGGCGGCAACGGAAACCACTTTCTTTATCGCTTGCCGGAAGGCGTCGAAGTCCATAAGGGCAAGATCGCGCCGGGGGTTGATGTCAAAGCAGCGGGCGGGTATTTGGTCGCGCCGCCTTCCGTCCATGCCTCCGGGCGAACGTATGAGGTTGAAAAGAACATCGAGATCGCCGTCGCGCCGGATTGGTTGATCGAAGAATTGACGCGCTCGCCTGAAGTCCAGCCTTCAACAGTAATCAATTTTCAAGAGCGACGATTAAAGAGCACGAGCGAAGCCGCGCGTTTCTTCTCGGGCGGCGAAAGAAACGACGGTTTGCGCGATGTGGCGTGCGGGCGATGGACGCACGGCTACGCGACGGACGCGGGCGACCTGTATCAGCAGATGCGCGAGGTGCGCGACACCCGATGCGAGTTTGTACCGGGCGACCCGCCGCCCGACGACGCATGGTTGCGGGAAATGGTTCAACGAACCACGCAGAAGTTCGCGCGTGGGGAAAGGGCGACAGCATGACACCGACAATCATTATTACCGCGACGCCCGAAGGCTACCTGCTCACGCTGAAACGATTAACGCGCGATAACTTCGGCGACGCAATCGCCAGCTTGAAACGCACCGTCCCGCCGCATCTTCGTGAGTATGAACCGGACACAAAGCAATGGTTCGTTGCAGACGCGGCGCGCACGCAACTCGACAGATGGCTTGGTCACTTATTCGTCACGCACGGCGTCGAGGCAGAGTGGCTTACGTCTGACGATGCAGGCGAGCGAGCGCGCAAGCCACACACGAGCGCGAAGGCTGACCCGTTCGCCACGCTTCACTTGCTACCGACTGCGCCGATGGAAGTCGTGCGCGCGGCGTATAAGGCGCTTGCGATGAAACATCATCCCGACCTCGGCGGCGACACACAAGCGATGCAGCGACTTAATCAGGCTTACCGCGAACTTGCGGCATGAAGCGAGCAGGATTGCCGGATAGCGAAAAGCGAGGATGAAATACTGCCACCGACGCGCCCCATGCTGCTTGTAGGGCACTAACAACAAAGCGGAACTTAGCGGAGTGGCTAGAGTTCAGCGAGCCATTGCCGTGCGTGCAAGTCGAGCAGTACGCGCGCGCGTGCTGCGGTGTAAGCGCTGATGCTTAGCATGGTGTAGCTTAGCAAGGGTGGCTTCGATGAAATCAAGTGTGGCTTCGAGATAGACGGAGAAGTGATGTGTTAGTTGCATTTACTATTTTTATCCTTTGGTTTACTCAGCCTTATGCAGACGGCGCACTATGCTTTCGAGCAAAAGAGCAAAGGTTTATTGATACAAAGCCCTTTGAAGAGACGCGAGCGGGTGCGAGTCACCAAGCAGAACTGTCTTGGAAGCGGTACGAGGTGTGAAGCTGTCTGAGGTTTCAAGAACGGCGACGGCTTGTAGGAAAGTCACCATGCGCTTCGCTTGTTCCACATCGCCGGTCAAGATACATGGACCGGGCAGCGTGCCTCGCAGGTCATGAGGCACTTGTGGCGCGTCTTCTTTGGTGATGATCCAAGCTTCATCCGCTGCGAAGTCTGGATGTTTGATGATGTTTAAGTCGGAGAGTTTCATGGAATGTCCTTGCGTGTTTAGGTTAGCCGGTGCGTAGGCGGCTTCCCGACTCCGTGCGGTGAGTCGGAGGGGCAAGAGAGTCTTGCTCGCCGCCTACGCAACCATCACTTAACAAGGCATGTGCCACACATGAGGTGCACGCCTCCATCACCGAAAACATCAACTTATCTGCACTTATCGTGTGGGGTAGGGTGGGAGTGAAGGCGAGTTAAGTTGAGGTTCGGTCAAGTGGGTTTCAATTTGACAGGTCACAGTGATGGCAGGCAGAAGCTACCAGATGCAAGAATCCCGAGGGCACGGCGACAAGCTAAGTCGCACGCAAGAGAAGGCGATAGCGGCGCTCCTATCCACGTCAACGATAGGCGAGGCGGCGAAGGCGTGCGGCGTCAACGACGCGACGATGTGGCGGTGGCTGCAACTCCCCGACTTCCAAGCCGCCTACCGCTCCGCGCGTCGTCAAGTGGTCGAGCGTGCCGTGTCGGAGTTGCAAGCGGCGGCGAGTGAAGCGGTCGAGACGTTAAAGCGCAACCTCCATTGCGAGAACCCGGCGGTCGAGATTCGCGCGGCGCAGATCGTCTTGGAGCAAGCCGTCAAAGGCGTCGAGTTGATTGACTTGCAAGAGCGCGTCGAGCGGTTGGAAAGCCTGCTAGAGCAGCAGGAGAAAGCGAAGGGTAACAAGTGGGGAACTTGGACGCGCGCCTCGCCAAGATGGAAATGGCGACGTGTACCAATGAGACGTGCTTTGCCTGTACCGGGGTGAGCGTGGCGGACGGCGCGTTCAGCGATGCGCTCAAGCGGCGCGGTGTTGACGTGCGAAAGCTGCCGAGGGAGAACGAAGAACAATTATGCGGCGAGTGCGGCGCGGTAAGTCTCTGGAATGCCTACGGCATGAATGAGAGCGACCGCGCGGCGTGGCGCGAGATGAACGCTTCGATGGTGCGTGTGTATCGGATGCGCGCCTCTCAGACGGAAGCGGAACGGCAAAAGGCTGATGAACTGCACGAGCGAGACGCCGCGCGCTGCCTTAAGCTCTACGGCGCGCACTATGCGGAAGCACACGACGCCGGGCAAGCGGCGTTGATCGCGTGGGTAGATGACCACGAAGCGGAGATCGTCGCGGCTTGGCAACGCGCGCCGCTTGCCGTGCGGAGAGGATTAGCAGCATGAACCTTACGAACCGATTGACGCGGATAGAACAGCGCGTCACCACGACCGCCGAGCCGACAAACGAACAGCGAATGATTCACCTTGATGCTTTGCGCCGTGCTGCCGAGCGCGACCCGGAAGCGCGGCTAAGACTTGACCGAGCGCAGCGATTACTCGACCGAGCGGCGGCGAGATTAGCCGAGGTGAAAGCATGAACCTACAAAACAGAATAGATAGACTTGAAGCGACCGCCCGACCGCAGAACATACCTTGCCCGATGTGCGAATCGCGGGCACGAAAAACAGCGCCGCAAACAAGCGATACAAATTTTATCGTCACGAGCACGCAAGACATAGAGTCAGAGTGTCCGATGTGCAGGCGACCATTAACCTTCGTGGTTGAGTGTGTCGAGAGGGCACTATGAGATTTACAGCTCGTGCGGTTCGTAACCATTCAGGTTCCTCAGCCCTTAAGGGTGAGCGGTTGACCGGCAAAGGCGCACTCCAAAGCGGTGAGTGTCGAGTGCCCTTGCTTACGCGCTGTGGAAAGATAAGAACGGATGCGGCAGAACGCCGTCGCTCCTTCCTCAGTGCGGAAACAACCGCCGATCTTTTGTTGCAACTTGACCATTCTAATGTCGCGCTCCGAACCGTTGTTGTCGAACGGCACACGAAAGTCGGTCATAAAGCGTAAGACTTGCTCGCGCTTCGTTTGCAAGCGGTAAATGAGTGGCGATGCCGGATCGCGGCGCTTGACTTTGACAACCTTGAACCGCTTCGCGAGCGGATCAGGCTTGACGTTTTTCGGCGGCGGGTTCAGTCGTGCGGCACGCTTGATGAGACGGTCGTAGCGATTGGTGAAAGCCGTAAGCTGCTCGTCGTCTAACTTCGTTTCGCCTTGCACCTTCGCTTTCTCAACTGCCGCTTTAATGTCGTACAACAACTTCGTGAACGGGCGCGTCCACTGCTGCTGTTCGGCACAGACTTCTTCAACATAGACGAGTTCGCGCAACAGATGGACATTACACAAAGCGTGTGTCGCCTGAGAGTAATCATCGTAAGTGAACCAGCCGTCTCTGACGCAGATACCGCGAAAGTGCGGCAAGATGCCGATGGTGTCCATCGCCGTGCGTCCGCGTCGCGCGTCGTAACCGTAATGCGTTAGATCATCCGTTCTGGCGACATGTATCCAGTGGCTCTTACCTGCCACCCGCAACCCCGTCTCATCCGCCCCGATGACCTCCGACTCCTTGATCGCGTTTTTGATTTGCTCTTCGACGCCGACCAACTTCGCCGCACACCTGTGGCGCGTCGTGTGAACGGTTCCCGGCGAAATCCGACACGTGAACAAGTCGCGCATCGCTTCGCTCGTTCGTGCGAACGGCAGCAACTGATATTTGTGCAAGTAAGTCGCCACCGCGCGCACTCGCTGCCCATACTGAACAGGAGCTTTCACATCCAGCGGGAAGCGAGCTTTCGTTCGCTCGCCGCACTGCGAACATCGTTTCGTCTCTGCCCAATGCTCCGTGACTTCTAACACCACTGGTGGCAGGTCGAAGACTTGCCGTCGCTGCCGCCCGACGACTGAACTTGCAGCGAGCGAAGCCCGACACCGCCGACACGTCCGCGGCTCGTGAACCTGCACGCGATCTGGAAACTCAACTTGCCGCAATGTCGCGCCCCGATGACCTACTTGCCCGCCGACCGCCTTACCACTCTTGCGACGCAAAGAACGAGTCCGCTTGACGGCGTTCTTTGCTTTGACGCCCGGCAGGTCAAGCGATGGCGGCAAGCCAGAGTTATGCGAGTCGCGGCTCACACCGGCGGGTAGGACTTCGCCACCTTCCCGCTCACGCCGTGCGAGTTCCGTCTGCAGTTCTTGCACACGCCGCTGCAGTTGATAGTTCAGCATCCCCTGCTTCGCTACCCGCATCTTCAGGCGTTCGACTCTTGCCACCAACTCCTTGACTCGTTTTGCCAACGCATCAATTGAGTATTGTTGCCGATGTCCGACGTGGCGTTCGACCTCCTCCAAGTGCGACAGCACGTTCTCGACGTAGTGCAGCATCACGTCGGGTCCAGCGTAGTACATTTCATAGAGTTGTTGACGGGTCAGCATGAGAAACGGTTTAAGGTAGAAAAGTGCCACCTCCATGCCGCAAAACTAACCTTTGTTTAGCGCTTTTTCAGTTAGTACCTGAATAAATACTGCGGTTCTGATGGTTCCGAGTTTGTCGCCGTAGAAGATGCGGGGTGCGCGCGTACCCGAATTGTGCTGATTACAGAAGTATGTGCTTCAGAGAAGTCGCTGACTGGAGAACCTGACACCTACGCCGCACGCCCCGCTCGGCTTCAACTCCCTCCGCACTACCCTGCCCCGCATCGCCATCCGCGCAGCACTTTCTTCGCCGAAGAGTTCGACGATAAAGAAGAGCTTCATTTGCTCCTCCTCAGGCAGTTCCACTTCAGGGCAGATCGCAGGCGGTAAGTAGAAGTAGAGCCCACCCCCGCTGATGTTGTCGAGCAGGGTAGTGAACCTGAACCGCTCGCCGCTTCTGTTAACACCAGAAACGGTGGCACGGAAAGGCTCATAGATGCGAGGTTTGCTCCGCCGTTCCATTCTCATCCACTAAAGGAGACGCCAGCTAATCACGTTAATGTTGATAGGTGATACCGACTTGCGACCAAAACTGAGATAAAAGATTCTCGTAAGATACTGAATGCGCAACGCTAATCAAAGAACGTAACCTCAGCTTTTTATGCAAGTCGGTATGAGTAGGTAGAAGGTTCAGCGCCCCTGAATTAAATGCTTCAATTGAAGCATTTAATTCCGTGCTGATAGGTAGAAGGCTAGAAGGTTCAATGCACTTCTTTGCTTGTGCCAAATCTGGCACAAGCAAAGATTGCCTTCCACACGAGCGCGGGCTTAACACTGAAACTTGCACGAGCGAAGCGGGCGTGACCCTCATTGTGGCATCGGACAAGACGAAGCACCCGTGAGCTTCGACGGCTCACGGGTGCTTCGGAGTTGGGGTAACGCCCGCCCAACGCGGAGGTTAATGGTGTCTAACGACTTTATTCCGTATCGTCGTCATCGTCGTCACCGCCGTTATTGCTGTTACATCTCTCCTGGCGATCCTGGAACCGAGCGACGCACTGCTGCCGGTCCGATTCGTCATCGGCGCGAGCCATGCAGGACTGCAACTGCCGTGCGGCGCGCCGATGACAAGCGCCGTTGCCGTTGTTGCCGTTGCCATTACCTTGATTCCCTCTTCCCTGACCCTGCCCTCTTCCCTGACCCTGCCAAGCGCCGACGGGTGAGAGTAGAAGCAGCAGTCCTAAGGCAAGACCTAGTATCGGGGTAAACAGATAGGTGACTTTTCTTTTCATGTTCGTGAGTTCCCTGTTGGTTGTTAACTTATGTCCGTGCCGCACCGCGGACGAGGAACAGGAGGGAGTGACAGATAATACAGCAGCGGACTTCCGCTCTCGAGTGCCAAGCCCATCCCGCCGTCAAGAAGGGAGACCATATACCCGCTCCGACAGCTCCGTCAATGTTCTCCGGCATGTCAGATCATCACCTTTCTGATCCCCACGAAATGGAACGGGCGCGACTCCCGAAAGAATCCACGCCCGCTCGTGTTGTGTCCAATTGGACAATCCTCTATACGTATAGAGGATTCAACCCCTCGCCTTCCCGCGTCGTTGCTTCGTTGGAAACTTTATCAACTCGCCGCGCTCCGCCGGATTGTCTGCCTCTTCGACGCTTGCCTTGCGTCTGCCGCGAATCACCCACATCACCGTGCCGGATAACTCGCCGTCCAGCCCGTCGCCGAAGTCAAAGCGTCGAATGACCGGCGCGCCGTCCACCTCGCAGATCACGGCATCGCCGCGCCTCGGGAGTGTGTCCGATTGAACGATGAGTTGGTCGCCCGGGTATATGTCGAGATCGAGCAGAGTGTCACCTTCGACGATGAGAATTGACGATGAACCGTTGACACCAACCAGCTCGTGAAGCGTCACCATCTCGACTTGCGGTTGGCTTGCGGGAGCATCGGTTTTTGTCGGGAAGTGACTGAGGTTTGTTCTCATCTAGTGCGCCGCCTCGCTTTCCTGCCGCACGCGGGCATCATCATCAAGCGCCCGCTGAATCATCTCTGGTCTTGTCCAGTCATACTCCAGCAGTTCCGTCAGTTCGTCGGCAATCGCGTTGAAGAGGTCAACCGGCGTCTCAGGGTGTCTGAGGACGGCTGACAAGTGCTCGGCGAGTTCGGCGCGCGAGTTCTTCTTTTGTTTGCTCATTAGCTCACTTTCCTTTCTTGGTGTGTGTCGAGATCAATAGCAAGCGTCTCTAATTCGCTCGTGGCGGCGACTAGAGCGCGTGATATAGCGTCGAGGGTGTCGAAGCTAGGCTCGCCATCGTCGGCGCAGCACAGCGCGAATCTGACGCGCGTGCGGGCACTCTCCAGCCTGTCCGCTGGTGTGGGTTGGCGTTCAAACTGTCTTTTGCTTAAACTCATCACTAATCCTTTCGTCTGTACCGGGTGGAAGGGTGAAGAGGGGCTAGGGATGTTTTCGGCATTCCTAGCCCTTCGTGCGTTAGAAGTTGAGTTGTGCGCGCTCCGTCGCAAGCTGGATGTGAGCGGAGACGGCGCTTGCCAAGTGGTAGCAGGCTTGCCCACGCTCGCCTGCCTTGCAGGTGCAATGTGCGAATCGTTTGCCGTCGCGCTTGGCACACTCGACGGTATAGGTTGCGCCCGTCGCCTTATTCGTGACGCTGTAGGCTCCGAACTTGACGATGCGAACGAGAGGTTTGACCGTGCGTGCTTTGTTGATTGCCTTCTCTAAGGTGGCGGCTGAGGTGAGTTGAATCATTGCGGTGTCTCCGTGGGGTGAATTGCTAACGTGAGAACAATATACGCCATGACGAATATACATGTCAAGTTAATTCGTGCGTATTGACGTAATTTAATTTTCGCTGTAACGTATCCCACATGAACAGGGAAGAAACACTACTTTCGACAGCGCAAGCGGCAGAGCGGCTTGGCGTAACTGTGCGCGGCGTGCAGAAGATGATCGAAGAAGGACGCTTGAAAGCGTTGAAGATCGGGCGTGATTACGTTATCTCGCCACATGCGCTTGAAGGCATCACGCGGCAGCCAGCGGGCAGACCGCCGAAGGTGAAGGCGGAAGGTTCCCCAAATGGGGAAAAGCCGAAGAAGCGCGCGCCGAAGAAGGGGAAGAAATGAGCGACGAAGCGCATAACGGTCAGATCATCAACGCGCTCAGTTCCGCTTTGCGTGGTGGCTCGTCTGCGCTTGGAGAAGAAGCGAGTCAGGTAATAACGGAAGCCGCTTCCGAAAATATAGAGAAGCGTAAGCGGGGGAGACCAAAGCTATACGCCGAATCTAGGGAATGGAATATTGGTTCCGAGGCGAAAACCGAACGGGGAAAGATAGAAGCTTGTTACGCGAAGATCGCAGCCTACGCGCTATTCGATCATCGCCATGAACACCCTGAATTGACAGAATGGACAGGCTTGTATCGGTGCGACGACGGCAAGGAAATTATCGCTTTGAGTAGCCCGCAGTTCAAGACGACGGTACTAGCTGAGCTGGGACGCTTAATCGAGCGATACGGCAACGGCGAGGAAGTTGCGGTTCAATGGTCTGTTGAGATTCTCAACATGAAGCCGAAGCTCTCAGTTAAACAAGCCATGCGGTTACTGCGCTCATGGAGGTTGGATGACAAGCGTAAAAGCACGGGCAATTCGGAAGGGTTCGCGAAAGCGCTTCTACAGGCGGCAGCCGATTACCTTGATACCCACCCCGACACGCCCAACGAACACATTGTCGAGGGAGTAGAAATGGTTTCAACCATTCTTATTTCAGACTTCAGCCCGGAAGAAGCAGCATGAAGTGCGGTAAGCGATGACACGCTCTGACATCAAGCCATAAATCGGTGTCAGCCCTGACACCCTCTGTCAAAGGACTGACACGAGGATTTATTGACGTTTTCGAGTCTGACACGCCCTGACACGATGAACAAAGAGCAAGCCGCCGCCGAACTCGGCATCACCGTTCGCACGCTTCAACGTCACATGGCGGCGCGCCGTATCGGCTTCGCTATGCGGCGCACCGTGACCGGTGAAGAAGCCACATTCAGCGAGACGGAAGTCGCACGCTTCAAAGCGGAACGCGACCGGCTGACAACGACTGTCACCTCGGCAACGACCGTGTCAGAGGTTGTCAGAGATGCGCCGACACAAGCACTACAACGCGCCGCAAGTCCGCAGACCATAGAAGCACTCGGGCAGGCGATTGCGGACGCGCTACGCGGCGCACAGACACACGCGAACGGCACATCTAGCGTTCCACTCGCCGACAAGTTGATGCTTTCGATTGATGAGGCGGCGGCGCTCGCCGGGTTGTCGGCGCATCACGTCCGCGAAGCGATTAAGGCGGGCGCGTTGAAAGCGAAGATCGTCGGCAGAGGTTGGCGTGTGAAGCGTCCCGACTTAGATGCTTACGTAAAGAAGTTATAGCGACCTTCGGCTCGCCTCACCCGCGTCTAGCTAACGCCGGGGACAAGTCACGCATCCCTGAGCGACCGGCGAGCCGGAACAAACAGGGAAGGCTCTAAAAACCGGACACTGATGACCGCTTTACTCTCCGTCATTTTATTCAGCTACATCTTGCCAGAGTTTTGCAAAACAGAGTAGTGTTTGCACATGAACACAACGAAGCGCGCCCCATCCGCCAAGATTGATGCGCGCTCCGTAACCGTTAACCACGTGCGTTTGATTGCTACGGGTTCCCCTCATTCTAGGTTCCCGCCACTGTCAAACGCAAGCCTTCAAATTAGGAGATTGCGTAATGACGAACTCGAAAGACGATTCTGCGGCATCCTCTAACTACCAAAAAGTCTCCGATGTTGCGCGTGAGTTGAACGTCTCTACGCAGCACGTCCGCAACCTTGTCCGAGGCGGCGAGATCGCGCCGACAATCAAACCCGGCAGGCAATATCTGATTCCGAAAACTTCGCTAGATGACTTCTTGCGGCGCGTCGTCGTGCGTCCAGATGAATTGTACGTTGACTTTTTACCGGACGGCGCGCGTCGCCGTTCAAAGTGAAATTGAAAAGCCGCACCGGGGACTAACCGGCACGGCTTACTTAATCCTCTGTTAGACGCAGAGGGCGCGGACACCACGCGAAGGACGTTTCGCATGACACAACAAGCATACCATAGCCAGACATCGACACAAACCCCCTTCGTACCGTTCACACCTGAAGAACGCGCTTCGTTTCTCGCTTACCGTTTCGGGAGCACGCTGGATTGGTCGAGCCGCATTCTTGTCGAGATCAATTATCCCGTCGAAGAGTTGCGTTGGTTCGTTGATGCGGTGCAGGGCATCTGCCGGGGTAAAGAGCAGCGCATCGCGCACGCCACGCTCGCCACACGCGCGCAGCGGTTCAAGAATCCCGCACAAGCAAAGGTGCTCGCCAAGCGCGCCATCACTGCCGACCGCGAATGGTCGAGACTTCACCGGCGCATGATTTTCGATATTGAATCGCCGAAGCCGGGCGAGCGAGAAGGTAAAGACAAGCGGGCGAGAACGCGATACACGGATTATCTGACGCCTGCCGCTGTATGGGCGCAGGAAGCCGAGGGGCGGGCTAAAAAGTCCGACGAAGTACGCTGGAAAAAAGAGTCAAAACACAGATTCGCCGAACGTCAGAAGATTCTCACCGAAGCGGTCAAGATGCTGCCCGCTTTTGAGCGCGTCGAGGATATGCCGCCGACAGCGCAAGCGAAAGAGCCGTGTCCGCTCTCAATTAGCGAGTACGTCCAACAGCGCAGAGATAGGTTGCTCGCCGAAAACGAGCGCGTGCTTGCGCGACTGTCTGAGGGCGAGTTGATAGACGCCAATGAGATAGACGACCGCATCGCGGTGCTAGAGGCTTATTACAACCAAGTCAGAGGCGAGATCATTAAGAAGTTTCAATCTACCCGCGATGTTCTCGAAGGGCTAAAACTTACAAGATGCGTGCGCGCAATGAACCTCGGCGAG
>MWVZ01000070.1_pt1 | contig 11597 bp, 10 predicted proteins | sample 1047221 | NCBI WGS metagenome assembly MWVZ01 (sample SAMN06349980, study PRJNA376086) | soil metagenome | isolation source: MS6-5 sample Antarctic (ecotone) soil | place: Antarctica | collected 2015-01-13
TTCGTCGCCTTTTCGCGTTATTACGCCGACGTCACCGGACAGCTTTTCGTCTTTATGGTGATGTCGGTCGCGGCGGCGGAAGCGGCGGTCGGGCTTGGCATTATCATCGCGTTTTTCCGCAACTCCCTTTCCATTGATACCGATGACGCGAGTATTTTGAAGAATTAGTTTTTAAATGATAAACGCCGATGTTTTGACATTTCAGGAGTTTGCAATGCACGAAACATTGCCGTTATCGAAAATTCAGGGAACGATTCTCGGATTTTTGCAAGGGCGAAAAGATGCCGTTTTGTTTGGAGCGCAAGCCGTCAACGCTTACGTTTCTGAGCCGCGAATGACGCAGGATATTGATTTACTTTCAACACGCGCGGACGAATTAGCCGAAGAATTAAAAGAATTTTTAAGCGATAAATTTCATATCGCCGTCAGAGTTAGGGAGGTTGCCGACGGAAAAGGTTTTCGAATTTATCAAATCAGAAGCGAAGGAAATCGTCATCTGGTTGATTTACGAATGATTTCCGAATTTCCCGCGACTGAAACGATTGAAAATATTTTGGTTTTATCGCCTGTCGAGTTATTGGCGAGCAAAGTGATTTCTTATCATTCGCGCAAAGGAAAACCGAAAGCCGGAACGGATTACAGAGATTTAGGAATGCTGCTTTTGCGGTTTCCCGAATTGAAGGAAAAAGTGTCAGAGAATTTGCGAGCGAAAAATGTTGGCAAAGCAGTTTTGGAAACTTGGGCGGAGATTGGGAGTCAGGATTTTCGGTTTGAGAATGAAGACGACGATTTGATTTTTTAGGAGTCTGTCGATGAAAAAGTTTTTCTTTTTGATTTTAGCATTGTGCATATTCGGAATTGCTCAAAACAATTTCGCTCAAGCAATTTCCGCTGATGATGAAATCAATTTGGCGGAAGTCAAAATCGAAATAAAGCGCGACGGTTCTTCGACGGGCTGTATCGGCTGCACAGCAGAATATTCCGCGTCAATTGACGGAAACGGAATTATCAATTATGAAGGCTATTCGGGTGTTAAATTAACAGGAAAACAAACATTTTCAATTTCGATTAAACAAGTTAAGGATTTAGTTAGTGATTTTAAGAAAATAAATTTTTTCGCGCTTGAAGATAAATACACGGAAAAAAATTGCCAAACGGGATGAGGGAGACTGTTGACCACGCGGTGAAAATCACGATGACTTTAACCGTTGGGAATAAAACTAAAAGCGTATTTAATTTTTACGGCGCACCGAAAGAGTTGGGCGAATTACAGGAAAAGATTCACGGAATGATTATCAAATTACAGCAAAATGACTGAAAACAATTTTTTAAGTCTAATAATTTTCGCTCCGCTGCTCGGCGCGGTTATCAACTGGCTGTTCGGAAAAACTGAAGGGACGAGTATTTATCAAGTACAACTTTAATAACAGGTAATATGAAAGCGGTTAATCCAACGGTAAAGTATGATGAATTCATCTCTGTTTTGACTGAGAAAAGAGTTCCGAATGTTTCCGCTTTTATTGAAGTTGCGATGCCAAAAAATCCAAATATGAACCGTTTGGAATTATTACAGCAGTTGGATAAATTAAAAAGTTGGCTTGACAGTTTTCGTCCTTTTCCGCCGACGGTTATTGACGAGATGAAGAAATACTATGACGTGAATTTCACTTATCATTCAAACGCTATTGAAGGAAATACGCTGACGAAAAGTGAAACTCAACTGGTTTTGGAAAAAGGCATTACCGTCGGCGGAAAGAGTGTTATCGAACATTTAGAGGTCGTCGGACACAAAGAGGCGATTGATTACATCGAAGAACTTGCGCGGCAGGAAACAAAAATCGGCGAAAGAGAAATCAAGGATGTTCACAATATCATTATGCGAGCGATATTGCCCGAAGAAGCGGGACGCTACCGACGGCTCGACGTAAAAGCGGCAGGAACTGACCACGTTTATCCGCTGCATTTTCGGCTGACTGATTTAATGCGGGATTTTGTTTTGTGGCTTGAATCTGAAGACGCAAAAAATTTGCATCCGGTCGTTTTGGCAACCGAAGCGCATTACCGTTTCGTTTCGATTCACCCGTTTCGGGACGGCAACGGACGAACGGCAAGACTGCTGCTTAATTTGATGCTGATTCGTCACGGTTATCCGATTGCCGTTATCAACAATGAGCGCAGAAAAGATTATATCGATTCTTTGGTTTATGCTCAAAATAACCGCGACGATACGGACGCGCTAATCAAAATCGTGGCGGAAGCTAGCCGTGAATCAATGATTGACTACTTACGGATTTTATCAACCGCCGACGAGAGCAAAGGCAAAGGCTTGCCGTTTTATAACGAGATGCTGGCGTTTTTGAATAGTAAAAACAATTAACTTTATACAAGATGACTGAAAACAACTTTTTAAGTCTAATAATTTTCGCTCCGCTGCTCGGCGCGGTTATCAACTGGCTGTTCGGAAAGAAAGCAAACAGCGAACTTTTTAGCGGTGTGGTGGCGTGTTCGATGATTGGCGTATCAACCGTCATCGCGTTTATGGTTGCATTTGGCATCGGAACGCCGCACGAAGGCGCATTGGTTGGGACTCGTCCGATTCTCGACCATATTTGGACGTGGATTCAAGTCGGCGGTTTTCGCGCCGATTTTGCTTTGGGCGTTGACCGGCTTTCAGGGATTTACGTTTGTTTCGTAACTTTCGTCGGTTTGCTGATTCATATTTTTGCGACGGGTTATATGCACGGCGACAAAGGTTTTTATCGCTTTTTTGCTTATTTGAATTTGTTTATGTTCTCGATGCTGACGCTCATCCTTGCGGATAACTTTCTGCTGATGTTCGTCGGTTGGGAAGGCGTGGGACTCTGTTCATATCTGCTTATCGGCTATTACATCAAACGCGACGAGGCACGACGCGCGGCGAAGAAAGCGTTTGTGATGAATCGCATCGGCGATTGGGGCGTTTTGATGGGCGTGTTTCTTATTTTTTCAATGACCGGCTCGATTTCGTTTTACGACAAAACGGTTGACGGCGCGTCTGTGGCGAGTTCGATAAACATCTTGTCGGCAATGGCGGCTGATCCATTTACCTGGGGCGCGCTCGTGGCGGGCGGAATAACTTCGATTGCGATTCTTCTTTTCATCGGCGCGACGGGAAAATCCGCCCAGATTCCGCTTTTAACCTGGCTGCCGGACGCGATGGCTGGACCGACTCCGGTTTCCGCATTGATTCACGCGGCGACGATGGTGACGGCGGGAGTTTATCTGGTCGTGCGCTGTAACGGAATTTATCAGAACGCGCCGACGGCGATGTTTATCGTCGCAATCATCGGCGCGGCGACGGCGATTTTTGCGGCGACAATTGGCTTGGCGCAAAACGACATCAAAAAAGTTCTCGCTTATTCGACCGTTTCGCAGCTCGGTTATATGTTTCTCGCCTGCGGTGTCGGCGCGTTCGTCGCGGCGATTTTCCACGTAATGACGCACGCCTTTTTCAAAGCGCTTCTCTTTTTAGGTTCGGGTTCGGTCATTCACGGAATGCACCACGAACAGGATATGCGGCGAATGGGCAACTTGCGAAAATTTATGCCAATCACGTTCGTCACGATGATGGCTGGCTGGCTGGCGATTTGCGGAATTCCGGTTTGGGCGGGCTTTTTCTCGAAAGACGAAATTCTCTATAAAACTTTCGCCGCGACGAACGCGACGGCAGACGCGACGCTTGCAGGCATTCACGTCAACACGATTCTCTGGATTGTCGGTTTAATTACGGCAATGCTGACCGCCGTTTATATGACGCGGATGATATGGATGACGTTTTTCGGCGCATCGCGTTTTGATTTGGCTTTGCCCGACGAACACGGACACGGCGGCGCAGTGATGCGCGGACACGGAGAAGATTTGCCGGTTGCCGTAAATCCCGACGAGCCTTCGCGGGCGGAAGAAAACGCTTTTGCTTTCGGCGACGCGCACGACGCGCAAGTGCCGCACGGCGACGCTCACGCTTTGGCGCATCATTATGAAGACTCAACGGACGCGGGCGCCGCGTCCGACCACGACGATGACGACGAACGTCATCACGCGCTCACACCGGACTTCCGCCCGCACGAATCGCCCTGGACGATGTGGGTTCCGCTTGTTGTCTTAGCGATCCTTTCGACGCTCGGCGGTTTAATCGGCGTTCCCTACGCAATGAGTACGATTTTCGGCGCAGGCGATGTTAATGCGTTTGAACGCACGCTTGCGCCCGTAATTTATGTCAAAAAAGGCGAACACGATTTACATTCGCCCGCTTCGACTCATTTGGAGACGAAAAAAGAAGTCAAACATTTTTACGCCGCCGCACCCGCGCCGAATGCCACCGGCGAACACACCGAAGAACACACCGCCCATTCGCCCGAAGAAATTCGCACCGAAAGAATTTTGGCTGGCGTGTCCGTGCTTCTGGCACTTGCGGGAATCGGTATTGGCATCGCGCTTTTCGGCAAAACGCCTTTGCGTCGAATGCCGAAAATTCTCGAAGATAAATGGCGGATTGATGAAATTTACAACGGTTACATCGTTGACCCGCTGACAAATCTTTCGCGCAACGGACTTTGGAAAGGCTTCGATTTAGGATTTATTGACGGCATCGTCAACGGCATCGGCTCGGCAACTGCCGCGCTCGGCTCGGCGGCGCGCGGCGTCCAAGTCGGCTTCGTGCGAAGCTATGCGGCGTTTATTTTGTTCGGCGCGGTGATTGTCATCGGGTATTTTATTTATTACGGATTTAAGTTGGTTGGTTAGCTCTTAGTCTTTCGTCATTCGTCCTTTGTTTTTTGCGAAGGACAAACGACGAAGGACAAAGGACAAAAGAAAATGGATTTTATAGGCGAACATCTCTTAACGATTTTAATTTTGCTGCCCGTCGTCGGCGCATTGGCGACGCTCGGACATGCGATGTTTTGGAAGCAGGAAGGCGGCTTGAAATGGATAACGCTCGGCTTTACCGTTTTAACCTTTTTGCTGTCGCTCGTTTTGATTTTGGATAAAGGCGCGGCACAAGCTTCCGGTTTTTTCTTCGAGCAAAATGTTCCATGGATTCGGGCAATAAACACGAATTATCACGTCGGCGTTGACGGTCTGAGTTTGTGGCTGGTGATTTTGACGACGTTCATAATGCCGATTGCGATTCTCTCGACTTGGCACGCGGTTGAAAAACGGCACGCCGCTTTTTATATTTTTCTGCTGCTTTTGGAAAGCGCGATGCTCGGCGTTTTTGTCTCTTTAGATTTGCTCGTTTTTTATCTTTTCTTTGAAGCCTCGTTAGTACCGATGTTTTTTCTCATCGGAATTTGGGGCGGTGAAAATCGGGTTTACGCGGCAATCAAGTTTTTTATTTACACGGCGCTCGGCAGTCTTCTGATGCTGGCGGCGATAATCGTTTTGTATTATCTGCACGCGACGGCGATGGGCGTTGGCTCGTTCGATTATGTAACGCTTTTAAATTCGATGCGGACGGGAAATCTTGTATTGGGTGCGCAAACCGGAACGCTTTTATTCTTTGCATTCGCTCTCGCCTTTGCTATCAAAGTTCCGCTTTTTCCATTCCATACATGGCTTCCCGACGCGCATACCGAAGCGCCGACTGCCGGCTCGGTTATTCTTGCCGCCGTGATGTTGAAAATGGGAACTTACGGTTTGATGCGTTTTAATTTCACGCTTTTTCCCGAAGCCTCGCGCGAGTTTGCCGGGTTGTTTATCGTGTTGGCGATCGTCGGAATTATCTACGGCGCACTCGTCGCAATGGTTCAGCCCGATGTGAAAAGATTGGTCGCCTATTCGTCGGTCGCGCATATGGGTTTTGTCATTTTGGGGATGTTTTCCTTTACCGAGATGGGAATGCAGGGCGCGTTATATCAAATGCTCAATCACGGCGTAACGACCGGCGCGTTGTTTCTGCTCGTCGGATTTATATACGAACGGCGACACACGCGGGCAATCGCCGATTTTGGCGGTTTATCAAATGTGATGCCGATTTACGCGACAATTTTCGTTTTTACCACGATGGCTTCAATCGGTCTGCCGTTTTTGAACGGCTTTGTCGGCGAGTTTTTGACGATGCTTGGTATGTGGAATTCAACCGCGCTCGCAACGATAAACGGTTGGAATATGAATTATATCGCAACGCTGTTTGCGGGAACGGGCGTAATTTTCGCGGCGGTTTATATGTTGTGGATGGTGCAGAGGGTTTTCTTCGGAAAAATTACCAATCCGAAAAATAAAAATTTGGCGGATTTAAGCTGGCGCGAAATCGGTTTAATTGCTCCGCTGCTTTTTCTGATGGTTTATATGGGCGTTTATCCCGCGCCGTTTTTAAATCGCTCGAAGGAATCGGTGGTCGCAATCGAACAAAGACTGAACAATCAAGCGGGCGGAACGATTGAGAAAGTTGAAATAAACAAATAAAATTGTTTTATGGGTGAAGTCAGAGTAAAAGTAAAACTGATTAACGCGGGCGATGAGGCGATGCTTCGTCGCGGAAAAATTTCAAAGGAAGAAGTTCGGACTTATGAAACCGATGCGTTGGTTGATACGGGAGCAACACCGAGCGTTCTCCCGATTGATGTCGTGCAAAGGCTTGGTTTGGATTTGGTTCGTAAAGAGCGGGCTACTTGCGCCAATAATTCGAGCGAAAACGTAGATGTTACCGAACCTGTTTCCTTTGAAATTTTCGGTCGGCGCGTAACAGAAGAGGCACTGGTTTTAGGCGATGAAGTTATTATCGGACAAATCGCTTTGGAGAGAACTGATTTATTGGTTGAATGCACAAACCACCGTGTGATTACGAATCCCGCTCACCCTGATCAACTTGTTATCAAAATCAAATGAACACTTTTTTATTTCAATTAACAAATCCGAACACGAATGTTTCGATAATTTTGCCGGAAATAATTGTCGCCGTCGCGGGCATCGTCGTAATGCTTTACGACTCATTTTTCCCGAAACAGCGAACAGTGACGGGCGCAATTTCACTCGGCGGACTTGCTTTGTCCGCCGTCGTTTTATTTACCTTGTGGTCGGACAATTCAGGTCCGGCAACGGCTTGGAACGGAATGATTGCCAACGACAATCTGCGTCTTAGTTTTTCGTTTGTTTTTCTGCTTGTTACGGCGATGACGATTTTAATTTCGTCGGTTTGGGTCGAACGCGAAGACGTTCCCATCGGTGAATACCATTGTCTTTTATTGTTCGCTACGGTCGGAATGATGTTTATGGCTTCCGGCAATGATTTGGTCATTTTGTTTTTGGGTTTGGAAACTTCGTCAATCGCCACCTACGTAATGGCGGGTTTGCGAAAATCCGATTTGCGCTCAAACGAATCGGCGATGAAGTATTTTATTCTCGGTTCATTTGCCTCGGCATTTTTGCTTTACGGAATGGCTTTGGTTTACGGCGCGACCGGTTCGACTAACATCACGGAAATCGCTCTGAGAATTGCTAGTCCGAACTTTCCTGCTCTGCTGCTCGTCGGCGGCGCGATGATGATAATCGGTTTCGGCTTCAAAGTCGCCACTGTTCCGTTTCACGTTTGGACGCCGGACGTTTACGAAGGCGCGCCGACACCGGTTACCGCATTTATGGCGGCGGGTCCGAAATCGGCGGCGTTTGCTTCCTTCGTGCGCGTATTCGTGCTTGGCTTTCCGCTGATTGCGGGCGTTCAGGCTTCCGTCTATCTGCACGAATCCTGGATTACGGCGTTGACCGTGATGGCTGGCTTGACGATGACGGTCGGCAACATCGCGGCAATTGTTCAAAATAACGTCAAACGAATGCTGGCTTATTCGTCAATCGCTCACGCCGGTTACGCGCTCGTCGGGTTTATCGGCGCGGGAATGGCGACGACGGCTGACAAACGCGATGCGGCGATCGCTTCGGTGGCGTTTTATATGTTGACTTACGCCATTACAAATTTGGGCGCGTTTGCGATTGTGGCTTTGTTGGGGCAGAAAAATGACCGCCGCACGGAGTTTGAAGATTATAACGGCATCGGTTTCAAATCGCCTGTTTTGGCTTTTGCGCTCTCCTTGTTTATGCTCTCGCTTTTGGGTTTGCCGCTGACAGCCGGGTTTATGGGCAAAGTTCTTGTTTTTCGTCCCGCGCTCGAAGCCGGCAATGCAATGCTCACGCTGCTTGTCGTGGTCGCGGTCATCAACACGGCAATTTCGGCTTATTACTATTTGCGCCTCGTCGTCGTAATGTTTTTCCGCGAACGAACCGACGATTGGTTTGCGCCGCGAATCCCGACCGCTTTGGCGGCAGTTTTGGTAATTACAATTGTCGGAGTTTTATACTTCGGAATTTTCAGCGACGGCGTGATTGAAAGATTTTCTCAATCGCCGGTAACGACGATTAGAGCGGAAAAATAAATATCGTAAATCGTAAATCATGAATCGTGAATCGCTTTATTGGGAATAGTCAATTCTCTATTTACAATTCACGATTCACGATTTACGATTTACGAAATGGATATTGCAAACGACATTAGAGAAAAGTTAAGCGCGGAATGGCTTCCCGAAATTTATCGCGGCAAAGTTCGGACGCAGCGCACGCGCGCTCACCGGTTGGAAGTCGCAGAACGTGAAAATCGTGCGATTATCCAGCACACGCTGCTCGGAGTTGAGCTAAAAGTCGGCAACCAACGCTTTTCGTGTCCTGATTTATCAACTGCCAGATATTTGCAGATTTTCGCTCGCATCGGCTGTCAGGCGGTCGCCGTGCCGTATGATATTACAAAAATCTCAACTCTCGCCGACGAATTAGAATCGGCTTGGCAGAAAATCTTATTGCTTCTCGAAAAGGCGGCGGAAGACAAAACGACATCGGTCAAAGGACGTATGCGTTCGAGTTTGATAAAAGAAATTCGCCTTGAAATAGAAGAAATCGGCGCGGGTTCGCTGATGCCGGAATTTAAGCAAAGCACAAAACAAAGGTCGAACTAGATTTGTTTCACGCGAGTCCGAAGTAAAATTTAACTTCTTTTTTCTTGAACATCTTAGCCGAGAGAATTACTATCTAAGTTGATGTTACGTTTTTAGGAACTATTAATTGTATATGTTTGATTCAACACCAGCCGTTCTAAAATCCGAAACGCTTCCGTTTCCGTTCAACAATCGCGCCTTTTGCCGTTACGAGCCGATTGAAAAGAAAATTGAACACGCAAAAGTTTTAATTGTCAACGATTTGCTGCGTTACGAGGACGACCTTTCGGATTTGGCGCGGAAAGAATGGAACGGCACGAAGGAAAGCAAGTTAAAGTTTGAGCGTAAAATTTCTGGAATGGCGTGCGATAACATCGCTAAGAATGTTTTGCGTCTCGTCCAGAACCCGAAAACCCTAACCGTGCATTTGTCGGAAGTCGGCGAAGCGGCGGCGAGTTTCAATCCCGACGCGATTGTAATGAGCGGAACGCTTTCGGATTTCGATTATTACAACCCTGAACAACTCAAAAAATTTGAACGATTTATTAAGCAGACGCGCATTCCCGTTCTCGGAATTTGCGGAGCGCATCAACTCATCGGAATGAGTTTTGGCGGCAGATTAACCACTCTGGATAATCTCGACGCTTCTGAAAAGCGAACCAACCGCATCGTTGAATACCAATATCGTTTCATCAAAATCACCGACCAAACCGACCCGATTTTCGCCGGCGCGGCTGATGTGGAAAGCGGAATTTGGCAGGATTATACTTTGGAAGACGACATCCTGCGCGTCTGGCAAAATCACGGCTTGCAGGTTGAAGGCACGCCCGAAGGCTTTCTTCAATTAGCGACGGCTTACTTGTGCAAAAATCAAATGATGGTCAAACGAAGCGGCGGACAATTGATTTACACCGTTCAATTTCACCTCGAAAAATCGTTTGAAGACTGGTCAAAAAACCCGACGCGCTGGGAACACCCGAATGAATCGCGCGACGGGCGCATTTTATTTGAGAATTTTTTGAAATTAGCTTTGAAACACAATTGACACTCTCCAATCAAATGGAAACGATTATGAATGGAGATTCTAAGGCTACGCATAATCTAATGATTTACGTTATCGCCTTACAGGTCAGCCCGACCTGACTTTTATTAGCCGTATTCCAGCTATTTGTATTTTAATTTGTTTTTATGTTTTTTGCACAACGCCCTACATCTCCAACCAAAAAAGACAGACGCATTATTTTACGGATGGAGTCTTGGGCTTGAGAGAAGATAAATGTATTTATGTTTTCACTGCGCCGTGTTCGGCTCATTCGCTCGCGGCGAAGCAATTTGCTGAATAAATGTATTTATGTTTTCACCCACATTTTAATATCTGCATTTGTTGAATTTTCAAGCAGGCTTGCCAAAAGGAGACAGTTTATATGTCAAAGCAAGAATTCCGCTTACCTTTTTCTAATAAGGTCAGGCAACACATTAATGCTTCGCCTGCTCGAAACGGTGCGTCTTCATCTAATCTTATTGAACCGAAATCTATCGCCGCCAACGAAGGCGGCGAGTTAACCGCAGAACAACGCGCTAAGTTCAAATCAATGCTGCCGGGTCCGGGAAGTGTATTTGCAAGATTTTCAATGTTTTGCTTGATGGGATCGGTAACCGCGTTTTTGGCTTATATCATCATTATTTCTCCGGCACTCCGCAACTGGCGAAGTCCAGCCAGGGCTTTTGCAACCGCCATCCAAACGCCATCCTTTTTTCTTATCATAGTCGCCGTTTTTGCACTGATGGCAACAGTATTAGCTCTCAGTTTTTTCAAATCATTGGTCGTCTACCTTCGCGCCCGGTCTATGCTAAAGCCCGGCGCAATTCGCCAAGCCGAAGGAACAATTCTCTGGAGCGGCAAAAAATATGTCGCTTCGTTTCCCGGAAACAAAATTCCTTTACAGTCCTGGAACAAATGCGAAATTGATGTTGTTATTCCGGGCCGGCATAAGTTTTTTATCTGCCCTTTGAGAAAACAAACTGGCTTTTATCAATAAGACGTTATCCGGCAGACAACGAAGCGTTGTTAGATTTGTTTCGCAGTTTGGCTCATACGAACGGTTTTCACGCGGAGGCGCTTGAATCCAATCGGCGCGGATTGCTTTCTCAAAATCAGTTACGCGGGTCGAACACCGGCATAAGCACAGACATTGCCGAAGGGCGCGTGGAGATGATAGAAGGCACGGCGCAGAAAATTCTCGAAAAAAAATTTTCTGCCCCAAAATTAAAAGGAATGATGGCTGATGCCGCATTCGATTTAGCAGCTGGTTTCGTTTTTGATGCAGTTTTAGGCACAAACACGGACGAAAGCAATTCTTCGTCCGACGATGACGATAAACAAGAAGATACTATGTTGGCTTACAATTATGCCTACGAAATTCAAAATATGCGGTTTAGCGTGTCTGAACGCAGCTATGACGCTTTAATCGAAGGCGTCCGGTATCGTGCGTACTATCTGCCGCACAGCAAAGCTCTGGTCAACATCGAACCGCTTTTTTATGCCGAGCGTGATTAGGAGTATTAAATTATTATCAATTCAGATTTGGAAGACGACCCCGTTTGCCAAATTTACTTTAAACACATTTGAAGCAGGCAGAA
>MWVZ01000072.1_pt1 | contig 11476 bp, 19 predicted proteins | sample 1047221 | NCBI WGS metagenome assembly MWVZ01 (sample SAMN06349980, study PRJNA376086) | soil metagenome | isolation source: MS6-5 sample Antarctic (ecotone) soil | place: Antarctica | collected 2015-01-13
CCATTAGATTGTCTCCCTTCTCTGCATAACGGCGACGGTGATCGCCAATTCTTCCAACTCGCGCGCCGCCGTGTGAAGGGCGCGCATGATGTCGTCTGCGGTGTCAAAGTCGAGCAGACGGCCTTCTGTGACCTGTACGGCGCGTGTGACGACGCGCACCCGTTCGCGCACACGTTCTAACTTGCGCGCTGGCGTCTGTGTAATTGTGGTAGTATTTTGCATGTGTGTTGACCTTTCTATGTGAAGGGTTAATGTTGAGGGCTTCCCGGCGTTCGCACCGTCAGGAAGCCCTCTTTGTTAATGGCCGCGTCTTGCCGCCATGAAGATGTGAACCTGTAAGGCAGCCGCGCTGTGCTTACAAGGGACTCTCGACGGGCAGTTGCAATCAACTATCTTCTCGCCGTTCGCGCGGTAGCACAGCACCGTGTAGGTGTTGCCACGGCTGCCAGTGACTTCGTACTCGCCAAATTCAACGGTGTGGACTTTCGGGTGAAGCGCGCGCGCGTTCTCGATGGCCTTCGTGAGTTGCTGTTTCGATTTCAGGATGAACATTTGTCTTGTCGCCTTTCGTGTTTAATTTCCTAACCTGAAGGAGATTTTACCGCACGCGGAAAGAACTGTCAACATATTTCTTACCTATCGCGGAAAGAATTGTTTGATTATTTTCGCCGCGTGCGGTAAAGTGCGCGGCATGAGTACGGAAGAACTCACCACGCGAGAGGCGGCGGCGCGGCTGGATGAATCAGACAGGCTTGTCCGGCTGTGGTGCCAACAGGGAAGATTTCCGCACGCGCGGCGCGTAGATCATCCGCGCGGCGACTATTGGGTTATCCCCGTGAGCGACCTAAGAGGCTTTGTCAAACCAAAGCCCGGGCCGGTGCCCAAAGCCAAGCCCGCACAATCGAACGGTAAGAAGAAAGGAAAGAAAAGTGAGCGATTTAAGGAAAACAAAGGATGACTGTTTGCCAATAAAATTGGTGAACGTCGCGGCAACGCCCGCCGCGATTGAAGTGATCCACGCGGCGGATCAGACACTTGATTATTTTTTAGGAAAACATCAAATGGGCGATTGGGGAAACTTAACCGATGAGGACGGAGAGTTCTATGACCGCGCGCTCATCAACGGCTCGGCTGTGGAAGGCGAATACATCACGGACGGGTTTGACCGCATCTGGATTTATACCGCTATCGGACAGTACACCAGCGTTTACTTGCCCGATGAGCGTTAGCCTGCAAGCGAACGGTAAGAAGAGGGGAAAGATGTGAGCGTCAAATACACGCTGAGCGCGCGCGCCCCGTTCTCTGCCGGCTGGCGCAAGAGTACGCACGAGACACTTGCCGGGGCGCTCGGCGCGGCGTGGCGCAAGTACAACCGAGAGTGGTCGATTGACGGCATCTCGCGCGGACAAAGCATCGTCATCGACAGCGCCGGGCTGATGCGAGCCTTCACGCGGACGGACGAGATCATGCGCGAGACGCCGAAGCTTTCTCTAGGCGAAGTGGCGGAGCAGGTCATTCGAGAGATGGAGATACATGACGACGCACAAGAAAGAGCGTGAGCGCCTTCGGGAAGCGATGAGCAAGAGTCTCGCCGCGTCACCGAAGCGCCAACAGGAGATCGCCGAGATGGTCAAGAATCGGCTCGGCACCGAAGATCAAAAGCCCGCACAATCGAACGGTAAGAAGAGAGGGAAGAAGTAAGTGATTACTACTGAGCAGCGCAGATACCCGCGCGCAAAGGTGTCAATCCCGGTCAACTGGGGCACGGCATCTAACTGCGGCTATGAAAGCGTGATCACGCTTCTGAGCCTCGGAGGGTGCCTCATCAAAACGCGCGTGCACGCTTCGCGGGGGCAGGCGGTGTTCATCCGCATGTCATTGACCGGTGAGGGTAGTGACACGATTGTTTTGCGCGGGCACGTCAAATATGAGATGGAGGGCGTTGGGCTGGGAGTGTTTTTCGCGGGGCGGACGACGGAAGAGGACAGGATCATCCGCGATATCGTGGAGGTACATCTTCAAAATTGAGAGAAAGGCGGGAAGAAGTGAGCGACGATCAAGAGCAGACGTTGACATGCTCCGACTGCGGCAAAGAGTTCATATGGGAGGCAGGGGAGCAGGAATACTTCCGCGAGCAGGGCTTCGACCCGCCCAAGCGGTGCCAAGACTGCCGGCGGGCTAACAAGCAACGCCGTGCCGAGAGGGACGGGAGAGAACTTTCGCAAAATGAGCGGTAAGAAGTAAGCCCGCACAAGCCCCGTAAGGCGCGTAAAGAAGGCGCGTAATTGCGTACCCTATGAATAAACGAGACGCAGCCCGATACCTCGGCATCAGCCCCCGCGCTCTTGAGTACCACGTTACGCAGCGCAACATCGGGCGGCGCTTGGTGCCCGGTAAGACAGGCGACGTGGCCGACTTCAACGAGTCGGAACTGCGGAAGTTGAAGGCCACGCTAGAAGCCAAACGGGCACCGCGCGCGTCTGTGGAGAGGGAAGGGGCCGAAAGCCCCGAAACGGAGCCGCGAAGCCTTGCGCGCCTTACGGACGTGGCGCCGCTGATGGCCTTACTGGGAAGGATTGCGCCGACGCTCGCCGGACAGAATCACGCGAAGCCCCCGACGACAATCTCCGACCTCGCGCACAAGCTGTACTTGACGGAGCGCGAGGCCACGCAGTATTCAGGCTTGCCGCTGGCGACCATCAAGGCGGCGCGGGCAAAGCTGAATACCGCGAAGCACGGCGGGCGCGCTTACCTCGTGCGGCGTGCGGCGCTTGATGAATGGGCCGCAAAGTTATGAGTAAGAAAACAACAATTCCTCCGTGCCCCTACTGTGCAGACCCGGCCCTCTTGGACGCGCCGAAGGGAAGAGGCGGCTTAGAGATGCCCGTCGTGCCGAAAGGCGAGCGCTTCTGGCGCAGCGGCCCGCCGAGCTTACTTGCCGCCAGACAGTACGGGGCGCGGTTCGTGGCACCCGTGGCGGCGGAACAGATCGACGAGCGGTTCGTGGCCTTCACCGTGCGTCTCGTCGGCGTGAATGTGGGATGGGGCTTTAAATCGCCGCTGCCGCCACCGATGTTCGATTATCAAATTTGCGGCTCCGTCGATTCCGTACATGCCGGCCTCACACTGTTCAGCGCGTGGGTTGCCGAAGGCTACGGCGTTGAGACTCGCGCGCACTGGTGGCCAACGCATGAGACGATCATTAATCAGCGCCTCGCGCTATCGGCGAAAGACCCGGCAGGGCGCAACGTCGAGCTCGAGGCCGCGCGACTTGCCCTTAGCTTTTTCGAGTTGGAGACGCGCGGCGCGCCGAAGCTCACAACCGTGGAAGTCGTTCAGGCAGTGCAGAGACTCGGCGACAAGGCGACATTGGCACGTGTCGCCGAAGAGTTGAAGGTCGGAGAGCGCACGCTGCACGATTGGCGCAGGCGCCAAAAGCTGACGTGGGCGCAGGTGAAAGAACGTTTTATGAACGCCACCGTTTCTTGAAAACGCAGACTGGGGAAAAAATTTGACCTTTCCCCAGTCTGTGCGTTAGACTCTAAAAACAAAGACGCGGCCCACCCTGAACAAGTAGCCGCGCTTTGTTTGATTGATAACCACGCTCGCGCGTGGGCTTTGTCATAAGCATTTTCCACAAAGCCCGCGTGCAAGGCAAGGCAAAAAGCCGATACCATCACGCGGCAAGTGAATTTTCGAGATCTCTCGCGCCGCCCGCGTAAGAGACAAGCGAAAGCGCATTCCCGGAGTGATGGCCGGGAATGCGCTTTCTGCTTTTGACAACCGAACGCACGACCGCCCCAAGTTATCCGCTTGGGGCGCCCGTAACTTTTAACCACATTGCTTAGCACTGAAAGGACGAACTAACAGGTGAAATCCTACCACAGAGAACATTCCGACGCTACAACAAAACGCTACTGGCGACCCGGTGAACCCATCCCTCCGGCAAACTCCGGCGTTGAGCCGGATGCATATGAGGCTTTGGCGCGACACGCCGCCGCTTACGAGCGCGAACAGCAGCGCCAACGCTTCCAGACCCGCCGCCACACCCGCCCGGCGGATCGAAGGGAGGCGGCATGAGCGCACCAGCCCCATCCTTCACGACCAAAGCCGCCGCGCACGTCTTCGTCACCAACAGCGAGGCGCGCAAGATCAAAACCAACCATCAATGGTTGCAGCACGTCATTAACCGCATGACCGGGCGCATGGGCTTTCCAGACAAGGCCGCGCGCTGTGTCGCCGGCCTGCACGGCCTCTTGAACGGACGCGAGACGCACAGCTTTCCCGCGCTCATCCCGCATAAGTATGCCGCGCCTCATTTCAACTTCGCCGGCAGGGAAGAAAACTCCGACGTGTGCATGGGACGCTTTCTCGACGCGCTCAAAGCGGCGGAAATTAAAGCCGGGCGCAAGTGTTTCGAGATCGAACGCGCGAACGGCGTCACGACCATCGTCACGACGTATCACGCCGACTACATCGGCGAGGCCGCGCTGTGGGCACTCACGGAAGCGCGCGCGTCCGAAGAATGGAAGAAGCACCCGGCCAAAGCCGTCACGGATGAATTGATTGATCGTGCTATCGCCTTGCTTCCGGAGTGCACCGCGCCAGAGAAGGGCGACAAGACGGACGGCTCATCAGTCACGGACGACGCCGTTATCAAAGGCATGCGCACGAAAATTGACACCATGACGGAAGCATTACTTTGGGCAGTGGCAAAGGCCGGTAGTGATCCTCTGGCCGAGTTGGAAGCCTCACAGCGTCGCCATCGTCGGATGGCCGCCGAAGTCAGGCGCGAACAATTGGAGCGCGACCGCTTGGCGAAGGAAGCGGAATACCACGCCAATGTGGATTGGCTTGTTGAGACAGGGCGAAGCGCAAAGGGTAATAACACATCCGACAATTCTGAAAAGTTTTCCACAGGCGGCGACGCCTCGCCGGAGGCCGACCATCCGACAGACCATCCGACAGATTGTCGGATGCCCCCGCCGCAAACTCCCGAGAATCAACAAGTTAATTTTGAGGCCGACGAAAAAGGCGATTCGCCGAAGCTTTTAGCGGCGCTCACATCCGTCGCCGAAGGCATTCCGGTGCTGGCGCTTTGGGGCGTCGCCGACGGCATGTGCGATTGCCCGAACGGTTCGGAGTGCAGGACGCCCGGCAAGCATCCTTACCCGCGTTTCTCGCCGAACGGCATCCATAGCGCCACACTCGACGCGGCCAAAGTCAGGATGTGGTGTGCGAAAGACCCGCGCATCAACTACGGGCAACGGATGGGCGGGGAGCGAAACATCATCTGTGTGGACGTTGACCCGCGAAACGGCGGCAGCGAATCGTATTTCGACTTGATCGAGCACTACGGCGATGAGGCGTTCCCGACCACAAGGGAAAAGACGACCGGCGGGGGCGGCTGGCACAAACTTTATCGCCTGTCGAAACAGATCAAAGGTAATGGTGAGTTAAAAGCGGCGCTCGCCCCCGGCATAGATGTCAAAGGCGAAGGTGGTCAGATCGTCGCGGCGCTCGGCGATCACGCCTCAGGACGCACTTACGGCCATGACAACGGGCGGGAAATAGAACTCGCGCCCGCGTGGATGGAAGAACGGATAATCAAAGCGGCGGAAGGCGAGCGAGCGCCGGAGCCGATTAAATTTCAGGCCGACAGAGGCCGGGCTTTCGCGCCTGCCGGCGGGCGCCAATTTGCCGACGGCGAGCGCCACATCGGCTTGCGCGACGTGATGTGCGGGCGCTGGATACACGGCTTTGCGACGGACGCGCGTGACCTGTACGAACAGATGCGCGAAGTCAGGGACGAGCGATGCGCCGCCGGCGACGACCGGGGCGCAACCGATGAAAAGTTGTGGGAGATGGTACAGCGCACAACGCGGAAGTACGCGCGCGGCGAACAGCGGCAGCAAAGGGGTGCGGCATGACGACAATCTACATCGCGCGAACCTATAGCGGCTTTCACATCAAACTCAAGAGTGACAACCCGGATGCCTTTCGCCTCTGCATTGACACGTTGAAGTCATCTATCACGCCCGACATGCGCTCCTACAACCCGGCGACGCGTGAGTGGTTTGTTGACGAAGACGCAACGGGAAGGATGCGCCGCTGGCTGGATTACTGCCGCGCGAATTTGTACGCCGAAGTCGAATGGCTCGAGGGCGAAACTTACGAAGACCCGGAAGCCGAGTGGACGCCGCCGAAGCCGAAGCCGACGCCCGGCGATCCATACGTGACGCTTCACCTTTTGCCGTCCGCGCCGCCCGAAGTAGTTAAGGCGGCTTACCGGGCGCTGGCGACTCTACATCATCCCGATAAGCCGGGCGGGGATGGCGAGAGGATGAAGGTTATCAACGACGCTTACCGGAGACTGGCGGCCTGAAGACCGGAGGCGCTTCGCACCTGATTTTTGAGAGACACGTCACCCCCGCCGGGGAGTTTACGTTGTAAACATTTTGTTCACATTGTTAACAAGCGGTGCCGGAGAGACTTACGGGATTCGCGTTTGCAATGCAAACAAAACGCTAACAATGCAAACATTCGCGTTTGCATTGTTAACAGTACGGAGCGAGCAGGATTGGTGCTATGCGAAAAAGGAAAGCGACGCCGTTAACACGTGTCCTGCGTCAACAAGACTCTCCGAAGCCGGCTTTCGAGCGTAACGAGTGGTACGAAGCTTTGAGCAGACTCAAGCGCGCCGAGCCGGAACGCTTCAGCCGCTCGATCAGCGCCGCGACCGCCAGAGCATTGGAGTTGTACGAGCAGGCCAAAGCTAGAGGTATGAAGCAGGCGGCATAAGCGACGGCACAAGGCATATCCTGTCAACCAAACCAAAGCTAAAACGGGAAGGGAAAAAGAAGTGATGGCGGAAGAGAAAGAATCCATCTACGACAAGATCAGGCGCGAGGCTAGAGAGAAACAGGAAGCCGAACGGGAGCGCCGTGCGCGCGTCCGGGAAGTTATGGAGAAAGGAAACACACCATCATGGCTACAGAAACTAAACAGATAGAAAAGCAGATAGCCGACCTTCAGGAGCGGCGCGCGCGGGTGGCTTCGGAAGCAGCGACGGCACACCGTGAATTGCAGTCGGCGCGACGGCGGCATTTGAGCGGCGAGGCTTCGGACGTGAGCACCGCACAGGCGACGCACGCGGCGCTCGCCGGCGTCGTGGACGAAGCCGACGGCGAGTTGGAGAGGTTGCGCGCCAGACTCGCACAGGCACAGGCCACAGATGCGGAGCAGGCGAAGGCGGCGCGGATCGAAGACCTAACGGCTTTGATGGAGCGCACCCAAAGCGAGTACGACGCCTTGCGTGAACAGGCGGGGCGCTCGCTCGCCGGCTTCGCCGAGAAGGTAATTGACCTGCGCACGACCTACACCGGGGCGTCGCGCGCGGCGGCGAGGTTGCGCGGCGGGGAGCGGACTTGGGACCGCCATGAGATGCGACACGCCCCGATGCCGCTCGGCTGCGCGGAGGCGCTTGAAGCGGCGGCGGCAAGCCTCGCACACGAGCGCGAGCGCATGAGCCGGAAGTCGCGCCCGCCCATCCAAGCGCCCGCCCATCATGTGCCTTTGGCGCGCGTGGGTGACAGCGCGATTCAGACCAGACCGGCTGGCGAGGCCGCGTCCGATTAGCAGCATTATGGGTTGTTGAAATCCTACTGCTCCAAAGCCAGCGGCCATACAATTACTTGCGCACGGTGCCGGCTTTGGAACAATCGCACCATGCGGGAAAGGTGCATAAAGCGTGCATAGATGGGTAATGAAATCAGCGGAGTGTTTTCAGAAGGCAGCAGGTGAGCGCAGATGGCACAAAGTAAGGGGCACGGCGAGAAGTTGACGCGCAAGGCAGAGCAAGCGATAGCGGCGCTTCTCGAACACCCGACGATTGCCGAGGCCGCGAAAGCCAGCGGAGTGTCGGAGCGCTCGCTTTGGCGATGGCTTCAGCGTGACGACTTCCAGAAGCGCTACCGCGAAGCGCAACGCGCCGTCGTTGATTCGGCGATCACGAAGCTACAGGCCGCGACGGTGCGCGCCGTCGAGACTTTGGAGCGAAACCTTAATTGCGGAAACTCCTTCGCCGAGAACGCGGCGGCACAAGCAATTCTTAGTCACTCATTCAAGGCGATTGAAGTGCGCGAGTTGCAAGAGCAGATAGACGAGATCAAGACGTTGCTCGAGACGCGCACAAGTGGCAAGCATGAACCTCGCCGCACAGCTTGAACGATTTCACGCCCGCGCCGTGCTCCTCGGCACTGGGGAAGCTCCTGCACTCGACGCGCACACACTCGCCGCTTACGCCGGATTCACGCTCGACGATTGGCAACGCGCCGTGCTTCTCTCCGACGCGCATCAATTGATTATTTTGGCGTGTCGCCAAGCGGGAAAAAGTTCCGTCTCATCAATCCGCGCATTACACAGAGCACTCTACACGCCCGCATCACTCGTCTTACTTCTCGCGCCGTCATACAGGCAATCGAAAGAACTATTCCGCAAGGTAAAAGACGCGCTCGCCGCGCTTCCCTTTCCTGTGGCTTTGGCTTCCGAGTCGGCGCTCGAGCTGGAGTTTACAAACCTATCGCGCATCGTCGCGCTGCCGGGCAAAGAGGCCACGATCAGAGGCTTCAGCGGCGTCTCTCTTCTCATCGTGGATGAGGCTTCGCGCGTGGCCGATGAGTTGTATCAAGCGGTGAGACCGATGCTCGCGGTCAGTGGCGGTGACATCGTTCTGCTTTCGACGCCGTTCGGGAAGCGCGGATTCTTCTTTCACGAGTGGGAGCAGAGCGGTGCGGCGTGGCACCGCACAAAGATCACGGCAACGGAGTGCCCGCGCATCACGCCGGAGTTTCTGGAGCAGGAGCGGCGGCAGCTACCGGACTTCATTTTCCGGCAAGAGTACATGTGCGAGTTCGTCGAGACGATAGATCAGGTGTTCCGCTACGAAGACATCCAGCGCGCCCTCGACCCGAAAGTCACGCCCCTCTTTGGAGCACACGCCTGATGAATTACTACAACGACGAACCGCACTTTCACCCCGCGCCCCGCTACACCGTCGGCCTCGATCTGGGGCAGACCAAAGACTACACCGCGCTCGTCATCCTTGAGCGTCACGGCGACGCAGAGCAGGCCGTCTTTCACGCCCGTCACTTAGAGCGCTTTCCGCTCGGCACGCCCTACCCGGCGATAGTGGCGTCCGTCGCCGAGATGCTCAAACAGCCTTCACTCTCGAAAGAGAAAGTAAGATTAGCGGTTGACGAAACGGGCGTCGGAGCGCCCGTCGTCGACCTGTTCAGGCAGGCGCGACTTGAAGCCACACTCTACCCGATTCATATAACAGGCGGTGCGACCGTCAACCATGATAGGGGCGTCGAGTACGTGCCGAAGCGTAACCTCGTCTCCGTCGTTCAGGTGGCTTTGCAGACTGACAAACTAAAGGTAGCGAGCGCGCTGCTGGAGGCACAGACGCTCGTGCGGGAACTTCAAAACTTTCAGGTGAAGATCACGGACGCGGCGAATGACACTTACGGCGCGTGGCGCGAGGGGACGCATGACGATCTCGTGCTGGCGGTCGCGCTCGCCTTGTACGCCGGGAAGAAGCGCGGGGCACCGATAGAGCAAGGCTCAATGTCCTTCCGCAGTTTTTGAAGGCAGGAGCGACGCCGCAAACAGGTGTTGACGGCGCACGATGCCGGGCATATAGTGCGCGACCACTAAGGGCGGGTGCTGAACGTGCCCGCTCATCGCGTCGGGTGGGGTGAGGACATCAGGCGCCGCCTCTTCTCACAGGAATGTGAGAAGAGGCGGCGACCGCTGTGTGATGCGGTCGCCGCCTTCCCTTTTCTACTCGATGCTCGAAGGGGGCCTGGAGACGGTTATGAGCTTGGATTGTTCGTAGTGATACCGTTACAGAATAGGGAGCACTTGGCACACGGGGTGCGCTTGACAGTTGGTTGCCTGCCAATACCCCGGCCACTTGATGTAAACTTCCGCGTACCGATAACGGTACTGACCGCTGATGTCGCGTCCTCTGTAGTCACCTTTCATAGTCACCGTGTCATGCACCACAGCCTCATCTCCATAGTTATGTAGCATCGTTTCACCGTCGCGGCTGATTGACTCAAGATTCAGTTCATCGCTCTTGAGATATTCAAGACACTGCCGCTTGGTGAAGACACCAAAAGGAGTAGTGATGATGAAGCCCTCAGCGAGGAGGCGGTCGAGCATGATTGTGTCGCGCTTACTGACCGCTTCAATCCATACGTGCTCCAACGCTGTCGCACTTTGGACATCCCGGTTCGACCAGGGTGCAGCTTTCGCCCCTATTTGGCTTGTCATGGGTAGATTCCTTTCCGTCGAGGTCTGGGTTGAGAAGAATGAGGTAAGAGGCAGGACGTGGTTCTTGTACGCCTTAATCCGGGGGTGAGTCAACAGTTATTCAGCAGAGATCATAGCTTCCTCACGTAAGCGGCCAGATCATTGCGCTTCGCAACCACGAAAAGCCCTCGCGTGGCGCGGTTTCGGACTTTCCAAAGCTGGCACTCCAACGCGGCCAGCCATCACTTCCAAAGCCAGCGTTCCAGCTTTCGACTTTCGCAAACCATTCATTCTCGGACGCATGAAATTGCCCTGTGCTGAAATGGGTATGGCTGTGGCATGGATGCGGGGCGGAAACGAGTGTAGCGGGGCGGTGTGCGCGGAAGACGGGTATCCCACAACACAAAGCAGGCAGTTCTAAGCGTCAACCTTACCCACAACGCACAAGCCACGAGCAAGGAAGAAACTTTCGACCCGCCTGCTCTGCTCCGTGCAACATACCCCGAAAGCGGCGCGTGTACCACCAAAGCAAAAGAGGCCAGCCCTAAAGCCAGCCTCTTAAAGAGTACACATGTACACTGTTCACCCGCGCTTACTCTTCGCCGCCGTGTGGTTATTTGCCGTCTTGTAAGCGGGTGACGACACGCCCGTCCGGTAGCCTCTCTCGCGTGTACTGGCCGAGCACGCGAAAGCCGAAACCGCGGTGCCAGTTCAAGACACGCTCGATCATTTCCGCCGTGTCCCTGGACTCATTGGAAGGAACGCCCGAAATCATCTCAGACATTTCATCCACAATGGCGTTGTAAAGTTTCGTCGGCGTAAAAGGATGCGCAAGGATCGCGGCGATATGCACGGCCAGTTCCGCATCCATGTGGTGCCGCCCTTTCGTCGTCTTAGTTTTAGTTGTTCGTTTCGTAGTTGCCATTAGATTGTCTCCCTTCTCTGCATAACGGCGACGGTGATCGCCAATTCTTCCAACTCGCGCGCCGCCGTGTGAAGGGCGCGCATGATGTCGTCTGCTGTGTCGAAGTCCAGCAGACGGCCTTCTGTGACCTGTACGGCGCGTGTGACGACGCGCACCCGTTCGCGCACACGTTCTAACTTGCGCGCTGGCGTCTGTGTAATTGTGGTAGTATTTTGCATGTGTGTTGACCTTTCT
>MWVZ01000074.1_pt1 | contig 11471 bp, 8 predicted proteins | sample 1047221 | NCBI WGS metagenome assembly MWVZ01 (sample SAMN06349980, study PRJNA376086) | soil metagenome | isolation source: MS6-5 sample Antarctic (ecotone) soil | place: Antarctica | collected 2015-01-13
CTTTTAATCAATCTCGACTTGCAGGGCGTGGCGGTTTCGACCGGCTCGGCGTGTTCGTCGGGAAGTTTAGAGCCGTCGCCCGTGATTCGCGCTCTCGGCAGAAATGACGAATTGGCTCGCGGCGCGATTCGTTTTAGTTTCGGCAAAGATAATACCGAAGATGAAGTTGAGTATGTTTTGGAAGTTTTGCCGAAAGCAATTGAAAATCTGCGCCGACTATCACCTATTTATTTGAAGCAAACTGTTTGACGGGCGACTGTTGCGCGGACATATTTTGATAAGCCGAAAATATTAAGATTGCTTGAATGTCAATATTTTAAAGTTGATGTTTGAGATGAGGTTAAGCCAAATGGATCAGTAAACCAATTTTATTGAATTCATTCCGCGTTGAATAACACGCTGACGACGAACGACGCGCTTCGGATTTTTCTTTGGATTGAAAACGTTGAGCGGACTTGGAATCATCGCCGACAAATACGCGGCTTCCTGCGCGGTCAGATTTGAAGCGGATTTTTTGAAGTAATAACGTGAAGCGGCTTCCGCGCCGTAGATGCCGTCGCCCCATTCAATTATATTCAGATAAATTTCCATAATTCGTTTTTTGGACAGGTCTTTTTCGAGAAAATAAGTTAGGAAGGCTTCGCGTCCTTTTCGCAGAAAATTTCTGTCTTCGGAGAGGTATAGATTTTTGGCGAGTTGTTGGGAAATGGTTGACGCGCCGCGTTTAAAGGAAGGCATCGGCGGAATCCAATCGTTCGGGTCGTAATCGCCTTCGGCTTTTGCTTCCTTTTCGCCTTCCCGCCGCGCTTCTTCCCAGGCACTATTGATTGCCTCCCAATCAAAACCGTGATGTTCAAAAAACCTTGCGTCTTCGCCCGCGAGAACGGCGCGCTGCAAATGCGGCGAGATTTGTTCAATCGGCATCCAAATTTGATATTTTTTTGGTTCTCGCCCGTCGGCTTGCGCTTCTGAAAGACGATATTCAATCATCGAACTGGTTGTCGGATTTTCGGTGCGAAGTTTTGAAATGTTGGGAAACGTAATGATTTCATAAATCAACCAGACGGCAACCGCGCCGCATAAAATTGAAAACAAAATTTTCGTCCAATACCACATCTTAAATTTTGGATTTTGGATTTTGGATTTTCGCAAAAGTTGCGTTCTCATCGAAATTACGATTCCTAAATAATTATGTTCCAGTTGAACAATAATCCAAAATCCAAAATTTAAAATCCAAAAATCGCTAGGCTTTGCCAATCATATTTCCGACAATCTTTCCGGAACTTATGACGCCTGGCAGACCTGCCCCCGGATGCGTTCCCGCGCCGACAAAGAAGATGTTTTCAACGTCTTCGCATTGGTTATGGGGACGCAGATAAGCCGATTGCATTAAAGTCGGTTCTACGCCGAACGCATTGCCGAGATAACTATTTAAAGTGTCCTGAAAATGAAGCGGGTCAATATAATGTTCCGTCACGATGTGTTTTCGCAAATCGGGCAGAAAACGCTTTTCTAAGTATTGATAAATTTTTTGTTTATATGGCTCTGCTTCCTTCGTCCAATCAACGTCTCCGCCGAGATGCGGCACGGGCGAGAGAACATACCACGCATCGCAGCCTGCAGGCGCGAGCGACGGGTCAGTTGCCGTCGGGCGATGCAAATATAGTGAAAAATCTTCGGCTAAAATCTTTTTATCGAAAATATCTTCTAATAGTCCTTTGTAACGGCTGCCGATTATTATCTCGTGGTGTGCGAGGTCTTCATATTTTCGGTTTGTCCCGAAATAAATAACAAACAACGACATCGAATAAGTCATCTTTTTGACTTTCGCGTCGGTATATTTTTTGCGAAACCTTTTCGGGATTAAATTTAAGTATGTAAATGCCACATCGCCGTTTGAAACAATTGCGTCGGCTTCTAAAACTTCGCCCGTTTTCATTTTTACACCCGTAGCTTTGCCGGTATTTTCATTAATCAAAATTTCTTCGACTTCAGCTTCCAAGAAAACTTCGCCGCCGATGTCGAGAAACAAAGCTCCGAACGCTTTGACTAACGCGCCCGTCCCGCCCATCGCAAACCACACGCCGAATTTTTGCTCCAATTTGTGAATCATCGCGTAAATCGAAGTCGCCGTGAACGGATTGCCGCCGATTAAAAGCGGGTGAAAGCTGAACGCCTGCTGTAGTCTTTCATCTTTGAAATACCTCTGGGCAAATTTAACAACGCTTCTGTCCGAACGCAGTTTTATCATTTCGGGAACGACTTTAACCATATCCCAAACGCTCGTGAAAGGTTTGTCAATCAGTTCAAAGCCGACGCGGTAAATCTCGCCTAAATCTTTCGAGAAACGCTCGTAACCCGCAACGTCATCGGGATTGAATTTGCGAATTTGATTTAAGAGATTTTCGCGGTCGTCGTTGTAATTGAAAACTGTGCCGTCATCAAAACGGATATTGTAAAACGGGTCAATTTTAACGAGCTTAACGTAATCGCACGTTTTTTTGCCCGCGATTTCAAAAATTTCTTCAATCAACCACGGCGCGGTGATAATGGTCGGACCGCCGTCGAATTTGAATCCGTCCTGTTCGTAGACAAAGGCGCGTCCGCCGAGTTTGGCGCGCTTTTCGAGGATGGTTACTTGATGACCTTGGGCTTGCAGACGACACGCCGCCGATAAACCGCCGAACCCGCTTCCGATAACAATAATTTTCATTCTTTAGTAATATAAAATTTTTAACTCTTAAAATTTAGATTAAAGAATTACTCGGGGAATGTGCAAATGCGTTGTGCGCGGATTTATCTGACATCAAACTTCTAGGAGTTTTTGCAACTGCAAAATTGATAAGGTTAAATAAAAGCTAATTTAAACTTTTGATTTTAACCTTGATTGCCAAACGCAATGCACTTAAAATCAAATAGATGTAAAATAGTCAGCCGTCGGGCGAAGATTTAAAATCCGGCTGACAGCTTTTTAATCCGCTAAAACTTTCAAAAGAAGCGTCCTAACATTAAGATGAAAGAATGCCAGCTTTGTAAAAATTGCTACACCGATGATGTTAATACTTGTCCGAAAGATGGAATGCCGACGTATCATTCGATTAGCGGCGAACCGGTTTTAGAAGGCAAATACCATCTCGAATGTCGGCTCGGACAAGGCGGAATGGGCGTGGTTTATAAATCGCGCCACGCTTATTTGAAGACTTCGCACGCGATAAAAATTATTCTTCCCGACCTTGTCGGCAACGACCCGCAGCTGGTAACGCGTTTTCGGCAGGAGGCCCTGGCGGCGGCGGCGATTCGCCATCAAAACGTCGTCGGCGTGTCCGATTACGGCGTGGCGCAAGGCACGATGCCATTTCTGGTGATGGAATTTGTCGAGGGCGAGTCGCTTCACGATCTACTTCACCGTGAAAAGAAACTTTCGCCCGAAAAAGCTCTCGATTTGATGTCGGCGATTTGCGCAGGAGTCGGCGCGGCGCATAATCAGGGCATCGTTCACCGCGATTTGAAACCGCTTAATGTAATGATTTGCAAAGACAAATCAAATATGTCGGAGGCGGTCAAAATTCTCGATTTCGGTTTGGCGAAGATAAAATCGGGCGAACTACTCGGGTCGTTTATTCAAGCGCAAACCACCGGACTGATGGGTTCGCCGTATTATATGGCGCCCGAACAATGGGCGGACGAAGAGCCGGACGCTCAGTCGGATGTCTACTCACTCGGCGTAATGCTTTATCAAATGATTGCGGGCGATGTTCCTTTTAAAGGTTCTTCAATTCCCGCAATTATGAAAAAACATCTGTCGGATGAAGTGCCGCCGTTAAGTACGTTTGGTGTTTCCGTTTCGCCGCAAATCGAACTCGCCGTTCGTCATACGCTCGTTAAGGAACTGGACAAACGCACCGCTACGGTTGAGCAAATAGTTGAAGAACTACGAACCGCACTCGGCATAACTTCACAAAGTATCGGCGCGGTCGGTTCGATTACAAATCGCTCGCTGCCTGTCTCGACCTTGAGCATTTTGACCAATCCGCCGCAGGCAAAGATTTTTGTCGATAACGTCGCTGTCGGACAAAGCCAATCGAACGGTTGGCTTCTGCTCGAAGGTCTGCAGAGCGGCAATCATCAACTTCGAGTCAGCAGTGAAGGATTCGAAGATTGGGAAAGCAACGTGATATTTGACGGCAAGCCGAAACAAGTCGTCGCGGAACTTAAAGCTGAACTCAAACCCGATACGGGCGCAATTCCTAAACCCACTTTTCAGACTGTGCCGGGCATTCTCCCGCCGGTAAAACAAGCTACGCCGCCGCAGAATTTTTCCGCCTCGCAAGGCTCGCAGACGGCAAATAATCAAACGGCGAAGCAAACTTTTCAAGCGTCACAGCAAAGCGGATACGTCGAATTACAGTCGCTGCAGCAAAGCGTGACGGTCGAATCTCAACCGAAAAAAACGTCGTTATTTTCACCTTTGATATTGACGATTATTGGAATTTGCGGCTTATTGTTACTTGCGATTATCGGAGCCGGCAGCGCATTTATGCTGGGAATAATCGGGCGCCCAAGCGGCACTACAAATGCTGTCAATAAGGATGTTGTAGTCGTGCCGAACAGCGCTAACAGTGGGCAAAACGCATCTAACGCGCAGACCGCCACATCGCCTAATAAAAACGAAATGATTAAAATTCAAGGCGGTAAATTTACGATGGGACGCAACGACGGTGGAACACTCGAACGACCTGAGCACCAAGTTGAGGTGAAAAGTTTTTGGATGGACAAAACTGAAGTAACTACCGCCGAGTATTACGATTTCGTAAAAGAATCAGGTTATATGTCAACGCCGGCTAATTGGGAAGGCGGAAAACCGCTCGCGCGAGATGAAAAACTGCCGGTTCGATTTGTCAATATTGATGACATTAAAGCATTTACGGAATGGCGTTCGGCACGCGATAAAGTCGCGTATCGGCTTCCAACGGAAGAAGAATGGGAATATGCCGCCAGAAATGGAAGCGCCAATAATCTTTACCCGTGGGGCGACAGCTTCAAGGAAGGGTGTGCCGTAGTTGACCGAACGGATACTGCGCCGGAGCCTGTCGGTTCAAAATCCTGCGGAGCAAATAAATGGGGCGTGCTGGATTTAATCGGAAATGTTTACGAGTGGACAGGCTCAAAAGCATCGCTTTATCCGGGAAACGTTGCCGCCGAATTGAAAGAACCACTTAAGGATAGTATCTATATATTTCGCGGCGGGTCGGCTTTTAACAAATCAACCGGCGATAAGGCGATAACTTCAACTTACCGGGGAACTATTAATATGACTAAAAGAGATGCCCAATTAGGCTTTCGGCTTGTCCGTGCAGAATAAGTCTCGCCCGTAACTGTTCTAAGTATCGCCTTTAGACAGTGGTTAAAAGAAAAATCTAGTTGATGAACCGCCGACCTTCAAGAGGCGGTAAGAGTTCCTGAGAATTTAAGCGGGCATATTAGTTTTTTTGCATCCTTTAGATGAACGAGATTTTAAATCAGATAGTTTTAATGCTAATGTTTTTTATAACGGTGTTGTCAACTTTGATTATGTTGCGCCTGCAAGACACCGGTTAAAAGATTTTGAGGTTTTAATGAAAAATTTATTTACAAGTATAGTTTTATTCATTACGCTGAGCATCGTATTTTCGGGTTTTACTGCTTGCTCAAATACGGCGAACACCCAGAAAGGTCCAGTCAGTGATACTGCGCCTTCCGCCCAAAACAGCAACGCATCTGAAACAACCGAGAATAAGAAAAGCGATTTTCCGCCTGTGCCGACAGCCATTTCGCAATCAGAAATTAAAGATTTGGAAGGCAATACTTTCAAAATTGAAGACAAAAAAGGCAAAGTCGTTTTAATCAATTTATGGGCGACGTGGTGCGGTCCGTGCCGTGCCGAAATGCCGGAACTCGTGGCGTTGCAGGAAAAATATCGAGATAAAGGTTTTGAAATCGTCGGTTTGGACACTGACGACGAAAGCGTTGAAGAAATTAAAGCATTTGCCGAAAAAATGAAATTGAATTACCAACTCGGTTACGCCGACGGCAAAATTCTCAGCGAATTTATCAAGATAACCCGATTGGCAGGCATTCCTCAAACGATGATTGTGAACCGCGAAGGTAAAATGGTTCTTGTCATCGGCGGCGGCGGAACTCGCGCCGTCAATAATATAAAAGAAATGGTTGAAAAAACCGTCAACGAGTGATAATTGATAATTGATAATTGAAAGTAAAAATTGATAATTAGACATTATTGGAAATAACAATCAGCAGAAATGCTGCCCGCGAAAAACGCCAATTACACTATCATTAAAGCAAAATGATTTGGCTTTTCTTCGATTTTCCTATTTTCGCCTATTTCGCGTTTTTCGCGGGCAAATATTTCTTTTTTCCGATAATGTCTATTGATATTGACTATTAATTATCACCTATTTTCGGCTCAACCAGAATCGTCTTAAAACTCGCCAGACTAACCAATCCCGCGCTCGAGCCTTTCGGTTTATTAACAAATTTTTTCGGCGTGTAATGCACGGCGACTTTAGGCTGCTGTTTGGCATGGCTGAAAAACGCGGCAATCTGCGCGGCTTCAAGCAACGTTTTTGGCGGAATCTCTTTCCGATTCGGATTTTTGACGACGACGTGAGAACCCGGATAATCCGCCGCGTGAAACCATAAATCCGAAGCCTTGGCAATCCGAAACGTCAGATAATCATTGTCCTTCGCGCCTTTCCCGACCAAAATTTCAAAGCCTTCGGAAGAGAAATACTGCCGTGCGCCTTTAAAATTCTCAGTTTGCTTCGCTCTTGATTTGGTTAATGCTTTTTGAGGCTTTTCGCCGGTAAACTCCGATAAAAAACTCTCATCTTTTTCGACAATTGCTTCTTCAAGATTTTCTCTCTGAATCTTTAAATCTGCTATTTGAGCGTGCAGGTCAATTAATCTTTTTGAAAGTTCCGTCTGTGCGTTTCGCGCTTTGGTGTAGCGTTTGAAAAACTTTTCGGCGGCTTCGGTGAGCGATGTGTTTTCGTCAACTTTAATCTCAATAGTCGGGACGTTTTCATCGAATAAATCAGTTAAAAAAACTTTATCGCCTTCGCGTTTCGCCAACGCTAAATTTGCCAGAATCAAATTGCCGGAGCGTTTCCACGCGTCAGCGTCGCCGTGATTTTCGAGGTCTTGGTTTAGTTTATTAACTAATTTTTCGCGTTTTGAAGTTTCCTGTTTTAATCTACTTCGCGCTGCGCTTGCTTTTGCCTGAAAAACCTTTTCCGCCTCTAGGTTTTGATAATAAAAGTCTAACGCTTCGGATAAATCCGTATGTTCTGCTTGCGAAAAAATTTCCGCCTTGTTTGGTCGCGGCATTTGCACGTCGGCTCTTTTCGGCACGGCATATTTGGAAGCGATTTCCTGTCCCGCGCCGAAGGACTCGCGGCATGCGTCAAGAATAAAATTATTTTTGTCTAATAAAAAAAGGTTCGCTGAGCGACCGGTAAGTTGAACGACCAAAGTGTAATTTTCCGCCGCTCCAAAATCGTTTCTGGCTGAAAATGCAAGACGTAAAATCCGTTCGTTATCCAATTTCTCAATCGTTTCTAAAACGGCGTTTGCTAAACGCTTTCGCAAAAACACTACGAAGGATGTTGAATTCTTTGATAGTTTTTCTAAATCTCGTAGACGACGTTTAATTGTATAAATTCTCGGTGCGGACGGCTCGACGCTGATGAAAAGATATTTTGAATCGGGCAAGCGGAAATCGATCGCCAATTGAAAACGCGCGAGTGTAAAAATTTTGCCGAACTTTTGTCCAATTAATACGGACGCGAGTTCGGCACGGATTTTTTTAATTGTATTTTCGTTCACAATAAAAAGTTCAAAGTTCAAGGTTCAAAGCTTTAGATTACGGCTTTGAACTTTGAACTTTGAACTATTCTTTAATGACAATCGTTCCCGAAACCAAATCGTGGACGGCACGCCGGTCCTCATTAAACAACAAAGTTAAAAATCCGATTCCGCCCAACGCAAGCGACAAAAGATAAACCGAGGAACTAACCGCCGCCTGATGAAACGTCGGATAATCTTCGCCTTCCAAATCCACAATTTCCAATGAAAAAAGGCGCATTCCGAATGTTTTGCCGTAAAGCCCGATGGTTGTCGTCAAATAAATAAACATTACAATCGCGCAGGTCGCAACGAATGCGAAAAGTCCTGCCATCGAAACCCAATCTCCGCCCAAAAGCATAAACGGCGAAAGCAACAGCAAACTCGAGAATGACCCGATAATCAAATCGAAAAGTCCGGCGTTAAAACGCATCGCAAAGGTCGGGCAATCGTCGAACTCCTCAATTTCGGTTTCTTCACGCTCAATAATTTCTTCGGATTTTAGAAGTTTAATTTCGGTTTTCGGTGTTTCTTCGATTTTCGCTTCTACCTTCACAGAAACAATGGCGCGCGTCTCAAAACTCGTCGAAATTTCCGCGGGTTTCGGAAGCGGCGGCAGTTTGTTCGTGTCGAGTTTTTCTTTTTCAGTTCTGAGCGAAGAAGCGAGTTTCGGCTTTGCAAAAGAAGTGATTGAAGGATTTGCTTCGGCAGGTTTGACGTTTGTATCGTCTGTTTTCCCCGCGATATAAAAAGGATAGTTTTTATTTGCCTTCGGCGCGGAAACGCTTGGCTTTCGCTGCGGTTGTTGTTCTTCTTTGACGAGGAATTTCTGCCGCGAATCTCTGATGCGTTGTAAGGCTCTGGCGACATCGGGATTGTCATGAAGAATTTGTTGCGGCTTTTCAACCGTTTCTGTTTTAAGCGCGTTTGCGCCGCTGGTTACAAGCCTTGTGCGTGGCGCAGCGGAAAAATTTTCTTCCTCATCAGTCTGCGGTCTAGCTAGTTCTTGACGCTGGCGAACGGCGTTTTGAAGCTGCAAACGCCATTCCGGAACGGCGGCGTTTTTGCTGTGAAATTCTATTAAAGTCGGGTTAGTCGGCTTGGCAGACAAATCCTTAACAGATAAATCCGACTTTGTCGGTTTCGGAGCGGTAGCGACGGGTTTTGGGGAAGCGATGTTTTTAACAGGTTCTGGTGTTTTGTTTGGCATCGTATTAATTTTCTTCTCAGGATTGAGCGATCTTTTAGCGGCAACGGATATTTTTTTGACGAGTTCTTCGCGTACCGAATCGTTTATCATTGCACCGCAACTTGGACAAATTGATAAAGTGACAGCGTTGTTTCGTTTGCAAACTGGGCAATTCATAAAAATTGAAAAGAATTAAAAATTCAGAAAAGAATTTCTGCAGAACTTGGGAAATTAATCGAAAATAAAAAAACTGTGGCGATGTTATCAGAATTTACTTTAACTCGTCAATAGTAAAGTTAAAGAAATAAAGGAATTTTAGGCTTTAAATTCTGGATTTTGGGTAATATTTGTAATTTTCATTTACATATAATTTGTGAAGAAATGTTAAACCAAGTCGAAAAATCCAAAATCCAAAATCTAAAATCCAAAATCAAATCGGTTGTCTGCCCGCAAATCCCGCTTCAACTTCGTGCCACCACTCGATTTGGTCATCTTCGCCGAGTTGCCAACAAAGCAGAACAATCCGATTGTCTCTCTGACACGGAAAATCAATCAAGCCGCGCGAATAATCCTTGAGCTGGATGCCGAGTTCGTGAAGTTCAGTGGTTAATTTGCCGATTTCATAGAGCGATTTAACATAGTGCGTGCCGCTTGCCATTCCGCCGCCGCCAGAATCGTTCGCCGCTTTTGCCGCAAACTTTGCAGATTCACGCAAACGGGTCGTTCTCGCATACTGCGTTTTGATTTTTTCGAGTTTCGGACGAATCACGAGTAATAAATCGTTCGCTTCCTGGAGGGTAAAAAGTTTCATCTCTCATCTGTGACGCGCACCAAATCTTGATAATCTTCAGTTTCATCTTCGGTAAACTGCGGTTCGAAATGAATTTTATTGGCGACTTGGGAAAAGTTTTTGTCCATCTGTCCGGACAGAATTTCAGGCGGCGGCAATTCTTCGGGCGGCACGAAAGACGGCACGTCGTATTGTCCGCTCTGCGAAACGTCTTTGCGAACGAGTTCGGCAATATCACCTAAATCAATAAAGAAATCGGCGACATCAATCAAGCGCGGCGCAGTATTCGAACGAAAACCCGCGACTTCAACCCGGCAGCCTTTATATGCAATCGCGTTCAAAGCATAGACAAAATCTTCATCGCCCGAAACAAGAACGGCGGTATCGTAGCGACCCGCCAGCGAGAGCATATCAACTGCGATCTCTACATCGAGATTTGCCTTGCGCGTTCCGTCGTAAAACGTTTTCAATTCTTTCTGCACGACGCGAAAGCCGTTGCGCCGCATCCACAACAAAAACCCCTGCTGTCGTTCGGCGCCCGCGTCAACGCCGGTGTAAAAAAAGGCGCGAAGCAGCCTGCCGTCGCCGAGCAGCAGGCGCAGAAGTTTGTTGTAATCAATATCTATGTTGTGAAAACGAGCGGCGTGAAAAAGATTATTTCCGTCAATAAAAACCGCGACGCGACCGCGATGCCCAAACTGCCAAGACGAATTGGCAGACATATCAAACTGCATTGTTCAAACCTTCTTTGATAAAAATTTTATGCTAAATCGAACCGCAGTTGACCGACTAAAGGCAAACAGAAATTTGTTTAATTAATTGCATGAAAACTAAAAATGTAGATTGAATATCAACTTATAATTTACAACGAAATTTAAATAATCTTTATTAAAATAATCGTTGGTTTGCAAAATAGTAACTTATGGTTTTATAAAATCAAATTTGTTTCCGTTTTTTCTAAAAGTGTGACCGCAGCCGAATAAAATAAGTATTTATAGTTTGCCTTTTTGCCTGCCTGTCGGTCAAGCGAGATTTTTAACAAGACATTTGTTCTTGAATGTATAATGGAAAAATTATGGAAAATGCACATTCTAATGGTATGAAAAAAAAGTCGAGGGTCGAGGGTCGAGGGTCGAGGGTCGAGAAAGATTTTAAATCTCAAGCTTCAGATTATAAATCGAAGTCCGAAGACCAAAAGCCGAAGACCGAACAATCGGGTAATATTATTTACGGAGTGCTGCCGGTTTTAGAAGCCTTACGCGCTGAAAACCGGCGCATCGAAAAGATCATCGTTGCCGAAGGCGCACACGAAAAACGGCTGGCGGAGATATTATTTTTAGCGAGAAAAAACGGCGTTCCTTTTCAAAAAACCGCGAAGGAAAATTTGTCAAAGCTGGTTGAAAACGGCGCAAATCATCAAGGCGTAACAGCATATATTGCGTCGGCAGATTATTATCCGACCGAAAAACTTTTGGGGGAAATTTATCAAAAACTGGAAACCGATGAAAAGCCTCTCATCGTAATTTTAGACGGCATAGAGGACCCGCGAAATTTGGGCGCAATACTTCGAGCAGTCGAATGTGCCGGGGC
>MWVZ01000075.1_pt1 | contig 11443 bp, 12 predicted proteins | sample 1047221 | NCBI WGS metagenome assembly MWVZ01 (sample SAMN06349980, study PRJNA376086) | soil metagenome | isolation source: MS6-5 sample Antarctic (ecotone) soil | place: Antarctica | collected 2015-01-13
GCGATTTACAGTTCTGGGCAGCGGTTCGACGGGCAACTCCGTTTTAATCTGCACCGAAAAAACAAAAGTTTTAGTTGATGTCGGCTTGAGCGCGAAGGAAACTCTTCGCCGCCTCGCGCTCGTCGGCGTGCACTTTTCTGACCTCGACGCAATTCTGATTACGCACGAACACAGCGACCACGCGGGCGGTTTGCGCGTTTTACTCGGCACCGTCGCTTGTCCGGTTTATGTGTCGGGCGAAACGCAGGAAGCATATTTACGCGAGAAGTCGAACAAAAGCAACAACGAGCCGCAGAAACGGCTTGAGGCATTAAAGAATCGACGCGTTGAAATCGAATCAAGCCGCGATTTTCGCATCGGTGATATAGATTTTGAGCCGTTTACAGTTCCGCATGATGCAGCTGATAATTTTGGATTCGTGGCGAAAAGCGATGGTGTTAAAGTCGCAACCATACTGGACTTCGGCTGCTTTACGACACTCATCAGAGAAAAGCTGCGTGGCTGCGATGGCATCGTCATCGAATCGAACCACTGCCGGGATATGCTCAAGACCTGCGCGGTTTACAGTTGGGATTTAAAGCAGCGAATAATGTCGCGCACCGGTCATATTTCAAACGAAGATTTGTCTGAATGGCTGACCAATGAATTTGACGGCACAGCGCGGCACGTCGTTTTAGCTCACCTTTCGCAACGCGCCAACGAGCCGCACCTAGCACGTCTGACGGCGCAGACTGCTCTGCAAATGCGCGCGCCTCTCTTCAAAGCTGAAACACAAATTACAATTTCGTATCATCGTGAACCGACTGTTTGGATTGAGTTTTAAATTACTCCGTCGCTTCAAGTTCGTCTTCCAAAAGCTGTCTTTCATACAGCGCCGCGTATTCACCGCCGATTTTGATTAATTCTTCGTGCGTGCCGCGCTCGGTAATTTGTCCTTTGTGCAGAACGCAAATTAAATCGGCGTCGCGGACGGTTGAAATGCGGTGCGAAATAATCAAAGTTGTTTGGTTTTCGCGGACTTCGCGTAAGCCCCGCAAAATTTTTTCTTCGGTGTAAGTGTCAACCGCCGACAAGCTGTCGTCAAGAATTAAGATGTGCGGGTTGCGGATGACGGCGCGGGCAATCGCCGTGCGCTGTTTCTGTCCACCGCTTAAAGTGATGCCGCGCTCGCCGACCCGCTGCTCATATTGATATGGAAAACTCTTGATGTCGTCGGCGATGTCGGCAATCTCCGCCGCTCTTTCAATCGAGAGTCGAGAACCGTTTGTCGAGCGTGGAGAGCCGGAGGCAGAAGTTTGAAATTCTTCCGGGTGCAGGACTTTCTCATTGAGCTTTGAATTTGAATTTCCGAAACCGTTTTCGCTTTCGGTTTTTACGTCTCGACTCTCGACTCCAAAAGCGATATTTTCCGCCAGCGTATTGCTGAACAGAAATGTTTCCTGCGGCACAACGCCGATGGCTTTTCTCAATTGTTCGAGTGGAAACCAGCGAACGGGAACGTCGTCGATAAGAATGGTATTTTCAGGCGCGTCGAGCAGGCGCGGAATCAAACTGACGAGCGTTGATTTTCCACTGCCGGTTTTGCCGACGAGCGCAACGGTTTGTCCGACTTCGATTGTCAAATTGATGTTTTTGAGAACAGGCGTTCCGTTATAGGCAAAATCGAGATTGCGAAATTCAATTTTTCCCCTTATCGGCGGTTGTTTCCGAGCTTCGGGCGTGTCTTTAATCGTCGGTTCGGTTTCCAAAATAGCGTTAAAGCGTTTTAAGCTTGCCGTGCCGCGCTGATAAAGATTGACAACATAGCCGAGCGCAATCAGATACCAAATCATCCGCTGCAAATAAAGAATAAACGATGTAAAATTGCCCGCCGTAATCTCGCCGCGCACCGCCATCGGCACGCCGACCGCGACAATTATGACAAAACCCAAACCGATAAAAAAGAAAAGCAGAGGGCGCATTGCCGCGCCGAATTTCACGAGCGCAACATTCCTTCTGGCATATTCGCGGTTAAGCATCTGAAACTTTTCAATTTCCGCATCCTCCTGCGCGTAGGCGCGAACAACCCTGACGCCGGTCAAATTCTCCTGCGCGCGCGCCGTAATATCGGAGAAAAATTCCTGAATCTTTTCAAAACGGACGTGGATTTGCTGTCCTAAAAACTTGACGGTTAAGGAAACAAGCGGCATCGGAATTAAAAGCAGAAGAGTCAGTTTAACGCTGACATTAAGCATTATCGGCAAAACAATTGCCAGCGCGAAAATCGCCTGAAAAGAATATAAAATCATCGGTCCGACAATCTGCCGAACTGCACCTAAATCGTTGGTGGCGCGCGCCATCAGGTCGCCCACGCGGTTATTTTGAAAATATTCAAGCGGCTGTCCGACGAGCGCGGCGTAAAAATCGCGGCGCATATCGTATTCAATGTCGCGCGAAGCGTTGATTAAAAGCCGCCGCTGCCAAAAAAGAAAAACGCCGCTACACAAACTAACAATTAAAATTACTGCCGGATAATAAATTATTTTATTCCAGGTTACATCGCTGCCTAAATCATCAATTGCCTGCCCGACCAGATACGGAATAAGGAGCCCGAAAGACATCGAAAAGAGAATAAAGAGAATTCCGAGAAAGACTCGCCATTTGTAAGGTTTGAAATAACGGGCGAATTTTTTAAGCTCTTCCATAGATTTAGTCTAGACTTTCGAGTAAGTTGAAAGCGCCGTCGCAATTAATTTTTCTTCATCGCTGACGACTTGTGCCGAAACGGTTAAAAGGCGTTTCCCGGCTTTGACGACTTTCGCCGTGCAAGTGATTGTTCCTTCAATCAGAGGGCGCAGATAATGCACTGTCAAATCAACCGTCGAAGCCTTTTCGTCTTCCGCCAAACAAGTTACGACTGCAAACGCCATTGCCGTATCAATTATGGAAGCGGTCGCGCCGCCGTGCAGAAGTCCGTGCGGCTGACGCAGCTGTTCGCGCATCTTTAGTTTAAAGATTGCTTCGCCGCCGCTCAAATCAACCAACTCCATTCCGATCAGCTGCACATACGGAATTGTTTTCACCGCTTCAAAAGCCTTCTGTTTTTGTGATTCGGTAATTTCGTTATTCTTCATTGAAATTTTCCTTATCCAGTATCGTTCTGAAATCTTCAATTGATACTTTTCGGTAATCTACTGGGATTTGAAATACACTATCTTCAACCAGTAGCTTTACATTTTTCATCTCAACCGAAAATTTCAGAATTTTTTGGTCACCTTCAAATCCGTAAAATTCACTTTTAACGGGAAAGCCGAGTTTTTCATCAATCGAAATTATTGTCTCGCTGCCCGCCGCATTCGTTTCATTTGATACAATGCGATATTTCGTCAAATTGTTTTCCGCGTCAATTTTTTCAAATTTGACGTTACTTTTCTGATTAAGTAAGTCAGCGGTTAAAAAATCATCCCAGTTTTCCGCAGGCGACGCGAGGGCGACCTGTCCGGAAAAATTATCTTCAGCATAAATTTTTTTCTGATGATTAATAAATTGTTTGCCGCCGACTGCATCGTGAACGAGCGAAATTGGCGAATTATCTGAAAAGGTAAAATCATACCGCCGGTAATTACCGTTTCGCGCCGCGAACATTTTTTCCTCTGAGGCGCCCGTCGCAACTACAATTTCAGCTTGGTAAACGTCAGGTTCTTTGGTCGAAAAAGGAATTTCACTTTTTACTTCCGCATCAACAACCGGCACCGGCGCGGTTGAAGTATTTTCATTATCCGCGCTTTGCCAAAAACTACACGCATTGCAAAGCAGGGCGAAGAGAATTACAACAAAACCAATTTTAACTACATTTGACGAAAACATTTGCGAAATGAGATTTTAACACAACGGTTGAAAGTGCTGAAAAGCATCGAACATAAAAGTTGAGCGCGCGTTTATGAGTATCAAAAAAATGCAGTTTCTTTATATTCTCGGCGGAATTTTCGTTCTTCCGGCGGTTCCTTTTTTGTTTTTGCAAGGCAAATACGTCCGCCGGAAAGTCGGAAGGCTGCCCGACGCGGCTGGCGAAACTGGCGGAAACATTGGCGCGCACCCAGGTATTATCAATCTGCTTGCCATCGGAGAATCAACCGTTGCCGGAGTCGGAGCGACAAATCACAACGAAGCTCTCACCGGACAATTCGCCAAACATCTGAGCACGAAGTCGGGCAAAACCGTTAGCTATTTTGCGCTGGGCGAAAGCGGAATTACCGTCAAAGGAGCTCTCGAGAGAATTGTTCCAAAACTTCCCCGAACGGATGCGGATATTATTCTTGTGGCTCTCGGCGGAAACGATGTTTTCACTTTGAGCAGTCCGCGAAAATGGCGCCGCAATTTAGCCGAACTGCTCGCAATTTTAGGGGGAAAATATCCGAACTCAAAAATTCTTGTGGCAAACGTTCCGATGGTCAGAGATTTTATCGCCCTGCCGAATCCGCTGCGCTATGTGCTGTCAAGGCTTGCCAAGCTTCATCATTTCAACGCCATCAGTTTGATTAGAGAAATGAAAAACGTCATTTATTTTGATGACGTAAAAAGAGTTGAAAAAGATTTTTTCAGCGACGGCATTCATCCCTCGCCAAAAGGTTATGACCAATGGGCGGCGGCGATGGTTGATTTTCTCCTCCGAAATACAGATTAAACTTTCAAATTTGCTTGGCGTGCTTGGCGCCTTTGCGGGAAACAAATGGAAAACCCTGAAAATATTTGCAGCGAAACGAACGCTCTGCTCCAGTCTCGCAATGAATGGCTTTTAATCGGGCAGAGCGGAAAAACTTTTGCTTTAGAGCGTGATGAAATCGAACTTACATTTGAACGCGGGCGTCTGATTTTAGGATTTTTAGGCGAGAAAGGTTTTCAAATTTGGCGGGTGACCGATTGCCGGATAAAAGGTGGAAAAATTATTTTTGACGTAACGCGCAATTTTGCTAAAGAACGAGAAAAAATTCAGCTTATTCCGCGCATTTTGGCGAGTGCATTAAGTGATGCGGTTGAACTGGTGCGGCTCGAAAAAGCAAACCGAATCGCGCATTTAATCGTCTCCGAAAACAAAAGCTCAAAGCTGGTTCGCGTCGCGCTCAACGAGGAAAACGGACGTTTTGCGCATATTATATTTGAGACTGCAGGCGGAGAACAAACGGCGGCTTTAGCCGATGTTGCCGAACAAGCGACACCTGAACTTTTTTTGACAACGGCAATTTTATGGCTTGCAAAACTTGAGAAACGCAAAAAGAAACCGATTAGCAAGATTTGGGTTTTAACAGAAAAAAAGACGACGAAAAATCTGCAAAAGCTTCACGCTTTGCTTCGTCAGAGTTATCAGAGACAAATAAAACTTTGGGAAATTTCCCGCCAAGGCGCAAAGGCGCAAGCGATTGAAGAAAGTTCTTTGAAGAAAGCAGCGATTCTTGAAATCTCAGATTTGTGGCGCGCCAAAAAATCTAAAAATCTTTCAAAAAAATCTTTCGAAATCAGCCGAACAGTCCGGGAAATAATTTCATTCGCGCCCGAAAAGGTCGATTTTCTCTTTACCAAAAACGGGAGCAGTTTGCGGTTTTTAGGATTGCCTTTTGCGCGTGTCCGAAAAATGCCGAATGAAGAAAAGGCTTGGTTCGGAATCGAAAAAGATAAACAAATTTTGGGCGAAACATCGCGCGAGGAATTTTTTGATCTTCTGAAGAATTTAGAAATTTACAGGCAATTTGATTCGCCAAATAAACGCCACGCGCTTTTTCGCTTAGCGCCGGAAGCGTGGCTTGAAGCAATTCTCCGGCGAAACATTAAACTGCTTGACGCGAACCTGATTTTATCGCCGATTTACAACCAGTTTCGAGCCTCCGCTGACAGAATTGATTTGCTTGCTTTGCGACAAGACGGGCGACTGATAATTATTGAATTGAAAGTTACGCCCGACCGCGAAATGATTTTTCAGGCAATTGATTACTGGCGAAAAATCGAACTCGACCGGCGGCAGGGAAATTTGCAAAAGTCAAAAATTTTCGGCGATCTGGAAATTGCCGATGAGCCGTCGATAATTTATTTAGTTGCGCCGACTTTAAGTTTTCACCGTGATTTTGATTTTTTAGCAAAAACGGTTGCGCCGGAAATAGAGGTTTTCCGCTTTGATTTGAACGAAAATTGGCGCGAGAATATAAAGGTATTGCGAACTAAGAGGATTTAGAATTGGTTTGCCTTTTGCCGAGAACGCCAAGGTGCTATTTGTCTAATTGGCGGCTAAAATTTTTCTAAATCTTAGCAGCGGAAACAAATTTATAGCCGATGCCGCGCACCGTTTGCAAAATAAGCGGGTTTGCCGCGTCATCCTCCAGATACCTTCGCAGGCGGACAATAAAATTATCTATCGCGCGCGTGTCCGTGTCTTCATGCAGATCCCAAACTTCTTCCAAAATCGTTTTGCGCGAGACCGCAGTTCCGGTGTTTAAGATTAAATGCCGCAGAAGCTTTGCTTCCATCAGCGTTAATTTAATCGTTTCAGTTTCGCTTCTCAGTTCCAGATTTTTGAAATCGATAATTTTATTGTTGATCTCAAACAAATCATTCGTGCCCAGTAAATTTTTGGCAAACGTTTTTTCCCGCTGAAACCATTCGCGGCGACGCAGAAGTCCATTAAGACGGGCGAGAAAAATCGAAAGTTCAAACGGCTTCGGCAGATAATCGTCGGTTCCCGCTTCAAAACCGTGCAGCACATCTTCGGGACGGCTGCGCGCGGTCAGCATTAACACGGGGGTAAAAATTTCCGCTTCACGCAATTTTTTGGCGACCGTAAATCCGTCAACCTCCGGCAGCATTACATCTAAAACAATCGCGTCAAATTCTTTATTTTCAGATAGTAAAATCTCCAAAGCTCTTCTGCCGTCCGCCGCCAGTTCAACAGTAAAACCTTCGGCTTCAAGATTAAAACGCAAACCGTCCGCGAGATGTTGCTCGTCTTCGACAATTAGAATGTTCATATCGGTCAATACCAAACGAGTAAACACTAAATGAAAATTGTTAATTATTTAGTGTTTGCCCGTTTACCGTCTGCTTATATTTTCGGAAGGCGCACGACGAATGTGCTTCCCAAGTTTTCACCTTTGCTTTCGGCGGAAATTTTCCCCTTATGTTTTTTAACAATTGTCTGAACGATGAAAAGTCCTAAACCGGTGCCTTTGGCTTTATGCGTCATAAATCCGGGAACGCGATAAAAACGTCGAAAAATTCGTTTTGACTCGCCGGGCGGAATGCCGATACCTTCATCGCTGATTCGTATTTCAATGTATCTTTCATCAGAAAGTTTTAGTTCCACTGAAACTTTCACAATATCGCCGGAGTATTTAACGGCATTGTCCAGTAAATTTGTAAAAACAGCTTGCAGCTCCGCCGTGTCGCCTAAAATCCTTGCGCCGCCCGACACGTCCTTAAACGTAATCGTATCTTTATTCAGGTTGTAGCGGCTTTGCACGATATTTACACAATCCCGCAAAAGTCCGACAGGTTCTATTTCTGAAATATTAAGGAGCTGCTTGCGCTCACGCGCCCGGCTTGCTTGCAAAACCTGCTCGACAGTATTTAACAGACGATTCGTATCGGCAATCATCACGTCGTAAAATTCCTGTTTTTTCTCCTCCGAAACGTTGCGCGTTTTTAAGGTCTCAAGATAAAGATGAATCGAGGCAATCGGAGTTTTTAATTCGTGAGTAACGGCGTTGAGAAACGCATCGTGCTGTTCGTTGCGGCGAATTTCGCGAATCAGAAAAATTGTGTTCAGAACAAGCCCCGTAATAACTAGTGCAAAGAAAATAATCCCGAAGACGAGCAGCGCGATTTGCTGTAAATTTAGCAAAATCCATCCGACATTAAGCGCTATCGCCAGCGCTACCGAACAAATGCCCAGTGTGAGGAATACGGCAATAGCTTTTCGGCGACCGGCGACACGCATACTCTTAAAGTAAAAAGTAAAAAGGCAAAAGGCAAAAGTAAAGAGTAGAAATAAGAAAGCAATTTAACAAGACCGCAAAACAAAAAGGTAAAAGTTAGGACTCAAATCCTTACTTTTACCTTTTGCCTTTTTACTTTTGCCTTTGTCAAGCGGCTTCTTGAAAAGGTTCGGCTTGTATTTCCTTTTCAATTTGGTAACCGTAAACATCACTGACTAAACCTAACTTTTCTAAAAACTTGATTTGAAGCCAATTGACATCGAATTCATACCACGTCAAACCGTGTTTTGCCGAGCGCGGGTGAGCGTGATGATTATTGTGCCAGCCTTCGCCGAACGTGAGCGCGGCAATCAAACCGTTATTACGCGAATCGTCGCGCGTTTCAAAACGGCGTGAACCCCACAGATGGGTCGCCGAATTAACGAGCCAGGTCGAATGCCAGCCGAGCACCTGGCGCAGAAACACGCCCCACAAAACCATTGACCAACCGCCGATGGCATACAAAATCACGGCGGCGACAATCGGTGTTACCCAGTAGTAATTCGACATAAAAATGTGAACTTTATCTTTCATCAAATCCGGCGCGTAACGCCACTGCGTCGCCTCGTCCTGATTCTGCGCCTTTCCGCGAAATATCCAACCCATATGCGCCCAGTACGTACCGTTGCGCGGACTGTGCGGGTCATCGTTGGTTTCGGTAAAAGCGTGATGCAGACGATGCGTCGTTACCCAATTGATGGCGCCCGACTGTAGTCCGAGCGTGCCGCAAAATGAGAGAAAATATTCAAGCCATTTTGGAGCCTTGAATCCGCGATGCGTGAGAAGGCGATGATAGCCCATCCCGATGCCCCAACTCCCCGCAATCCACCACGTAATGACAGCGGCTAAAAGATTTGACCAACTAAAAGTAAATAACGCCCAAACAGCCATCACGTGAAAAAGCGTGACAGTGGCGAGCGTGACCCATTGAATTTTATCCGATTCGACTTGATTTATTTCTGCTGCGTTTTGCATTCTATAAAACCCCTTTTACGATTGCTAAAAATTATGAGCGAGAATTTGTTCCCGCACCCTTTTGATGTAAATCGTAACAGTTTTATTGCGAGTCGATTGTAAGAGTTTTGTAATAGCTGATTTATGCGATGCGTTTTAATTCAACCGGCGGCTTTACACGTCATAAACACGAACGAAGCCGGAATAGTTAAAAGATGAAAGATTATAACGATAGATAAATTCTTCCAATTTACACTTCGGCGCGTTTGCTCTAATTCGATGAGGTTTTGCATTTATAATTATTACGATTACTAAAATATGACAGGGTTAAGAGTAACAGACGTAAGGAATAGAAATCGTAAGAGTTTTGTAAGAGTTTAAATTGCAGGTAAAAAGAAGAGTGTGTTTATCCAAGCAATAAATTATTTGGCTTCAGGTTTATTTAGCAAATCGTTTCCACAAAACAGAATTAACTTCGTCAACGCTGAAATGTTCAAAATTGTAATCGCCGAGCCATTCGAGCCTTTCTAATCCCTCTTCATCCAATTCATCTTTTGGTAATTTGTTTAGCTCGGAAAGTTCTACATAACCCCAAAGGCTTCCGCAATCTTCGGGCGGACAAGCCAATTTGCCGTCCAAACATTTCGGATATTTTGCAGTAGTTTCAAATGGCAGAATTTTCTCGACCTTAATTTCATGTTCCCAACTATCGCCGAAATCATAGAGATATTCAAATTTTTGCTTTTCAGCCAAATTTAAATCGCTGAGTTTAACTTTCTTTTCATCTTCGATTTCTTTGTAATCTACAATTTCAGCCATTCCATACTGCTTTTCGCCGATGGTGAATTCGTGCAAGTGATAATCTTCCCAGCCCATAACTTCCTGAATAATTTTGTGCAATCGTTCAAGCGTCGCGTTGTCCGCAACCAAAAATCTTCGCCAAACCTTCGGCTTACTATGTTTCAAAGAAATATGAAACTGATAAACTTTTTCAGGTTGATTTTTCTTTGGCATAAATTTTTAATCGGCAAAAGCAACACTCAACTGTTTGAGCGGTGTTGACTTCCTCGCGTCTAATTCATCAACATTTTCGCGGTTGACGTATTTATATAAAATATCGACGTAATGACGGCGGCTAAAAGATTTGACCAACTAAAAGAAAATAACGCCCAAACAGCCATCACGTGAAAAAGCGTGACAGTGGCGAGCGTGACCCATTGAATTTTATCCGATTCTGATTGATTGATTTCTGCGACGTTCTGCATTCTATAAAACCCCTTTTACGATTACTAAAAATTATGAGCGAGAATTTGTTTCCGCGCCCTTTTGATGTAAATCGTAACAGTTTTATTGCGAGTCGATTGTAAGAGTTTTGTAATAGCTGATTTATGCGATGCGTTTTAATTCAACCGGCGGCTTTACACGTCATAAATACGAACGAAGCCGGAATGGTTAAAAGATGAAAGATTATAACGATAGATAAATTCTTCCAATTTATATTTCGACGCGCTTGCTCGAATTCGATGACGTTTTGCATTTATAATTATTACGATTACTAAAATATGACAGGGTTAAGAGTAACAGACGTTAAGGAATAGAAATCGTAAGAGTTTTGTAAGAGTTTAAATTGCAGGTAGAAAGAAGAGTGTGTTTATCCAAGCAATAAATTATTTGGCTTCAGGTTTATTTAGCAAATCGTTTCCACAAAACAGAATTAACTTCGTCAACGCTGAAATGTTCAAAATTGTAATCGCCGAGCCATTCGAGCCTTTCTAATCCCTCTTCATCCAATTCATCTTTTGGTAATTTGTTTAGCTCGGAAAGTTCTACATAACCCCAAAGGCTTCCGCAATCTTCGGGCGGACAAGCCAATTTGCCGTCCAAACATTTCGGATATTTTGCAGTAGTTTCAAATGGCAGAATTTTCTCGACCTTAATTTCATGTTCCCAACTATCGCCGAAATCATAGAGATATTCAAATTTTTGCTTTTCAGCCAAATTTAAATCGCTGAGTTTAACTTTCTTTTCATCTTCGATTTCTTTGTAATCTACAATTTCAGCCATTCCATACTGCTTTTCGCCGATGGTGAATTCGTGCAAGTGATAATCTTCCCAGCCCATAACTTCCTGAATAATTTTGTGCAATCGTTCAAGCGTCGCGTTGTCCGCAACCAAAAATCTTCGCCAAACCTTCGGCTTACTATGTTTCAAAGAAATATGAAACTGATAAACTTTTTCAGGTTGATTTTTCTTTGGCATAAATTTTTAATCGGCAAAAGCAACACTCAACTGTTTGAGCGGTGTTGACTTCCTCGCGTCTAATTCATCAACATTTTCGCGGTTGACGTATTTATATAAAATATCGACGTAATGACGGCGGCTAAAAGATTTGACCAACTAAAAGAAAATAACGCCCAAACAGCCATCACGTGAAAAAGCGTGACAGTGGCGAGCGTGACCCATTGAATTTTATCCGATTCTGATTGATTGAT
>MWVZ01000076.1_pt1 | contig 11390 bp, 10 predicted proteins | sample 1047221 | NCBI WGS metagenome assembly MWVZ01 (sample SAMN06349980, study PRJNA376086) | soil metagenome | isolation source: MS6-5 sample Antarctic (ecotone) soil | place: Antarctica | collected 2015-01-13
CGCGTACGCGCACACGAGGTTTGGAGGGAGAATTTAGTCCCAATTTGCACACTTTACTAAAATATGCACAAACACTTAAATGCACGATGTTTGGGGGAAATGTTAATAAATTGGGGGTGTCCAAAAACTATAGTTATTGGACACCTTAAAAAGTGATTTCAAACTTCAACAAATTTAGGTGCTTCGGTGTTCAGTTTTTTAGGGGGTTATTGGACATCCTTACTTCGATTATGACTATTTACACAATCCGATAAAACAGTTAAAAACAACGTGAACAAACTACCAACCTAGGGGTTACATCGGATTCGAGGGCAAAAGACCCTCTATCGCCTCTTATCCGCTCGGAAATAAGGGGTTTTTTAAGTCATCAGTGAGAGATTTCCGATATATGGAATTATTCATTTCCATATCGGATGAACTTAGATTATTATGAATTTAGATTTTTGAAGAAGAAGAAAAGGCAGGGTGTTTGTAACGTGGTAGTTGTGCACACCCCAGCCCTTAATTTATTTGATGAAAAGACGTTTTTAGAAGTAACGACCTTTCCCAATTACTTTAATTGGGAAACATCAATTAAGTCAAGTCAAGAAATTAATCTCGGTCTTATCAAAATAGCGAGTACAACCGCTAAAGACCGCAATCAAACGGTTCTAAATTACCACGGATTTAGAGCCGTTTTTACTTTGTTTATGCAGGTTGTACACCAAAAAAACAATTTAACGCCCCCTGGAGACACCGTTTCCCTTATCCACGGGTCTAATAATTCCGTCAATTATTTGACTCCAAACCCGAAGTCAAAAACCGCGAAAATTGAGACCCACTCTTTTTTACTTGATACTGTCACACAACTGAACATTTCCGACCTTGAACCTGACACCTTTATTCGCTATTTGACCCAACAGTTAAAGCGTTCCCGGAGATTGGAAGAGCGTCGGAAGTGTAAGAAATTATTTGAAAAGCGACTTCGTAAATATGGCTACATTATCGAGGCTGATAAGTTGAAACGGTGCTCCGCCAACTTCACCTCACTTGTGTGCGGAAACGGTCACTCATTCCGCCCGATTGTCGATTATAGATGCCATCTTCCTTTCTGCCCCGACTGTTGGGAGGCGAAAAGTCACCGAGAATTGAGTAGAAACCTCCCAAAATTCTTCCAAGCCTTGAAGGCCGACCCGTCCCTGATTGTTGCCTTCACCACCTTGACCCTAAAATCAGATGGGCGCCGCGATTTGGTTGACGGGAACAACCTAATTAAGTCGGATTTTAGGAAACTTCGCCGTCGCGATGTGTGGGAAAAGTGTGTCGGCGGCTTCGGTCGAATTGAGAACACATTTTCGACGAAATTTGGTTGGCATCCGCACCTCCATTCCCTAATTTTGTTGAAAGATTATATCCCTCAAAGTTTGTTATCCGACGCTTGGCTGTCCATCACCCACGACTCGAAAATTGTCGATATTCGTCAGGTCAGGGACTTGGCAGCCGGACTTATCGAAACGATAAAATATCCCTTCAAACCCACCGATTTAAAGCACTTAGGGAAAAACCAAATTGAAGAGATGCTCAACGCCAAGGGTCAGCGGCTCGGAGTCTCGTTCGGCGTGTTATTCGGCATTGAAACCGATTTGGACGGCGATGATGTCTTGGATGCCGAGTACGCCGATTTTATTGAGCAAACCAAGACGCTCCAAATGGGCGACCCGTGTCCGATATGTCAAAGCAAATTGGATGTAATCGACTTCACGGCAGACGGCTATGCACAGTTTTTGGGGAATGTCCCCGTTCAAAATCGTCCTCGAGGCAAACCGAGTTAAAAAATAAGGGGGGGTTTCATTTCCCGTCTCGGAAATGAAACAAACCGTTAATTCTGGGGCGATACAGGGGGGATAGTGGCGGTTTTGAGTGAAGATTGGGAGAATATATGGATTTACCGATTCAACGAATCTCAGGGCGACCGGGATTCGTCGAAACTTGGTCAAAACACGATCTAATTTAAGACAGGAGGAGAAAAATATGAGAGCAGCGGAAATTGTGAAACAAAATTTGGCTTGGGCGCGGCAAAATGTCGCAGAGTTAGAGGAAGAATTGAAGACGGCAGAGGAGTTTGAAAAGAGTGTCGCTGATGCGGTCGAGACATACGTCGAGACATTCAATAAAGAGCGCGACACGGCGAAAAACCCTTTTCAACTTTAACAAAAATCTTAATAGTTCAGAGTATTTTGGAGGTTAATGTGTATGGACGATAGAGAAAAATTGATAGAACGAATTATGAGGGGCGGCGTGGTCACAGAAAGCGATGTCGCTCAGAATAATCTCAAACGAGAGCTGATCACCCTCAACGCAGAGGCGGCTCGGAGACTCGACGCAGAAAAGGCGAATCGTGAGGCTACCGAAGCTCGGGAAAATAAAATCACGGAGTTATTAAAAATGGACGCTGACGTTGAGAAACTTTATCTCGAAAATGCTGATAACGAGCGTCGTCGAGATGAAGTCCTTCGACCGATTGCGGAGCGTGAAATCGAGATTCGCACAGCTTTATATGCATCGCAGCGTAAATTCAACCAAGTCTTTCACGAGACTAACGGCGTGGCTTACGATTTCAGGGTGAATAATTCACTCGTCGAAGAGCTGCGAAGTCGTGGGGCGATGCTGGACTCAATCAACATTCCCGTCCACGAACTTCCTTACTCGCCAATGGCAATTATGGTCTTAGAAGAACGTGAAAAAGGGTGACTTACTGAAATTTGCAGAAATTACCCAACGCGTACGCGCACACGAGGTTTGGAGGGAGAATTTAGTCCCAATTTGCACACTTTACTAAAATATGCACAAACACTTAAATGCACGATGTTTGGGGGAAATGTTAATAAATTGGGGGTGTCCAAAAAGTATAGTTTTTGGCCATCTTAAAAAGTGATTTCAAACTTCAACAAATTTAGGTGTTTCGGTGTTCAGTTTTTCAGGGGGTTATTGGACATCCTTACTTCGATTATAAGTATTTACACAATCCGATAATAACAGCTAAAAACTACCAACCTAGGGGTTACATCGGATTCGAGGGCAAAAGACCCTCTATCCCCCCTGTATCGCCTCGTAAATAAGGGGTTTTTAGGTTATCAGTGAGAGAAGTGAGAGATTTTCCGACTATATGAAATTATTATTGAATTCGATAAGTTTTTCTATTATCAGATTGGTAGTAAGTTGTTAGTGGTTTATTACTAACTCGGTAATAGTAGCTTACCAGATTGGTAACAGGTTGTTAACGATTTGGTAATAGGCTATTATCAGACTGGTAGTAGGCTATTAACATTTTGGTAAGGATTGCGGGGAAAATGGAGCTGAGAATCAAAGAGTTATGTGCGGAGCGCGGAATAAAGTCTGCTTATGAGTTGGCTAAACGGTCAAAGTTGAAGATGCCGACTGCTTACCGCGCATATTCAAACGATGTGAGGCAATTCACTTTGGAAACATTACAAGCATTGTGTGATGCGCTTCTCTGTGAGCCGAATGACATTTTCGGGGTTGCGTCGGTCAAGGTCAAAGCCGAAAAGGCTAAATTTCTGAAACCAGAGAGGATTATCGACTCGGTTGATAGTGAACATTTATTGATGACAAAGGACGTAGCTACCCAACTTGGATTGAGTCCGCGAACTGTTCGGGAAAAAGCCGAAAGAGGTGAATTACACGGCAAACAGGGTAAACAAAATCATTGGTTTTTCCGACAAATGGACGTTGACGATTATTTAATTATTAAGTCGGGGGAGTGAACCGGAATTTGAGGTAAATTGGTGATGCGTGTCCGATATGTCAAAGCCGATTAGATTTGATTGACTTTACGGCAGAGGGTTACGCCCGGTTTTTGGGTTGTGTTTCGGTATCAGTCCGGGAGCGGCGTGAGTGATTTGATGAGAAAGCCTAAAACTAAATTTTCACTTCAAACAAATTACGTGAATGTTGGGCGAGGTTGCTTTATTCTGAAGATTGCCTTTAGCATTTTAACAAGATATAGTTCCAAATACTTATCTGAGCTTCAGTAACTCAACCAAAATCAAAACACAAAGGAGTCCTATGCTACGAAACTTATTCTTGTTCTTAACCATATCTTTATCTTTACCGCTAATTGGTCTTGCACAAGGTGGTACTTTTTCAATCGTTAACTCATTAGGAGAAACATCTCCCAGTACACAGTTCAGTGTTTTCGGGTCCGGTGGAGTTGCAGTAACCAACTTCCAGTTCCCGGGACCTGGATTTACTCTCACACAACCCACAGTGATTACTGAGATTGGGGGATTCTTAAACAATTGTGCGGGTATTATCGCAGGAGTTACACAATGCCCTAACACGCTTCCTTTCATTGTCCAAATCCGTCCATCTGTGAATGGTCGCCCAGACCCGACAACCGTTCTAGCATCGTTTGTCCTATCCCACGACAATAACCCCCTCGTCATATCGTATGAATCTGTTGCCATCAACTTGCCTCTGGGACCGGGAAGCTACTTTGCATTGTTCTCCTCACAAGGTAATGACGCCGGGTTCCTATTGGCAAGTGTCTTTGATTCGGGTGGTCTTGTATACCAAGCGGGCATGGTTAATTTGGGCGTCGTGAATTTTGGCATCGAGTACGAATTAACCTCAGTTCAGGTTTCCCCCGCTGCCGTACGCATACAGGGCAATGTTCCGCCTCCAACTCCGACGCCGACGCCAACTCCGACACCGACGCCAACTCCGACACCGACGCCAACTCCGACACCGACACTAATCGGACCGCCGACAAACAGAGAGCAGTGCAAAAACGGCGGCTGGGCGCTCTTTAACGTGCCGCGCAGATTCAAGAACCAAGGCGATTGCATCCAATTCGTCAATACAGGCAGGTAGTAGAAAGCAGTTAAGCGCAGATTTAATCAATAAATGGGAAAGGCTCTGGAACTAAATCAAGATTTGTCCAAAAACAAAGGACTGGCAAACGCTTATCAGTTGGGTAAAGCATTGGGCGTTTTACCGACAACGGCGAGTCGGCTGTGGAACGGTGATTTTAATAAGGTTGGTATTGACACTCTGCACAGGCTTTGTGATTTGTTTGAGTGTCAAATAAGCGACTATTTGCACTACGACGGAAACCCGTTATAAAGTCCGGCTCGACTTCGTTAAGATTCCCTTATTTCCTGATGAGGTTTGATAAATTAATAAGGGGTTTACATCGGATTCGGGGGCAAAAGACCCTCTGTCGTCCTCTATCGCCTCGTAAATAAGGGGTCTTTAAGTCGTCAGTAAGAGAAGTGAGGGATTTTCCGATATATGAAAATATCATTTCCCGAATTTGAAAATATAGATTATTATTGATTTAGATTTTTAATGTGATCTTTAAAAAAGAAAAGGCTTGGTAGCCGCCCTGAGAAAGTTGCACACCAAACCCTTAATTTATTTGATAAAAAGACGTTCTCAGAAGAACGACCTTTACCGATTACTTTAATATGTAAACCTCGATTAAGTCAAGTAAAGAATTTATCTCGGTCTTGTTAAATAGCGAGTGCAACCGCTAAAGACCGCCGCCAGACGGCTCTAATTTCTCAGGGATTAGAGCCGTTTTTAATTTTTTATGGTAGTTGCACACCAAAAACACAATTCAACGCCCCCTGGGGACACCGTTTCCCTTATCAACGGGTCTGATTACGTCAATTATTTGACTCCAAACCCGAAGTCAAAAACCGCGAAAATTGAGACCCACTCTTTTTTACTTGATACTGTCACACAACTGAACATTTCCGACCTTCAACCTGACACCTTTATACGCTATTTGACCCAACAGTTAAAGCGTTCCCGGAGATTGGAAGAGCGTCGGAAGTGTAAAAAACTGTTTGAAAAGCGACTTCGTAAATATGGCTACATTATCGAAGCTGATAAGTTGAAAAAGTGCTGCGCCAATTTCACCTCACTTGTGTGCGGAAACGGTCACTCATTCCGTCCCATCGTTGACTATAGATGCCATCTTCCTTTCTGCCCGGACTGTTGGGAGGCGAAAAGTCACCGAGAATTAAGCAGAAACCTCCCGAAATTCCTCCAAGCCTTGAAGGATGACCCGTCCCTGATTGTTGCCTTCACCACCTTGACCCTAAAATCTGATGGGCGCCGCGATTTGGTTGACGGAAACAACCTAATTAAATCGGATTTTAGGAAACTTCGCCGTCGTGATGTGTGGGAAAAGTGTGTCGGCGGATTCGGTCGAATTGAGAACACATTTTCGACGAAATTTGGTTGGCATCCGCACCTCCATTCCCTAATTTTGTTGAAAGATTATATCCCCCAAAGTTTGTTATCCGACGCTTGGCTGTCCATCACCCACGACTCGAAAATTGTCGACATTCGTCAGGTGAGGGATTTGGCAGCCGGACTTATCGAAACGATAAAATATCCCTTCAAACCCACCGATTTGAAGCACTTAGGGAAAAACCAAATTGAAGAGATGCTCAACGCCAAGGGTCAGCGGCTCGGTGTCTCGTTCGGCGTGTTATTCGGCATTGAAACCGATTTGGACGGCGATGATGTCTTGGATGCCGAGTACGCCGATTTTATTGAGCAAACCAAGACGCTCCAAATGGGCGACCCGTGTCCGATATGTCAAAGCAAATTGGATGTAATCGACTTCACGGCAGACGGCTATGCACAGTTTTTGGGGAATGTCCCCGTTCAAAATCGTCCTCGAGGCAAACCGAGTTAAAAAATAAGGGGGGGTTTCATTTCCCGTCTCGGAAATGAAACAAACCGTTAATTCTGGGGCGATACAGGGGGGATAGTGGCGGTTTTGAGTGAAGATTGGGAGAATATATGGATTTACCGATTCAACGAATCTCAGGGCGACCGGGATTCGTCGAAACTTGGTCAAAACACGATCTAATTTAAGACAGGAGGAGAAAAATATGAGAGCAGCGGAAATTGTGAAACAAAATTTGGCTTGGGCGCGGCAAAATGTCGCAGAGTTAGAGGAAGAATTGAAGACGGCAGAGGAGTTTGAAAAGAGTGTCGCTGATGCGGTCGAGACATACGTCGAGACATTCAATAAAGAGCGCGACACGGCGAAAAACCCTTTTCAACTTTAACAAAAATCTTAATAGTTCAGAGTATTTTGGAGGTTAATGTGTATGGACGATAGAGAAAAATTGATAGAACGAATTATGAGGGGCGGCGTGGTCACAGAAAGCGATGTCGCTCAGAATAATCTCAAACGAGAGCTGATCACCCTCAACGCAGAGGCGGCTCGGAGACTCGACGCAGAAAAGGCGAATCGTGAGGCTACCGAAGCTCGGGAAAATAAAATCACGGAGTTATTAAAAATGGACGCTGACGTTGAGAAACTTTATCTCGAAAATGCTGATAACGAGCGTCGTCGAGATGAAGTCCTTCGACCGATTGCGGAGCGTGAAATCGAGATTCGCACAGCTTTATATGCATCGCAGCGTAAATTCAACCAAGTCTTTCACGAGACTAACGGCGTGGCTTACGATTTCAGGGTGAATAATTCACTCGTCGAAGAGCTGCGAAGTCGTGGGGCGATGCTGGACTCAATCAACATTCCCGTCCACGAACTTCCTTACTCGCCAATGGCAATTATGGTCTTAGAAGAACGTGAAAAAGGGTGACTTACTGAAATTTGCAGAAATTACCCAACGCGTACGCGCACACGAGGTTTGGAGGGAGAATTTAGTCCCAATTTGCACACTTTACTAAAATATGCACAAACACTTAAATGCACGATGTTTGGGGGAAATGTTAATAAATTGGGGGTGTCCAAAAACTATAGTTATTGGACACCTTAAAAAGTGATTTCAAACTTCAACAAATTTAGGTGCTTCGGTGTTCAGTTTTTTAGGGGGTTATTGGACATCCTTACTTCGATTATGACTATTTACACAATCCGATAAAACAGTTAAAAACAACGTGAACAAACTACCAACCTAGGGGTTACATCGGATTCGAGGGCAAAAGACCCTCTATCGCCTCTTATCCGCTCGGAAATAAGGGGTTTTTTAAGTCATCAGTGAGAGATTTCCGATATATGGAATTATTCATTTCCATATCGGATGAACTTAGATTATTATGAATTTAGATTTTTGAAGAAGAAGAAAAGGCAGGGTGTTTGTAACGTGGTAGTTGTGCACACCCCAGCCCTTAATTTATTTGATGAAAAGACGTTTTTAGAAGTAACGACCTTTCCCAATTACTTTAATTGGGAAACATCAATTAAGTCAAGTCAAGAAATTAATCTCGGTCTTATCAAAATAGCGAGTACAACCGCTAAAGACCGCAATCAAACGGTTCTAAATTACCACGGATTTAGAGCCGTTTTTACTTTGTTTATGCAGGTTGTACACCAAAAAAACAATTCAACTCGTTCAGAGACACCGCATTCCCTTATCAACGGGTCTAATTACGTCAATTATTTGACCCCCGAATCAGGGGAAAAGACCGCGAAAATTGAGACCGACTCTTTTTTACTTGATACTGTCACACAACTGAACATTTCCGACCTTCAACCTGACACCTTTATTCGCTATTTGACCCAACAGTTAAAGCGTTCCCGGAAATTGGAAGAGCGTCGGAAGTGTAAAAAACTGTTTGAAAAGCGACTTCGTAAATATGGCTACATTATCGAGGCTGATAAGTTGAAACGGTGCTGCGCCAACTTCACCACCCTGGTTTGTGGAAACGGTCACTCATTCCGTCCCATCGTTGACTATAGATGCCATCTTCCTTTCTGCCCCGATTGTTGGGAGGCGAAAAGTCACCGAGAATTAGGTAGAAACCTCCCGAAATTCCTCCAAGCCTTGAAGGACGACCCGTCCCTGATTGTTGCCTTCACCACCTTGACCCTAAAATCTGATGGGCGCCGCGATTTGATTGACGGAAACAACCTAATTAAGTCGGATTTTAGGAAACTTCGCCGCCGCGATGTGTGGGAAAAGTGTGTCGGCGGTTTCGGTCGAATTGAGAACACATTTTCGACGAAATTTGGTTGGCATCCGCACCTCCATTCCCTAATTTTGTTGAAAGATTATATCCCGCAAAGTTTATTATCCGACGCTTGGCTGTCCATCACCCACGACTCGAAAATTGTCGATATTCGTCAGGTAAGGGATTTGGCAGCCGGACTTATCGAAACGATAAAATATCCCTTCAAACCCACCGATTTGAAGCACTTAGGGAAAAACCAGATTGAAGAGATGCTCAACGCCAAGGGTCAGCGTCTCGGTGTCTCGTTCGGCGTGTTATTTGGCATTGAAACCGATTTGGACGGCGATGACGTTTTGGATGCCGAGTACGCCGATTTTATTGAGCAAACCAAGACGCTCCAAATGGGCGACCCGTGCCCGATATGTCAAAGCAAATTGGATGTGATCGACTTCACGGCAGACGGTTATGCACAGTTTTTGGGGAATATCCCTATCCAAAATCGTGCTCGAGGCAAACCGAGTTGAAAAAAAACTTGGGGGGTTTTTCCCGTCTCGGAAAAACAATTGGGAGTCGTCAGGGCGTAAAGGGTGATTGGAGGCCGATTTTATCAATACAATAGGGAGAACTAACTATGAGTCATAAAAAAACTAAAGGCGACTTTCAGAAGAAAATGGATTCATCGGGCGCGCCGAAAATAACGCCTCCGAGAAAGACGCCTAAGCCTAAGAAAAATTATTTACAACAAAAGGGCGAGGCATTATTGAAGACCGGTAAAGCCCCGCTTTCATCGAAAGACAGAGATTTAGACTACACCACGCGTCCGAATGATGATTTTAATGAAGCGATAGAGGGCGATAGTGGCGGTTTTGATTGAAGATTAGGAGAATATATGGATTTACAGATTTAACGAATCTCAGGGCGACCCGGGATTTGTCGAAACTTGGTCAATTTAGATGTTGAGGAGAGAAAATTATATGAGAAAAGCGGAAATTGTGAAGCAGAATCTGGCTTGGGCGCGGCAAAATGTCGCAGAGTTGGAGGAAGAACTAAAGACGGCAGAAAACTTTGAGAAGCGTGTAGCCGAAGAGGTCGGGACATACGTCGAGAAATTCAACGCTGAACGAGACACGGCGTTGAACCCATTTCAAATTTAACAAAAATCTTAATAATTCAGAGTATTTTGGGAGGTCAATTTGTATGGACGATAGAGAAAAATTGATTGAGCGAATTATGAGGGGCGATGCGGTCAATGTTGACGACGTTGCTCAGCACCAATTCTCACGTGAATTAATCGAAATCAACGAGGAAGCCGCCCGGCGACTGACCGCAGAGGCGGCGCGGCGTGAAGCTGCTGAAGCTCGTGAAAATCTAATCACGGAGTTGTTAACCCTCGATGCAGAGGTTGAAAACCTATATCTCGAAGATGTTGACAACGAGCGGCGTAGAAATGAGGTGCTTCGCCCAATTGCAGAGCGTGAAGTTGAGATTCGTAAAGATTGGAATCAGACGCAGCGTAAATTTATCCAAATCTTTCATTCGCTCAACGGTTCGACCTACGATTTTCGGGCGGTCAATAACCCCCTAATTGGAGAGTTGAAGGGTCGTGGGGCGGCGTTATCAAAAGTCAACATTCCCGTCCACGAAATTCCTTACTCGCCATTGGCGAATATGATTTTAGATGAACGTGAAAAAGAAGGGAAATCTTAGTCACAATTTGGTGATGCACTAAATTTCCTTCAACTCCAATGCCCTGTAGAGTTTAAGGGGAATTTTAATTTATTACAAGAAATTTGCAAAAATTACCCAACGCGTACGCGCACGAGGTTTGGAGGGGGTAAATTGGTATCAAATATCTGTTTCAAATTCTCTAAGACGTTGTGATAATGTTCCAATGAGACACTAAATGGAACACGTTTTTTGAGGGTATCGGATATTATAATTTCTGATACACTCGATTATAAGTATTTACACAATCCGATAATAACAGCTAAAAATAACGTGAACAAAATATCAAGTTTTAATGTGTAAATGACTATACTTTTTGTGACACTCAAAGAAAAGCGCGAGTGTCAACACTTTACCCACTCGCGCCTCTTTTTTCAGTTTGCCGAATTACGCAGACGGTTAGCTGAAAAAACTCAAGAGCAACTTATCATAATCCATAATTTCTGATACCGTTTTCGTTAAGATTCTGTTATTCCTACTACCAACCTAGGGGTTACATCGGATTCGGGGGTAAAAGACCCTCTATCGTCCTCTATCGCCTCGTAAATAAGGGCTTTTTAAGTCGTCAGTGAGAGATTTTCCGATATATGAAATTTTTCATTTCCATATCGGATGAACTTAGATTATTATGAATTTAGATTTTTGAAGAAGAAGAAAAGGCAGGGTGTTTGTAACGTGGTAGTTGTGCACACCCCAGCCCTTAATTTATTTGATGAAAAGAC
>MWVZ01000077.1_pt1 | contig 11340 bp, 8 predicted proteins | sample 1047221 | NCBI WGS metagenome assembly MWVZ01 (sample SAMN06349980, study PRJNA376086) | soil metagenome | isolation source: MS6-5 sample Antarctic (ecotone) soil | place: Antarctica | collected 2015-01-13
CTTCATCCCCGTCTTCTTATCGCCAAAGAACATCTCCTCTTCTGCCTGATGGGTCTCCTTCTCCACCTTTTGGGTACCAAGTAGCCCACAGAACCACTCCGCATCTGCCCCATCTTGCACCTGAAACACCACCTTGTTCGCCGTATTCTCATTCATCTTCAGTGCCAGATCCCCTTCAATGGATTTGAGCGACTGAAGACTCTGGTACGCCACGATCACCCCAATCCCGGCCCCTCGTGCTTTTTCAATAAACTCCCCAAAGTCAGGAGTTGCGAACGAGGCAAACTCATCAATGATCAAGGTCACTGGACGCTTATTAAAACTCCTATCATCATAGATCCCACCCACAGTCTTCATAAGATCCTGGAGCATGAGCTTACCCATGACCGAAGCCGTCTCTTTGAGTTTCAGGGAGTTCATAAAGAGATATGCAATCTGCCCATTCTGAATAGCGTCTTTAAAGTTAAACTCCGCCTCATATCCGGGAGTGCCGCTGACAATCTCGCCAGCACTAGAGTTCATAATCTTGGACAACTGATTAATGAGCCCCTGGTAGTTGTCTTTCTTTTTACTCATGAGCTCTTCACAAACCCGCCTGAGCTCCCAGCGATGTCTCTCTGGGTAGCCAAGATTTAAAATCTCGCCCAGAAAATCCATCCGGGCGTTAGAATCCGTTAAGAAGGCATAGAGATCGTTTAAGTAAAAGCTCGCTCCTGCCTGATCTCGCCTGAAGCACAGTGCTTTCACTATGATCATGAGCCCGCTCTCTGCCACGTCTTTATAAAACTGCTCAGACCAGGTCAGGGCATTCATGATCTGGGAAGTAATCTCCGTTTCTGAGCCGTACTGAAGGGGGTTATAGGTATGGGAAACTGCCGGATCCGACATGGAGATCATCCGGAGGTCTTCTCGTCGCCCAGCTGACTCTGAGAGTCCCGTTATCCAGTCCATGAGCTCAATGTCTGCCTTGAAGTCAAAGAAGATCACCCCATGCCCTTTCCGGATCCGGTCCTCGATCATGACCTTTAAGAGATTGGTTTTACCCGCTCCGGATCCCCCGATGATCTGGGTGTGATAGTTTAAGTTTCTATCCGTCAGGTACGCCTTGGGCCCAGGCCCCAGCTTCATGATCTGCGTCTGAAAGATGTCCCTCTCTTTGGGCACCGGCACCAGGAAGGCACTCATCAAAGAATCTATAGGAATTCGGCCCAAAGTCGAGAGAGGGGCCCAGATAGTGAGGCAAGCATTAGCGAAGCGCTCATAAAGCCTCGACTTTCTTTTTTCAGTAATCCCTGCGACCACATAGGACATCCCAAAGGAGCCTAATAAAAACAGCGCGGCCTTCCACAGAAATCCCCAATAGATCAGTGCCTTCTCTCTAAAGGGTAAGTCTTTGGGAGCTTCTACCTTGAGAGGTTTATGGTAGGTGCCGGATCTAAAGCGCTTAAGAACTGAGCGCGCGAGATCAAGCCTCTGCTTTTTCTCATTAAGCTCAGGGATGAGATTTTTCATCTCAAGGATGATTTGATTATACTTCTCTTCGTGGGCCAAAAAATCTTCCTCAAGCTGGGACTTCTCTTCAATCAGATTCGTGCTATGAAACTCCCTCTTAATTGACTCTCTCTCCTCTTTGGCGGCCTTAAAGTCACTCTTTTTATCTTCAAAATCCGAGAGGGCTTCTTTATATTCCGAGCTCCTCCTCTCTACGATGCGTCTAAAGTCCTTCTCTGTTCTTGGATTCTCCTCGCCAAAATCAGTGAGCGTGCCAATTTTGGTAAAGCCCAAGATGAAAACACTCAAGAGAGCGATGGGAATAAGCCCCACTAAGAAACTTATTTTTAATCGGAAGACTTCTTTAGAGCTCGCCCCCTCATCACTTAAAAGCTTCTCCTTCTGCCCCAAAGCAATGGAAAGAGTGGCCACTAAAATGCCTACAGCAGCGATTACAATTAAGATTCCTTTGCCGATAAAGGTCACGAAGCTCGTGATAAAATCATCTTGCGAGGTTTTGGGTTCAGTGCTCAGAAGTCACCTCTTTGGCAAAAGCTTTTAAGAAATTTGGCTGCGTCATTAATATCGTGCGATCTTTGATAGATGAGAAGTTCTGCTCAAAAATCGGACGGTAGATGGATTCGAGATTGGGTGAGACTAGGTACACCAGCCTATCAAAGGAGCGGTCAGGTGACATGAGCTCCGCTAGGTAATCCGAAAGCCGCTCTTTGATTCTCTCTTTTTTGCGGAGTGTCCGGTCATGCTCAACCGCTGTCCGAACTCCAGAGCTGGAGACATAGAACCCATCCGGCACGTGCCTTCCCCCCAATTTAGAAAACCCGGGATCAATAATCAGGGACTCAGCACTCCGCCAGGAAGTGACCCCACGGGATTCCAGGGCGAGCCTCACATCACCCAGCTCCAGCTGATGCTGGGCCATGGTCACGGTCAGGTCATGTATCGGCAGGGGGTGAGAGCTCACCGGGCCCGCGAGGTAGCGTCCCATCGCTGTCGCCCGATAGATCTTAAGCGGAGAATTTGGGAGCCTCAGTCCCTTTAAGAAGCCTGCCTTTTCTAAAAGTCCTAGCCTCTCATACGCATATGACGCCGTCCTCTGATCCCTCCATCCCACTTTCCACAACTGCTCAACTGTCGCAAAACCCTGCTCTGCCACAAACAACACTGCCTTCTTATCTCTGTCCGTCGGATGTATTCTTAGTTCTTTTTCATTCTCTATATTCATACTTATCACTCACTTTAACTTCTTTCCCATTACCCCTGTTCCCTCGCCCCCTCACCTCACTGACCACCTTCAACCAACTCGTTGGGTGGGGGTGGTCAGTGAGGTGAGGGGGCGAGACTATGCTAAGAAAATCAACCTGTTGATATGTAGAATTTACAGAATGTTGTAGAAGGCGATTCGGTACCTAGTTCGGGGGGGGGTTCTTGCATTTTAGTTTCAGTATAATGAGGTATAGACCTGAACCCAGGTACAAGCTGTGTACAAAAATCTGGGTTTGCAAAAAATTATCCTGACTATTTCAAAAAATTTCGAAAGGATTTTAGCTTGTCATCGTTTTCAACTTGAAACTACAATTTAGCTATAAGCTGAAAACCTATTCCTTGGATATCTTCTATGTTGAATTGTAAGCAAGCCTCCGAACTCCTCAAAATATCAGCAGTTCGCGTCAAACAACTTCTTAAAGAGAATGCTGAACTAGGATACGAGAAGACAGAAATTAACAATGGGATGATTAGAATCACTCCTAAAACGATGTCATCCCTTTTGTCCTTGAGAGGATTTTCGTTTAAGCATAAAAGAATTGTTATCAAGCAGCAAAAAGGTGGCGTAGGCGGGACATCCTTGTCCTTACTGGCCGCAATGAGACTAGCTCAAAAGGGTGCAAAGATCCTCTATATTGATCTCGACTCAGAAGCTAACGCGACCTCATTTCTGGCTCCTCCGGAGTTCAATATTGGCCACGCCAACACAATGCTAGAGATCTTTAAAAACGAAGTTCCAGCTTCTGAATGTATTGTCGACACTCGTTTCGAAAATGTTTCAATGATTCCCTCAAAGGGAATGCTGAGACGTGTGGATAAACTTTTATCCGACAAAAATCCCAAGATGCTAATGGATAAGCTCCTCAAGACCGTTGAAAAAGATTTTGATGTTGTGTTCATGGATCTTCCACCTACCTATACCCGACTTACTGAGTCGGCTTACTTGGCTTCAGATTTAGTAATTCTCCCCTACGACACCAGCTCCTTTTCGATTGAGGGAGTCATGCTAACTTTCGAAGATCTCCAAGCAAGTATTGCTGAATACGAAGTGAAGCGAGAAATCGAAATCAAAGTGTTGATGAACAAGTACTCAACTACGACTACGGCTTCCAAGGAAGCCTTTTCAGCAATGGCTAAAATCATGAACGATAAGATTCTTCCTTTTACCATTAAGGCCAGCTCAGACATTGTGAACTGTATTAACAACGGTAAAAACCTATTTGAAACAAAAGCAAATGCTGAAGTGAGAGCAAATATCGAAGAGCTGTGTGATTACATTGCTCCAATTCAAACTACGAATCATGCGAGACACTAAGCATGAGAGAAATAAGACTCGTAAGAGGGGTTGAAAAAGAAGCTCCTGATAAAAAAGAAGAAGTATTTCGAGGTGAGATAAAACCTCCAAAATCGTCTAGTGAAAAACTAGATGAAAGAATGGAGAAGCTAGAGAAAAAGACTCAAAAAATCATCGATAGAGCAGAAATTCAGAGAGTTAAGTCGGCGCAAATCAAGAACAAGTCGAAACAGATCGATACAGATCAAGAACATATCGCCACAGATCAAGAACAATTTAGTCGCACTGCAAGAGAGCCAACTTTAATTGATTATTACTGCTTGAGAGGATTACCCAAATTGATACTTGGCTACTTTCAGGTTAATGCAAAATACGATGAACATTTAAAACAATGGATTGCAGTAGTAGATACAGAAAATCTTAAGACCTTAACTGGTAAAACAGCTTCTCATCTTTCTGTTCAGATTCTCAGGCTTGAAAAACAAGGCTGGTTTAAACTGATTCAGTCCAGCAACTCCGGCTTGAGAGTAATAAAAATAAATCCCAAATCATTTCCTACAAATTGAATACTTAAATCGCCACATATCGCTACCGATCAAGAACACATCAAGACAGGTCACTACGGATCAAGAACATATATAACTCACTGCCTATCAAGAACACATCGCCACAGATCACTACATGACCACAACGCTCAAGCCATACAGCGACTTGATGATATAATTGAATTGCCTTCAAGAAGTTCTCTCGTCCCTCGAGAAAGACTCAATCGCCGTCTCGGCTCTTCCACTTATAAGCTCAAAAGAAAATTGATTATTGTTACAGGTATAGTGGTTGAGCTTGGCAGCCGCAAAACAAGTTTTACGACTGCTAGTAATTAGACTAAAAGTCGATTTAGAAGTTTAAGGGCTCTTTTAAGAATAAATCTTTCGATTAGTAGGTTTTGTACAGTTGTTAAAATATCAATGCTTGAAACTAGATGTTCATTGATATTTCTGAGGTTAGTTCGGCTTAGCGAATTTTTGAAGTAAGTTAACTCTTCTCTCAGTAGTGAGAAGAAGAGATGATCATTTGTGAGCACGAAAGGATATTTTGTTCAAGAGGGTTAGGAAAAAAGCGCCCAAACCTTTATTTTGTGTATTGGAGTTCTGATTAGAAGGTATAACTGAATCAAGAGAGAAAGCTGTAACTTCCTCTCTTGGAATAAATTAACCGCCGACATGACTGAAGGATAGTTAACCGCATACGTTCACTATAATCCTCAAACCAAATTTCAGTCAAGAAGGCAAACTAGCAAGGAGAACTCATGATGAGTTTAGAGCTGTTTATGTCCCTTTTTCTGGGAAGTGCTTGTGCATTGCCTGTTACTCTTTACATCCTCAAAGCGATCAAAATTAAGATCGAGATTGCTTTCAATGACAAGTAGTGGGGGTGGTACTAGGCCACCCCCACTACTAAAGCTAGATTATTTCAGGGTAAAAGGAACAAATGCATCACTTGTTCCTTTTACCCTGAAAATGAGAAAATTCCGCAATTAGTGTCGTGCGCGACAGATTAACAGTCTGTTGCTCCACCCTCACTAATTGGTTCGGAGCCAACTACTCTATCCAGCGGATACAACGTAGACTTCCTAAGTCTCTGCCCAAGACTAGAATCGAACTAGTCCTGAGCCCAGGTTCGAACCCTGGCCAGTGCGCCATTTAGATCTGAGGTCGGCGGTTCAACTCCGCCCGTCGATACCAAGAGGTCGGCAGGATCGAACTGCTGACCTCAGATCAAGATGGAACACGGAGTGGACAGGGGGAGTTTACGTCTGGGCAAAAACTATACATTTGCCCAGCAAGAGAAATAAGGGGGTCTCTAGAGCTAGAGATTTCCAATTTTTGATGGGGTTTTTGCCCATCTCGTGATTAGCCGGCTTTGTCTTTTGCGATTGCTTCAACCAAGATGCTCTTTATATAGCGCTGATATGGGATATTTTTTTTCTTTGCCGCTGTCATAAGCTCTTCTTTTAGCTCTGCAGGTACACGGATATTGATATTGGCATCAGACAAGGCATCTCGGAGCCTCTGGGTCACTTCTAAGTCAACATGGTGACCCACGGCTTCTGCGTGCCTTTTTAGTCTTTGCAGTTTTGAGTCACTCATTTTTATATCTCCTGTCGGGAAACAAGGTTACAAGCTGGATTACGCTTCCCCTGATATTGAAAGGTACAATGATAGGGTAGTCATTAATCTCAAGAAGAAATGACTTTTGACCCTCTTGCTCCTTGCTTGGACTGTCAATCACAAGGAAATCGCCATTACTGATTTCTGTAATACAATCATCAAGACTGACTGATAACCGGCCAGCCTTATTCTTTAACATTTCATTTTTTTCAGCACAAAATACTATCCACACACCCAACAGCTTAATGCCTGTGCGCACAAAAGTCAATACATTTGTGCGCACAGAAAAAGAGGAAGTAAAATGAGTTTGAGATCAGCCATCTATTGCAGAGTTTCCACATGGGACCAAAACACCCTTCCTATTCAGCTTAAGGATTGCTCTGAGTACGCCAAAAGTCGGGGATGGACGGTAAGTTACACCGAATCCGAAACAGCCTCTGGGGTCAAGAAAAGGCCCTCAAGGGATGTTATCCTCAAGCTCGCCCGCCAGCGAAAGATTGATGTCGTGATTGTTTGGAAACTGGACAGGTGGGGTAGATCTGTAAGTGACGTAACTTCTACCTTAGAAGAGCTCACCACCTTAGGAGTAGCATTTGTGTCAATCAACGAAGCCTTAGACTTCACTACGACAATTGGCAAAGCAATGAGTGGTCTTCTAGCAGTGTTCGCAGAGCTTGAGAGAAACTTCCTTAGGGAAAGAGTTATAGCTGGGATCAAAGAAGCCCAGAGACAAGGTAAAGTGATTGGAAGGCCTGGGATATCTGAAGCTAAGATCAAAAAAGTTCAAGCCTACTGGAAAAAGAACAAATCAAAGGCTGAGATATCAAGACTGACCGGGGTTTCCCGCAGGACCATTTCAAGAATTATTGTTGCCAGCCAATCTTAAGCCTTGAGTTACCCGACTCAAGTGATCCAATCCAAAGCGAATCCGCCAATTAAGAATTCTTAGGCGAAGATTCCTTGCTCATCCATCCGATAGGGGGTGAATCCAAGGGATATTAATGAAACAAATTTTTGTACTCGCTTCAACTTTATTGTTTAGCATGGGCGTATTTTCAGCTGCCGAATATACAACCACATTCGGACCCAAGGAATTCTCTACTAAAGATAAGTTTTCTGAAAACTTTGTTGGAGTGGACAAACAAATCAATAGAATTATTGTTACAAATGGATCTGGTAAAGATCTTGTCAAAAAAGAGTGCTCAGAAAAGCCGCTTGAAAAGCTTTTGTGTATTGCGGATAATCTTTTAATAGACCTAAAGATCAGTCTTGAAAGGGTCGCATCGGCTGAAATCACCCTCAATGGCAAAAAGATTATCACCCCTCAGAACTTCAATATAAAGACCCGCCAAATTGTTTTAGAAGTGCCGGTACTCCAAAATAATACATTGGTGATTTCCGCAAATGGAAAATACACTTCATATCTCACTGTAGAGGTTCAGGCACCGAAAGTTATCCCGCAAGTAAAGCTGACAATTGATCCTTTAATCACTAGTCAAGTAACCCATGTTTCAATCACTGGAGCCGTCTCTGGAGAGATCGATACGGTGAGGGCCATCAATAATATTGGTGAAGGCTTCTCAACGGGGTCTATTGGAGTCGATGGAAAATTTTCTATACCCAATTATATGCTCAGCGAGGGAGAGAACTCAGTTAATGTTCAAGCGCTCTATAAAGGGGCAATAGTACTCAGCAAAGCAGTGTCGGTTATTTTAGATACTCCCTCAGAAGGAAAAAAACAGATGTCTCCAGTAAATGGGGCCACTGTAGAGGTGACTGATGCGGCAAGCGCGCTTTTTGGAGCAAAAATGATCGTACCTGCAGGCGCAGCAGAAAGACCATTCTATGTCTCTATAGATAATGGCGCTGAGAACATGCTTAATTTACCTTTTGGATACGTGGAAGTGGGCCCTGCGGTTACATTCTATCCTATATGGGCAGAATTTCTAAATGAGGTGACAATTGTACTACCAATTGATCAATCACTATTACCTGCGGGGACGACTTCGGAAGATGTAACAATATTTGCGAGATCAACTCAATTAGATACTTTAGAAAACCTTACGCCAAGTCACCGAACATCTACTTCTGCCGAATTTAAGTTTAAAGGAAGAAATTTTTGGACTGCACTTGTGGTGGCAGTGAAACAACCACTAAAAGCAAACGACCTGAGAATTATTACAAATCCTTCCGGGGCAGAGCTGAATCTTGACTGGGTTAAAAAGGAAGAAAGAAGTAATACTGTCTTAGAGAATGTAGGATTAGGAAATTATCAATTAATGATTTATTCTCCTGGATATAATGAGAAAAGAGTAGACTTCATAAAGGAAGGAGAAGGTAAGGAGCTTGAAATAGAACTAGAGAAAAGTGGTGATTATAAACCTGTCATAGAGATTGATGCCTCCATCCCAAATGAAGTATCCCAGTCTTCAGTTGTATTTGAAATATTCGGAAGAGTAACCTTTCCTGGGAATCTTTCTAATTCTTTAGTGATTTTATCGGCAAACAATAAAGAATCAACATTTTTAATACGTCCTGATGGAACATTTCGCGCTTTTGCCACTCTTCAAAATGATCTAACCAACATTCAGATACGGGTGACTCCCGAAGGGGCGGATACAGGTGTAAGTAGAACAATAAGGGTTACTAAAACAACTGTAAACTCAAGTATTATGAGAAACTTTTCTCTAGGCCCTATTGAAGACTCTAAAGATGAAGAACTAGAAAACGATATGGTTAGCATCCAAAGAAGAGAAGAAAAGCTTGCTAGTAAGGATGATTTTATTCCTTCTACTAATTTAAGAACTTCACTCCGAACTCAAAGCTTTACCCAAACTCTCTCTGCGCCAAAAATAGATGGAATCACAGATGATCAGATAACAGTTACTTTAACGTGGTTATCAGCAAACACTGACGTTGATCTTCATATTATTGGGCCAGAAGGACAGCACGCTTACTATGGAAATTTAAGGGCCATTCCAGGAGGAGCAATTAATCGAGATGATGTTGATGGCTTCGGGCCTGAAATCTTTACCATGGATAAAGCAAGACCTGGACTATATTATGTATCTGCACATTATTTCAGTGATCGTGGAACTGGTCCCACGATTGCAACTATAAGTGTTTCAGTGGGAGGAAAAGACGTTTTCCATCAATCAAAAACCATCAGTAACAGACAGTCATGGAACGCTTACACTATTAATATTGAAGCGGCCAAAATAAAGATTCTAGAAGTTCAAGCAGACGGCATAAAGATTGAGGGTAGTGAAGCGTTCTTTACTACGCAAGCACCCTTCAAAATTGCTTCAGAAACTCAGGATTTAATTGATGACTCAAGGATCAAATATCAGATTAAGCAGAAAAATTTCAATATTGAAAAAGTCCTTCCTGTTTCTATGACCGGGCGACAAACAAGCTTTGACGTTTCCAATCATATCCTTTCATCAGCAGATTCAGTATTTGAAAAAGAAGTTTTATGGAGAAGGACGGGTGAGCCTTTGGAGTATGAAATAATCGCATGCATTGACTCTTGTACAGAAGAAGGGAGTATAAAGAGCAAGGCATTCACCCTTAAGCAAGATGCTAAGGGACGAATCATACAGGAATATCTAGATAAACACATTGTACGAGCTACATTCTCTTTAGAAACCCCTAAACCAGATCAAATAGCTCATAGACAAAAATATGAAATCGATTTTTTTCAATATCTAGTGGCTGCGCCATATAATACTGCAAATCGAGGCCATGACTTTACGTCTACAGGAGTTATTGCTGGAAATTTTCCAAAAATTATTCATACTATACTAAATTTACCAACTGATGGTACCGCTGGTGACGACGTCAAACCTGTTGTGAACTCAACATGGAGAAATCCTCGAAATAATGATCTGATTCCTGCTTCAGTAAATAGCGACCACCAAGAAGGAAATTCTGTCGATTTTGGAGTTAGATTTCAAGACAACTCAGCTCCTACAGGGCCAAGAACTAACCCAGAAAGTGAATATGCTTGGTACATTCATATACTTTATATGAAAGCATGTTCGCAATATGGGGCAGCCCATCTTGTACTTCCTCCCAATAAAAACCCTCGATGCCAGATTGGAAATGATTATATTATAGATGAAACAAATCATGTCCATGTTAGTGACAACTAAAGGTTTGATATGAATCCTATTGTTTTATTTTTATTATTTTTCTCAAGCGTTTATTCTTTCACAGCGAAGGCATGCAGTGAGCAAATGTATTGCATACATGAAGGTTCAATGATTTATACCTCATATAAAGATCTTGTGATAATAAATCTTAAAAAAAAATTCAAAAAAGATCTTATCAAGCTACCAGAAAATCTTTTTAAAAATGTCAGCGGCAAAATCTGTTCTCTAAAATGTTCAAAAAAAAGTATAAGCTTATTAGCTGGAGAAAAAGAATATATACTTAAAGTAACTAACAGCTCTTCGATTGAAATGGTTGCCGAAAAACCACGCCCACAACCATTTGAAAACGGAAGCACACTTGGCATAGGAGCTGACCGGCAGGATGCTGAAATATTCTCAGATGCTTCCAATAGGGTAATATTAGAAGTACTTGTCACTGAAAAAAGAATAGAGACCAGGGGCAAGACTACTATTGAAGTGAACTATGAAACGAAAGTAGTCAAAATAGATAAATTATCAAATAAGAAAATTGATGAAATTTCTGTTTTCAAAGATTTCAGAGACATTAATTAAGAAGAGCGATTATATTAAATCTACGATCTCAAGTGCCTTCTCGCCTTGTGATTTATTATCACTACCTATTATCATAGTGCTGCTACCCGTCCTATGTTTTATGTATTCAGTCGAATACTCTTCTGCCAGATGAATTTTTATAAGGCTAAAGTGAACATCAACTTTAGTGCTCACAAGTAGCGCCTCTCCAGTCTTAAGACTCTTGAGCTGATTTGGGTGAACCACATACTCCTCGACTTCTCGGACTGACTTCATCCCCGTCTTCTTATCGCCAAAGAACATCTCCTCTTCTGCCTGATGGGTCTCCTTCTCCACCTTTTGGGTACCAAGTAGCCCACAGAACCACTCCGCATCTGCCCCATCTTGCACCTGAAAC
>MWVZ01000078.1_pt1 | contig 11319 bp, 16 predicted proteins | sample 1047221 | NCBI WGS metagenome assembly MWVZ01 (sample SAMN06349980, study PRJNA376086) | soil metagenome | isolation source: MS6-5 sample Antarctic (ecotone) soil | place: Antarctica | collected 2015-01-13
GGTGTGTAGAGTGCGCGGTGCAGAGCGCGGATTGATGAGACGGTTGATTTACCGCCCTGACGCGTCACCAATAGAATAATTTGATGTGCTGTGCTTGTGAGTACGCTACGCTGCCAATCGTCGAGCGTGAAGCCGGCGTATGCGGCGAGTGTGAGCGCGTCGAGCGTCGGAGTGCCGTGAGGACTCAACCGCTCGGCGCGCTGACGTAACTGGTTAAGCTCGCGTGCGAGTTGCAACCGGCATTCCTTCCCGCTCGGCGAGCATCTGCTTGATGTCTTCGACTTCCTGCCGCAGCTCGGTCAACTCGACGCCGCCGATTGATTGCTCAAGTATGGTCTTCGCCGCCGAGACGCGCGCACTCGCCGGTGCTTCCGTGTCGTGCATCACGGTGTCGAGTGTTGATACGGCGTTCGCGCACAACCGCTGCATGAGCGCAATGGCGGCATCCACCACCGAGGCGCGCGCCGCACGATACCGGCGCTGAAACTCCGAGTCTTGCAGATACCGGAAGACCGTCGCTTCGGAGACGCCCGCTTCTTTCGCCGCCGCTCTCACAACGCCGTGATGCAGGAGGGCGGTAAGCACCTTCTCGGCTTTGGGCGGGAATTTCGGAATGTCTCTCAAAGTCATGCAAAACCTCTCATCATTTCATTACTCAAATATGCGGCTTTATGCACTCTTTTTGCATGATGAGTTTTTCCGGAATTTCCGGAAAACTACAATCACTTGTGCACCCTCTAGCTTTCGGGCAGTAGAATTTCAAAACCGCATAATGGCTATAATCGGACGCGCCCCGCTTGAACCTGTTACCTCACGCTCTGACCACGCTTTGCGGCAAAGGCGCTCGGCGGACTTCGCGTCCTCGCTCTTTAGCGAGAAGTAGCGCCGCCTGAAGAACCAGCGGCGAGAATTGCGTCTCGACTAACTGCCATTCGGGAGTGCCCAACGCTTCGCCGCTGATGGCGCGCACCTCGCGCGACAAGTCGTCGTAGCGGGCACGCAAATCAAGCATCTTCCCTGCGGCCACCGAAAGCGCGTCTTGCGCCACGCGCGACACGGCGAACTGCTGCTCGGCGACGGCCCGTGCTTCAGCGGTCAAAGCACTGACGCGCGCCGAGAGCGCTTCGGCTTCTTCAGTTGCTTGAGCGGCGCGGAGATCGGCGCGGGCGTCGGCGATTGTGTCGTCGAGTGCAGAAAGGACGGATTGCAAAGCCACGTCTGCGCTGTGCGTAGAGGTGATGTCACCGGCCTGCACAGTGCCATTAAGCAAGCCATCCTTGGCGGCGGCGAGTGCGGCGCTAGCAAGGATGGCTTCGGTGGAAATTTCGGCGCGGCGAGCTTCCAAAGTTTTCAACTCGGCGGCTAGAGTTTTTATTGACTCCATCGTTATTTTCCTCCAGTTCGGTGATTATTTTTGTTGATGTCATGTTCACGCCCTCTCCGGCAGTTGCTCGAAACGGGAGCGCCGGTAGAGTTCTTCCTGCCGTCGCTTTTCCGCTTCGGAACGGATTTTGTCGAAGACGTTCGCCGTATTCTGCGCCGCCGCCGCGCGCATATGCTCGTCTCGAATGAAATCTTTCAAACGGTTCCAGTCCGATTCGACTGCCGCAGGGTTAGCGGTAAAGAAGGCCGTGCGTAAATCACTTTCGAGCCGGGCTGCGAGCAGGCGTTGCTGCTCTGCCGCGCGGCGCTCGGCGTCGGCAGCGAGTTCAGCCCGAAGGCGCTCCTCCTCCTCTTGTTGGAGGCGCAGTTTGCGCGCGTTGGCTCGCCTGGTGTCGGCGAAGAATTGTTGAGTTTCAGGATCGGTTAGATAATCCATCTCTGTTTCTCCTGTTTGAAGTGGTGGGCGAGCGCCGGCGTCTGTGAACGGAGAATTAAACACCGTGCTCGCCCACTTCCCCCCGCCACCTGCAGTAGCGGGAAGCGTGATTATTCCGCCACCGGCTCGTCCCGGATGGCCTGCAATCGTTCGCGCTTCTGCGCTTCGTACTGTCCGAGCGCCAGCTTGGTGACGGGCGCGAGTCCTTCAAACGCTTTCGGGTTGGTGCGCCGAAGCATCAGCACGCGCTCGTAAAATGCGTTCTGCTCGAAAGCCAGCTTTGGCGACTCGACCAAAGCGGCGTCACTTGTGCGTGGCCTGCCTTCGTTCTTCATGCGACTTTCCTTCTGTGCGCGTCGCACAGCAACTTACCTTCCGCCTTGAATCCGCAATTCGGGCACACCCGAGTCATGCAATCCTTCCAGCCCTCACGCCAGTCACATATGACAAATGGCACGCGCTCATCACAGCGGCGGCACCGCACTGCGCCGCGTCCCTGAAACGCGTCCCACAGCTTGACGGCGCTCGGGTCGACCGGCCTGTGCCTCATGCAACTGCCCTCCGCTCATCGCCGCGCAATCTCGCTTCAAGCGACTCCCACCAGGCGGCAAAATCAAAATCAGCCGGAATTGATTTCTCGCCGTGCTGCGACAGTTCAACCGGACTCCGCTCGTCAATCGAACACAACCCGTTGGTGCTTTGCATGTACGCCCAAAATTCAGCGCAGCCCAAGTCATCGAGTGCAAGCCGATCTGCTTCCTGTTCGGACATTCCCGCGTCCATGTAAGCCCCGGCGCGCTCCGTCAATTCGTATTCGTACTGCGCCCGCGACTCGCCGGAGATAACCGGCATCTCCAGCGCGGCGGTTGTTCGCCGGCGAACAAGCACAGGCCGACGTTTGCCGCTCTCGATCTCTTCACTCATCACGGTATGACGGACGAGTGCGCGCCACGAGTCAATCGTGTAGTTAGGTGGCGGCTGTGGCATTTGGCGCACTCCCTCTCAGCCGGGCAAAGTCGGAATCTAAGTACCGTACCGGGCGACAATCCAGCCATTCCTCAAACTCTCCGATCTCGCGTTCCGCCTCTGCATAGGCCAACTCCGGCGTCTTCCCGCTTGCTACCTTGTCGGTTATTGCTTTTTTAACGTCTCGGGCATATTCCTCTGACAATTTTTGGTACTCGCTCGTCGTTTCCGGGTTGTCGCTTCCGGGTGGAAATTCAGGCGGTGAATTTTCGGCACTTTCTGTATCCTGTTGATTTTCTTGGGTGTTAGGGGGGGTAGTGGTGGAAAGTTCCACTACCCCCCCTTCCCTGCAAAAAGTTCCACTACCCCACCCGGCGGCAGAGGATTCAACAGGAGATTGTTGACGTCTCGCTCGTCGCTGTTCCGCTGTCCGGCGCGTATCCCTGTCGTCGGGCATCGGGCACGTCTCGGCAGCGTGCCCTTCAGCCTCACATCGGGCACAAAACCCATCAGCGGGTTCGCACGAAACAGCCTGTCTCTTCTCTTCTGTATTTACTGGCTGTTTCGTGCGGCTATCGTCCTGCTTTTTCTTCAAAAGTTCGATGGCCTGTTCCAACTCGGCGAGCGCACCATCATCGAACTCGACGTTGTTGCCTGTAGCTTGGCGAATCGCACACGCGCGGCGGATATGGGTCGCCGCCGAGCGTAGTTTCTGGTTGATGCTCGACTCGGCACTCACGCGCCCGCCCGTGCTGTGTTTCTTGTACGTAGGGGCTTCAGGCAGAGACGAACGGTAAGTGTCAGCCGATTCCTCGAGTGCCAGCGCGGAATCTTTGCCGAAGTCGGGTGAAGCGTATGCGTCAAGAGTGGCGGCGGCGGCGGCGCGGGAAAGATTCACACGGTAACGGTGCGGTTTAGGTATCTCACCTTTCTGATACTTGTGATCTTCGATATCAACCACACCGACATTGTGCCGGTTCTGCCACGGGATGAACTCGCGCCGGGTTTCCTGTATCCACTTCTTTGAGCGCCCGGCGTGATAGGCGATTTCCTGATCGGTGGCTTCAAACCAATCTTCATTGTCGCCAGCCAAGCCCACCAACACGTCAATAAAATGGCGAAACTTGTAAGCGCACCGGAAAGGCTTCAGGAGGAGGTTTGCTGAAGCGGTTGTGTCTGCGTAGTGATTGTGAATGGTTTGAACTGTCGGAAACGTGCCCGCCTCTTCGCGGACACTCGCGAGGTGCGAGCGCTTATCAATCGCACGAAACATTTGCCCTGATTCCCGCTCGTTGCGGTCGAAGGTTTGATAGGCTGTGCTCATCAGGCTGCCACCTCCTGTTGATTTGAAGCGGCAAGTAGATAATCGTCATAACCTTTGGCATCGCCCGTCCATGTTCGCGCAAGATATCTAAGGCCGGCGCGGGAAAGCACCTTCATTAGTTTTTCGAGTGCTGCCCGTACCAGTAGCTTGGTTCGCCAGTCGGAATCGTAAGCAATCACGACGCGGCGCAGCTCCGGCGCTTCACTCTTCAGCCACTCGCCGAACTTTTCGTTAAAAGCACCGGTGCCCGGAACCGCGACGACGGCGCAATTAAGAAAGGAAGAAATCACGTCGCCCTTTAATGCGCCTTCGGTGATGATCGTCTCGCCGGTTTCTCTCATGCGATGCGGGCGTGAGAAGTGAACAGGTGCGCCGCTAGATGTGCCGTGCGGCTTCCCTGCTGACGAAAACCAAATGTAGCGCGGTGTGCCATCATCGCGGCGAACCTGACAGCCGATGACGCGCAAGCATTCGTCTCGGACGGGCACGAAGATGCCGCTGCCGAAGTCCCTCATGCGCCACTCGCCGCCCTGTTTGTAGAAGCCGGGAACGCCGTCGAGTCCGAAGTCCGAAAGCTCGCGCGCGATCCGGTTGCCATCATCGGGCGTGGGTGCCGAAGCGTAGCCGTTGCGCTCGATCTCGCCTTCGGAAAGCCCGCGCGCCAGTAGCGCCGCTCGGTGCTGTTCGTTTAAGGCGAGGTGCTTTCGGAGTAGTGTCGTCAATACGCCGGCAATGTGATCCACGCTCGCGCGCTCAATAGGCAAAGGCTTTGGTTTCGGAGGTGCCGGCTTTGGAGTCGAGTCATGCGCCAGGAAGTGAACCCACCCGCCGTCACGCCCTTGTTTATCGCCGCGAACACGCCGGCAATAGGCGACTCGCCCGTCGGCGCTCACATTACAGTTGTCGGGTTTGCCGCACGCCGGGCATGGGTGCTTTCGGGAGACGCGCACGAATGGAGCGCGGGGTTGATATTCATGGCTTCCATTGTGTATACTCATGTCGCTGTTTAGTCCTTTTTGTTCTTAAGCCCCGGGTTAGTCCCTCGGGGCTTTTCTACGTTTCAAAGCAAAAAGCGCATTCCCGGCCATCACTCCGGGAATGCGCTTTCGCTTGTCTCTTCGCGGGCGCGAGAGAACTCGAAAAATTCACCTGCCGCGTGATGGTGTCGGCTTTTTGCCTTGCCTTCACCGGCGACTTTCGCGGATAATGCGAAAAGACAAAGCCGGTGTGTGAAAGCACTGGTTATCAACTGAGCAGAGGCTGTGGCGTTCTTCGCGGGACTCAACCACAGCTTTTCTGCGTCAGGGCATTACCCTGATAGGCCTATTATCGGGCCGATAGTTTGTCAAGTCAAGAGGCAATCCAAAAAAAACTGTTTCAATATGTATATGTGTATCAACGTTTTAAGCGGAAACTATCAACGAAGAATACTTTCCGTTCTTGAGTTCCTTCCAATTCAATCCTAATCGTTTCACTAATTTCCTTAAACTACTCCCTGATTCGGGTGCCTCATCGGGAAATCTTTCTTTCAAAGCGGCGGCGACATTTGAATAAGTCCGATTTTCAACTTCGGGAATGGTGCTCAAAATATCTAAAACAGTGCGCGCAAGTTTTTCAGCCGTCCACGGCGAGAGCTGTCCGGGGCCGGCCGCTTTCATGCTCCGCTTGAACAGTGTGGCGTGCGTGCGCAGTACTCGGTTCGTCGCCGCCGTGCGAGAAGCTTTAGGTTTAATTAGCGCCTTTTCCTTGAGGCGGGCGCGCTCGTTGTAGATTACCTCAAGGAAAACCTTGTCGGCGGCGACAGCGAAGGCTTGTGAGAGCGTCGGGATTAGTTGCCCGAAGTTGAGCGTATGTGCCGCGCCAGTAGCGTATACCTTCAACAGTTCTGTTTTAGCATCATCCGGCGAGATGTTGCGCTCTTTCGCGTAAGCGGCGATTCCCGAGGCCGAGAGCTCGGGATGTGCTTTGAAATGTTCGAGGAGTGCAATCAACAGCGCGCTCGGATCATAACTGAAATGGACGATGCCGCCGAAAGAGTCAGTGAATGTCCCTGCCACTTTTCGAGACATCGCCTTTGTGAACTCTTCGTCTATTGCATCTGCATCACCGTGCATGGGTTTGCTCATGGCGCTTTGGTTCACGTTCTCACGCCGGCTCTTTGAAGTGCGCCCGAAAGCCTCTCCGCATCTTCATCTTCGGGATTTAGCCCAAATTGGGCTAAATTATCGTGCTGACACCTGCTCACCCGAAAGCCTCTCTTCTGCTAAGTCAGCAACTCCTTTTTGAAAGCGTCAAACTCGGCCTTAGTGAAGCGGCGCTTGAGATACTGTGCGGCGCGTACCGGGTCAGCCGGTACAGTCATTGACTTGACACGAAAGCCCGCTTCGATCATTGCGGCGTTCGGCGATAGCTTCTTTGCCAACACTTGGACGTGCAGGTCAGGGCGGCCTTCACGCAGCATCCGTAAAGCGCGTTGACGGGTATTTCCAGCGGGGCGAGTAACCTTGTGTACATTGGACACAAGGTCTGTTCGCTGTCCCTGATTACCCTTCTCAGCTTCATCTATCGAATTAAGTAACTTAAGCGCGTCTTCATCTCCCGAACACGTGCGCTTCAGTAATTTGATGTCCGCGCCTAATCCTTCCATCGGCTGCGCGGCGACGAAATCAGCAAACCTTGCGTGTTTGACAAGTTGCTTCGTGCGCTCAACATAGAACTCACGCCACATGCCCTCACGGATGATCGTCTTCACGAGCATCGGAATATCGTTAAGGTTCCGTTCGCCGTCTAATACAGCTTCCATTAACCCCGTCACTAATTGCCCGTTATGAATGTGTTGTTTCACGATTACTTCTTCCCGCCTCTCTTCTTACCGTTCGATTGTGCGGGCTTGGCTTTGGGCGGCCTGCCCATCGCCGGCGCGGTGAAGTTCTTTAAATCGCCTTCAGGGATCACCCAATCGCGCCCGACCTGTTGAGCACTGGGGAAGCGTCCCTGCCGACACCATAGCCGCACGGTTGAGTCATCCACATCAAGACGCCCGGCCACGTCCGCTGTTGAAAGCAACGTTGTCATGTCTGTGGATATTAAGCGCGAGCAAGATACTTTGTCAATGAAAAGTTTCCCGCATACAAGTAAATTTCTATTGACAAAGTTTCCCGCACGTGAGAAACTTCTTTCAGTTTAGGACATCACATGAAGAGAGGAAACGAAATGTTCATCCTGAAATCGAAAGAACAACTCACGAAGGCCATCGAGAACGCGCGCATCCTTCACCCGAAAGTACGCATGGTCGAGTTTGGCGAGTATGAAGTCTCCGGCAGTAAGGGCAGCACGTACACGGTGCTCTGCTACCGCTCAGGCGGCGAGAAGATAGTTGACTGCAACTGCCCGTCGAGAGTGCCGTGCAAACACTCGGCGGCGGCGCTTCAGGTTCACATCTACATGGCCGCACGGAGAGGCCACTAAAGCAGAAGGGCTTCCTGACGGTATGAACGCCGGGAAGCCCTCAACATTAACCCTTCACAACGAAAGGCTAACACACATGAAAACAAATACTACCACAACGACACAGACGCCAGCGCGCAAGTTAGAACAGGTGCGCGAACGGGTGCGCACTGTCACACGTGCCGTCCAGACGACGGAAGGCCGTCTACTGGACTTCGACACCGCAGACGACATCATGCGCGCCCTGCACACCGCCGCGCGCGAGTTGGAAGAGTTGACGGTGACAGTTGCCGTCATGCAGAGAAGGGAGACAATCTAATGGCAACGAAGAGAGGACGGGCGGACGGGCGCGTTGTCACCCGCCTGAAGGGAACCTCGCATCTGTCAGCGAAAAAGTGAAGTCCTTCCGCCGGCGCAAGGTTTGTTCCGCGCGTAACAGAGTCAAAGAGGCTGGCTTTCGTGCTGGCCTCTTTTGCTTTCCAGTATCACGCGCGTGTGGTGTTGTTTATATTATCAACGGAACCAAAGTGGTTCTGTTTACATTGTCAACAGTTCCACTCTGGTGTTGTTTCTATTAGAAACAACACCACTCGTATACTGATTACCATGAAAGACGGCGGGCGCTTCCAACAGGGCGTCTAGTGCTGTGTACATTGTCCACAGCACTAGATGTATACCGATTGCCATGAAACACAGCGGGCGCTTCCAGCGGGACGGGTGGTGCTGTGTACAATGTACACAGCACCACCCGTAACGGTCTTTGCGAAGTTTGCGCAGTGCCTGTTGACGGGTATTGCCTCTTGGTGGGGTGGCAAGATTGACAATGTAAATCTTGCCGCCCCGGTTAGAATCAAGAATTACATTGTTACTCTTGATATGCTGGCGAGTTGTTCCAGTAGGACGTGATGAGGTGTTGATATTATACACACCTGTTGGGATCAAGTTGTACATTATCACTCTTGATCCCAACCAACGTGGCACTTCGTTTACATTGTCAACAAGGTCTGTTCGCGCTCCCTGCTTCAAAGTGGTGTCGTGAACAATGTAAACGACACCACTCTGGTATTGTGTCTATTAGACACGGAACCACTTTGATATTGGTTAGGAGTGGAAATGGGAAGAATCTTCCCATTTCCACTCTGAGGTTCACCTCCCGAGCGCGTGGGCGTGACACTGAAAACTACCACACCGAGAGTTGCCCACCACGCTTGCACACCGCCCCGCTACGCTCGTTTTCGCCCTCAGTCCACACCACAGCATACCCGTTTCAGCACAGGGCAAAATGGCGCGTCTTTGGGCAGGCACGACAGCCCCCGTCAACCTTGTGGCGCGAGTTGTCGTGGCATGGTATAAAGCGCCGCTTATGGACAAGAAACAAGCCGCCAAATTCTTAGGCGTGTCGCCCCGCACGCTGGAGCGCTACACCACACAGAAGAAGCTCGGTGTCACGTACAAGCAAGGGAAGACCGCCGCCGAAGCCGTCTATGATGAGGCAGAGTTGCGCCGGTTCAAAGACGCTCTGGAGAACAAAACATTTCCCACACGCCCCGCCGTCGAACCGCCCGGCGAAGACATGCAGGCGTTAGTCGCGTCAGCTCGCGACACCGGCTTGACGGAGGCTGTCGGGGGTTTCCGCAATGACCTCATATCTGCGCTCGAGGCTTTGCGTCCGAACAGTGCCGATTCGCGCTCAGTGCCGATAGCCGACAAGATTATCCTGACACTCGCCGAGGCCTCGGCACTTACTAACCTCTCGCGCAACCACCTCAGACAAGCCATTGAAGAGAAGAAGTTGAAGGCGCGGATCATCGGCAGGGGGTGGAGAGTAAAGCGTGATGATCTGGATGCCTACGTGAAGAAGCTATGAAGCGCGCCGGGTGATTATTGACGCTCGATTAGGTTCGGCATATAGTCTCGCACCTCAAGACAACTTCGCGGCTGGTCTGCCAGAGTCTGCTAGCACCTCTCTCTTTCGACCAACCTCCTTCTTCCACTACTTTCGTGCGCCGCCTCGTGCCGCACGCTTCGGCGGTCCCGCAAAAGGAGAAACACATGCCCCACCCCAGTAAACTTCTCATCGCCTTGCTCACTTTCGCCGTTCTATGTATCGGTTCAGCAACGATGGCGAAGGCTGACACGCTGACCTTCACAGGTACTCGTTTTAATGACGGTCCCGGGCCGACTAGTCCGGTTGGCAGGTGTGCGCCAGCGTTTACTCTGGAAATCAATCCGGTCATCGGAACTTCCACAGGCACTTCCAACTTCGGGGCGTTCACACCAACGCAAAGCATTTGCCTTATGCTTCCGCCTCCCGGCCCGCTCACCAATGGGCTGTTCACGTGGGCGTTTGCCAGCGGTAACACACTCACCGGCACCTATTCCGGTGCGACGGCAGGCGTCTTGAATCCAACCGTAACCAGTGTTTTGAGCGTCACGGAGAACTACATCATCACGGGCGGGACTGGCTTATTCACAGGCGCAACCGGGAATATTTTAGGGCTCGGCACACTCACCATCAGTCCCGGTGCCTTGCCGTTCGCCAATGTTAATCTCAACGGAACCATCACCACGGTCCCTGAGCCTGCAACGATGCTGCTCTTAGGCACGGGCCTCGCGGGAGTCACCGCGAAGGTGCGCAAGCGGCGCAAAGCAAGCGACAGAGTAGAAGCATAGTCGAATCTTGAAGCGAGGCACTGAACCGCCCGCGAGTCTTTCTGCTTACGGGCGGTTCTGCTTTGTCAGGGAGTAGAAAAGGGAAAGCGGCGACCACATCACACAGTGGTCGCCGCCTCTTCTCACATTCCTGTGAGGCGCGCGGAAACTTCCTCAATAGCCCCGCGCTTGGCAGGCACGTTCAGCACCCGCCCTTGTTGGTCGCGCACTATACGCCCGCCTTCGGAGAAGCGTCAACGCCGGCCTGTGTCCCCGACAGATGTCCTACCACCCGGATTGGTAGCTCCACGAAGGAGTCTCTACCACCTCGCCACGCTTCTTCCCGACGTACAAGGCGAGCGCCACGGCCAGCACTAAATCGTCGTGCGCACCTTCGCGCCACGCGCCGTAAGTATCATTCGCCGCCTCCGTGATCTTCACCTGAAAGTCTTGTAACTCCCGCACCAAAGTGCCCGCTTCCGGTAGCGCCTCCGCGATCTTCAATTTGTCAGTCTGCAAAGCCACCTGCACGACCGACACGAGGTTGCGCTTCGGCACGTACTCGACGCCCCGGTCACGGTTGACGGTCGAGCCGCCCGTGATATGAATCGGGTGAAGCACGGCATTAAGTCTCGCCTGCCTGAAGAGGTCAACAACCGGAGCGCCGACGCCCGTTTCGTCTACCGCAAGTCTCGGCGTGCCGCTTGAGAGCGGCGGCTGTTTCAGCATCCCGGCAACAGCCGCGACAATCGCCGGGTAGGGCGTGCCGAGCGGAAAGCGCTCTAAGTGGCGGGCATGGAAAACCGCCTGCTCTGCGTCGCCGTGACGCTCAAGGATGACGAGCGCGGTGTAGTCTTTAGTCTGCCCTAGATCGAGGCCGACGGTGTAGCGCGGCGCCGGGTCAAAGAGCGGTTCATCGTTGTAGTAATTCATAAAGTGTGTGCTCCAAAGAGTGGCGTGACTTTCGGGTCGAGGGCGCGCTGAATGTCTTCGTAGCGGAACACGGAATCAACGCTCTCGACAAACTCAGTCATGTACTCCTGCCTATACCACCAATCGCCAATCGCGCGGCGTTCCTGTTCTAACCAAACATCCGAGATGCGCGGGCAAT
>MWVZ01000079.1_pt1 | contig 11300 bp, 14 predicted proteins | sample 1047221 | NCBI WGS metagenome assembly MWVZ01 (sample SAMN06349980, study PRJNA376086) | soil metagenome | isolation source: MS6-5 sample Antarctic (ecotone) soil | place: Antarctica | collected 2015-01-13
CGTTCGGGAGGAATGTTTGGCGATGAGTACGGCGGATAAAATTTTGTCAAAAGCGAGGTTAAAAAGATGACACCGACAGAAATCTTGACGGAAATTCAAAAACTGCCTTTGGGCGAAATTCAGAAGGTTTCGCAAGGCGTGAATGAATTGCTCGAAGAAGAAAACTTAGAACGACGCGAAAGAGAATTTGCCGAATATCTTTTGCAAAAAGGCGCGATAGAAAAAATTCCGCCGTGCGATGAAACCGATGAAGAATTCGATAAGTTTGAGCCGATTGAGTTTGAAGGCGAACCTTTATCGCAGCAAATTATCAGAGAGAGAATTTGATGGCGGCTTATTTTTTCGACAGTTCGGCAATCTCGTTTCGGCTGATGATGATTTGAATAAAGTTGCACAAGCGGAAAATCTGACTATTGAAAATCCGAACAATTATTAAAAGATTTGTCCGCGCAAATCCGCGGCAAGAATTAAATTTATGAAATACAGCAAAATAAAAAATTATTACAACGGACAATTTGTCGAAAGCGAATCAAAAGAAAGTTTGGACGTGGTTTCGCCGGTTGACGGAAATTTGTTGTCGGCAGTTCCGATGTCAACGATTGACGAATTAAACGCGGCGGTCGAATCCGCCAAAAATGCGTTTGATTCGTGGAGCAAAACGCCGATTAAAGAGCGCGTTCAAGTGTTCTTTCGCTATAGATATTTGCTCGAAAAGAATTTTGATGAATTGACTGCGCTCGTTTCTGAAGAAAACGGCAAAACTTGGGACGAAGCAAAAGCGGAGGTCGAAAAAAGCATCGAGTTGACCGAGTTTGCGTGTTCGATGCCGCAGCTTGTTTCGGGCGAAATTTTGGAAGTCAGTCGAGGCGTAGAATGCCGCACCGAACATTTTCCGCTTGGCGTGGTCGCCTCAATCGTACCGTTTAATTTTCCGCTGATGGTGCCGAATTGGACGATGCCGAACGCGCTCGTGTTGGGCAACACGATGATTATGAAGCCTTCGGAACTCGTGCCTTTGTCCGTTCAAAGAATGGCGGAGCTTTTGACGGAAGCAGGACTTCCCGACGGCGTTTTCAATGTCATCAACGGCGGCAAGGAAATTGTCGAAGGCATTTGCGCTCACGCTTCGATTGAAGCCGTCAGTTTTGTCGGCTCAACCAAAGTCGCCAAACTCGTCTATCAGCAAAGTACGCATAATTTGAAACGATGTGTTGCGCTCGGCGGCGCGAAAAATCATCTTTTCGTTTTGCCCGACGCGAATCCTTCGATGACAGCGACGAACGTCACGGCTTCGATGTCGGGGTGCGCCGGACAGCGTTGTATGGCGGCTTCGGCGATGCTCGCGGTCGGCGATGTGGGGACTATTATTGACCGGATTTGCGACGAAGCCAGAAAAGTCGTTCCGGGCGTAAACCTCGGCGCGGTGATTTCCAAAGCGGCAAAGGAACGCATCGAAAATTATATTTCGGAAGCCGAACGCGGCGGCGCGAAAATTCTGGTTGACGGGCGCGGCGCGACGGTCGCGGGCAAAGAAAATGGCACGTATGTCGGAGCGACCGTCATTGATTTCGTCAAACCGGAAATGTCCGTCGCCACCGAAGAGATTTTCGGTCCCGTGATTTCGATTATGCGAACCGAAACTCTGGACGACGCAATCGCCATCGAAAACAAAAATCCATACGGCAACGCCGCTTCCGTGTTCACGCAATCGGGCGGCGCGGCGCGTTATGTGATGGAACACGCCAGCGCGGGAATGATTGGCGTGAACATCGGTGTTCCCGTTCCGCGCGAGCCTTTTTCATTCGGCGGCTGGAACGAATCGCGTTTCGGCGCAAACGACATTACGGGCAAAAGCTCAATTGAATTTTGGACAAAATTAAAGAAAACAACGACGAAATGGAATCCAGAAGCGGGAATTAATTGGATGAGCTAGTTCGATTTTAGATTTTGGATTTTGGATTGATTGTCGCGCAGGCTACCGATTGATGTTGACACGGCAAATACTGAGGTTAAATAGATTTTAAGGGAAAAATATATTTTGGAAAATAAAAATATGAAAGCGAAAAAAACACTCATTTTGATAATACTTCTATTTACTTTTCACATGGCAAATGCCCAAACCGACAAGGAAATTGCAGACGTTTTGCGCGAGCGCGTCGAGGTCGGAAAAACGAATCAAAGCATCGTCGTCGGCCTAATTGACGAAAAAGGAACGCGCTTTACGAGTTACGGCATAACGAACAAAACAACCGCCGCAAAAAATTCGGACGAGAACACCGTTTTTGAAATTGGCTCAATAACGAAGGCTTTCACGGGAACATTGCTTGCCGAAGCGGTCAAACGCGGCGAAGTTAAATTGGACGACCCGATTTCAAAGTTTCTGCCTTCAACTGTTAAAACACCGACGCGCAACGGCAGAGAAATTACCTTGCTCGATTTGGCGACGCACACTTCCGCGCTGCCGCGTCTGCCCGGTAATTTTGCGCCGAAGGATAATCAAAATCCATACGCCGATTACACGGTTGAGCAAATGTATGATTTTTTGTCAAAATACACGCTGACGCGCGACATCGGCGCACAATATGAATATTCAAACCTCGGAATGGGCTTGCTCGGACATATCTTGAGTCTTCGCGCCAAAATGAGTTATGAGAATTTAGTCAAAACGCGCATCTTAAAACCGCTCGGAATGAACGACACGACCATTACGCTTTCGCCCGCCTTGAAATCGAGAACGGCGCAGGGTTTTGATGAGAACGACGAAGCGTCCGCGCTGTGGGATTTGCCGGCGCTCGCCGGCGCGGGCGCGCTGCGTTCGACGGCAAAGGATATGGCGAAATTTGTCGCGGCAAATTTGAATTTGACCAAAACGAATTTAGCTGACGTTTTCGGCACGGCGCATAAACCGCAGCGCGACGCCGGCGCGAAGATGAAAATCGGCTTAGGCTGGCACATTCTGACGGGTTCGACGGGCGAGATGATTTGGCACAACGGCGGCACGGGCGGTTTTCGAAGTTTTGTCGGCTTTAATCCGACGCAAAAACTCGGCATCGTCGTTTTGACCAATTCTGCCGAATCGTCTGACGACATCGGTTTCCATTTTCTCGACGCGCAGATTCCGCTTAAAAAAGTCAAACCAATCGTCGCCGTCGGCGAAAAGGTTTTGGATGAATACGTCGGCAGTTACGAACTTGCTCCGAACGTCGTCTTCACCGTCACGCGCCAAGCCGACAAACTTTTCGCCGAATTGACGGGACAACCGCGCTTTCGCGTTTTCGCCGAAACGGAAAACAAATTTTATTACAAAGTCGTCAACGCCCAATTGACCTTTAATCGCGGCGCGGACGGAAAAATCGAAAGTCTGACGCTTCATCAAGGCGGCGACCGAATCGCCCGCAAAATCAAGTGAGGAAAATTTATGTCAAGAATAATAAAATGCGGTCTTATTCAAGCCGCGAACGTCGCGCCGACTGACGCGCCGATTGAAGAAATTAAAAAAGCGAATCTCGACCATCAGATGAAAATGGTTGAAGACGCAGCCAAACAAGGCGTACAGATGCTTTGTTTTCAGGAGATTTTTACCACGCCGTATTTCTGCGCCGAACAGCAGACGCGCTGGTATGAAGCGGTTGAGAAAATTCCCGACGGCAAGACTGTAAAATTGATGCAGGATGTCGCCAAGCAAACGGGAATGGTTTTGATTGTGCCGGTTTATGAAGAAGAAATGTCGGGCGTTTATTATAATTCGGCGGCGGTTATTGATGCTGACGGAAAGTATTTGGGCAAATATCGCAAGACGCATATTCCGCACGTTAATCCGGGATTTTGGGAAAAGTTTTATTTTCGTCCGGGCAATCTCGGCTATCCGTGTTTCGACACGGCGTTTGCGCGAATCGGCGTTTACATCTGTTACGACCGGCATTTTCCCGAAGGTGCGCGCTGTTTGGGTTTGAACGGAGCGGAAATTATCTTTAATCCGTCGGCAACCGTCGCCGGACTTTCGGAATATCTCTGGAAATTGGAGCAGCCCGCGCACGCCGTCGCCAACGGTTATTTCGTCGGGGCAATCAACCGCGTCGGCACGGAAGCGCCGTGGAACATCGGCGAATTTTACGGGCAAAGCTATTTCTGCGACCCGCGCGGGCAAATCGTCGCCGAGGCTTCGCGTGATAAAGAAGAGCTTGTTGTTGCCGATTTGAATTTTGATATGATTCGTGAGGTGCGAAACACCTGGCAGTTTTTCCGCGACCGGCGACCGGACGCTTACGGGCAAATCGTGGCGGATTAGGAGTTCGGAGATACAGCAATGGTTTTGCTGAAGACGATAATTTTTACGTTTCTTGTGCCGGGAACGGCGACGGTTTTAGTGCCGTTTTGGTTGCTGTCTTCACGCCCTGTCCCGTCGCCGATTCAACTCGGCGTTTTCCGATACTTTGGGATTTTTATTTTCTTAGTCGGCGTGGCGATTTATTTGTGGTGCGCTTGGGATTTCACCTTTGTCGGCAGAGGAACGCCTGCTCCGATTGACCCGCCGAAAGAACTTGTCACGCGCGGGCTTTACCGTTTTGTCAGAAATCCGATGTATGTCGGGGTTTTATCAATACTTCTCGGCGAAGGATTGTTTTTTGAATCATTGCGGCTATTGGAATACACAGCCATTGTATTCGCTTTCTTTTTCCTCTTTATTATTCTTTACGAAGAACCGATATTGAGACGGAAATTCGGCGAATCATATCAAAATTATTGCAAAACAGTCCCGCGATGGATTCCTTGGAGTATCCGAAGTTAGAAATCGCGAAACTCCGGTTAGTTTTTAGAGACGGATGACCGGATTCTTGCGAGCGAATAGTGGCGAATTAGGAAAATTAAAAGTGAATATCGAAAAACGAATAGTGAAAGGTTATTCGTTTTTACCATCAATAAAATGCAGGAGAGACAAAAATACTCGTCGGGAATGAAATGGGAACGGGTCGTCGGCTATTCCCGCGCGGTGCGTGTCGGCAATCGGATTTATGTAACAGGTACAACCGTGACCGATGAGAACGGCAATATCGTCGGCATCAATGATGCTTACGCGCAAACGGTGCAAATTATCAATAATATCGAGCGGGCTTTGCACGCATCCGGCGCGGGACTTGAACATATCGTCAGGACTCGGATGTTTGTAACGGATATTTCGCGTTGGGAAGAATACGGCAAAGCGCACGGTGAATTTTTCCGTGAGATTATGCCCGCCACAACAATGGTTGAAGTCTCGAAATTGATCGACCCGGAAATGCTGATTGAGATTGAAGCCGATGCCGAAATTTAGTGAAAATTATGTCATTAATACACGATTCACCCATTAACATCGAACAAATTGAACGCAACTTCCGCGAAATCGCGCCACCGCTTAACGAAGCCGAAGCCGTTCTCGAATCGAATCGCTGTCTTTATTGCTACGACGCGCCTTGCATTCACGCTTGCCCGACGCATATTGACGTTCCGTCTTTTATCAAAAAAATCGCATCGGGAAATCTTTTGGGTTCGGCGCGGGTGATTTTCGACGCGAATCCGATTGGGGCGACTTGCGCCCGGGTTTGTCCCGTAGATGTTTTGTGCGAAGGCGCGTGCGTCGAGAAAACTTTAATGGATGCGCCGATTCAAATTGGTCGGCTGCAACGTTACGCGACCGATTACGCGATGCGGAACGAAAAGGAAATTTTCAAAGCGGGTGCGCCGAACGGCAAATCCGTCGGCATCATCGGTTCGGGTCCGGCGGGACTTTCGTGCGCGACTTATTTGGCAAGGCTCGGTTACAAGGTTGCGATTTTCGATAAAAAATCTCTGCCCGGCGGACTCGACACTTACGGAATGGCGGAATACAAAATGTCGCAAACGGTTTCGGTGGAAGAAGCCAAGCAGGTTGCGAAACTTGGTGTTGAATTCAAATTAAATACGGAAATCGGGCGCGATGTTTCATTTGAAGAGTTACAAAATCAACACGACGCGCTTTTCCTGGGCATCGGACTCGGCGCAACCAACCGACTGAACGTTTCGGGAGAAAATTTAAACGGCGTAATAGACGCGCTGGATTTTATCGAACAAATCAAAACGCGCGATTGGAGACGCGTTCCGCTCGGAAAAACAGTCGCGGTCGTCGGCGCGGGCAACACGGCGATTGATGCCGTCACGCAAGCCAAACGATTGGGCGCGGAAAGAGTTTTAATGATTTACCGCCGCACGGAAAAAGACATTTCAGCTTACGCGTACGAATACGAATTGGCGAAAAAGGACGCGGTTGAATTTGTTTGGCAAACCGCGCCGATTGAAATCGTCGGCGACAATTCTGTTTCGGCGTTGCGCTGTCAGAAAACGGACGGTTCGAATCAAATTTTTGATATTCCGTGCGATATGGTTATCAAAGCTATCGGACAGCAAAAACAACATTCATTTTTTGAATCGGTCGCCGGCGTTGCAACCGACGAAAAAGGTCGCGTCGTCGTCAATGAATTAATGCAAACATCAAACCCGAAAATCTTCGCGGGCGGCGATTGTGTCAACGGCGGCGCGGAAGCGGTTGACGCTTCGCAAATGGGAAAACTCGCGGCGCAAGGCATTCATTCGACTTTGACAGGTGAACAAGTAAAATTCGCCGGTTTTTCATAAAAATTTCTTGATATGTCTATACTTGTCGGTATAATTGAAAATGGAATTTGAATGGGATGAAAATAAGAATTTTGAAAACATAAAAAAGCGTGGTATTAGTTTTGAAAAAGCTGTCGAAGCGTTTGATGACGATTTGGCAATTCCGCTTGAAGATGCAGTACACAGCGACGAAAACGAAACGCGCTATGCCCTAATTGGAATGTGCGAATTAGGATTGGTTTTTATTTCTTTTACATTTCGGGGTGAAAACTGCCGAATTATTTCCGCCCGAAAAGCAAGTCGGAAAATGGAGAAAATGTATGCTGATAAAGACTGAAAAAGAGGAAGACTTGACTGAAGATGAATTGGATTTGCACCTTGATAAAATGAAACGCCTGCCGCGCGGAAGTTTCAAAGCCAAGCCGAATGCCACCAAACTTAAAAACTGTAAGATAAAAATATCGCTTTATCTTGACGGCGATGTTTTGGAGTATTTCAAAAAACGCGCCGAACCGCCGCACGCCGCGCCGTATCAAACGCAAATCAACCACGAGTTGCGGCGAGTGATGGAAAACGATTCGACGGATGCGGCGAGTCTGGAAAAAGATATTTTGAACAACGAAGAATTTTTGCGGGCTTTGAAGGAAAAACTTGCTACCGTTTGATGTGAATCATTGTTTATGAACTTTGAATGGGATGAAAGCAAAAATGTCGAAAACATCAAAATTCACGACGGTATTAAGTACTCTGTAAATTAAATTTCTAGGTATATTACATTTTCAGCATTTACCTTTTCGTAGTGCCTGTTTAGTTTGGTTCTCGCCGTTTCGATTGAAAACTGCCAATTGATTTTAACCGCTTTTTCGCTTCCTTCTTTTCCAATTGCTATGACTTCTTTTTCTAATTCTGCTTTGCTTGGAAGGCGTCTGTCTAAACACAGTCTGGAAATGGCTGAAAACTCTATTTCGATCATATTCAGCCAACTGGCTTGCGGCGGCGTGTGGATAAACTCGAATTTATCGCTCAATCGCTTGGCTTCTTCCGCGGCGAAAGTTTCGTAAAATGAACTTTCATTGTCCGTATTGAAATTCTCCAAGATAACTGTGATCTTTTCCGCTTCGGAGAATTCTGCCGCCACTTTCTGAAAATGTAAGGCAAATTCCAACTCTCTTCGCTGGTCGGTGACTTCAAAGATGCGCTTGCCCGTCAACGCTTCAATGGTCGCTAACAAATTACACGCCCCCAATCTCTCATAGGCATAATGCTCCCTTTTGACCTGTTCGGCTTTCATTGCCAAGCCTTTAACTACTTCGCCAATCAAAAAACAAGGTCGCTCATCATAACTAATTACCGGATTTTTCCGATTATATGGACGACCATAAACCGCTAATAGCCGCTCGATCCGGAACAAAAATGTCGCCGTCATCTCGCCGATAGACCACGTTTTCTTGAGATGCGGGTGGAGGTTGTTTTTTTAGTATCGCTCTGACCTGGCTAGGCGAAATGCCTTCACAAAACTCAAGTTCGACAATTTTATCAGCCAACAATTGCAAACTCCATTTAGCTCGCCCGGCAGGGGTTGCCGAACAAGCCAGCGCGGTAATCTTTGCTCTTTGCTCGCCATCGATTTCTACGGGGCGACCCGCACGAGGCTTCGCTTGCAAAAAATCCAAACCATTTTCCAGATACTTAGTGCGCCAAATTGAAACTCTCCAATGCTCGACTTTCAAAGTTTCGGCAACCGCTTGCAAAGTTGCTCCTTGATTAAGTTGCCGCAGAGCCATTGCTCTTCTGATAATTCTTGCCTTCACTTGACCTTTGCTCAAAAGTTCAGTCAAATATCTTTCGGCTGTTTCCTTTAATTTTAGATGTTGTTTTTTCATACATCTATCAGAGCAGACATCTATAAGAAATGATTAAGTCACTTGAAAATTTAATTTACAGAGTATTAAGCAGGTCAGCAAAAGTTTTGTGGTATTTAGAAAATTGAAAGTCTGATGTTTTAAGGCTCAAACAGTTTCTTTATACCGCAAAATATTTGGTCTGGTGCTTATCTGTATTGGGGACCGCATACCTATAATAGCGGAAGCAAATCGGATTGCGGCAACGTTCATTACTTTTTGAATCCGTAAGTGTGGATATTTGGAATTTGATATTTCGCCTGAGTTAATAATCCGGCGAAATACCAAACTTTACTTTTTTGTAATAAAATCTGTGCCGATTTATGAGGTCTAACCAGTTGAGGCAGGCAAGTTGCATTCAAGCACGTGGCGAACCGAGCCGGATTGTCTTTGTCGAAGCCGTCGCTGGTGACGGACGTTTCTCGTTAATTTTTACGATGGCGGTCATAGACCGCTTCAAAACGGCAAAATTTGTTTTTTAGAGAAAATGACAACCTTTAACTCCAAAGAGTCGAACACTTTTCACTATTTGACGATGGTGAATTTTCGGCGCGTCCCTGTATTCAAGAGTGAAAAGGCGTGTCAGTTTTTTATTGATGTCTTGGTAGAAACGCGGGAAAAACATCCGTTCAAACTTGTCGGATATGTGATTATGCCTGACCACGTTCATCTGATTTTGAATTCCGTCGAGTGCGACATTAGCCTTGTCGGAAAAGCATTAAAAGGAATTTCAGCAAGAAAAATTATTGATTGGCTAAAGGAGAATAATTTTCAAACGTCTTTAGAAAAACTTGCCTTGCCGAAAACACAAAAGCGAAATCATTCCTACGCTGTTTGGCAAAAGAAAATAACTTCGATTGATTTATCGAGTCCGAAATTTATTCGACAAAAATTGAATTACGTTCATCTTAACCCGATTCGCGCGGGACTTTGTGAACATCCTGCGAAATGGAAATGGTCAAGCTATCACGCTTATTTACCGCATAAAAAAGGTGAAGTGCCGATTGAAATGAATTTACAGGGTTATTGGACGGAAGAAGAATTGGAAAAATATAATAAAAATAACCCCGTTCGTTTAGAAGCGGTCTTTGACCGCGTTTCTCGATAATTTAACGAACGGCGGTCAAAGACCGCCTCTAAACGGACGAGATTTTTTATTTTTTAGGAAAGAAAACTATGGCAGATTTAAGTGTAAATTTCGCGGGCATCAAATCGCCGAATCATTTGAGCAAAACCTTTTTGTGAATCTAAGATACTCTTTGACAAGATTAGTTGATTAAAAAATGTATGAAAAAAACCCTTCTAATTTTAGTAATAATGCTTGCCGCGTCGCCTCTCGCTTTCGGGCAAACGGCGAACCGGAACAGCAAAGCGGAACGCGAAGTAGCAAAAGTAAACGAAGAATATGACGAAGCTATTGTCAGGCGCGATGCGGGAGCGTATGAACGCATTTTGGCTGATGATTTTATTTTTACGAATTTCGATGGCGAGGTTTCAAACAAAACTCAGGAATTGGAAAAAATAAAGTCCGGCGATTTAAATTTGAGTTTGGAAGAAGCGACGACGTGCGGATAAAAATATACGGAAAAACGGCGGTCGTAACTGCTCGCTTTACGGCGAAAGGTCAAAGCAAAAGTAAGGATTTCACGGTTTTGGAGCGATATACCGCCGTTTTCGTCAAACGGAAAGGACGCTGGCAATTAGTCGCCGAACAATCAAATGAAACGACACAAAAGTAAAATTTAGTAATTATTTATCTGGAAAAACTAATACGAGCGATGATTTCAGGAGAAATTATATGGCAGATTTAAGTGTAAATTTTGCGGGCATCAAATCACCGAATCCGTTCTGGCTGGCGAGCGCACCGCCGACCAATATGGGTTCGATGGTCGAACGCGCGTTTGACGCGGGTTGGGGCGGCGCGGTTTGGAAAACTTTGGGCGAGCCGATTGTTAATGTCTGCTCGCGTCTCGCCGCGCTCGATAACGGCGCGACCAGAATGATTGGCTTGAATAACATCGAACTGATTACCGACCGACCGCTCGACGTGAATTTGAAAGAGATTTACGAGTGCAAAAAGAAATACCCGAACAACGCCGTGATTGTTTCTTTGATGGTCGAATCGAAACGCGAGGCTTGGCACGAGATTGTCAAACGGGCGCAGGACACGGGCGCCGACGGTTTTGAATTAAACTTCGGCTGCCCGCATGGAATGTCGGAGCGCGGAATGGGCGCGGCGATGGGGCAAGTCCCCGAATATACTTGTATGGTGACGGAATGGGTGAAGGAAGTTTCCGCGCTTCCCGTCATCGTCAAACTCACGCCGAATGTTACAAATATCATTCCGCCGGGACGAGCCGCAACGAAAGGCGGCGCGGACGCGCTTTCTTTGATAAACACAATCAACTCGGTAATGGGCGTTGATATTGATACGATGATTCCTTATCCGAACGTCAACGGAATGACGGCGCACGGCGGTTATTGCGGAACTGCCGTCAAACCTATTGCCTTAAATATGGTTTCGGAATTGGCGCGAGATGCGGAAATAAATATCCCGATTAGCGGCATCGGCGGAATTAACACTTGGCGCGACGCGGTGGAATTTTTGCTTCTCGGCGCGTCAAACGTCCAAGTTTGCACCGCCGTGATGCATTACGGTTATCGAATCGTCGAAGATATGATTGACGGGTTGAATAATTACCTTGATGAAAAAGGTTTTGCATCGGTCAATGACATCATCGGCAAATCCGTCAATCGCGTAACCGATTGGGG
>MWVZ01000080.1_pt1 | contig 11258 bp, 9 predicted proteins | sample 1047221 | NCBI WGS metagenome assembly MWVZ01 (sample SAMN06349980, study PRJNA376086) | soil metagenome | isolation source: MS6-5 sample Antarctic (ecotone) soil | place: Antarctica | collected 2015-01-13
GAGCATGCAAAGGGCATGAAGCTTATTTTGAACAACAACATTTTTATGGAGTTTGTACCATTTGATGATCACAATTTTGATTCTGATGGAAAAATGATTGAAAGCCCCCGGGCATTAATGATCCATGAGGTGGAAGAAGGAAAAGATTATGCATTGCTTATGAGTACCAACGCTGGCGCCTGGCGTTATTTGCTCGGCGATACACTTCGCTTTGTTGATCTCGAAAGAAATGAAGTAGTAATAACCGGCAGGACAAGACATTTTTTAAGCTTAGTAGGCGAACATCTTAGTGTGGAAAATATGAACAAGGCTGTTCAAATGGTAAGCGAAGAATTGAACATTTCCATTCCCGAATTCACCGTCATTGGATTTCCATATCAAAACTTTTTTGCTCATAAATGGTTTGTGGCCTGCGATGACCAGGTAGATGCAGGTGTATTAGTAAAGAAAATTGATCAATATTTATGTGAAATAAATGATGATTATGCCGTAGAAAGAATGGCTGCATTAAAAGAGATCTTTTTAGAAAAATTACCGGAAGATGTGTTTATGAAGTTCATGAAGAAAAAAGGCAAGTTAGGCAGCCAGCACAAATTTCCAAGAGTGTTAAAAGGAAAAATGCTGCAGGATTGGAACGATTTTTTGAAGGAACTCCAGGTGAAATTTAATAAGACTTAAAGCAATTGCCCCCATCCCCTAAAGGGAAGTATCAGTTAAGTCTTTTAAACTCTCCGCCTCAGGCGGAATGGGAGCAAATTTATTATGACCGATGCATTACTAAAAGGAATTATTTTAGGATTACTATTAAGCATTGCTGTTGGCCCTATACTTTTTACTATCATTAAACAAAGCGTTAACAATGGCATAAAAGGGGGATTGGCATTTGTTGCAGGCGTTTCACTTAGTGACGTTGCATTGGCAGTAGCTTCTAATTTTTTTACGGAATTATTTACCACTCTTATAGAAAGAAAAGAATTAGTTGGCATTGTAGGGAGTTTATTTCTTATCAGTGTCGGCGTTTACTTTTTATTTTTTAAAAAAGTTGCAGTGAATGAGGAAGGGAAGCAATTAATGAAGTTTAGAAAACGTGATTATCTGAAGCTTTCCATCGCCGGTTTTTTCATGAATATTTTAAACCCGCTGATCATTGGTTTCTGGCTTACTACTTCAACTTCTTTTGCAGATCATTCGCTCAGGCAACGATTTTTTATTTTTTCTATTGCTTTGGCATTAGTGCTTTTTTCAGATATCATGAAAGTATTGCTGGCCAATAAAATTCGTAAACGCCTGACGTTAAAAAACATTCTTTTGCTCAATCGCCTTAATGGAATTATTTTAATAGGATTTGGTGTGGCTTTACTTTGGGGATTATTGATTTACAATAGTAAAATTTTGCAATAGTAATGAAGGGGACCGGTGCACGGATATGGAAGTGGGGAAAACGAATTCTTATTTTCATTTTTTTATCTCAACTTTTTTATATTATTATTTTAAAATGGATAAACCCGCCCATTACAATAACCCAGTTAAGCAGTTGGTTGAGTGGTGATGGATTAAAAAGAGATTATGTAAACAGTGATAAGCTTTCTTACAACATAAAGCTGGCGGTTATTGCATCAGAAGATCAAATTTACCCGGTCCATAGCGGCTTTGACTGGAAAAGCATTGACAAGGCTTTAAAGCATAACGAAAAAAAACCTAAGAGAGTAAAAGGAGCCAGTACCATCAGTCAGCAGGTAGCTAAAAATGTTTTCTTATGGCAGGGTCGAAGCTGGATACGTAAAGGATTAGAGGTTTATTTTACTAAAATGATCGAATGGATTTGGGGAAAGAAAAGAATACTTGATGTGTATGTAAATGTGATTGAGATGGGTAAAGGTATTTACGGTGCCCAGGCTGCTGCTAAAACATATTTTAAAAAAGATGCCGCCAAACTCACACGCAAAGAAGCAGCAATGATCGCTTCTGCCTTGCCCAATCCCAAACGCTATACGGTAAAGCCTTTGTCGCGTTATGTAGCGTATAGAAATGAATGGGTGTTGCATCAAATGAAGTTTTTAGAAAAGGATAAGGATGTGCAGGCATTAGTAAAATAGTTAGATGCGCATTCAAATTTTTGCCGGTTAAAAACCTTTGCCAATAAGGGTCTAAGCCCACTCTCTTTTGGAGAGGGGGTTGGGGGTGAGGTCTATAGCAGAAATGGCTGCCTCTAATCTTTCCGCATGGCTGCCGGAAATTTCTACCCATTCCGAACCACTGTTAACCAAGAGATCCTTATACATTTTATATAATTTCTTTCTAAAGACTAAATCAGGATATTCACGCAATTCATCCGGAACCCAGGGCAAGTCAATATTGCACAAGAAATATAAATCGTATTGCCGTTCAGCAATTTGTTTTAAAATCCATGTATGACAAGCTTCAAAAGCCACTTCGCACCAAACCTTCATCACATACATATTTGTATCTATAAAATACAGATCATTTTTTGCTTCGGCGAGCAATACATCTTCTAACTCCAATTGGCCCATCGCAATTTTTAGCAGGTCATCATACGTATAATCCATGCCATGTTGCATTAGATATTCACGGGCAAATTCGGGACACCAGGTTGTTTTATAATGCGCAGCCAATTGTTGGCAGAGTGTGCTTTTGCCTGTTGATTCCGGTCCTATAATAACAATTTTTTTCATAATGCTGGTTACTTAACTTTTTTTACCACGTAGCTATCTATGTGTGTATTTCTATGTTCCTATCTCTCTAATGTGATAAAAGAACGATTATTTTTTTCTGCTTTTTGTTTCCATTCTTTCAAACCAAAAAATGCCAGTATCAGCAACACAAAATAATACACACTTGTAAATACAAGGCCCTTTACAAAATACAATGGTATAGATGCAATGTTCGTGACTATCCACCAGCCCCAGCTCTCCACCTTTTTTTTTGCCATTAGCCACATGCCTGTGAAAGCTGCAGCAGAAGCAAACCCATCACCCAAGGGAATAGCTCCATCGGCAAATACTTCTTTTAAATAAACAAGTGAAAAATATATCACCAAATACAAACCAAGGAAAAACAAAATTTGCATGCGCCATTCCTTTTTAGATGAAAAGCTTATACGCACGATAGGATGGTGTTCCTTATCTTTTCTTGTCCATAACCACCAGCCATAGATACTCATAATAGTATAGTATAGTTGCACAGTGGCTTCACCAATCAAATGATACTTAAAACTTAAGTAGAAATAAATGATTACACTTACCAACCCAACCGGGTAAACCAGGATGTTTTCTTTTTTTGAAAACCAAACGCTGGCTATACCGGTGAACACAGCAATGTATTCCAGGAAGGTTGTTTGCTTTAGCCCTTCAATAAATTGTTGAAAAACATCTTGCATTTCTAATTAATAATCTGCTAAATAGGGAATTTCTTTTAAAAGAAGTTGCTCAAATTCAGGATCAGATGGCATGGGAAGTTGCGCGCTTATTATTTTTCCTTTAGGGTCAATTAACATAAACCGTGGTATAAACTCAAGATTATACGCTTTTAATTCATCCTGTGAATTGGTAGCCCATAATTGTAAAACTCTTTCGTTACGGCCTCCGGATTCGGACTTCCAGGCATTTTTATTTTCATCTACTGAAAGGCTTACGAAAGCGATAGCTTCATTGGTATATTGCGCTGCATATCGGTTAAAATACGGCGCTTCCTTTTTGCAGGGAGCACACCATGTTGCCCACACATCTACAACAACATACCGTCCTTTTAACATGGCTAATGAAAATTGATTGTTATTCAAGGTTTCCGCTGAAATAGCGGGTGCAGGTTTACCCCGTTGCAAATTTTGCAATGTCGTATTCTTTTGCAAAACCAGGTTTCTTAAATGCGTGCTGGAAATCAGGGGAATGAAATTGGTTACTAACCTGCTCCGCCGGCTGCTGTCTGTTATTTGCGAAAGAGCAGTCATTATATTTCTATAAACTATCACATCTTTTACTTTGCCGTTTTGTATGTTAGAAATGGTGGTGAAATAAGCGCTGTCTCCAGGTGGGGACTTGCTTTTATAGTAAGCACCTAAAAATGTGATGTATGAATTATCGCTAAGCAAAGAACTATCGTTAGTGCTTACAGCTTCACGCAATTTTTTAACACTGGGCGGATAGGATAAGGTGTCATTGGGATAATAGACCGAAAATATCCGGGGATACTGAACATCTAAAAGGTCAAGCATTCGTACAGCCAATAATTTTTTTTGCATTTGAATAAAATCATCTGCGGGTTTTATATTATTAACTGTTTTATAATCATCTAATTTATCTTCTGCGTTTTTCCATTCTTTTAAAATTGCATTTGCATAGGCCTTAGGTTTATACTCATAACCACGATTTTTTAAGAACCACATATTATTTTCATTGCTACGTTCCCGCGATTGTAAAAATTCATTTTCTGCCACACGGTTTCCGGTAATATTTTTTGATTCTTTCTTTTCGTCAATCGTCCAGGCAATATGTAAGCTATCTCCATTGCCAAAATATAAAGGCAATGAACGATTACCTGCAAGTAAATTGTAAATATTGTTCGCTATTTCTTTATCAGCTACATAGTGAAACTTGTTATTTACAACGGGTATGGTAAGCAAGGTATCATCATCAGCCCTATTATACAAAGACACAAAATCAATTTTGCCACTACCTTTTATAGTGCCTGCTAATACAGTTTTAGTATACCTGCCATACTGTACCGGCCTGTTAATAAATAAAAAAAGAAGAGCGAATAAAGACAACGCAATTAAAGGGGCTACCAACCTTTTTGTAGGTTTAAAATAAGCAGGAATAATTTTTTTATAGATATATAGAAGGAAGCCTAAAAATAAAAGCAGTACCATCCAGGCAATACTCATTTTTTCCTGTGGCAGAAATGTATTTCCACTTTGAGAAAATAAGCTTACAGTTAGGCCTGGGGCCGAATGTGGCCACCAAACAACTCCGAATTCACTGGCTATACTTCCACCTATGGTTGCAATTAAGCCAAAAATAAAAGGTGCAACGAAATTAGAAACACTAACGGATAGCACATATTGAAACGCCATTAATCCCCAACTGGCTATCCATAATTTGCTGGTTAAAAAAAAGAGTTTAGTCCAATCTATACCTGATGGTTTATACTTTGGTATATGTGAACCGAGAGATAAAATCCAGCTTCCTGCTATGGAAAAAAAAATCACTAATAATAAACAGAGCAAGGATAAAGAGACAGCCATTGTCCACTTGGAAAAATACAAAGCCCATTTGGGCACAGGCTGGGTTTCAATTAATTTCCAGGCATCTGCTTTGTGTTCAAATTGAGCCAGCTTTGCAATAAGCAGCACTAAAAAGAGTGGAAAGAAAAAAGGGGCAAAAATATTCAGACAACTTAAGATAAAATCCATCCATGGATTTTCAGGAACTTCGCCGAGCCGCTCAGAAGAAAAAAGGATTACACCAAGAATGTGTAGTAATGGAATAAAAAGAGCAGCACCTAAGCAAAGCCATTTCAACCCGGAAGATTTTGTTTTAATATACTCCGCCTTCAAGGCCCTGAAAAATAAATTGATAGACATAAATTAGTTTTTGGTCATTTGCACAAACCATTCTTCAAGGCCGCCTGAAGGTTGAATGCTTACTATTGGCACACCTGCCTGTACAAGCGTCGAATTAAGCTGACTTACTTCCGATAGTTCATTTATAGAAGCGATTAGTTCGCCGTTTTTATTCCAATGTAAATGAGGAAATTTTTCTGAGATTGTATTTTTCCATTGTTCAGTATTACTAATCTTAAGCGTTACAGTTTTACCTTCAGCCGATTGCCTCAGGCTATTCATATCTCCCTGAAATTGCAGCACCCCTTTATGAATTATAGCTACGTGAGTACACATTTTTTCTACTTCAGATAATAGATGGCTGGAGACAAAAACGGTTTTCCCCTGCTCACGATTTAATTTGATCAACAACTCGCGGATTTGAATGATGCCGGATGGATCAAGGCCATTTGCCGGCTCATCTAACATGATCATTTGCGGGTCAGGTAACAAAGCCATGGCAATAGCCAGCCGTTGCTTCATGCCCAGTGAATATTCTTTTACTTTTCGCTTTGCATCTTTTTGTAGCCCCACCGTTTCTAATATAGGTTCAATTTTTTTTACGTTTAAGTTTCTAAGAGTTGCAATAATTTTTAAATTATTGATGGCACTGAGATGGAGGTATAAAGAAGGAGTTTCTATCAGCGTACCTATATCTTTAAAAATAAATGGAAGCGTTTTTTTTAGCGATTGGCCGTTCAAATAAATATTGTCTTCTTCCCTGCGAAGAAGCCCGGTAAGCAAACGCATGGTAGTGGTTTTTCCTGCCCCGTTGGGACCTAAAAATCCAAAAATAGAAGATTGAGGAACTTGTAATGAAAGATTATCGACAACTTTACGTCCCCCACCAAACGTAAAAGAAAGTTGTTTGGTTTCTATAGCAAATGAAGGCATGTTAAATTTTAAATTCTTTAAACATACAACAAATGTAGAAGGCAAGAATATTTCTTCTTTTCCTGCATGCTTTTCGTCCAGACGCTCTTTGTATTTGTGATACTTTTTCTCTAATCAGACTGGCTTTTATTCGGTGGCAGTAACGAAATTTTCAGCATCACAAAAGAATAATAAATTCAGACCCCTTACCTTCCTTCGTTTCTACTTTTATCTCGCCACCATGCGCTTTTACAATATCATAACTCAACGATAAACCTAATCCTGTTCCCTGCCCTGTTGGTTTTGTAGTAAAGAAAGGTTGAAATATTTTGTCTAAAACTTTCTGCGGAATGCCAAGGCCGTTATCTCTAACGCTAATTAAAACCCCCAATCCCCCTGAAGGGGGCTTTACAGCTTTTGTGCTAATTGAAACTGTTGGTTCGTAAAGGGCTCCCCCTTCAGGGGGTTGGGGGTTTTTCTTCTTTTCATTTACCGCATAAAAAGCATTGGTATATAAATTCAATAGTACTCTTCCTATATCCTGGGGTATGATATTTATTTTACCTATGCTTTCATCAAAATCAGTTTGCATAGTTGCATTAAAAGACGAATCTTTTGCACGCAGGCCATGGTAACATAACCGCAAATATTCATCAGCCAGTTTATTAATATCAATGGGTTCTTTTTGACTTGTACTGCTGCGGGAATGTTGCAGCATACCTTTTACGATGGCATCGGCACGTTTTCCGTGAAAATTTATTTTTTCCTGATTCTCCTTTATATTATTTGATATGATTATGGCATCATCATTATTACCGGTTTTTAATTCCAGTTGCATTTCATCAATCAACTCCGAATTCACATCGGAAAAATTATTGATAAAATTTAAAGGGTTCTGTATCTCATGTGCAATGCCTGCAGTAAGCTCACCAAGTGAAGCCATTTTCTCTGATTGTATAAGTTGAGCCTGGGTGGATTTTAATTCATTGTAAGCCTTTTCAATTTCTTTTGCCTGTGCAAGCTCCTTTGCCCTGCTGCGTTCTCTTTCTGCACGAATTATCCGTTCTTTTTGGAAACGGTGAAACCCATACACAAGTGGAATAAACAACAAACCATAAATGCAGTAAGCCCACCACGTGCGCCACCAGGGTGGATTAATTATTATTGCAATACTTTTCTCCGCCCATACACCATCACTGCTTGCCGCTTTTACATGAAAAATATAATGGCCGGGCGGTACATTGTAATAGTATGCAGTATGTTCCGATCCCGATTGCCGCCACTCATTATCATAATTTTCGAGCATGAAAAGATGCTTGTTATCCTCAGGGCTGCTGTAATGTATGGCTGCAAAATCTATGGAAAATGCATTTTGGCCATGGCCCAGGATAATGTCTTTAGATTGTGTAAGCAAATTGCCAGACGGATTAATATTTTCCGCCTTTGACTGTTGATCCTGAAGACGAAATTGGGTTATAACTATCTGTGGTGAATTTGGATTACTGGTTAATAGTTCCGGCGATAAAGAATAATAGCCAGATTGATCACCAAAATACAACATTCCATTTGTTCCTTTACACCCGGCATTGGAAATAAAGTTCGGAGCATTTACACCATGAGACTTACCATAAATTTTAATTTCATTGCGTGCAGCATTCAGTTTTATTATTCCCTGTGAAGTGCTTATCCAAAGATTTTTATGATCATCTTCCAGTATTTTTTCTACAGTATTAATTTCAATTTCCGATCCGGGGAGGGTGAAGCGGGAAAAAGTATTTAAGTCTTTGCTCCGGTAAAGGCCGGCATTGCTTCCCACCCAAATGGTTCCATCCGAATCTTGTAAAATGCAACTTATATTCGCACCGGAAAGATAGTGTTTGAAATTTCCTGTTCGTGAATCAAAGCGATTAATTCCTCCACCGTTCCATATTCCTATCCATAGATTTCCAGTTTTATCTTCCTCAAAGCAATTAACCCAACCATTACTAATGCTGTTACTATCATTTGGATTATTTGTGTAGTGATTGAAAGTCGCTGATTGATGATTCATCTGGTCCAATCCTTCATTCATCCCAATCCAAAGCGATCCCTTCTGATCTTCAAAAACGGCATTAATGATGCTTCCCATAATACTATTTGCATCATTTGGATTGTTCTTGTAATAGGTAAACCCCTGAGTTTGCTGGTCGAAGCGAGTTAGAATTCCTTGCGTGCCACCAATCCAAATCATGCCCTTTCGATCTTCATAGATAACTGACGCATTGATAAGGCTTCGGGGATTAAGACTGTCATAAACGAATCGCTGATTATCTCCTTTGCTATCGCTGCGAATAAGTCCCAGTTGTGTGCCTATCCATAAAATACCGGAACCATCTTCGTGCAAAGCAAAAACTCCGCCCGGTGTATTATAGTAAGGGATATTATTTTGATAAGGATCAAGCTTGTATAAATCTCCCTGAAAGAAGGTGCTTATCCAAAGTACGCCTTCACGGGAAGTATAAGACCACCAGCTACTGGTATCTTTAAATCCGCCATCCCTTCTCTCAGATTCATAATGAGCAATTTTTTCGGTTTTAGGATCATAGCGGTTGAGTCCGCTTCTTAAACTGCCTATCCATATTGCTCCACTCGCATCTTCACGGATAAAAGTAATATGATCGTCAGCGGAACCGACCCCGGCTTTTTTAATACGCGGACGGCTTAGTTTTTTAGGATGAACGGGGTCGTATAAATGTCGTTCAAATAAACCCTTTTGCCGGTCCATGGTGTGCAATCCGTTTCCTGCAGTTCCCACCCAAAAGTTGCCACGGCTATCTTCAAAAATTGCCCGCACACGATTATCAACCAGGCTGTGGGGATCTTTTGAATTGTGCATGTAGCGTGTGAACTTTCCTGTGTTGCGGTTATAGCGGTTAAGTCCTCCCTCTCCTGTCGGTGTTTCTCCGGTAAAAGGACTTCCGCAGCCTGCCCAGATCGTTCCCTGGTGGTCTTCATATATTACCCTCACCTGGTCATTACTTAAACTGGCAGAATCATTTTCATGATGCTGATAACGGGTAAACTTTCCGGTTTTTTGATCAAGTTTATTCAGACCTCCCCGTGTACCAACCCAAATAGTTCCTTCGTGGTCTTCCAAAATGCTAAACACAATATTATCACTTAAACTTTCATGATCTCCTGGTTTACTACGGAAATGTGTAAAGATACCCGTTGCCGGATCGAGCCGGTCTAAACCTGACCAAGTGCCAACCCAAATGATTCCATTGTGATCTGCAAAAACGCATTCGACACGGTTACTAATAAGTGATTTAGGATTCAGCTGATCATTTTGATAGTGTGTGAAATGATAGCCATCATACTTATAGAGACCAGTAGAAGCAAACCATAGATAGCCCTGCGGGTCTTGCGTAAACCCGGTGATCACTCCCCCCCATGAAGCACCTTCCGGCGGCGAAACACGGTTGAAAATGGGTTCCTGTGAAAAAACAGGGCTAACTTTTATAACAAAGTATAATAGTGCAGCGGCGAAGAAATATAAACGTGGTTTCATTTGTGGTGGACCTTGAAGAGCCTGATTATATAATTACAAATTTGCAAAGTTGATAAAAGGTAATATGTTTTTTTAGTAACAACCATGAAATTTATTCAGTACGCAATTGAATAATAAACTCCGAACCTTCTCCGTCTTTCGTTTCCACTTTTAATTCACCGCCATGTGCTTTTACAATATCGTAAGCCAGCGATAAACCCAATCCTGTTCCCTGTCCTGTTGGTTTTGTGGTGAAGAATGGCTGAAGCCCCCATCCCCTAAAGGGGGGTAAGCTATTAATTATTATGGATATAAAAGAGTGCATTATTTCCGTTTAATGAGGTAACTCAATAATAAATTCACTCCCTCTCCATCTTTTGTTTCTACTTTTATTTCCCCGCCATGTGCTTCATAACATCATAGCTTAATGACAAAACTAACGCCGTTCCTTGTCCTGTTGGCTCTGTTAAAAAAAATGGTTGAAATATTTTATCCAAAACTTTTTGTAGAATTCCCATTCCATTATCACGGACAACCATATTGCCTTCATAATAGAATTTGATAAAATAGTCAACACTCTTTTTCAAGCACGGCAACTATCTGGTCATAAAATTCTTTTGCTTTTTGTGGCGTGCTGCCAATACAGACCACTCCTAATTTTCCATACTGAGATAAGGCTCCAATTAAATGAAACATTATTCCTTCCTGCGAAGTGCCATCATAATGAATATCATTCACCATGGCAATGTCTATCAGATCGTGCGGAGTAAGTCCAACATATTTCTCGCTTTTCAAATTGTCTGAACAGAAATAATATCTGACGAGATGACCTTTGGAAGTATAATACAATCCTTCTTCTTCATTGTATTGCCCATCGGTGAGGAACTGCAGCATAAGAAAAGGATGCGTAGTGCCACCTTTGCGAAGATTGATCTCTATAGGATAGAGCTTCCATCCCTCTGGTTCTTTTACGGAAATAAAATCAATAGCAAACCGGCCCAAAACTCCTTTTTCCTTTAATGCTTCGGAAATTTTCCTGCCCATTTTTCCTAATTCAATTGCATATTCAGGTGAGGCAGGAAAATACGCACCGATATATACCTGGCCGCCTTCTCCACCTAATTCCTGGTCATGAGTAGAAACAACTTCACAAACACCCGTGGGTGTGATGCGACATTGCACCGAAGGAGATTTTTTTTGTTCTCCTTCCAGGAATTCCTCTACTATCCCTCCCATGCC